>Ga0181593_10000053_pt1 | contig 80929 bp, 80 predicted proteins | sample 071ome_19_FD_133756 | JGI IMG/M metagenome (GOLD analysis project Ga0181593, IMG submission 133756) | Coastal salt marsh microbial communities from the Groves Creek Marsh, Skidaway Island, Georgia - 071413AT metaG (megahit assembly) | ecosystem: Environmental > Aquatic > Marine > Intertidal... | reverse complement strand
TGCCAGTCCGGTGGACAAATCGAAGAAGTTCTCACCCAGTTCCTCCTCCTGGAGCATTAGCCCCCCTTTGTCATAACTCTCAGACAGATAGTCCATTATCTGATCCAGCGCATTCAGCTTACGTGTCATTGTCATTGGCTCACTTAAAAATGCGCGCTATCAGACGCGCGCTGCACCGAGTATGCCCAACCACATGGCCAGGACTGCCAGATTTCCCAGAGCGAAAACCACGAGGCGGTGCATTACGTTGTTATAGCCCAGATGTATGCAAGTATGTACCAGCCTGCAGGCTACAAATGCCCAGGCACACCACACTGGAAAACTGGTAGTAAGATCCATGGCGAGATAAGTTGCTCCGCCAGCATAGAACAAGACGGGAACCTCGAATAAATTGCTGATATGGCGACTGGTCTTGGCAACAAATTCCGGCACATCGTCGCCGGTAAATGTTGCGTAATAACTCATTGGTACCCTGCCTGACTGCACGGATCCGATTCTGGTGCGCGCTGTCAGAATGATCACCACATTGGTAAGCAGTACAAGCATGAACATCGGATATAGCATGACTATTCTCCTTGTTGTCGATGTTTAATAAAACTCTGATTAATAGGTAGCATGTGCTGTCTCGCAGTATAATGCGATGCATCAGGATTAAATAGCATCCTGCATTGTCCAGGATTGCTAATCCACAACTAATAGATCGAGGTCAAAATTGAGCGCGCAACTTTATTCCCGGCACATTGAGCGTCTGCATAACATCTACAGCGCCGCGCTACAGGAACTGACAGCGCAGGGAACCGCTACCGAGTCTGTACTGATACACAGCGGCAGTGAGCATTGCTATTTCGGCGATGATCGCCATATTCCCTTTGAGCCCTACGGGCACTTCAGCCATTGGCTTCCAGTGCGGCGCCCCGATCAGTTTGTCTGGTTCTCGCCCGGTCAGCGACCAATTTATTATCAGGTTGTGCCTGACGATTTCTGGTACGACCAGTCGATAGCCAATGAGCAATGGTGGGCAGACCAGTTTCAGATAGTCAGGCTGGGCTCGACCAGTGAACTCGGGCGCTATCTGGAAGACGCCACGATGGCCTATCTTGGGCCTGAAGAGGATTTCGCCGAACACCTGGATATCGGGAAGTCACTGATCAATCCACCGGCATTATCATACTATCTGGATTTTCACCGCGCCGTGAAGTCCGGATATGAAATAGAACAGTTACGTCTGGCCAATCGACATGCCCTGGATGGGCACCAGGCAGCACAGCAGTGTTTCCTGAATGGTGGTAGTGAATACCATATCCATATGGCGTACCTGGAAGCCTGTCGCATCATCGAGCTCGATAGTCCTTATACAAATATCGTTGCCATAGACGAGAAGGCAGCGATATTGCATTACCAGCATAAACGCCACGACTCGGCTGAGAACAGTCATGTGTTGCTGATTGACGCAGGATACAGAGTTAATAATTATTGTGCGGATATCACACGCACCACGGTTAAAGATTCCGCACATTCGGTTTTCAAGTCTGTATTAAAGGCCATGGATGGCATGCAACAGAGCCTCGTTGCAATGGTTCGCCCAGACCTGGAATACAAAGATTTGCATGAAGCGGCACTCACTGGCGTGGCCGATATTCTGCTGCAACAAGGCATCTGCCGGGGCTCAAGGCAAAGCTTGATGGAAAACAAAATCCCTCAATTGTTTATGCCACATGGCGTAGGTCATTTGTTAGGTATACAAGTGCATGATGTGGGCGGCCACCAGAAAGACTCTTCAGGCGCGACTCGCAAACCACCCGAAGAGTCACCCTCGTTGCGCAATACACGTATGATTGATAAGGACATGGTATTCACTATTGAGCCGGGTTTGTATTTTATACCCATGTTACTGGACGCTGAACATAATGGTCCGAAAGCGGAATTCATAAACTATGATCTGGTAAATGAACTCTATCCCTATGGTGGGATTCGTATCGAGGATAATGTAAGAGTGTTGGCTGACGGTAGTGAAAATCTGACGCGAGCCGCATTATAGATTCAAACTACGCAAGCAGGCTTTCCACCAGGCGCAGAATGTTAGGCAACGCCTGTTGATTGGCGGCAACAAGCGCTTTTCCTGCTTCTCCCATGGCCTTGCGCCTGGCAGAGTCCTTTAATAACTCGATCAATAACCCTGCCAGTTCACTGTGATCCTGCACTGTAATGAGCGCCCCGTTTTGCTCAAGTTGATTACAGATAACGGCAAAGTTGTATTGCGATGGTCCCGTTATAACAGGTAGTCCCAGCGCCGCCGGCTCCAACACATTTTGACAACCGGTATCGACAAGGCTGCCACCCACGAAGGCGACCTGGGCAAGAGAGCAGTAAGATGCCATCTCGCCCATGGAATCACCAAGAAATACCTGGGTTGAGTCACTCACGGCAGTACCACTGCTTCGACGAACCAGATTCAATCCTGCCTGTTCACACAAGTTCGCCACTTCGGCAAACCGCTCCGGATGACGTGGCACCAACACCAGCAGGCAATCGGGAATACTTTGAAGACAGGTCTGAAAAGCTGTCAGAACCTGGTGCTCTTCGCCTTCCCTGGTACTGGCGGCAATAACCACGGGTCGGCCGCTTTCTGTAATCTGAGTGAATATTGTGTCGCTGGTATCAGAGTGTGGCTTTGAGTCAACGTTGAATTTCAGACTTCCGGTGACTTCCACGCGATCTGCTGGAGCACCAAGTTCAATCAATCGTTGTGCGTCTTCACTGGCCTGTGCGGCAATAAAATTCAGGTTCTGCAACATATCGGCGGTAGCTGACGGAAAACGTTGATAACCTGCAGCAGATCTGGTCGAGAGTCTGGCATTTGCCAGCAGGATCTTTACATTGCTCGCATGGCAGTAGTGGATGAGGTTGGGCCACAGCTCTGTTTCCATCAGTACCAATATGTCAGGCTGCAAGATTTTCAGGAACCTTTGCACTGCACCCGAGTAATCGTATGGTAAATAGCTATGGCTTACGCTATTGCCAAACAGGTCTTTGACTCGCTGCGAACCAGTCGGAGTCATGGTCGTCACATGAATGTGCAAGTCTGGGTGGGTCTTCTGTAAGGCATATATCAAAGGGCTCGCTGCGACAGTCTCGCCCACCGACACAGCATGTATCCACAGCACTCCGCCAGATCGATTCAAGGATTCCTGAAATCGCACACGCCCCAGGCGTTCACCAATACGTTTGGCATAGTCAGGTGCTGCAAACGAGCGCCACCACAACCTTAGAAGAATAAAAGGAAGTGCCAGATGGAAGATTATGTTGTAAATGAAACGATACATTGCTGCAGGTGCCTGATAAGCGCGGGTGGCGTTGGGAAATCCGGTATGTAGTCGATATACTTCGACTGTGCTGCGAAATCACCTGAGCCGGGAGCTAAATTAACCAATGTCCCACTCCTATTCAACTGACATCGTCATCTTTGGTGGCGGCATCGGTGGCTTGTGGCTACTCAACCGGCTGCGCAATGAGGGTTATCAGGCATTGCTGGTGGAAACCAGCGCACTCGGCAGTCATCAGACCATCGCCTCACAAGGCATAATTCACGGCGGCCTCAAGTATGCACTAAGTGGCGTACTCACTGGCGCAGCGAATGTGACTGCGAAAATGCCTGCCAGATGGAGAGACTGCATCAATGGCCAGGGTGAAGTGGATCTGCAAGGTGTGGAAATTCTCAGCGAGCACTACTACATGTGGTCGCAGGCTTCATTCCGCTCCAAACTGAAAACATTCTTCGGCAGCAAGAGTCTACAGGGTCGCGTCGAGGCGGTGCCTTCGGAGCACTATCCTGCCGCTTTCACAACAGCCAATGTCAATGGCTCACTCTACCGCTTGCCTGATTTTGTCATTAATACAAGCTCGCTGCTGCGCAAACTGGTCAGTAATTATTCCGAGCATATTGTCCAGATCGACAGCGCTAATGTGGAATTCGATTTTTCAGCTGATGGCAACGCCGAGGCCGTGCATATATCCCATGGCACCGCGCGAGCAACAGTGTCGGCCAGCAGGTTTGTCTTTGCTGCTGGTAAAGGCAACGAGGAACTGATTAAAACAGCCGGGCTGACCACGGCCAAGACACAAAGACGCCCATTGAAGATGGTATATGTGAAAAAAGCAGACCTGCCCCCTATGTATGTGCATTGTATCGGCGAAAACTTCAGCTTGACTCCGGTACTGACTGTGACAACTCACAAATCGGAACAAGACGGTAATACCTGGTATCTGGGTGGCGAACTGGCCGAGAACGGCGTCGGGCTGGATAACGAAACGCAGATCGCCAATGCGAAGGAACTCCTGGCAAGACAATTTCCCTGGATAGACACCGACGGTCAGTGGGGAATTCTTGATGTCGATCGCGCTGAAGCCAATATCAATAACAACTACCGACCTGACGATGCCTGGTTTTGCAGTGAGCACAATGTTCTGGCCGCCTGGCCAACAAAACTTACATTGGCACCTTCATTGGCCGATAAAGTAGTTGACTATCTGCAGGCAGAAAACGTGGCAAAATCCAACGCCAGGCCAGACTCGCTATCAGCATTGGGCTTCACCTTGCCAACCATCGCCACACCGCAATGGGAAAAGCCATGACGGTTCTACAACGCATGCTTGGTAACACCGGGATAGCCGTTTCCACCATTGGGCTCGGAACGGTCAAGTTCGGGCGCAATCAGGAAGTAAAATATCCTGCCAATTTCGCCATTCCTGAAGATGCCCAGATCAAGAGTCTACTGGACCTGACTCGCGACCTTGGTATCAATTTGCTGGACACCGCGCCCGCCTATGGCAGCAGTGAACAGCGTCTGGGCCGACTATTACAGGACAGGCAAGACCGGGTGTTGTGCACCAAAGTTGGTGAGGAGTTCCTTAATGGCAAGTCTGTCTACGATTTCAGTCACGACCATGTGCTGATGAGTATCAACAGAAGCCTGCGATATCTGGCAACTGATTATCTGGACATTGTTCTCATTCATTCCGATGGCCGCGATGAATTCATACTCGAAAATTCAGGCTGCGTGGCCGCCCTGCGAAAGCTCAAGGAAGATGGCAAAATCAGGGCTATAGGCATGTCTACAAAGACCGTAGCTGGCGGGCTGAAGGCCTTGGAACTGCTGGATGTAGTCATGGTGACATACAACCCTTCCATGCCTGATGATCTGAAAGTTATACAGCGTGCCACTGAATTGAACAAAGGGGTGCTCATCAAGAAGGCACTGAACAGTGGGCATGATTGTGTAAACGGCAGTCCGGAAGACAACTTGCGCTTTGCCCTGGCACCTGAAGGAGTGAGTAGTGTGATTGTCGGGACTATCAATGCTGGCCATCTAAAGGCCAACGCAGCCGCTGTCGCGAACATCTAACAATCGCGGTTATTCTTCTACTGCTATTACTCGTCGTCGACCTGCTTCATTTTTTCTACCATTGCAGAAGTAGAGCAGTCATCCAGAAACTCCAGTGCTTTGACTTCACCGCCATAGGATTTTACATATTCTCCGCCGACTACCTGATCTAGAGCATAGTCACCACCCTTGACCAATATATCTGGCTGCAGCAACTTCAACAGAGATTCAGGTGTATCTTCAGCAAAATTTACTACCCAATCAACTGCCTCAAGGCCAGACAGAACAGCCATCCTGCGTTCCACTGGATTAATTGGGCGACCAGACCCCTTTAAGCGACGAACAGAATCATCATCGTTGATAGCAACTATGAGTCTCTGGCCGAGTTCGCGTGCCTTACTCAGATATCCTACATGGCCGGCATGAATAATGTCAAAACAGCCATTGGTGAATACGATTTTTTCACCATGATCTTTAGCATCCTGCACCGCTATTTGCAGTTGCTCTGCAGTCATTACGCCGCGACCGGATTGCTGTTCGGACAGAATTGCGCGGCGCAGCTCAGGCCCGCTGATCGCAGCCGTGCCAAGCTTGCCAACTACCAGGCCGGCGGCCAGGTTTGCCATGGCAGTAGCATCAGCAAGCCCCTCGCCTGCTGCCAGAGAAGCTGCGAGAACCGAGATGACTGTGTCACCGGCACCGGTTACATCAAATACTTCCTGCGCTTTGGCGGGCAGGTGCAGTTCTGGTGAATCCGGGCGAATCAAAGTCATACCGTGCTCACCTCTGGTAATCAGGAGCGCTTGGATCTCCAACTGGCGAATTAATTCAAGACCCTTCTTTACCAGCTCATCTTCATGGACACATTTGCCAACAATGTTCTCAAACTCATTGAGGTTGGGGGTAATAATCGTCGCACCCCAGTAGCGCGAAAAATCACTGCCTTTGGGATCAACAATTACCGGTAGTTTATGTTTGTGGGCGACCTGCAAAATTTTCGACACGTCAGCCAATGCACCTTTGGCATAGTCGGAAAGTACTACTGCCTGCGCATTGGGCAACAACTCTTCTACTTTGCCCTGAATGCCCTCCCTGTCCTGCTCATCGAATTCCTGCTCAAAATCGAGTCTGATGAGTTGCTGGTGCTGACTGATTACCCGCAGCTTGGTGATAGTCGGTTTATCTGCCGATTGCAGGAACTCACAGTAGACTCCTGCTGCGGCAAGGCGTGATGCCAGTTCCCGGCCCGTGTCATCCTGCCCAACAATACCAATGAGCGTCGCGGCGCTACCCAGTGCCGCGATATTGAGCGCGACGTTCCCCGCACCGCCGGGGCGGTCCTCACTATTACCGACCCGCACCACTGGTACCGGCGCTTCGGGCGATATGCGATTTGCAGTGCCATGCCAGTACCTGTCGAGCATCACATCACCCACGACAAGAACCCGAGCTTCCTGGAAGGGTGGCATCTTCAGCTTCATGGCTGGCGCTCCGAACTGACTGTAATTAAAGGGAAAATCATGGCGGGTGATCATATCACAGGGTTTTGCGCCTGTAGATCAGGGACATTCTGTCGGAATATCGCCATTTTTGGGGCAAAAGTGGAATATTCATGATGAATATCGAGTGTTCTCCTGGCAAATGTGGTGAATATGGACCGATTTTTATAGAAATCTGCCCTGATTTCCCAATCGGGCATTAAGCTGCGCATTTGCTACAATTCGCGCCACTACATCACCCATCACGACCGGGCCTCCCTTTGCACACCAAATCACCTCCTACTAGTCAGAAACCAATACCTCTGCGACAGTTTCTGGGACCACGCTACTGGCCTACCTGGCTGGCTGTCGGACTAATGTGGGTAGTGGCGCATTTACCTTTTTCCTGGCAGATGCGCATTGGCCAGGCCCTCGGGCTGCTGAGCTTTTACGTGGCCAGAGAACGTCGGCATGTATGTGAAGTAAACCTGCAATTGTGCTTCCCTGAACTGTCTGACTCCGAGCGCCACCAGCTTGCCAGGAAAAATTTCATATCCTATGGCATAGGTCTGATTGAAATTGCTATCGCCTGGAATCGCATGCCTCATTCATATGAATCGCGTGTACAAGTCAGTGGTATGAAGCACCTGGATGAGGCACTTGCCAGCGGTAAAGGTGTGCTGCTCGTTTGTGCCCATTTCACCACGATCGAGATGGGCGGCTTTCTTTTTACCCTGCTCAAGCCGTTGGATGTCACTTATCGGCCCAATAAAAATCCGTTGATGCAGGCCCTCATGTTTAATGGTCGCCTGCGTGTTTACAACAAGGTAATCGGACGTGAAGATGTCAGAAGTGCCATACGAAGTCTCAAGACCGGAAATATACTCTGGTACGGACCTGATCAGGATTACGGACCCAAACACTCGGTATTCGTACCATTCTTCGGAGTAGAGGCCGCCACGATTACTGCCACCAGCCGGTTCGCACGTGCCAACGACTCTGCTGTCGTGTTCTATAGCCATTATCGAAATGCCGACAACTCGGGGTATCATCTTGCGTTCAGTCCGGCATTGACAGATTATCCCAGCGCAGATGAAACGCAGGACGCACTGAGAATGAACCAGATAATCGAAACAGCGATTCGCAAGCAACCGGATCAATATCTGTGGTTACACAAGCGCTTCAAGACCCAGGCCGCTGGCAAAGCCGCGAGGCCCTATTAATTGAATACTCTGATTAGTGACAACTGGCTTCGGAAAGATCTGCGCCCCTTCGCAGTCCTGGCCAGCCTGTTCATTTCTTTATATACAATACTGCTGCCCGACAGTCCCAATGATGATGCCTACATCTATATAAGAACGGCAGAGATCGTATTGGATCAGGGTATCGGTGCAGCGTTCGAGCACTATTCGTGGGCCACTTATTCGATATTGATCGCGGCACTGGGCAGCATCGGTATCGATCTTTTTCTGGCTGCTCACATAATAAATGCAGCGTTTTACGCGCTATTGGTCTATGTATTTCTCAGCATCGTGCGGGAAATTACGAATGACGAAATGATCAATGCGCTGGCAGTGCTTTGCGTGCTGCTCTACCCCGAGCTTAACGAACTGCGTTACCTGATTATTCGAGATGTTGGTTATTGGACTTTCAGCTTGCTGGCCATCTATCTCTTCATGCGCTACCTGGATACTGCACGCTGGCAAACCGCTGTGGCTTACACGCTGTCGTTCCTCTTTGCAGCAACCATGCGACCGGAAGCACTGATCTATATGCTGTTGCTGCCCCTGACCTTGTTTCTGCTGCAAGTACAATCACGTAATACCTTGTTAGTCAGAATTTACAGTGTGGTATGCGCACTCGGTATCGCGGCACTACTGATCCTCGGCATGGTCGGAGTAAACATCATCAGCCTCTTTGCCAGCTTCGTCGCCTCTTATGTGCCTTTTCTCCAGACTCTAATCAACCCTGACCCGGCGGAAGAAGCATTGATTGCTTCGGTGTTATTCGGTGAATATGCCGGCGGATATTCTGATGAGTACATCGTGGCATTCTTTGCCACGGGGTTGTTGGCGATACTTTTCGGGAATGTTTTTAATGCAATCGGCTGGCCGTATTTCCTGCTCCTGATTGCCGGTGTCTGGCGTCGCATGTTGCTGATTCCACGGACGTATTTCGTAGTGCTTTTATGGATTGTCATTCTCAATCTGTTGATTCTGTTTGTTTTTCTTTTTGTAACGCGGTACCTGACTTCACGCTATGCAATGCTGATGAGTTTGGTATTGCTCGCCTTCGTGCCAGTAATCCTGGCAGAGATGTTGCGACGCGTATCTGATGCGCGCAAACAGTTGCTGCGTAATAGCCTGGTCGTATTGTTTGTATATTGTACCGTTGATGCCTTTATCAGTTTTGGTGATTCCAAGGACTATGTATTCGAAGCCGCCGATTGGATCACTGCCAATACAACTGTATCGACTACGCTAATCACCAACAATCATGCCATCGCCTATAAGTCAGGCCGGGTGGAAGAATACGATTATATTCCCCGTTATATTGGACGCGATCAGATCGCAGAGTCACAACGCGGTGACATCATCGCTCTGGAGTGGAGTGTTGAAATGGAGGGGGCATTCCGTTTCGGAGTGACCAACGGGCAGATTGAATTACTGCAAACCTTTGCAGACGAAGATAATAACCGGGTAGAAATTTACCGCCGACTTTAGGAAGGCCTACCAGTCTTTCGGCTCTTCTCTCTTGGTCACGAGAATATCTTCAAGAATTAAATAATTCAGATCCGTGCCCATAAATACATCGACTGCATGTTCTGGTGTGCAGGCTAGCGCTTCACCGGGCCGACTCAATGTGGTGTTGATTAACATGGGGTGGCCGGTGAGCTTTTCGAATTCGACCAGCAGCTTGTGAAAATCAGCATTACTGTCCGGATCTACAATCTGTGCGCGTGTACACCCATCGATATAAGTGGCCGACGGATACCGATCCTGATAAGTCTTGCTTACTGCCTCATTGACGCACATGTACTGATCTCTGTACTCCTCCTCCAGTAATTCAGGCGCAGCTGAAGCCAGAATACTTGGAGAAAACGTGCGCCAGCGTTCACGAAACTTGACCAGTGTATTGATCTTTTCCACAACCCCTTCCTGTGCCGGGTTAGCCAGGATACAACGATGACCCAGAGCACGTGGACCGAATTCCATGCGGCCCCGGTACCAGCCCAGCAATTCCCCCGCCGCCAGTAATTGGGCGCCTCGCTCATGGGGATTGCTTAATTCTTCCCACTGGGGCTTGTCCCGGTGCCGTTTACAGGCATCAATATAATCAAGGCGACTGAATTTGGGCCCCAAGAAAAAATGCTTAACCGGCTTCAACGGAGTTTCGCTTTGCTGGCGCGCAGCATAGGTCGCCGCACCAATAGCAGTACCCGAATCACTACAACCCGGATGCACGATAAGTTCTTTGACTTCAGGCATGTGGTTCAAGCGCTGATTTAGCCGAATGTTCATGGAACCCGTACCCGCAACAGCAAGGCGGCCGGTTTCGGCGAGAATGTCACCCAGGTAATGCCGAACCATCTTCTCGGCGATGTCTTCATATAACTTTTGAATTGCTGCGGCGTAATGAACGTAGGGGTCATCTTCCAGGTGCCCCACGCGGCGCGGACCGAGCATATCAACCAGTTTCTTGCTGAAATAATGCCCTTTTGATTTCGCCTTGTAACGCCTTAGTCCCACTGTACCGATCAGGCGATTGTTAACCCTGAAATCTTTACCATTGCAAGAAGCCAGCGAAGACAGATCATACTTGTCCGGGTCACCGAAAGGCGCAATCCCCATCACCCTGAATTCGCCATCAAGAATTTCAAATCCCAGATAGTCGGTCAGCGCCGCATACATCCCGCAGAGTGAGTCAGGGTTATAGAAACGTTTGATCTTGACGATCTTGCCGTTGTGACCATAGCCCAAAAATATACTGGCATATTCGCCTTTGGAGTCGTTACAGAAGATCGCTGTTTTCTCCGCCGGTTCGTTCACGTGATAGCAACTGCTGGCATGGGCGAGTTGGTGCTCCACAGGAATCAGCTTGATGCTCGACATGGGAATATGCAGCTTTTCCAACAGACCGCTGAGGTCCTTCAGGTAGCGTCGATAACGCCGATTGCCATTGAACAAGCCATCCAGACTTCGATCAGGCGCATACCAGTGACGATAAGCGTAATGCCAGCGAGCACGACTGAATAACGATATTGGGGCGAACGGTATGGCGACCTGGTCGACCTGTGACGGGCGAATTCCGGCAATTCGCAGGCAGGTGCGCGCAGCGTGATAAGGCTGTTCATTTTTGGCATGGCGCCGGCGCAGAACGCGCTCTTCTTCCATGGCAGCAACCAGTTCCCCGTCGACAATCAATGCTGCCGCTGGATCATGTCCAATTGCGCCTGCCAGACCGAGAGTAATCACTGAGAGATACCTGGCTTGTGAGTTTTCAGATTGACTATCATACGCTCTACCGCGTCTTCATAGCGTGTACCGAGAAAGTTTTTTTGCAGGCGCATCAGATCTTTTAGATACGCCCTGGCGAACGTCGCTGGCTGCTGATGTCGCTTCATGCTATCCAGATCCAGCACATACAGGCAGCCATCACTGAAAATAAAATTGCTGGCTTTCATATCTCCGTGACTGATCAAGTATGTGGCGAAGGTAGTCAGGTACTGTTGCAACTGGGCCAAAGCATGCATTACTTCATCGCCATTGTCTGCTTCTATCAATTCGGCCAGCGTCGGACCTGCAATTTGTTCCCCCAGGAAGAATGCGCGTCGACGCATGACTCCCAGTATCCTCTCCTCCATCAGCAAGTAGGGATGCGATGTAGATATACCAAGCATTTCCAGTACCGCAGCATTGCGCCAGCTATGGTGTGCACGGGAGGGCCGAAACAGGCGCTTGATGCCATGCCATTTATTCTTGATATTGTAACGCTTGAGAACATAGGAGGTCTCGTCCAGTTCAATACGAGATACAGTTGAGGAATTGCCAGGCTTGATGACAGAATCCTCATCGATGAATTCATCCGGATTACGCACAAATCGTTCCACCGCAGCGGAATGAATAGCGCGATCATAAACAAGAAAGCGGGTTCGGGTCTTTAAGCAGCAATGTGCAGTAGTCGAGCGAAACAGCTTGTTCTCCAGAACCTTTAAACGCCTTGTGCGTGCCTGGACGACTCTTTGCAGAAATTCTTCACGATTAACTGCCGCCACTCCGGTATTCGTTACATATTCGTCCAGCAGTATTGGTATCTGTGTATCCATATCTACAGTCAGCTGGGCAAAAAACAGTGCCAGATTATTCAACCGTGTGTCCAGTCCCAGGGAGCCATCACTTTGACCAATATCCCCACCATCGAGTAAATACACCCGACCGTCTTGCAACATGAAATTACCCAGATGTATGTCTTTTTGCCAAAGTCCTGCGTCGTGACTGCGCGCGATAATCTGTACAACCTGGCTCAGCACTGAGAGGCACTGCTCGTCATCCACGGCAGTTTCGATCAGGTGACGCAGGCCTTCACCATTTTCCAGATATTCGATGAGCAAGACTCCGCACTCTGCCGCATCTGAATCGATTGACTCGATGAGCCGGGGGGTACTGATGCCGGCCTCCATGATGACCTGTATTCCCTGCTTATCGCGGCTGCATTTGCGCTGCCAGCTACCAGGCTGGAAGAAAAGCTTGGCAATGATTCTATTGCCCTGCCAGTGTGCCAGCCCAGTCAGGCGCCGACCCGGAACTAACCGTAATATGGATTCAAAGCGGATGTCATGTACCGCGCCTGCGTCTTGAATACATAAGTTGAACGGCACAGGGATATGACGCCCGGAAGAACTTAAGTCTCCCGGCTTGAGCTGCACCAGATTGCTGTCAGTGTTACTCAAAAGCCGGCCCCTCTTTGTCCATGATCGCCTGAGCTCGTCGTTCGACTTTGGCCCAGAACTGTTTCCTTTCAGCCAGGCTCTGTCGTAACGGTGTGTTGTCATAGATTCGGATAAATCGAAACAGGTCGCGGCGCGTGAGGCCGATAGTCATAGCGGAATAATATAAACCCCCAAGATCTTTTATCTTCCAGCGTGCGCGCAAGTGAGACTGGCAAATTGCGCGGTGCAGATCTATCAGGGGAAGTTCGAATGGCGCGGTAAGGTCGGCACCCGCTTGAATATGAAAATGACACAGGTAGTAATCCCGATGACAAATCCCGTTGGTATGTATTGCGCGGCTGATCTGGGCCAGCTTTTGGAGCAAACGCAATTTATGTGTGAAGTGCGGTGCACTGCGGCCCCAGTTGCGGCAATAGTCTTCAAGGCTTACCGTACCAGTAAGCTCCTCAGTGATAATAAACGACTGCTTGTTTACCGGATTCCAGCCGCGCTCTCCATATGCCACCTGTTGCATGGTATCCACACCAATATCATGCAGTTTCTGGATCGCTCGCCATTCATTGCGCGCCCCAAATACCGGTACGCGCAATTGCAACAGATTTTTTAACGCTTCACGCCAGCCGATACCGGAATGTAATTTGACGAAATAGCTACTCTCATTCAGCTGAAACTGAAATGTTTTACGGCCTTCCTTGTGACGGTATATTTTTCCTTCAATACTACCCAACACGTCGTAGGGGTCGCGACCTGCAAAGAACTCACTAAAGTCGGAATTCAGATATAGCATGATTCAGGCGCTCACCCTTCCCGCGGAAGCCATGTTCTCAATCAGATCGGTGGCAGCTTCTGCCAGCCGATACAGTTCGTCCTGTTTGCCATACTCCAGCCCATTGGCCGACCAGGGCGCATCATCAAGGCGGGCCAACATGTCTGCAAGGTGTTTATTAAGTTCGTTCTGTGAAAAAGGCTCCGGGCATACTTTGCCAGACCCGGCCTGCTCAATATGAAAAGCATAGCCGCAGGTTTGCGTTGTGAGCACCGGCAATCCGGCAATCGTAGCTTCCAGCAAAACGTAGCCAGCACTCTCTCTGTAGGCTGGATGAAGCAACAGATCGGCGCCCGCCAGAAACCGTGGTATGTCATCCTGACCCGGCAATATTGTCACTCTTTCGGCGATGCCGAGTTTGCGGGCCAGTTTCAGAAATCTCGCTGGTTTATCCTGGCCAATAAGCAGATATCTGCAACGCACGCGCAGTGAGTCAGGTAATGCGGCGACTGCCTGCAGAGACCGATCCACGCCCTTCACCTTGAAACCTGATCCTATCTGCAATATCAATAAATCCTCATCACCCAGTCCCAGGGCCTGCCTGACACTGCGCCTGTGAGAACTATCATCCACAGATACCATGCGATCTCGGGAAATACCGGGAGGCATTTCATGCAAACGCGATTCACAATTGGGATAATAGGTCAAAAATGCGCGTCTCTGTTGCGGAGACAGGATCATTACCTCGGTATTGCTGCTCAATCCGAATACAGCCTCTTCATAGGCTCTGAAGTGTCGGTAACGGCCCGTGAATCGATAATAGGCACCCCTCTCTATGCGGGATTTTTCTTCGAAGCAGGGATCGGCGGCAAAATACAGGTCCAGTAAAGGCATCTTGTTGAATCCGATTACCAGGTCGGGCCGGTTATCCTGCAGTGCTGTCGTCATCCAGTTCGTAAAGTGCTGGTAGAGACGTGGCCGTGTCATACCCTTTGCAGGTACTTTGATCACGTTGATGCCGTCAGGTTTCGCCCCCTGCCAGCCAAGGCAATACGCATCAATTTCGTGCCCGCGACGCAGGCATTCGTTGACGATATTAAGAAAGTCTCTTTGTTGCCCACCGTAGGGAAAATAGGAATAGATGAGGAAGCCCAGTCGCATAGGATGCTCTACGGTTGTTGCAGCAATTTTTGGAACTGTTGCCACACCAGTTCAGGCTTGTGAGTCGCAAAACAGGGTGGTATGACCGGAAAATCCTTACCATCATAAGTATCGGTAATACCGGGCCCGGTGTACCCACAGGTTTTCTTTACGCAGGGCGCACAGTGCAAGTCAGAGTTAAGATGAAGCTGATTTGGCCCATATGTTCCGGAGAGTTTCGGGTCTGTAGACCCATAGAGCGACACTGCGGGTTTGGCGAGGGCGGCCGCCAGGTGGCCGAGCCCTGTATCGACAGCGATCACTCCTGCAGACTCGCTGATGTAGCCGGCCAGTCCAGTCAGTGATTGCTTGTCCAGTACGCTAACATGTTGATTGTCAGCAGCGATATAGCCGGCACGACTGCGCTCCTCTTCAGACCCCCATGGGATCAATACATGGTACCCTGACTCAGTGGCAATATGTGCGAGGTGGCGCCAATATGATTTTGGCCAGTGCTTGGTTGCCCAGGTTGTACCGTGCAGGAAAACAATTGTTGGGCGATTCGTTTGCAATGAGGTAGATGCATTGGTTTGAAATTTTATGCCGTAGTTAACTCGAGATTTGTCATAGCGATAATTAAGTGAGCGAGCAAATAACTGACGCACACGTTCGACGGCATGATCAGTCCATGGCACTGAATACATTTTGTTATAGAACAATGTGGCGAGTGGTTCCCTGATAGTTGTATTACTTAGCCCGATTGTGAGACCACGCGAAATACGACTGATGATGCCGCTTTTGATGAGTCCCTGGGCGTCAATTACCAAATCGTAATGTTCGGCCTGCAAGGATTGCTTGAAGTCGCCAAATTCACTGGTTCTCCAGGTTTTTAACAAATTACGGCGCCAGCGCCGAAACGCCACCGGAATTACCTTGTCTACGGCCGGGTGCCAGGCAGGCACTTCTACGAAATTTTCTTCAACTACCCAATCAAACACAACGTCATTGTTGGCAAGACTGGCATCGGTGACTGCTGGCAGGGTATGAATGATATCCCCGAGTGATGAGACTTTAACGATTAAAATTCGCACACGGAGTTCCCTATTTGTTTGCGGCGACGAGTATTTCTATCGCCTCTACCGCCTGTTCAGGTCGTATCTCAGTCAGGCAGCGCAGATGACCAAGTGGACACTCGCGCTCAAAACACGGCCGACATTCTATATCTGTGGCGAGTAATTTTACCCTCTCGGTCAATGGCGGTGTAAAGTCTGACGTGGTTGAGCCATACAGCGCAACAATGGGGCGCTCCAGAGCCGCCGCAATATGCATGAGGCCGGAATCGTTGGTTATTACCACACTACTTAGTGAAAGTAGATCAATGGCTTGAGCCAGACTCGTGCGCCCCGTCAGATCATGCATTTGTTCTGCCAGAGTAGGATCGACGGCGCCAGTGATCACCGCCGCAGTGTTGCTGTCATTGGCTGAACCGAAAACCCATACCTGCCAACCGGCAGCAAGTTTTTCATTGCAAACTGTGGCGAAATACTCCGCGGGCCATTGCTTTGAGGGCCCATACTCGGCACCCGGGCAGATTGCCAGCACAGGGCGCTCGAGCTGCAATCCCAGATCGGACAGCGTTGATTGCACCACAGCTTCGTCTGTACTCAATCGTGGGCGCGGTAAATCAGCCGTCAAGGACCTGCCAGGGGTATATGCCAGTGCGGCGAAGCGCTGCACCATCAGTGGATATTCTTGCTTGTCCAATTTGCGCACATCGGTAAGCAAGGGCCAGCGCTTCTCGCCCAACCAGCCGGTGCGTACCGGAATATTGGCATAGAACGGAATTAATGCTGACTTAAAAGAATTGGGTAGAACAATTGCCCGTGTATAAGCGTTTTCGCGCAGGGACTTGCCGAGCTTGCGTCGCTGCCACCATTTGAATTCACCGTGATTGAAGGGCAGCTCCAGCCCGTTTGTCACCTCATCCATGCGTGCCACAAGGGGCAAGGCCCAAACGGGCGCCATGACATCGATTCGACAGGATGGAAATTCTTCCTGCAAGCAACGAAACAGCGTCTGCGCCATCACCATGTCACCAACCCAGGAAGGACCGATGATCAAGATGCTTTCCCCAGGGGCGTTTACTGCGTGCTCCATTCTACTCTCGGATAGATCAAATCATTATTCTCAGGTCTGCAAGCATATATCGGCAGACAACTGATGTATTGCCAGATAAATGTACAACCGGCGAGGCTATGAAGGAAACCAGTGAATGTTAAGAGTTGTTGGTATCAGGTGCCACTCTGAGCACTTCGTTGACTGTGGTGGTTCCTGCTGCCACTTTTTGTGCGCCGCTTAAACGCAAACTTAACATGCCTTCCTTATATGCCTGCTTGCGCAATGCAGGCAGGTCATCCTTGTTATCGGCAAATTGCTGCAGGGTTTCTGTAAAAGGCATGACTTCATAAATACCCTGGCGCCCCATGAACCCGGTTTCCCGGCATTCCAGGCAACCCTTGCTATGCGCTGCATTAGTGGGAAGTTTCACCTTCCAGGGGTTTGTGAGTGGTTCCCACACATCGGATTCAATCTTACAGGGCTGTTTGCAATGGGGACACAGCACACGCACCAGACGCTGCGCCATGATACCGATTACCGTGGCCTTGATCAGGTAAGACGGCACTCCCAGTTCCAGTAAACGTGTAATAGCTGACGGCGCATCATTGGTGTGCAGCGTCGTGAATACCAGATGTCCGGTTAATGCGGCTTGTATCGCCATTTCAGCAGTGGCGAGATCCCTGACCTCACCAATCATGATGATATCCGGATCCTGTCGCAACAAGGCTTTCACACCGTCGGCGAAACTCAGCCCTATATTTTCTTGTACCTGCATCTGGTTAAAACTGTCTTCGACTATCTCTATCGGGTCCTCGATAGTACAGACATTGACCTCGTCCGTGGCAAGTGACTTGAGAGTTGAATAAAGGGTTGTGGTTTTACCGGAACCGGTAGGACCCGTGATGATAACGATGCCATGATTATTGCCGATAATTTTGTTCCAGCGCTGCAAATCTTCGTTAATCAGACCCAGCGCCTCGAATGGTTTGAGTAGTACTTCCGGGTCGAAGATGCGCATCACCAACTTTTCGCCAAATGCAGTCGGTAAAGTCGACAAGCGGAGTTCGACTTCTTCGCCAGTAGGGCTCTTGGTTTTGACTCGTCCATCTTGTGGCTTACGTTTTTCCGCCACATTCATCCTGCCCAGGATTTTAAGCCTGCTCGTCACTGCCGCCATTACCTGCATGGGCAATGAGTAAACTGTGTAGAGCACGCCATCGATACGAAAACGGATATTGCCCTGTTCTCGCCTTGGCTCTATATGAATATCACTGGCGCGTTGTTCGAATGCATACTGTAGCAACCAGTCCACAACCCGAACTATGTGATGATCATTTGCTTCTGGATCCTTGATGTTCCCCAGTTCCAGCATCTGCTCCAGATTGCTGATGCCCTTGGCTGGTGTGCCACCTTGTTGAGCACGGTGAATTGAACTGGACAAACTATAAAATTCAGTGGTGAGGCGTTTGATGTCGATTGGGTTTGAAACGACCCGCTTGATTCTTTTTTGCGTGACATGCGCAAGATCTGATTCCCAGGAATCAATGTAGGGCTCTGCACTGGTAATTGTGACTTCATCCGCCTTTACTTCCACAGCAAGAATGTGATGACGTTGAGTAAACGCATAAGACATTACCTGGGTAATACCAGGCACATCTATTTTAAGTGGATCAATGCGAAAGTAAGGCTGACCACATTGTTCACTGAGAACCATGGTCAACGATTCGATATCCAGCTTCTTGCCAGGGGATTTCTGGTCGTCAAGGCCTTGTTCTGCCAAATACACCAGCACATTCTTCTTGCGGTCATCTGCCGAGCGGCGATTGGCTATCGCTGCCTCTGCGTCAGCCGCTGACACGCGACCACTGGCAATCAACCCATCCAGGAAAACCTTGATATCGAGCAATTCCCTGCGCTGTGCGCCAGTACTCGATGGGGCCTTGGCTGTACTCATAATTGACTCGTGAATGTGTTTATTTTCAGATAGTTACCCAAGTGTATACCCCTGATTCTGAAAAACAAACATCGCTACCTCATTCTGTGAACCGGGAATCAGTCTGCTCGCGTGGAAGTAAAGGCTGGAAAATCGAACGTAGTAATCCTATTCGATCACTTTGATCCACTCTCCGGCCTCGGGCGTGCCAGTGGGATAGTAGCCATTCAGCAGACGCAGAGTTTCTTCGGCGTAGTTGGCTATAGGGGACTGCTGGGCAATCACGGCGAAATCGAAATGCTCACTGGCGCGCACATAGCGTATCCGCCGTTGCGTGCCTGAATTGGTTTCGCCACGCTGAATGGCGCGAAAGGTACGAATGGAATCGAGTAACATACTGTCGATTTCATCAACAGCACTGGCGTTGGCAATCTCGCCATGAAAAGTGAAAACCCGCGGACCAAAGTAAATTGCTGCTACACGTACAGGATTGCCGGTCTCGAGAGAAATAGCTATGCCCGTATGGCCTAGCAGGCGATATTGGGACAGGGCTTCTGACTTCTGCAGGTTAGAGATACCCATTTTGTCCCGGATAAATACTCTGGGCTCTATATTGTCCTGGATGCGTTGCGCTTCAATTCGAATCGAACCTGCATTTGGCGATGACGCTGTGACAGTGGTTGTGGTCTCGCTGATTTCCCACTCATCCGGGAATACTACAGTGTAGCCCAATAGATTCTGGTAGTAACGATTGCGCGCATCCTGATTCTGCGAATTCGAACTGGCGCCTACAATCAAACCGTCAATAGCTTCACGAAATGCGGTGTTATCCGTTTGGGTGATTTCAGTATCGACCAGTTCAGCCACGTTAGCGATGGCTTGCTGCAAGCGCGTGTCATTGCGCGGGTGTGTAGCAAACAAGCCATGGTAGCCACCGGAGTTATTCGTGATGCGGCGATTAAAATCTTCCTGGTTTTTTAAAACACTAATCACATCAATCACTGATTGGGGGTCATAGCCTGCTTTGGCCACGTACTCGGCTCCCAGACTGTCTGCTTCCAGCTCATGTTCTCGGCCAAATCCGCTTAAACCAGTCTGTGCCCAGATGGAAGCGACATCGCTGATCTGGGATCCCACGTATCCACTGCCTGTGGCAACGGCAGTGACGAAACCACCAACTGTGGCAGCAGTGCGTGCCAGGGCGCCACGCGCTTGCTGCTGCACAGCATGCCGAGCGGTGATATGACCAATCTCATGGGCAAGCACTGCAGCCAGATCGGCTTCCGAATTCATGAATGTAAGCAATCCACGATTCACATACACATAACCACCCGGAAGTGCAAATGCATTAATCTCCGGGCTGTCGATAATGTAAAACTGGTATTCCAGGTCAGGTCTGTGGCTAACCTCAGCCATCTTGTTGCCAACTTCCCGAACATAGGCGAGCAGTTCTTCGTCTTCAAACAGTGGCATGCTGCTCAGCACTTTCTCATGTTCTTCCTGGCCGATTTCCTTTTCCCGGCTTTCAGACATCAATACCAGATTGGCACCACCGGTGGCAGGGTTTACAGCGCAGGAAACAATAAGCGGCAGGGCCATCATTAGCGCCGCCACTCTCAGAAAGGAGTTGATATTAACTACCAAGTACATGGTGCCACCTGTCATTCTTTATGGGTAGCAAGCAGTCAGATTAGCTACCGTTCACAAAATTCTTTAGTTGAGCGCCTAGTCGACTGCAGGCGTTAGCCTCTACTCGCGCTATCAGCGGAATTGGTATTACTATGGCAGGCAGATAGGATTGTCCGGTTGCATCTGTACTGATAGTGCCCACTGAAGACAATGAGCCTACATCCCAGATACGTGCGTCAAAATTGGCGTCGTCTTCCCAGGAGCCGAAGCCAAAACAGCCACCACCACCTGGGCCTATGGTGCAGGAAATTGATCCGGCACGATCAGTTGTCTTAGTAAAACCATCGACCCAGGTGATGTACCGAATACCGAAATCGTTTATTTTACTTGCCACCACATCCTCTGCCATCAGACGCTCAAGATCGCGTGTACGTAATGGCGCCGTGCGCGGCTCAAACCATGGAAACATGGCATCAATAAATTCTTGTTCCGGAATTACGTCAATACCATCCTGACCACGGGTAATATGATCCCCCACACAACTGACAAAATCGGAATCAGTCTCATAGTCACTGGCCTGACGGCGCCCGAGAATAACGACTGATTCTTCGCTGGTAATACCTGTTTCACCCTGACGAAATTCATCGACGGTGGTGCTGGTGCACGCACCTAACAGACCCGCCAGTAAAGTCAGGCCCGCCAGTATCAGTTTATTTGTAATAACGTTATCCGCGTTCATTTGTTACCTCACAAGCTCTCGCTTACAGGGTGTTTAACCAGTCGCGCACTTCCGGCACCTGGGTGAAACTCAGGGAAAAGCTCGATGCCAGATCACGCAGTGCTACTACCGCAGCTTCGTTGATCGACGCCTCTACTGACTGAAATGTTTCCTGGGGCGTTTTGCCGTATGACGTCACTACCCAATCGGCAATGTAGTCACCTTCGGCAGATAGCAGACGCATGTTGTATTTGATCCAGACTTCGAAGACATCGAGTTTGGTTTTGGCAGGCAGTGCCAATTGAAACTCTTCGATTGCTGGCGCAAAGACTGCGTCTACACTCATTCTACTGGCCTGATCCATGGACTCTATACGAACCACCTGTTCAAACATAGCCGGCAGGATGGCATCGAATAAATCCATGTGTGACAGGCCACTTTCAATATTGTACTCCTCCTTCCCGGTTTCCGAATACTCTATATAGGCAAAGTTGCGCAGAGCATCGTCGTAGTAGACCGCTATGGAAAGGGGTAGCTTGTTAATATTCGGCGTCGGGTAATTCCCCTCAATAACGACATTGCTTACACCACAGGCAGACAACAGCCCTGCCAGTATGGCGCTGGCCAGAACCCTGGCCCGCAGGCTTGTCATTAATCTTGTTGCTGTCTGCATGATTGTCACTATCTGCCTAAAGTCTCTTGATCACCAGTTCTTTCTTGACTCTGTATTGCTTAAACTTACGTTACTTTAACGATAATCGTTCAGCCCTACGAATGTACCACCATTTCGCTGCGTCATCTCGCGCATTAGCGTGGAATAGCGGTAAACGCTCTGCTGGAATCGACTAGGACCGGCGAAAATGGTTGGAAAGCCAATACCGTGGATGCGTACCAGCCGATTCCCTTCTGCGTCTTCCACATTTATGCGATCTATAGTCTGTAATACGTTCTGAATAGACCCGCCAGGCTGGAAATCGTCCCCCAGAACGTAAATACTAATTTTCTTGTCAGGGGAATAAAAGGTATTTATAGCGCGTGTCACACCTTCTACAGGGCTACTGTTACTGTAAGGATTCCAGGTTCGCAATGTGGAAATAATCTGGCTACGCCGACCGGGTGTGTCCGGTATCCAGTCGCCACGATAAGAATCGAACATGTAATCGCCCATGTCATTCATGACCTGTATCCCTTTGACTTCAGGATACACATTCAGGGTATCGTTGATTACGCCGAGCATTTTGTTCCAGCTCGGGTTGTTGTACATACTGCCAGATGTATCGATCACAAAAATAATGTACTCACTGTCCACCGGCACGCCACCTATGGCATTGTTGTCAGGTGCGACTGTGTCGGCCAACAGGCGTTGCATTTCCTCGGTCAGAGTCTGGCGCGCTATGGTCAGACGGCCAATCTCATCAGTAATTTCATCCGATAGTTGGTCAGACGTTCGGTAGCGCCCTTCAATATTCTCCAGGTCGCGCCGCAATCGGGCGACACGTTCGGTAACTGCAGATAACTGCTCATGTTTGGCATTTAGCTCACGATTGAGAATGGTAGTTTCACCGCGAATCTCAAATAGCTGTTCCTGCAGCTCCAGCACAGTGGCTTCCTGAGGCACCTCTGAAACTTCAATCGTGGTTGGTGCAGTGGGTTTGGCAATCATGAGCAGGATAATCATGGCACCAAAGCCACAGGAGGCCACGTCCAGGAAAGACACGGTAAATGATTCAGATTCTCGGTTCTTGCGTTTCATCTGTTACGCTATGCTCTACTACGGCCAGTCCTTCGATGGTGTCAGGAACGAACCTTGCGAAAACTGGGCCAACTGCCAATAGGCTGCAGCCGCGCTTGGGTCTCCTTCCAGTGGCATCAGGATAATATTGACCGGAATACCTTCCGGTAATTGTTCAACGGCATCTTCAAACAACTCCATTCGGCGACCTGGAGTTACCAGCCCGCTGCCGTTGCCGTCTCCACTGAGCGTCGGTAATCCATCGGTGATGAGAAAAATATTGTCTGGCGGCGGTGTCATTTGCGCGGCCATGCGAAATACCCGTTCAAGATTAGTGCCATTATTGGGCACTATGGTCTTGGTATTCTCTATGGCGGCATTCAATTGGTCACGATCGGCCACTTCCAGCCAGCGATTGTCGGTACCTTCCAGCACTGGTTCGACATCATTGGAAAAGTGCATGAGCTGATACCGACTGGTAATAGGTAGCTGGGTGCTGATCCAGTCCACGGTGCGGATAACGCGTTGCCACTTGGGCGCCTGCAACTTCTGGCTATCACCCATATTGCGAGTACGCAGGATGTTTACCAGGGTGCTATCCAGCATACTCGTCGAGCTGTCCATCAAAATAAGAATGCGTTGGCCACCCAGGAATAAACCGGAAAGATACTGGCGATTACCATCCCCAAGAAACTGGCGCACGCTATCACCTTCAGATTCCAGAGCAGTAGCCTGTAACCTGAGCAATTCTTCCTCCAGTGATTCCACATCGGCACGCAATCTGGCGACATCTTCTTCTGTTGCCATGCTGGAACCCTCCAGCGCTGCCAGCTCCTGCAGAAAAGTATCGATCTGTTGCTGTATTTGCCGTGCCAGTCCCTGTGCCTCTACCACTTCAAAACTGACATCCGAAAGCGTGTTGCGAATTTGTACTAACCCGCGCTCCCCTTCCTGCACCTCCTGTTCCAGCAAATCAATCTCTGCAGTCAGGCTTGGATCTGTTTCGACGAGTGCGTCGGTGACATTGTGGTCAAGAATCAGGAATATCAGGATCACTGCGCCAAAACCACAGAACATGACATCCAGAAACGCCAGCCCCAGTGGATTTACTTTTCTGCGTGTTGCCTTATTGGCCATCACTCACCTGAATTAATTGAATAGGGTCGGCATCCGCATCGAACTGAATGCGATCGCCGAGCTGTAGCGGTTGCCTACCCTGTTTGGGACACTCATTCAGCAGAAAGTCCTGCTGGCGGGGCTCAATATAAACTTGCCCGCCTTCGCGAAAGATACGACCCAGTTCATCTGGCGCTTCACTATCAATATAGAGCGCACCGGTTTTGCGGCTACCATTCACCAGGCTCGCGGGCAGCAAGCTGATATCACCCAGTCGAACTGCGCGATTGCCATACAATACATGAGTTGGTGCCGCAGACTTCCCGGTCGCAGAAACGGGTGAAGCGGCATGGGCAAGAGAATTCACAAGATGAATGCTCCCGGCTGCACTACGGATTTCAGTCAATCGAGAGATGCAGGTCCGGTGAATTGCATCCTCTGCTACAACCTGTGGTTGCAAACTGGCCAGCGCGACACTCAAGCCAGGTAACATCATCAGTGACGGGCTCACAAAAAGCTGCACATCTTCATCAGTGGCAACGCTCTGAATCTGTTGCTGCAATTTCTGGTATTGCGGCCGTAATAATTCGAGTATGTCTTCCCGTGGCAGTTTTGCAGTGTGCACTGCGGTCGCAGTTTTTAGTTCCAGTATCAGACTGGCATTGTCCGCTTCACTTTGCGCCAGCCAGACCGGTAGTTGGTTATAGAGCTGCTGTTCAGATTCGGCATTATGCTGGGGATTAAAACGACATTGCTGGATGAACTGTTCGGTTACCAGATTCATCAGCATGTTCATCAGATTCTGGCTGCCCAATGCGGGCACCTGCACGGCATTGTCAACATGCAGTTTGGCGTCTCGCACACTGAGTCGCGACAACAGCGTCTGATGTAACTGTAGATCGGCATAGATCACGTTTGCCGATTCAACCTGCTCTGCCACCGCCGCCAGCGCCGAATCGACTACACCGACGGCTTCGAATGGAGTTTGCCGGGTCAGTCCCAACAGAATTGCCAACTGTTGGCGGGTGAAGTTGCCCGGTACTGCATACACCACTTCATCCGATATCCCTGCACTGTCTGCCAGATGTTGCAGGTGGGCGTAGGCAATATCTGCATAATGGCGCACGCTATTCGCATGATTAAGTGGCTCCATACTCAGATCATGCCAGTACTTGTTATAACTGGATGTGGGGTGCATCCGTGCCTGGCGCTCGGCTTCCTCACCAAGCACGAGTTCCTTACCCGAAGCCAGTGCAAACCCCGGGCTGGAAAAAATTAATCCGGAATCGTTACCGACCTTTATCGCGCGATCGTTTAATTCGATCACAGTGAGACTCATGCGTTCTCAACCCCCTGCAATGAATTCGTATCTCTGGGCGCTGATTTGTTATTGTCTCCGGGTACCTGCAAGTGTCGGGTCAGGCGTTCATCGCAATAGTTCTGGCAATCCAGCACGAGTCTGTCCTGTAGTAACTGTAGCTGGTGCAGAAGGAACATCAGAAAAATACTGACTACCAGGGCAACAAATGTAGAATTAAATGCCACACCCAGGCTGACGGTTACCCCGACAATATCACCCGACACTGCCTGATAAGCCTGGCCCAGTGCTGTACCGATACCACGTACTGTGCCCAAAAATCCAATGGATGGAATTGCCCAGGCAATGTAACGCACGATGGTTAATTCCGTTTCCATACGATCGGCTTCGTTTTCACAGGTTGTTTTAATGGTCGTGGAAACATCTTGGATACTGCGCGTAGTCTGGAATCGATGCAGCCCTGCCAATAACGCGCGCGGCAATAAATAGGCCTTTTCTGTTTCCGAGAGTGCCTGAACTGGCCGCGCGTAATTACGTGCATCCTCTGGCAAAATACTCATTCCATCATTTACCTGCACCAGATTACGCTCCAGTAATTTTCGTTCGCGGAGCACCTGCTGTGTTTTCATCCCGATAATGGACATCGCCCATAACAGAAGGATGATGCAGGTTTCCTGCTCGAAATCCCGCAAGATTATATAAACTGACCGTTCCGGAACAAAATTCTCATCTGTTTCCTGCAGCAGGTTCTGTTGTTCCTGAATCAGCTCTGCGTTGGGTCTGATCAAGGTGACATACGTTGCATGCACAATAAGAAAGGCAAACAGCAATGCCACGATCTGATAAAACGCTTCGTTCAACAATCCTTGCTTCATAGGTAATGCACCTTGATTTCAGTTGCCGTCAGATATCTACCGGGAATGAAACGCCCAGGTCTTGAGATATCTCTTCGGTAGGTATAAATCTTGATGAAGATTCTTCGTCTGAATCTTCACTCGCATCGGCAATTGAGTTTTCGTCATCAAAAACCAGTTCTTCCACAGTAGCTTCTTCTTCAGGTGTGACTGATCCAGCTGGAGGCGTGTCGGGTTCTACGATTTCCTGCGGCGCAGCTTGCGCAACCAAAGACAGCGGCAGCAGAATAAAACAGCACAACAATAGATTACGCATATTAGTCCTCCAGATAGCGCGCGATGCGGAAGCCCACATCGTCACGTGGATCAATGCCAAAATCCCGGTACGAAAGACGTAGTTCCGTTACTGTGCCATGGGCCCAGCTTGAACCGCGGATAGTGTGAAACTGTCCATCAATTGGCCCCAGCGGATCGATCTCGACACCGCCGAGAGAGCCTACGGCACCATAAAAGTCATGCACCCACTCCGCAACATTACCAGCCATGTCGTATATTTCATGGTAGTTGGGCACAAAAGACGCCACTGGCGCAGTGGCAAAGAAGCCATCATCGTAATTGAACATCAGCTCGCCGAGATAGTTTTGCGTTGTCACATCGGCAAAGTTACCGGCATTCTCCGGCGGAGGTAATATCTCGCCCCATGGATACTTTAGTGTATTGCCTGACCCGTCAGTACGCGCTACCCAGGCCCATTCAGCCTCAGAGGGAAGTCGGTAGCCAGTTGATTCAGCATTGAAGCCAACAACTTCGTCTCCTTCTACTTCATAGAAAGGTTGTAGTGACTCCTGAGCGCTGAGCCAGTTGCAGTAAAGTGCCGCCTGATTCCAGGACACTCTGACAACTGGCTGGGCTTCATTATTCAGGGTCAGACCCTGAATGGTGCCAGACGAATGCTCGGGATCGAACCTGCGGTATTCAGCATTGGTGACTTCCCGGTAGCTCATGTAAAACGGTCGCTCGAGCTGAATATCGCGCAACGTTTCATTGGACCCACGACCTGGCTCCCGGCGCGAAGCACCCATCGTGAATGCACCGGGATAGAATAGCTTGAGATCTTGCCCGGCAACTGTAGTTATCACCGGCTTGATCTCCTCCAACCGGGCTTGTTCCAGTGACTTGAGCGTTACGCGTATGGCCTGTTCCAGGCCTGGCCTGGAGGTAAATTCAGTGTTGTAAGGCACATAGCCTGCTTTACGAATTTCGATCTGCTGACTGGCAGCCATCAGCTGGATGGTTTGATTGGCCATTCCGCGCAACTCCCCGTTGACATACAGCTCAGCATCGGGAGGATCGGCGATGACATTCACGCTCGTCATTATAGGGTCAAGACTCACACTTAATTCTCTTTCCTGATCCGGCTGAGTACGAACTGTCGCACGTCTGGATTCATAACCATTTTTGAAAAAAGTCACTTCGTGATCTTGATCCGGTGCCAGCGCAACTTCCAGTGGGGTTAGCCCCTGGAATTCACCGCCGATTGTTACACTGGCCGTATTGGGCGATGATTGAATAAATACCAGGCCGTCTGCCGGTTCCAGGGTCACCAATGGCAAAGCAATATCTTCACCGGCGATAACATCAAAGTCTTCCTGCCAGGCCTTGTGCCCAACCAGTTTCAATGTCACGTCACGCTGCCCCTGCAGAATCTCCGCATTTACAGGTGTAGTTCCTACCAGCTCGCCGTCTACGAGCACATCGGCACCGGGAGGCTGGGTGGCAAGACTGATAACAGCCCAGGCCGGCTCCAAATTTATCTCATAATCCTGTTCTACCGAACGACCTTCAATCTCAATTACCTGGCCGAAGTCCAGGTAACGGTCCAGAGACACTCGCATCTGGTGCTCACCTGGTTCTATAGCGGCCTCCAAAATCGGAGTCTGACCCAGGTCAATCCCGTCTACCTGCACTCTGGCGCCGGTCAAACCAGGAGTTTCAATAGAGACTATGCCGGGCAATTTACGCATGCTGAACGAATGGGTTTGCGCTTGCTGGTCATTCACAATCAATAGAGTTTCTGTATCGTGATAACCCTCGTTGCCTAACGATATGGAATAGGTTCCCGTTCGCATGAGGTAACGCTGGCCCATGCGAAAATTCATTCCGCCTTCAATCTCAATATCAGCTGTAATGGGGTTTACCTCGATGAAAACCGACCGCGCAGTCAAGACAAACCAGACTGCAACTGCTGCCACCACGGCAAAACCGGCAAGCAGGGCATGCACCCACGTAAACCGTACTGAAAATCTGGACTCTTTCACCTCATGTGGGGTGAAATCTACGGGAATAATAGGGTCAGTTGACCCATTATTGATGGTATTTTTATCGACGTCGCTCATTATTTAACGCCCGTTGGTGGCATACACCCGCTCTTCGCATTGCACGATGACCTGTTCTGGTGTCTTGCCAAACCCCACTGTAAATTCCCGACGCACTTCCCGGTATCCGTTGCGTCTTCCGACAGCCACGTAGTTTCCTGGCTTCAGTGCCAGCGAGGTTTGCTCGAACAAACCGAGCTGACCTATTCTCAATACCGTGACATCGGTGAGATTGTCAGATACCAGCCGAACATCGATAGGTATCTGGGAATTTTCCAATAAAACCTGCAGCTCATCCAGTTGGCCGACCAGCTTCGGGCCAGGATTTTCAATGGCTCTGCCGGTGTAGTACACATCAATTGTGGTGTTATAGACAGCGTCTTCAGCAAAGCGCTCGGGGTTATTTATGGCTTCGACCAACAACCGATTCAGCTGCGCTCGCTTGGCTGCATAATCCCGGCCTTCGATGGCGAATGTCAGATTCGGATCGATAGCGAGAACTGCATCGTAATCGGTGACAGCGCTTTGCCAGTTCTCATTGGATTCCGCTATGGCGATGCTCTCACGCAAACGGTTAATACGAGCGAGGTCCAGATTGGTTTCGGTTTGCACTATCGCGGCTCGCGCCTGCTCATCATTAACACCAAGACTTGCAGCACGCTGAAACTGTGCAATGGCAGCATCCGGATCATTATTGTCCAGTGCAGTGTAGCCGGCTGACATGATGCGCGAAAATTCATTGGCAAGTATCTGGCTGTTCACTGCAGCAAGACGTTGCTGTGCTTCTTCATAATATGCATCAAGATCGAGCGCATTTTGCAGCGATGCTCGCGCGGCTTCCAGCTCGTTGTCTTCTGCCTGATCTTCTGCCTGGGCTAACAGTGCAGTTACTTCGTCCAGAGTACGGGCGCGCGTCAAACCTATCTCGGCCGCCTGGCTTTCAGGGTCCAGCAACAGCGTCATTGAAAAACGCTCGGCTGCAGTTTCGGCATCACCTGCATCCAGGGCATTCTGGGCTTCTTCCAGAAGGCGTGCGAAAACAGTAGGGATGGATTGTCGCAACTCGCCCAGTTGATCGCGCGCTTCGGCATAGGAACTTGTCGCTATTTCAAATTCCTGAGTACGATAGTATTCATCGCCAATACTGGCTCGCGCCAGGGCGGCTTCATGTGACTCCTGGCCCCATTGCTCCACTTCCAAAGCTTCGAGCTCGGCCTGGATTTCCAATAGTTCTGCCAACACTTCTTGTGCTTCGCGCCGCTGGTTGGCACGTTGAGCTTCTTCAAACGGTGAGATCGCCGTTTCTGCCGGTGCTGATACCGATGACGCAGTTTGTGTTACATCGACGCGACGCTCCAGAGGTAACTCGTACTCCGACACAATATTGGGCAGCACAAATATCACCATAAGCGAGAGCAACACCAGGGAACCAAGCCCAATCCAGCGCCAGGTCGATGATTTGGAATTAACCTGGGGTGCTGGAGAAGAGGTATAGATTGAATTGGCGTTGGCGCTGGGTTCCGCAGAGTCTAGCTTTTCGACATCATTCTCTGACATGGGACTTTCTTCATCTCGGGCCTATTTAATACGAAGAGCTATTTACAGTTCGCCTGTTTCCGCGGCATAGAGATCCGCGAGGATTTCACGCCATTGTTCGTACTGCTCTTCAACGGTACCACTTAAGGTAATTGTGCGATCTTGCAGATTGATGACGCGGGGTGCGACTTCGTTTTCGAGAGATTGACCCAGCTCTTCCAGAGCTTCCATATGGATGCGCGCTTCAGCCTGTTTGTCAAAGCCGCTTTTGATCAGGTAAGCACCGGCACCCACACCAACAGCACCGCCAGTCTGGGTCGCATAATTGCCGCCACTGGTTGCCGCAGCGAGCCCGCCCAGCACTACTGCAGTGCCGGCAATAAAACGACGGCGCGCTGAATCACGTAACTCGCGGAGCGTCTCGGTTTCCACATAACTCTGTTCGCGCCAGGAGTCATAAGGCAAACGCATTTGTCGGGCGTAGGTAGCATAGTAATCCTGCACCGTATCTATGAACATGAAGTCTCGCTCGCGAATGTCACGTACGCGCGAAAAGATTGGGTCGTTCTCTGCAGGTAGCGACACGATCTGGTAATGACCGGCGCGGTTGGTAGTGAGATAGCGCTCAAACAATTCCGGTGCGAAACGCTGGGCAAAAAGCACTTCAGAGATAGTGCGCACTTCCCGGATGCGCGCATCGGAAATATTATCCTGCCGATACTCAAGCAGATCATTCGCGATGTTGTTGTAGATTACCTGGAACGGATCATTCTTCTGCCGCTCCGAAGGTTCGTAGCTGAACTGACTGATAACTTCATAGTATTCACGGGTGTACCACTCCCTGCCACTGGAATCAGAAACCTGCACCCGCAGTCCCATGGCTTCACCATTGGATTGCAGAATCGTGCCATGAATGATGACATCCATAGGGCTGGCCTGATTTGGCATGAGGCGTACGATGCCCCAATTGGCGGAACGCTGAAGCGTATCTGCCAACAGGTAGGGTACGTAGCGAGATTCGGCCACGCGAATTTCATGATTGGTGGTTTCTTCCTCATCGCTTTCGATTTCATCCAGTCCAGGGTCAAACACGTGTACCCCCACATCCAATAGCAGGGCTTCAGGCACATGCTGACTATCCTGGATGATAGGCGTATAGGAAGTGGTCTTCACTGTGTGGGTTTCACACGCCACCAGGAAGAATGCGGATAACAATAAACCGATCAATTTCTGCATCGGATAATTCATTGTGGATCACCTAAACCTGTGTAATTGCGATATTCATCCCAGAGCGCTTCGCGCAACTCTGGGTCCGGTTCACTCATCGCGGCTTCCCTTAACTGGCGGGCAACCACGTCATCATCACGACCGCTGGGAATATCTTCCGGCGGTGGGAAAGATTCTGTGGGCGCGGTTGAGGACTGCACTGGCTGACTCGCAACCACCACTCCCCCTGGTGTGGCACCCTGCTCTGGCATAGTCTGAGGCATGGCTGAAGAATTACCACTGCCAGAACCTTCTGACTGACCGATCCGTGCTGAACCGGCTGCGTTGCTTTCAGCCTGAGCGCGTTCCCGCTCACCCAGTAAAAATCCGTCAAAAGTTTCATAGCCACGCCGCAATCTTTCATCAAGCACTGCTGCGCGCTCAGCGGATGTCATTGGTCCTGAATTGGTAGTGGCAGCGCTCTGGCCCTGGCCATCGCCCTGATCAGAACCTCCACTCAACACGCCATCAGGTAATGTATCCAGGCTGTAATCACCACCCGGACCCCCTAATGTGCCCGAATTACCACCCAAATTTCCATTATTGCCGCCATTCAGGTCGCCTGTGGCACCATCACGCCCACTGCTATTGCCTGCGGCATCGCCAGGCAGGCGGGACTGTGTCCCGGCGTTCTGGCCCGGGTTATTACCCTGGCTGCCGGAGCTCTGCGCTGCACCACTGACACTGCTGTTCTGACCATCCTGACTACCGGCTGCAGACTGGTCCCCCGGAAGGTTGGCAGACCTGCTGCCCGCCTGCTGCGCACTGCCGCTGGCTGAACTTTGGCTACCTGCGGGCACTGCAGAGGAGTCACTGCCACTTTGACCCTGACTGCTGGATGGCAGAGACGGCATGGGCGATGAACTGGAGCTACTGGAACTCGATGGCATCGAAGGCATGCTGGAAGAACTGCTGGACGAACTTGAAGGCGATGGCATGCTCGGAGAGCTGGACGATGAACTGCTACTGCTGGAGCTCGACGGCATCGAAGGCATTGATGATGAACTGCTCTGGGAGCTGGATTGGCATGCAGCCAAGCCGATCGCCAGGCTTCCGGCAACCAAAATTTGGGGCAGTGTCTGCAAATACTTGTTCATAAATCTATTATCCCGATTGGCAAGCAGCAATCAAAAAGTGTATTTTGCGTGCAATAAGGCGACAAATATCCGGATTTTTACGGATTTTCGCCTCATTTAACGACAGCTTACTGATCAACGAGACTCAGTTAGCCAACTATTGCCATTATTAGGGTTTGAGCCCTTAACCAATGCTTAATACGTTACTACCAGACCCGCTCAATGGCTATATCTTACGCATTAAGTTTTAAGGCAAGAATAGTACCAGTGCGTATAAAGCCTAATACCAGTAGGTGTAACGGAAACGATTGTCTTCTGAAGACACCCTTTCACCATCTACCAGCAAAGGGCGAAAATAACTGCTGCGTACCAGGCGGCGAATGCGATTGAATTGACTGGAATTTTCTTCAGTTTCTTCGCTAATGACACGAATATTCCTCACCAGGCCATTCTCGGTGACATCAAAAACCAGATCAGCATAGTCATGTCTAAGCGCACCTGCCTGATTTGAACCTGCGCCGGCACTCATCGTGGCAATTAATTCTTCACTGGGTCCTGCGAAGGTAGGGATGGGGATCACGCGACCAAACAACCTTTGTTGTTGTTCTGCGCCATCTTCCAAAGCATCGAGAATCTCCCAGGCCTGAGTATAATATTCACCTGCTGCACTACGCCGCTCATCAATCAGATACCAGTCGCCAACTTGCGCCAACGCTTCAGCATACTGCACTTCGCTACCTGGCTGGTTTTTGAAAAAGGAGACGATCTCCAGCAAGGCCCGCTCACCTGTCACGAAGCCTCTTATCCGCGGCTGGTCACGTTCATTCAATTGTGCCAATAACAGACTTTGGGATGAGCGCACCTCCGGTGTATCGAGTGCTGTCATTAGTGTGCCATTGGTTTTTACCAGGTAGGCAGAATTGGCAATACTGCGCTGTAATTCGACAAAGCGTTCGTCGCTTCTGCCAAAGTGTACGTTCACCATTCGCGCGGCTGCACTGAAGAGAATCTGCGCATAACTCAAACGCAGTCCGAGGTTTTCTCCAAATCCGATATTAAAAGCCTGCAAATGCCATTTTGCCAGCTCGTCCAGCACCGGGATAATGCGGGGGTCACTGGGACCATATGCGCGCTGCTGAACGTAATAAAAATAATTGTAATAAAGGTCGGCGTTCTCCCAGTCACCCATCGCCAAATAGCTTTCGATCATTTCTTCAATCAGGGGCACCTGCTCGAGGTTGTGTAATCCCGCATTGACGCGATTCACATGCATGGCTCGCTCAAAAATTTCTACCGCGCTGACATGATCACCCTGTTGTTGTTGGAGATTGCCCAGGGTCCTGAGTTGTTCGACAAGATCGCTGTCCCAGGCGCCGCCCTGAAATTCAATATTGGCAATATTGGTGTTGTAGTCATCGATGGCTTCCATGCGGCGCTGAAACGCAGGATCTTCGGTGGGATCCAGATACGTTGGGGGCTGCGGTAGTTGATCACTTTGTGGATCAATCGGCACAGGCAAGTCAATGTACAACAATGGGGATTGGGGTTCAGGTTCTGGCGAAGATTGGGGTTCGTCCTGTGCGCTAACCGAAACAGATGCGAGCAGCCAGGCGCAGGATAACCAGGGCAAAACAGACTTGTGAATTTTGGCACTCATCGATTGTCTATTGTGCTACGCGATTCTCCGGTTCGGGGCCTCAGATAAAAACGAGCGTAATGCCCGCAACGCGCGGCAAACCTTTATATCACCTGTGAATTAACAGTGTAAACGCCGCAATGCTTGTTGCAGATTACCGCGATAAATTTACTGTGTTCGCAAGATCAGGTTGCCCACCCGGTCGCGCATCACTTTCCAGTTCTGTGCGACATATGTCGTGGCAGCATATTCCGTGATTATCGCCGGACCACTTAATTCGACCTCCGGCTCCAGGTCGTCTCTTGCGAAAACCGGCACTGGCTGCTCCTGACCAAAGACCCGCGACGTGCCAGGCTTCTTTCCTGACACATCTTGTGTCACTGCAGGCAAATCAAAGTAAACACCCGGCGTTGCCGCCTTGATTCGAACGTTAACCAATTCTCGTGGTTCATCCAGGGAATAGCCGTAGCGTTGCTTATGGAGTTCCTGAAATCCCTGTAATGCCTGCTCCAGATTTGTGTAAGTGACATTAAGGGTATAGGACTGACCAACGTAGCGCAGATCAACGCTGCGCGTGTAAGCCAGAGCACCAGCCGCTACCCCCTCGGCTGCCAGCTCCCTGCTTGCCAATTGTTCCAGCGCAATGAACTCAGCTTCCAGCGCCCCTGAATCAATTGCTGCTTCCTCGGTCAATAACGAGTGGGAAAACTGTCGACCTCGCTCCGCTACAATCATGCCGAGCGCCGAGAGCACACCGCCATTAACCGGAACCATGGCCTCATTCATCTGCATTGCCTCTGCAATGGCGCACACATGCAGCCCACCCGCGCCACCGAAACTGGCCAGGATGAACCGCCCCGGGTCGAAGCCACGATTCACGGAAATGAGCTGAATGGCCTCGGCCATGTGCTCATTGGCAATGGCAACGATTCCTTCAGCAGTCTTCTCGACAGATAACCCCACCTGGTCGGCGATGGTTTTAACGGCGGCGCGTGCTGCCGCGAGATCAAGCACGAGATCGCCCGCCAGCGAGGCTTGCGGTAACAAGCGACCCAGTACCAGATTGGCATCTGTAACTGTGGGACGTTTGCCGTCCTTGCCATAACAGGCCGGACCGGGATCTGCCCCTGCCGACTCGGGGCCTACCTGCAGCAATCCGCCGGTGTCCACATAAGCAATTGATCCCCCACCCGCACCAATTGTGTGCATGTCGACCATGGGCAGGGCAATTGGATAAGGCCCAATATGGGATTCATTGCTGATGTTGATATCACCATCCAGCAAGGCCACATCGGTGGAAGTTCCGCCCATGTCAAAACTGATAATACGGTCCTGCCCAATTTGCCGACCCAGAAAACGCATTGCTGTCAGCCCGCCGGCCGGTCCGGATAACAGCAACCGTGCAGCAGAAAGGGCAGCCATGTCTGCGGCAATCGTCTCGCCGCTGGATTGCATGATTTGCAAATCGCAGCCCTGCAACTGACCCTGTAACCTTCCCAGATACCCTCCCGTCACCGGCCCCAGTGCGGCATTCAGCCAGGTGGCTATACCTCGCTCGTATTCCTTGTATTCGGGCAGCACTGTCGATGAACGACTGATATACACATCGGTCAAGGCGCTTTGCAGAGCTGTTTCGATACGCTGTTCGAAGATTGGATCGAGAAATGAAAACAGTAGATTAATCGCCACGGCTGCAGGTTTGGCATCTCGCACCGCTTGCACCAACTCCTGCAAGTCTTCGGCAGTAAGGTCTTCCACTGCCTCTCCATTGGCACCACAACGTCCACCAGTTTCGAAACACAGCTCTGCAGGAACCGGTGCAGGCCGGGGCGCAAACTCGAGTGCATAAAGTGCTGGCCGGGTTTGCCTGGCGAGGTACAGCATATCTGCGAAACCCCGGTTAGTGATAAACGCAGTGCGGGCAAACTTGCCCTCGAGGGTGGCATTCGTTGCAACAGTGCTGCCATGAATAATGTGCAACTTGCCCCCTTTTAACTCCTGTTCCAAATCAAGCGCCCTGATCCCGTTAAGAATTGCAGTTTCGGGTGAATCGGGTGTGGACAAGGTCTTATAGACACGAATAGCTACCGTGTCCTGCAACTCAAGACTGACAAAATCCGTAAATGTGCCTCCAGCGTCGACGCCGAGGATGACTTGCCTGGACAATATACTGGTCCTTACTATTTGTGGCTTGCAGGATTATAGCGGTTGTCACACACTACAGCTTGCTCAATTATCAAATCAGACTTCCAGCTTGCCAGAACTTCCCGAAGTAGAAACCACACGTAGCGGTATTGCGCCTCATATCTCAATGCAACGCATAGAGAGTGTGGTAGTGCGGGAGCCACGACTGCGCTGGCCAGTGAGCCCCGAGATCACAGAACTACTGCCGGGGTCCATGTTCACAGGCGTGGACAGGCGCGGCAAATATTTGCTGTTGCAATCTGAAGCAGGGATGCTGCTGGCACACCTGGGCATGTCGGGCAGCTTTCGCATTGTTACGGCAGGTACCGCTCCGCGCAAACATGACCATGTGGACATTGTGTTTGCGAATCAGTGTGTTCTGCGGTTTTGTGATCCGCGCCGCTTCGGCTGCCTGCTCTGGGTCACCGGCAATATTGAAGATCATGCCCTGCTTAAGTCGCTCGGCCCCGAACCACTCGGGGATGAGTTCGATGCAGAATACTTGCACAAGAAGAGTCGGGGAAGGCAAGTGCCAGTAAAAAATTTCATCATGGATAGTCATGTGGTAGTTGGGGTCGGCAATATTTACGCCAATGAAGCATTGTTCATGGCGGGCATTCACCCGTTGCGCAAAGCTGGAAAAGTGGGCAGGGATCGCTATGAATTACTTGTCACTTGTATCAGAAAAATTTTGGTCGACGCCATTCGGGTGGGCGGCACCACATTGCGCGATTTCACAAACAGCAGCGGCGAGCCCGGGTATTTCAAACAGTCATTGGCGGTTTATGGCCGCGCTGGCGAACCATGTAAGACATGTGATAACACATTGACCGAGATCAGATTGGGCCAGCGAAGCACCGTGTACTGCAAGCAGTGCCAGAAATGATTAGCAAATTATGTATTCAGGATTTGGATGCCATGGCAGCTGCGACAGCCGGATGTACAAACTTGGAAATGTCGCCGCCATAAGAAGCGATCTCTCTCACCAGTGTTGATGAAATATATGACAGATGTTCAGCCGGGGCCAAAAACACGGTCTCGATTTCCGGTTCCAACACACGGTTCATTCCCACTAGCTGAAATTCGTATTCAAAATCTGCCACGGTACGCAGCCCGCGCAAGATAATATTGGCGCCACGCATTTTCACGAACTCGGTCAAGAGCGAATCGAACGACTCAACCGAGACATTCTCAATATGACCTAATACTTCTTTGGCGAGTTCCACGCGTTTCTCTGTTGAGAGCGTCTCGGATTTTTGACGATTGGTGCCAACGGCGACAATTACCTTGTCGAAAAGGCGCGAGGCGCGCTCCACCAAATCGGTGTGACCATTGGTAATCGGATTAAATGTGCCTGGATAAATTGCGGTTTTCATAACCAACTCATTGCGGGAGCGATCTGCATTCTAGCGAATTGCCCCGTCTGCCTCAATGCGCTTGCAATAAGGTGGCGATGGTGTTTTCCAGCCAATAGGCGCGGGGGCTGGCGATAAATCCAACATGCCCGCCGCGGGACGACGTATGTAGATTGATATTGGCCGGTAACCTGGCCGCATCCGGCAAGGCCGCGGGAGGTATCAGGGGATCATCCGTGCTCTGAATCAAATGGGTCTCAACGCCAATACTTGCAAGAAACTGACCACTGCTGCAGCGGCTGTAATAGTCCTCGGCATTGGCAAACCCATGTAGCGGCGCCGTAATTCGATCGTCGAATTCCCAGATAGTACGCAACTGATCCAGGTCGCCCAACGCATCCAGTTTTGCCAATTCAGTCTGACTATCCCGCGCTCCCAGTGCCAACTTCTTGGCGTTGAAATCCTGCACCAGGCGATTAAGAAAGTATCTACCGTACCATTTACTTAAACCCCCCAACATGGCCCGAGAGCACAACGCCAGCGAAAAGGGGGTGGATACAGCCACACCTCTTGAGACCTGCGCATGATCATGCTCTCCCAACCATTTGAGCAACACGTTGGCGCCGAGTGAGTAGCCTACAAACATAAACTCGCTATTGGCATATTGCGCAGACAGTTTTTGAAAAACCGCCTCCACATCTTCCGACACACCAGAATGATAAGCGCGAGCCAGTCGGTTTGCTTCGCCGCTACAGCCGCGAAAGTTCATGGCAACACTCGCAACACCTCGCGCTGTCAACAATTGTTGCAGTGCCAGAATGTAGGAACTGCCGGAACAGCCACAAAGACCATGCAGCAAGAACACTATTCGATCAGTGTGTTGGGGATCAGCTGGTTGGCCGACCCAGTCAAGGTCGATGAAGTCTCCATCATCAAGCTCGATGCGCTGGCGTGAGTGAATGAGTGGTTCTATGGGTGCGAATTTACGCCACAGAGTTTGCGGATGACCACCATACAGCCACCAGGCAGGACGAAATTGTTGATGTGTCATTTCATTCATCAGTTATTTGATTGCCGAACCTCAGCCAGATAAAAATGGGTGTTGCCTGCCCGCTTCGACTTGATGATTTCCCAATTGCCGGGCAGGCTATCCTCATCCACCACTGTGCCTGATTCCATATAAATCTTGCTTCCCGGGCTGATTGCTTCAGAGGACTGCAGTCGCTGACAATCTGTCAACAACCGATTATCAGAGAATGGCGGATCAAGAAATACCACGTCATAAGGCGGGGCCTCAACCGCTGTCGCCGGACGCGGGATACGCGCCAGAAAACTGTCTGCACTGCCATGTTCAACTGCCGCGGCGGTGCATGCCAGAGTTGCCAGGCCAGACTCAATGGCTCGCGCTACTGCTTCGTCCTGTTCAACAAACTGCACAAAACTCGCGCCACGGGATAATGCTTCAAATCCGAGTGCGCCACTACCGGCAAACAGATCAAGACAAGAACCACCCGGGATATCCAGCTGCAACCAGTTAAACAGGGTTTCTCGAACACGATCCGAGGTAGGACGCAGACCTGCACGATCCGGGAAAGCAATGCGCCGGCTGCGCCACTGCCCACCAATAATACGGACAGAGTTTTTACGACTTGTAGATGCAGACTTGCTACTCATTGCTTTCCTGTATTGGTGTACGCGGTAGCGGATTGTAAACTATCCGGAAACCTGCGTAATCTTGGCGTTTAGCCCGCCTGCTTATGTTCCAGTTGCAGCGGGAGTGGTAGCATAGCCGCCTGATTGAACCCCGCTGGAAGTATCTCTCATGTTTGGTTTAGGCAAGAAGCAAAAGGACGCGCCCGATGATTCCGGCGCCACCGATCAGGCTGGACTTTTCAGTCGCCTGAAACAAGGTTTAAGTCGCACTCGCAGCCGACTGGGCGAAAGTATAAGCGCCCTTGTGCTCGGTGAAAAAACCATTGATGCGGATTTGCTGGAAGAAATTGAAACTCAATTGCTGGCAGCAGATGTGGGTATTGCGGCTACCGACTCGGTGATCGAAGAGTTGCGTAAACGGCTCGCGAGAAAGCAGTTGGCAGATCCACAACAATTGCTGGAAGCCTTAAAGCAGTCATTGACAGGCATTCTGGCCAATTGTGAACGGCCCTTGCAGATAGATTCATCACACAAACCCTTCGTGATTCTGTTAGTGGGAGTTAACGGTGTGGGTAAAACTACAACCATTGGTAAACTGACCAAACGATTACAGCAGCAAGGCAAGAGCGTCATGCTGGCCGCTGGTGATACTTTCCGGGCGGCTGCTGTTGAACAACTACAGGTATGGGGTGAGCGCAACGAAGTTCCGGTTGTGGCCCAGGGTGCAGGAGCAGATAGTGCATCGGTAATTTTTGATGCTCTGCAATCGGCGCGAGCCAAACAGGTTGATGTGCTCATAGCGGATACTGCTGGACGATTGCACACCAAAGACAATCTCATGCTGGAACTGGAAAAAATTGTGCGGGTGCTGAAAAAGCAGGACGAGCGATTGCCCGACGAAATCCTATTGGTGCTGGATGCCACGACTGGACAAAACGCACTAAGCCAGGCGGAGACCTTTCACAAGTCAATCAACCTGTCTGGCCTGGCCCTGACGAAACTGGATGGCACCGCCAAAGGTGGTGTGGTGTTTGCCCTGGCCCAGAAACTCCAGGTCCCCATTCGTTTTATAGGGGTTGGAGAACAAGTAGACGATCTCCGGCCTTTCGTTGCCACTGAATTTGTCGAAGCCCTGTTTAGCGAATGATCAAGTTTGAAAAAGTCAGCAAACAGTATGACCAGGCCAACGTAGCGCTTTCCAATGTCAGCTTTACGATAGCCAAGGGCGAACTGGCATTTCTGACCGGGCATTCCGGCGCAGGCAAGAGCACCCTGCTGAAATTGATTCTGGCCATGGAGTTTCCCAGTGCGGGTGAACTCTGGGTAGATGAACTATGCCTTTCGAAAATGTCGCGACGTCGCATTCCCTATCATCGTCGCCGCATAGGTTGCGTATTCCAGGATCACCAACTGCTGTTCGATCGCAGCGTATTCGACAACGTCATGTTGCCGTTGGATGTCTGCGGATTTTCCCATACCGAAGCCAAACGACGGGCGCGAGCTGCACTCGACAAAGTGGGGTTGCTGCGCAAAGAAAAAATGCTGCCACAGAAACTCTCCGGTGGTGAGCAACAACGAGTTGGTATTGCTCGCGCAGTTGTGAATCGTCCGCAAATCATTCTGGCTGATGAGCCTACCGGCAATCTTGATCCGGATTTGTCAGCCGAAGTCATGACTATTTTCGCCCAGTTTCAAAGTGTTGGGGTCAGCCTGCTTGTCGCTACTCACGACACATCATTACTGGCGCAATTTCAACATCGCACGCTGACTCTCGATCATGGTCAGCTGGTAGGTGATACCCATGGCTGATGCCAGACGCCAGAGCGCTGCCTCTCGACCCAAACGCCGGACATGGCAGGAACGATTTGCCGACCATCGGGCAGTAGCCGGCAATAGCCTGCGCCAACTGCGCAAATCGCCAATTGCCAACATGTTGACAATATTGGTCATCGCCATTGCCCTGCTGATGCCCGCGTTATTAATCTCTATTAACCTGGATTTGGTACGGGCTATGGACGACTTTGCCGACGGCAGTCGCCTTAATGCCTTTGTTTCTGGCCAGGCGAGTGCAGATGAAATCTCTGAAGTGAGCGATTACTTACTTAATAGAGCCGATATTACCAGCGTTGAGTACATCTCCAGTGACGAAGCGCTAAGCGAGTTCGAGGCCTCCTCAGGCTTGGGCGACTTGCTAGCCGAACTCTCCAGTAATCCTCTACCGGCATCGCTGGTGATAACCCCTGCCAGTTCTGATCCGGCTACCCTCCAGGCCCTGGCGGTGGAACTGGAACAGCAACCAGTCATCGACTTCGTACAACTGGATAGTCTGTGGCTGCAGCGTTTGCAGGCGATTAGTAGCTTGTTTGGGCTACTTGGCCGCTTGTTGAGTGCAATAATGCTGCTCGGGCTGCTGCTGATCGTGGGCAACACCATACGCCTTGGTGTGGAGAATCGGCGTGCAGAGATACGTGTGACCAAGCTGGTGGGAGGGACCACAGCCTATATTGCGCGGCCATTCCTCTATACCGGTGCCTGGCTTGGGTTGTGGGGTGGCGCCGTTGCAGGATTCCTCACGCTACTGGTAACAGCCTTGCTAAACCGGTCTCTGGCGCAATTAATGCAGCTATACGGCTCAGATTTTGGCTTCACAGGCCCCGGTTTTACCGGGTTTTTACTGATTTGCCTGTGTGGCGCACTGGCCGGCTGGCTGTCCGCGTTGCTGGCCAGTATTCGCCACATTGTTGCGATCAACCCGTAGATCAATCCCGGGCTGAACCAAACCTTCCCGACGACACGTATTTCAGCTATAGCCCTTGAAATGGCATAAAATGACCCCATTTGTTGACATGGGTTAATACGTTCGCTGCTGGCGTTATCTATAACGATGGTCAGTAACATGAATCCCGTGCCCTTTGGCTAAAGCCGCGGTTTTAGTGGCCTCAAAGGAATCCGGGCATATTGTGGAACTACCGGGGTCGGTGTTAAACTACGGACCCTTTTTAGGAAGGGCCACGCATTGAACACATGCGGGCACCCGACTTGGAAAGCACCTTAAATTGCGAGGTTTAGTCAAACAAATATGGACACTGGAAAGAGTTTACAAGTTATGGATCCGACCGTTCCCGGTCGTGACCTGACTGCTTACATCGCATCGGTAAACAGTATTGCTGTGCTGACGCCCGAGCAGGAACTCGAACTCGCCAAGCAATATTATTACGAAGACAACGTCGATGCTGCCCGCCAACTGGTACTGGCGCATCTGCGTTTTGTTGTGCATATGGCAAAAACCTATTCCGGTTATGGTCTGCCCCAGGCTGACCTGATTCAGGAAGGCAATGTGGGCCTCATGAAAGCAGTGAAGCGATTTAACCCGGAAGTGGGTGTGCGACTGGTTTCATTTGCCGTGCATTGGATCAAAGCCGAAATGCACGAATACATCCTGCGTAACTGGCGCATCGTCAAGATCGCGACCACCAAGGCGCAACGCAAACTATTCTTCAACCTGCGCAGCTCGAAGAAACGGCTGGGCTGGTTGAACAACGATGAGGCCGAGGCAGTAGCTCATGACCTGGGTGTAGACCCCAAGGTCGTGCGCCAGATGGAAGGTCGCATGAGTAACTACGACACTTCATTTGATGGTGAACCGGATACTAATGAAGACAATGCCTACAAGGCACCGGCATACTATCTCGAAGACCAGAGTGGCGATGTTGAATCGCAGCTCGAAGAAGCTGAATGGGAAGAAGTAACGAATAACAACCTGCATGCAGCCATGGCTGTACTCGATGATCGCAGCAAAGACATTCTGCATAGTCGCTGGTTGACCGATGACAAGTCGACACTGCATGAACTGGCTGACAAGTACGGCATTTCTGCAGAGCGTATTCGTCAATTGGAAAAGAACGCAATGAACAAGATCAAGGCCTCAATGGGCAGCATGACTGTTTGATCTTGCAACGAACGTAATCAAGGCCGCGCTTATGGCGCGGCTTTTTTTTGGGCGATAATTCACTCTGGATGCTGGTTTGCTTGATTGACTCGAAGTAGCCATCCACAATGCACGCTATGACCAAAATGTTTCTCATGCTCAGTGGGTTGAACGGCTTTCTTGCCGTTGCGCTCGGCGCATTCGCCGCACACGGTTTACGAGCCCGGCTAACACCGGATCTGTTGAACACTTTCCAGACCGGCGTGCAATATCACATGTATCATTCCCTGGCGCTGCTTGCTGTCGCCATACTGTGTTCACAGTATTCCGTAGCTACATCACTGCGTGTCAGTGGCCTGGCCTTTATCATCGGTATCATCCTTTTTTCTGGCAGTTTGTATGCCCTGAGCTTGTCCGGTATACGCTGGTTGGGTGTAATTACGCCACTGGGTGGATTAGCCTTCCTCGTGGGCTGGGCCGCATTGTGCTGGTTTGCACTGGGCCTGGCCACTGCATCGGAGTAATCATGCGCATCGTTGTTAATGGTGAATCCAGATCGATTGGAGAAAAGGACACTCTCGCTCAGTTACTCAGTCAACTTGAAATGGGAAATGGCAGGATTGCTGTCGAGCTCAACGGCGAGATAGTGCCACGCAGCGAATTCGCCAACCATCAGCTGCAAGATGGCGATCATCTGGAAATCGTACAAGCTATTGGCGGTGGTTAAAACTGGAAGAAATTATGCCTATACCTGAAGACCCCCTCGTTATTGCCGGCCAGTCCTATTCATCGAGACTGATTATTGGCAGTGGCAAATACAAAGATTTTCAACAGAACCTTGATGCGCTCGTAGAGAGCGGCGCTGAGATCATCACAGTTGCTATACGGCGAGTTAATCTTGGGCAAGACAAGAACGAACCCAGTCTGCTGGATGTCATCTCGCCTGAACAATACACGATCCTGCCCAATACGGCCGGCTGCTATAACGCCGAAGATGCAGTTCGCACTTGTCGCATGGCGCGGGAGCTACTCGATGGTCATAAGCTCGTGAAACTCGAGGTGCTGGGCGACGAAAAAACCCTCTACCCAAATGTCACCGAAACTCTGGCCGCTGCCGAGACCCTGGTCAAGGATGGCTTTGATGTGATGGTATACACCAGCGATGACCCGCTGGTGGCAAAGCGTCTTGAAGAATTGGGTTGTGTCGCTGTCATGCCGCTGGGTGCGCCCATTGGCTCCGGGCTTGGCATCCGTAATCCCTATAACATTCGCCTGATACTGGAACACGCCAGAGTTCCCATCATCGTTGATGCCGGCGTTGGCACTGCTTCGGATGCCAGCATCGCCATGGAATTAGGGTGTGATGGTGTTTTGATGAACACTGCTATCGCTGAAGCCAGCAACCCGGTATTGATGGCGTCTGCAATGAAGAAGGGTGTTGCCGCTGGGCGCGAAGCCTATCTCGCGGGTCGCATGCCGCGGCGCGCTTATGCCAGCGCATCGTCACCTATAGACGGCACCTTTTTCTAGCTGCCCTGTTTGTGAGTAACAACACACAGGACGACCGTTCACGACCCGTGCGCAGCTATGTGATTCGAGCGGGTCGACTCACGCGCTCTCAGCGCAAGGCACTGGATCAGTACGGCCACAAGTTCATTGTGCCTTACAGCAAAACACCCATCGATTTTGCCGCAGTATTCCCCCAAACCGGTCCACTGAACGTCGAGATTGGTTTCGGTATGGGCGATTCCCTCCTCGCCATGGCCGCCGACCAGCCTGATCACAATTTCCTTGGCATTGAAGTCCATCCGCCTGGTGTCGGCAAAGCCCTGATGGGGATTGTAGAAAAGGAATTGTCGAATCTCAGGATAATCCAGCATGACGCCAAAGAAGTGCTGCAGCATGCGATTGCGCCAAATTCAGTCGACAGGCTACTGGTGCTGTTTCCCGATCCCTGGCCAAAGAAACGCCACCACAAGCGCCGCCTGATTCAACCGGGATTCATCTCGCTGGCTGCGTCACGGCTGCAACCAAACGGCGTGATACACCTTGCTACCGATTGGGAGGAATATGCACAACAGATGCTGCAGGTATTGGAAGCCGAAGCCCAATTGGATAATGTAATCGCGCCGGAGGAATTTTGGTCGCAACCTGAACGGCCGGCGACCAAGTTTGAGCAACGCGGCCAAAGACTCGGACACGGTGTGTGGGATTTACTCTTCCGGAAGCGTGCGACTGGTTAAGATCCGCCTGCTTAAAACCAGAACCGGTGTTCGTGCTCTTTTAGCCACTTCACATAGTGTTCGGAATCAGGGCAGATAGAGTCCACCAGTGACCAATATCGGGCAGAGTGGTCCATGTGTATCAGGTGGCAGACTTCGTGTGTGATCATGTAGTCAATGATGCTGTACGGTGCCAGCATGATCAGCCAGTTATACTGAATGATGCCAGTGGAAGTACAGTGTCCCCATTTCGACTTGGTCTTGCGTAGTTTGATTTCCTTGAGTTTGTGATCAACGCCCAGATACCGGGCCAGTCCACGGGCGCGGGGAATCAGGTATTCACTGGCCTTTTCGATCAGATACTCCTCAACCTGCTGTCGTGCCTTTGTTGAGTTCAGCTTGTGGCCCTGGATAATAAACTGATCGCCATTGATCAGGATGCGATGTTTGCGGTGTTCCTTGAAGACGATAGTGCGTTCGCGCGCACGGAAAAATATCTTGGCGCCTTTCTCAATACGCAGGGATTCCCTGGCCAGACGGGATTCTTCATACAGCCGTTGCTGGATCCAGTCCTGATTCTCTTGAACAAACGCCTGAATCGCCACAAGGCTGGCACGCGGCGGACAACGCACTTCCACCTTCTTGTGGGAAATATGTAGCGCCATGGTTTTGCGCTTGCTGCGAACGATCTCGCACTGATAAGGCTGCCTCAGCGATTGGCTTCCAGAGCCAAATTTCAATGCGACTTTCCTGGTCTTGCTCATCCTGTCCTGGGTTTCCTTGCTATCAAACTGGCAATGGCCCGAGTCGGCTTGCCTGATTTACCTTCTTCACCTTCAAATTCATGCAACACTTCCCACCCCGGGAAGTGTTGCACCAGTTCACCCGGCTGCAACAGGTAATCCGGGTTGCTGGGCCGACCCAAACTGGCCTGCGCAACAGTAAACGTTTCATACACTATCAGGCCACCTGGCCTGATTGCAGCACGCAATGCATCAAACAGTGGCCGATGCAGATAGTTGAACACAATCACGGCATCAAAGCAGTGTGTGTTCAATGGGCCACTGCCGTCTTCCAAATCTACCGGCCAACATTCTCCTGGCCAGCGCCGCTCATTCAGTGTTGCGCTCACCACATCGAGCGCTGCCATATTATTATCTGCAAATATGACCTTTACATTATGCGATGCAAGAAATAATCCATTTCTGCCATAGCCACATGCCAGATCAAGAACTCCCGACTGCGGCTCCAGATCTGTGATCAAATCTATGTGCTGCACCAGTAGCTCGGCAGCGCTGGCATTTGAATGTGACATTGATTACCGGATAATACGTTCGGCCTGTGCGAAGATACACCAGCAGAGTGCATGATTGGCTCAACGCTGGCGCAATACTTCAAGAGGCAGAAATGCGGCGTGAATTTTACCCGTGCCGGGTACTATGAACAAAGAGTAATTGACGAAAAATGAAAAAAGATAAGAACAGCCGCGATGAAATTTTTGCCGGTGCAGGATTACCCGGAGAATTCGTATTTGATGAGAACGTGGCGGCTGTATTCGACGATATGATTAATCGTTCGGTACCGGGTTACAGCACGATCATTGCCATGATCGGAGTGCTGGCAGAGCGTTATGGTCAAGCAGGCAGCCGGCTTTACGATCTGGGTTGCAGCCTTGGCGGTGCCACACTGGCAATGGCGCGCAAGGTCGATACCGCGCACTTACCTATTATTGCCATTGATAACTCATCTGCCATGCTCGCCCGATTGGAGGAGAAGCTGGCGGCCCAGGATGATCAGTACAATATCCAATGTCAGTGTGCAGATGTGAGTACTGTTGATATTACCGAGGCTTCAGTGGTGGTATTGAATTTCACGTTACAATTCATTCCTCTGCAAGAACGCACGCGATTGTTGGAGAAAATTTATGCGGGGATGCGACCCGGCGGCATTCTGATCATATCCGAGAAAATCCTGTTTCCTGATGCTGACGTCAATGCACTATTCGTAGACCTTTATCATCAGTTCAAGGAAACCATGGGGTATAGCAAGCTGGAGATTAGCCGCAAACGCGCCGCACTGGAAAATGTCTTGTTACCTGAAACCATTGCCACACACAGAAAGCGCTTGACCGATTGCGGCTTCCATTCTGTCGACTTGTGGTTTCAGTGTTTCAATTTTGCCTCCATGGTGGCATTCAAGTAGCCCATGGACATTGACTTCACATCACTGCAATCCCGAATTGCCGACACTCCGCTGGCCGCCTTGTCGCCGCTACTCAGTGCAACTTATATGGATTCACTAAAATATGGAGACTTTCCCCGCTGGCGTAAGCTTCTGCGTGAACTCCCGGTATTCGACGCATCCCAGTGTGACTTTTCCGAGATTGTGAAAATAGGCAGCAGCGATGACATCAATAACGCTGAGTCTGAGTTATTACGCCATCAACTGGAGGCATTCATACCCTGGCGCAAGGGTCCGTTTGAGCTGTTTGGCGTTACTATCGACAGCGAATGGCGTTGTCAGCTCAAGTGGGAGCGCCTGTCTGGCCATTTGGGCTCTCTGGCCGGGCAACGCGTATTGGATGTGGGATCTGGCAACGGGTACTTCGGTTTCCGCATGCTTGAGGCAGACGCAGAACTGGTGATCGGAATTGACCCCCATTTACACTATGTCGCCCAATTCTGGGCCCTGCGACACTTTGCTGGTGATATTCCGCTTTTCGTACTGCCCGCTACACTGGAACAAATGCCTGAGCGCCTGCAATGCTTTGACAAGGTTTTCTCCATGGGCGTGCTTTACCACCGCAGAGCGCCCCTGGACCACCTCCGGCAATTAAGAGAGTGTCTTGCACCCGGTGGTGAACTGATCCTCGAAACGCTTTACATCGATGGTGAGGAGGGATACAGCCTCACGCCCGAAAACAAATATGCGCGCATGGGCAATGTATGGTTCGTCCCATCCAGGGCAACCTTGTTGCGCTGGTTACAGCGTTGTGGATTCCATAACTGCAAAATAATCGATGAATCAGTTACAACAATTGCAGAACAGCGCGCGACTGCCTGGATGCCATTTGATTCACTCAGCGATGCGCTGGATGAAAATAATAACGCACTCACAATTGAAGGCTTGCCTGCACCAAGAAGGGTAATTGTTACGGCCACCTGTCAGAAAAAGTAACGGTGTTGGTATTGAAAAGGGGTCAAGGCTCGCATTATTCATGCCAGTAAAAATTTGTCACTGCATTGCAATTACAGTGACACAGAATCGAAAATTCCCTGCACCTCTCCTCTTGTTTGATCATTTCAGCGATAAGTGTTTCTTTCGTATTGACGGGCTGTTTGGTTTGCGATAACTATACAGCTGACCTTGTACAGGGTCAGCTCTAATTCTATCCATGCATAAAAACAGAGAATAAAAATGGCCAGACCTCTCCGCATAGAATATCCCGATGCCGTCTATCACGTTTCAAATTACGGCTACGATAATGAACGAGTGTTCCCGTCAGAGAAGTACTTCGAGGCATTTATTGATGCGCTGGATGAAACCTGTTCGCGACTTAATGTTGAAGTGCACGCCTACTGCTTGCTGCGTGATCAGTATCATCTCGTGATCAAGACCCCAGAGGGCAATCTGAGCCGCTTCATGCGGCAGATTGACGGCTTGTATACCCAGCATTACCAGCGCATGAAGAACATGGAAGGCTCGCTGTTCCGTGGCCGCTACAAGGCGGTACTCGTGCAAGCTGACAAGTATCTGCTGCCATTGTCACGTTATATTCATTCACTGGTACGCGGCTCACAGCTTGCAAACTATCAATGGAGCAGCTACCCCTATTATTCACGCAAGCCCAACCCGCCTGCATGGTTCAATCGGGATGAGACGCTCAAGCAATTACCAGGCCCGGCTGCCAAGCGACAAGCGGCATATCGCCGTTATGTGGCGGAAGGTATTGACGATGAGATGGCGCATTTCTATGGCAAGAAAAACCTGTCTTCGATCATGGGCGATGCCCAGTTTCGTCGTGCTGCCGCACGCAAGCGTTCGGCCACATCCGCCCGCGGTGTTTCCCGTGGGGCCAATGCCAAGTGGCGTCCATCCTGCAAACAGATAATTGCGGCCGTTGCCAAACAGTTCAAAGTCACTGAGGCAAGCATCTATAAAGCTGCGCGCGGGCCTGGTTCCAAAAATGTCCCTCGCTGGGTCGCCATGTATTTGTGTCAGGAACTTTCTGCGGTAACACTGCAATCCATTGCCAAACTATTCAAGCTGCAACGCTACGGCACTGTTTCCACTACCGTGGGCAAACTTAAAAAGGAGTTTGCAGAAGACCCCAAATTACTGACAACAACTGAGCGCCTTGCCAAAAGCCTCAGCAAGGGAAAATAACGAGGCAAGGTATTACTGCCGAATATTTTTGGCCATGCACAAAAAAGCCGGCTGACCCCATCGGGTGAGCCGGCTTTTTAATTAATCTGACTGACGCAGTATTACTTGATCTTGGCTTCTTTGTAGATCACATGCTTGCGCACAACGGGATCATATTTCTTGATCTCCATTTTGTCAGGCATGGTGCGCTTGTTCTTGTCAGTTGTGTAGAAATGCCCGGTTTTAGCCGAGGAAACCAACTTGATCTTGTCTCTCATAATCCCAGTCTCCTGCCTTAATTAAACCCGAACACCATTGCTACGGATATTTGCCAGTACTGAATCAATACCCAGCTTGTCGATAATACGCATACCTTTGGAGGAAACACGCAACTTAACAAAGCGCTTCTCAGACTCAACCCAGAAGCGGTGGGTATGAATATTGGGAGAGAATCGACGCCGGGTTCTGTTGTTGGCGTGCGATACATTATTTCCGGTAACCGGTTTCTTGCCAGTGACCATACAAACCCTGGACATGGTGCTGCCTCTTAAATGCTTGAAATATAATGATATTTTGCCGCCAAGAGAAAACTGCTCGTGACAGGCGAAAAAGAGTCGCGTTTTATACCAAAACACCCCGCAAAAATAAAGCAAACTTTGCGCTAATACGCTGTATTTCGCGTTATGCACCACTTTCGATTAAGCCGCGTTCAGCAAAAGACAGCACACCAGCGGCGCCAATAACCAGGTGATCCAGCACACGCACATCAATGGTTTGCAGGGCACAGGTAAGCTTTTTGGTAATAGCAATGTCCGCCTGGCTGGGTTCTGCCACGCCCGAAGGATGGTTGTGGGCGAAGATCACCGCAGCGGCATTGTAATGCAAACAGCGTTTGACTACTTCTCGTGGATACACTGCAGCCCCGTCAATTGTGCCGCGGAACAGTTCCTCCAGGGTAACCACATGATGCTGATTATTGAGAAACAGACAGCTGAATACCTCGTGCTGGCAACCCAGAAAACGGGCCTTCAGGTATTTTCGCGTGGCGGCCGAGCTGGTCAGCACGTCACGCTTGATCACCTGTTCCAGCAAGATTCGCTGGTAGAGCTCCCAAATTGCTGAGAGACAGGCCACGCGGGCATTACCCATGCCAGCGACGCTTTGCAATTGCACCGGATCAGCGGCCAACAAACCAGCAATGCCATCGAATTGCGCCATCAGTTGTCGTGCCAGATCCAGCGCACTTTGTCCGCGCGTGCCGGAACCCAGGCAAAGTGCCAATAACTCAGCATCTGACAGACAATTGGGACCAGCATTTAACAGGCGTTCCCGTGGTTGTTCCGACTCAGGCCAGGCGGCAATTGACATAGGAATACCTAAGATTAATGGTTATCTTAATAATAGATGGGCATTGGTGAAACGCTCAGCCAACCCACAAATTGCGTCAGTAGACACTTACTGCTAGTCTAGCCATCCTTGTTAGAAGCCCGGATCATCAACCTCTCCATGTTAAGCCTCACTAACAAACGGATTCTGTTGGGCATCACCGGTGGCATCGCCGCCTACAAGTGTGCCGAGCTAACCCGGCTTTTTGTACGCGCTGGTGCTGAAGTGCGCGTGGCCATGACCACCGCTGCCACGGAATTTATCACCCCGCTCACCATGCAAGCCTTGTCTGGCAACCGCGTGCATCTGAATTTGCTCGACACCGAAGCAGAAGCCGGCATGGGGCACATCGAACTCGCCCGTTGGGCAGATGTTGTGCTGGTCGCTCCAGCTACTGCTGATGCTATTGCGCGCATCGCGCGTGGCCAGGCGGATGACATTCTCACCACGCTCATTCTTGCCACGCCTTCTCCTGTTGCCATAGCACCCGCGATGAACCAGGGCATGTGGGCCAACAGTGGGACACAGGCCAATCTCGACAATCTGCGCGAACGCAACATGCATGTATTCGGGCCTGGCACTGGCGAGCAGGCTTGCGGTGACGTGGGGCTGGGCCGTATGTGGGAACCGGAGCAGCTGCTTGAAGCCACTGCCAGCATGTTCAAGACCGGATTTCTGGCAGGTAAAAATCTGCTGATTACCGCCGGCTCTACCCGGGAAGCAATTGACCCGGTGCGCTACATCAGCAATCACAGTTCCGGGAAAATGGCCTTTGCCATGGCCCAGGAAGCTGTGGCGGCTGGCGCCAGTGTCACTCTGGTGAGCGGCCCGGTGAACTTGCCCAATCTTGACCGCGTAAAAACCATACCCGTGACGACTGCCATTGAAATGTCGGAAGCGGTCATGCAAAACATTGTTGATCAGGATGTGTTTATTGGTGTTGCTGCAGTAGCTGACTATCGCCCAGCGGAAATAGCAGAACAGAAGATCAAGAAAAATGCAGACGAACTCACGCTACGGCTGGTTAAGAACCCGGACATCATTGCAACGGTTGCGGCATTGCCGACCCGCCCCTTCGTTGTAGGTTTTGCCGCCGAGACACAAGACATCCTGAAGAACGGTAAATCCAAATTACAGAACAAGAAGCTGGATCTACTGTTTGCCAATATGGCCACCGACACCTTTGGTCAGGACGAAGTGCAGGTCACTGCAATTGGCAAAGATCTCGAACAGGAGCTGCCGCTGGCCAATAAAAATGTTGCAGCGCGTCAGATGCTGCAACTCATCGCTGAGCAGATAAAAACAGACAACAAATGACACAGTCAAAAACTCAGGAAAGTTTCACTCCTGCTGGCATTCCGGAAGCGATCTTCCGTGCCTACGATATCCGTGGCGTAGTTGAAGAACAACTCTCGGCAGATGTGGTTTATCAAATCGCCCGGGCAATAGGCAGCGAGGCAATCGATCTTGGCATCCACTCACTTCTTGTAGGGTGCGATGGGCGACTGTCCAGCCCGGAGCTGTCCCGGTCTTTGATCGGTGGCTTACTGGAGAGCGGGGTCAACGTGGTGAATCTGGGCATGGTACCCACGCCACTGTTGTATTTCGCTGCACACGAGACTCAATATGATTCTGGAGTCATGCTCACAGCCAGCCACAATCCGGCGGATTACAACGGATTGAAAATTGTTTTCCGTCGCACCTGCCTCGCTGATAATCAGATCCAGTCTATTCGCACGCGTATTTTGAACGCACAGATTTACAGCGGCAAAGGCCAGCTTTCTGAATTGAATATACAGCCTGATTATATTTCCCGCATTGTGCGTGACATAACCATCGAACGCCACATGAAGGTTGTTATAGATTGTGGTAACGCAGTGCCAGCAATTACCGCGCCTGAATTATTTACAGCATTGGGCTGCGAAGTCATTCCACTTTACTGTGATGTCGATGGCCGGTTCCCCAATCACCACCCCGACCCAACTCGTGCTGAAAACCTGTTGGATCTTTCTGCGGCCGTTATCGATCACGGCGCTGATCTCGGCATAGCTTTCGATGGCGATGGTGACAGGCTGGGGGTCGTTGACGAGAAGGGCCAGTTTATAAATGCAGACAGCATTATGGGCCTGCTCGTCAAACGCCTGGCACCTCACTACCAGGGACAGCCCATCGTGTTCGACGTCAAATGCAGCCGTCATCTGGCACAGCTTATCGAGCAACTGGGGTGCGAACCTGTCATGCACCGCAGCGGCCACTCCTTCATGAAGCAGAAGATGCAGGAAACCAATGCACCGCTAGGGGGGGAGTTTGCTGCCCATATATTTATCAAGGATCGCTGGTATGGCTATGATGACGGACTCTATGCGGCCGCCCGGGTAATAGAAGCCTTAAGTGTCGAATCAGAGCCCGCCAGCAGTCAATTGGACACTCTTGGGGACTCAATTGCGACACCGGAAATCAGTATAGCTGTGCCAGATGCACAGAAGTTCGACCTCATGCGCAAAATCGCCCGGCACAGCGATTGGAAAGATGCCTGCCTGATCAAGCTGGACGGCATCAGGGCCGAATTTACCGATGGTTGGGGGCTGATCCGTGCGTCCAATACCAGCCCTGCCTTGCTACTTCGTTTTGAAGCGGATAATCTACGCGCCCTTCACGCCATTCAGGCGAAATTTAAAGCCCTGCTAAAAAAGTTTGATGCAGCACTCGACTTTGATTTCATGGCTGATGAACCCAATACCCACACAGCAAAAGCCAGCTAGTCACAGGGAATTTTTTCATGTCATTAACAGTGGATAGCGCCAGAAATATTGCCAGAGTTCTTACCGAATCTCTGCCTTACATCCAGAAGTTCAAAGGCAAAACGGTTGTAGTCAAATATGGTGGCAATGCCATGGTTGACGAAAATCTCAAACAGAGCTTTGCCCGCGATATTGTATTGATGAAGATTGTTGGTATTAACCCTGTCATCGTGCATGGGGGAGGCCCGCAGATTGGCACAGTATTGGAGAAGCTCAACATCAAGTCCGACTTTGTCGATGGATTGCGTGTCACAGACAGCCAAACCATGGACGTCGTGGAAATGGTGTTGGGCGGATTGGTAAACAAGGAAATCGTCAACCTGCTCAATCGCAACCAGGGACGCGGCGTGGGCATCTCGGGTAAAGATGGCAATCTTATCCGGGCGCGCAAACTTAAACTGCTTCGCAAGAACGATGACACCGATGACGAGCTGATCGACATCGGACAAGTAGGCGAAGTTGAACACATTGACACCGCCGTACTTGAGGCGATGGCAGCGGGCAACTTTATCCCGGTTATTGCGCCAATCGGTACCGATGAAAATGGCGCCAGCTATAACATTAATGCTGATGCTGTCGCTGGTGAAATTGCCGATGTGCTCGGCGCAGAAAAGCTGATAATGCTAACCAATATTGCTGGCGTGCAGGATGACCAGGGCAATGTACTAACTGGCCTGAGTACGAGGCAAGTAGATGAACTTATCAAAGCCAAAGTCATCAACGGTGGCATGTTGCCCAAGGTGCAATACGCACTGAAGGCAGTGAAGGGTGGTGTAACCAGTGCGCACATTATTGATGGTCGGGTTGAGCATGCAGTCCTGCTTGAAATTTTTACTGACGAAGGGGTCGGCACCTTGATTACCAAGGACGGCCTGAACAAGTAGAAGAAGATAATGGCTATTAAAGAAAAAATATCCCGCAAAGATCAAATCCTCCAGACACTGGCAAGCATGCTGGAAAACTCCCCTGGAGAACGGATTACTACGGCGGCACTGGCCAAAGAAGTCGGTGTTTCAGAAGCAGCGCTTTATCGACATTTCCCCAGCAAGGCGCGCATGTTCGAGAGCTTAATCGGATTTATCGAAGATACACTGTTCCAGCGCATTAGCCGTATTCTGCAGGAAGAACAACGGGCCGCAGTAAAAGTGCACAACATCCTCCTGTTGTTACTTACTTTTGCGGATCGCAATCCAGGGCTGACACGCTTGCTCACCAGCGAAGCTCTCACTGGCGAAACGGAACGATTGCGCGAACGCATAACACAGTTTTTCAGTCGGCTTGAAGCACAGATCAAACAGATATTACGAGAAGCGCAGATCCGCGAAAATCTTAAACCCACAATCTCGCCTGCCGCCCTGGCCAATTTGCTATTAGCCTGTTGTGAAGGCAAGTTGCAGCAATTCGTGCGCAGTGAGTTCAAACAATCGCCGGTGGAATCCTGGGATGTGCAGTGGGAGTTTTTGTCGCGTGATATGTTGCGACCCTTTACTGCAATTCAATCGCCGTAAGCTCAGGGCACCACTTACAGAGTTGCCCTACACGCCATACTGTTTGCGGTAAGCCTCTACACTATCCAGATGTTGCGCGAGCTCTGCATTCTCAGCAGTGCCGAGATAACTGATTATATCCTGCAGCTTGATAATACTGACGACTTTTATACCGTAGAGCTGTTCGATTTCCTGAATGGCTGACAATTCACCGGTGCCTTTTTCCTGCCTGTCCATGGCCACTGCAATGCCCGCCAGCTCTGCGCCAGCCTGGGCAATTATTCCGGCGGCTTCCTTGATGGCCGTGCCCGCCGTAATCACATCATCGATAATCAGGGTCTTGCCTTGCAACGCTGCACCGACTATCGAACCACCCTCGCCATGGTCCTTGGCTTCTTTCCTGTTGAAACAATAAGGCGTATCAATTTGATGTCTTTCTGCAAGCGCCATGGCAGTCGTCGCCGCGAGCGGAATACCTTTATAGGCCGGACCGAACATCACATCAAAATCAATTCCGGAATCATTGATTGCGTCTGCATAGCTGGCAGCCAAAAATCCCAGTTTATTGCCAGTATTGAACAAACCGGCATTAAAAAAGTACGGGCTGGTGCGCCCTGATTTCAGCGTGAACTCGCCGAATCGCAGAATGTCGTTGGCGATAACAAATTCGAGAAATTTAGCCTGGTATTCTTTCATTATGCTGTGATGTTTTGAGAGACGACCTTCTGTTAATTCTATGCCAACGCTCGTTTCTGAGCTTCTACCAATTGCTTGATAGCCTGTTTGCCGAGACCAATCATCTCAAGCAATTGCGGATGCGTAAATTCACCGTCTTCACCAGTGCCCTGCACTTCGATAAAACCGCCATTGTCAGTCATTACTATATTCATGTCGGTTTCCGCGTTGGAGTCTTCGGCATAATCCAGGTCAGCGACTGCTGTACCCTTGAATATGCCTACTGACACCGAAGCCACCATCTGCTTCAAGGGATTCTCCTTGATAATGTTCTTCGCCAACATATGATTGAGCGCATCAACGAGCGCTACACACCCGCCGGTTATGGAGGCAGTACGAGTGCCACCATCGGCCTGTATCACATCACAATCAAGCTTGATGGTATTTTCTCCCAACCGCTTCATATCCACTGCGGCTCGAAGTGAACGGCCAATCAGGCGCTGAATTTCCTGGGTGCGTCCGCTCTGTTTGCCGCGTGCGGCCTCTCTGTCCATACGCCCACCTGTGGAACGCGGCAGCATACCGTATTCGGCAGTGACCCAGCCCTGACCACTACCCTTGAGAAAGCGCGGCACACCTTCTTCGACCGTGGCGTTACACAGGACCTTGGTATTGCCGAACTCAACCAACACGGAGCCTTCCGCGTGCATGGTGTAGTTGCGAGTGATGCGAATGTCGCGAATTTGTTCTGGAGAGCGTGTACTGGGCCTGAGTTGATCTGTCATGAATAGTCCGTTACGGCTGGTGACTGGTGAATTAATTTGGTCGGGATTATCCTTGAATTGGCACAGCAACGCGAGCCGGGGTCAAGCGACTGTGATTAATCGCACATTACGATAGAATAGCGGCTCGCAAATTCAGGGCACCCTGCATGACTTCAAGTATGACAGCATTTTCCAGGCAGCAGTCCAGTGAGGACTGGGGCACACTGGTTTGGGAGATACGCTCGGTCAACCACCGTTATCTCGAACCCCATGTGCGGCTGCCCGAGATGTTCAAGGGCCTGGAAAATACCGTCCGTGAAACGCTACGCAAGCACATCAATCGCGGCAAGGTGGAGTGCCAGCTTCGCTATCAAGCCAGCGATGCGCAGGCCAGCGACATGGAACTTGATAATGATTTACTCAACCAGCTTGTCAGGGCTAATCAGCAAATAGCTGAAGCCGCAGGTTTGGAAGCAACACTGAGCAGCATTGATTTATTGAAATGGCCTGGCGTGGTTAAAGAGCCCGAACTGGATCTGGCGCCACGTGAGAAACAGGCAATGGATCTGTTTCTCCGTGCCCTGGATGACCTCATCGCCAGCCGCGAACGTGAAGGCGCCGAATTGGAAGGCTTCCTGCTGCAGCGTGTCGCAGCCGTGCGGGAAATCGTGGTATCCGTGAGAGCTAACATGCCGCAGATTCTGGCAAATCAAAAACAAAATCTGGTGGATCGTCTTGCGGACATGCAAGCTGAACTGGAACCCGCAAGGCTGGAGCAGGAAATCGCGCTTCTGGCCCAGAAGGCCGATGTAGATGAAGAACTCGACCGACTTAACTCCCATCTCAATGAAGTTGAGCGAGTTATCAAGGCGAATGAACAAAAAGGCCGGCGGCTGGATTTTCTGATGCAGGAACTCAACCGGGAAGCCAACACCCTGTCATCCAAGTCTGTTGTTGCAGAAACAACACTTAATGCAGTTGAACTTAAAGTACTGATCGAGCAGATGCGCGAACAAGTGCAAAATATCGAATAGCAAAATTTCAAAATCTGGAGCGGAACATAACTTGGCGGTCGGCATACTATATATCGTGACAGCACCTTCTGGTGCCGGGAAAACCAGTCTGGTTAATGCGCTGGTGGCGGATGATGCGCGCCTGGCTGTTTCCATTTCCCACACAACCCGGCCCCGGCGTCCGGGGGAACAAGACGGCGTTAATTATCATTTCGTTGAAGAAAGTGTCTTTCTCGACATGTTACAGAGCGGCGATTTTCTCGAGAGTGCCGAGGTCTATGGCAATCGCTATGGCACTTCCCAGACCTGGGTGAATGAGCAGTTGGCAAAAGGCGTCGATGTAATTCTCGAGATAGACTGGCAGGGCGCACAACAGGTTCGCAATCTGTATCCCGCATCATGTTCGATTTTTATTCTGCCCCCTGCAGTTGAGACTCTGCGTGAACGGCTCGAGTCCCGGGCACAGGATGATGAAAAAACCATCGACAAACGCATGCAGGAAGCGGCAAGTGAGATCTCCCATGTGGCGGAGGCCGATTTTATCGTGGTGAATGACGATTTCGACACCGCCGTCGCGGACCTGCGCGCCATTGTCAGGGCACGGCGTCTTACCGTGACCGCTCGCGAAGGTGACCTGTCTGACTTGTTAGCCAGCCTCACCGCCCCCAGATAGTATCCATATAGGCCCGTCAGGCCCCGCTTCCCATTGCCAATAGGGCAGAGAAAGGCATGCAAATGGCTGCGGAATTCAGTAAAATCCCCGGTCCTGCGTGATCAGGGCCGCGCCGGGCTCGCACAGATTCACGCCTGATGTCGCAGAGATACTGCGAAATCACACGAAATCCGGTAAATTCAAGGTATTAAAGGGTATTTAAATGGCACGTATTACTGTTGAAGACTGTTTGGACAATGTGGATAACCGCTTTGAGTTGGTCATGGTGGCCAGCAAGCGCGCCCGCCAGATACAGATCGGAGGCAAGGATCCATTGCTGCCGGTTGATAATGATAAGCCGACAGTACTCGCGCTGCGCGAAATCGCCGAAGGCCTTGTAGACGCTGCCATTCTCGTAGAGAAGCCCTCCATCGAAATCGACGACGAAACCGATAGTTTGCAAGCAGCAATCGAAGCTGTGGAAGCTGAATCCGCCAGCAGTGAAGACGGCGAGACAGAGCCTTCAGCCGATAAAGAGGCTTCAGCAGAATCATCTGCAAGCGAAGAGTCTGCGGCTGATGAAGAGCCTTCAGCTGGTGAAGAGCCCGCAGCAGCTAGCGAAGAGTCGGAAGACACAGAAAAAGAGTAACGAGGCAAAGAGTCATGCAGGTGCACGCCACAGACAGCATTGACTCCCTTGCCTCAGACCTCGGTACTTATCTGGGCAAGGACCAGGTAAATGCCGTAAGACGCGCCTTCTATTACGCCGAACAGGCCCACGAAGGCCAGACACGCCGCAGTGGTGACGCCTATGTCACCCACCCTCTTGCGGTGGCCGGTATTCTTGGCGAGATGCACATGGACCATCAGAGCCTGATGGCTGCCATGCTGCACGATGTCATCGAAGATACCGGTATTACCAAGACAGCCATCAAGACACAATTCGGCAATACCGTTGCCGATCTGGTCGACGGTGTCAGCAAGCTCAACAAGATCACATTCTCCAGTCGTGCAGAAGCACAAGCCGAGAATTTTCAAAAAATGGCAATGGCAATGGCCAAAGACCTGCGGGTCATCCTTGTCAAAATCGCCGATCGTCTCCATAACATGCGTACTCTGGATGTGTTAGCTCCAGATAAACGTCGCCGCATCGCCCGCGAAACTCTGGATATTTATGCCCCCATTGCTAACCGTCTGGGTATGAATAATGTGCGAGTTGAATTCGAAGAACTGGGCTTCTCTGCGCTCTATCCCATGCGCGCGCGCCGTATTGCCGCTGCAGTCAAACGCATCCGCGGTAATCGCAAAGAAATCGTGTCACAGATTCAGACCTCGCTGGAGGCCTGCCTTGAGCGGGAAGGACTGCCCGGGCGCACCAGAGGCCGCGAGAAACATCTTTTTAGTATTTACAAAAAGATGCGCAGCAAGCACAAGTCATTTTCGGAAATCATGGATGTGTATGCGTTCCGGATTGTCGTTGACAGCGTCGACACCTGTTATCGTGTGTTAGGCGCAGTGCATAGTCTTTACAAGCCGGTGCCTGGCCGATTCAAGGATTACATCGCTATCCCCAAAGCCAACGGATATCAATCGTTGCACACCACCTTGTTCGGTATGCACGGCGTGCCCATCGAAATCCAGATTCGTACCGAAGAAATGGAAGCGATGGCCAACAATGGTATTGCTGCACACTGGCTTTACAAATCCAGCGAAGACATGCCAACTAACGCCCATTTGCGCGCACGTGAGTGGGTCAACGGCTTACTGGAGATGCAGAAGAACGCCGGTAATTCGTTGGAGTTCATTGAGAACGTCAAGATCGATTTGTTCCCGGACGAAATCTACGTCTTTACACCCAAGGGCATGATCTTCGAACTACCAGCAGGCTCAACTGCAGTAGATTTTGCCTATGCTATCCACACAGACGTAGGCAACTCCTGTGTGGCCTGCCGCATCTCGCGCAGACTTGCGCCTTTGAGCGAACCACTACAGAGCGGACAAACGGTAGAGATCATTACAGCGCCAGGCACACAACCCAACCCGGCCTGGCTAAGTTTTGTCGTTACAGGCAAAGCGCGTAGCAATATTCGTCATTATCTGAAAAACCAGAAGCACTCTGAGTCCGTGGCTCTGGGTCGGCGTCTTTTAAACAAGGCACTGGCCAGTTTCGGCAGCCAGCTCGACTCCATTCCGCAGGAAAATATCGAAGTCGTGGTTAATCAAACCAATAACCAGTCCATCGATGACCTGCTGGAAGAAATCGGACTGGGCAATCGCATGGCATACATGATCGCCCAGCGACTCACGGCCCAGGAAACACCCAACCCTGAAGATTTACGCAATGCTGAAAAACAAAGCACTCTTGCCATTCGCGGATCCGAAGGTATGGTGATGAACTATGCCAAGTGTTGCCACCCTATTCCTGGCGATCCCATCATCGGCCATATCAGCTCAGGCCGAGGCATGGTGATACACACCGATGACTGCAATAACGTTTCGGACATCAGGGACAATCCCGAAAAATGTGTAACGGTTAGCTGGGATCCGGAAGTACAGGGAGAGTTTTCAGTTGAGCTGCGTGTTGAGCTGGAGAATCAGCGCGGCATTATTGCCACGCTGGCAACTACTATTACTGGCACCGAAGCGAATATTGAAAAGATCAGTACGGTCGAACGTGACGCCCGCTTCAGTATTGTGAACTTGTCACTCAGCGTACGTAACAGAATACACCTGGCGCGTGTTATGAAACGGGTCAGGCTTGTCCCGTCGGTAACCAAAGTAACGCGAGTCAAGAGTCGCCGCGTCAAGAAAATCATCAAGAACACTATTGGAGTGCACTAACCCGCCATGGCCGAGAAACAAAAAATAGAAACCAAGTCAGCTCCGGGCGCAATAGGTCCGTACTCACAGGCAATCAAATTAGGCAACCTGGTGTTTATTTCCGGCCAGGTGGGATTCGACCCCGCCAGTAAAGAGTTGGTTGCAGGTATCGAGGCACAGACGCGCCAGGTCTTCGCCAACCTGGCTGCAGTGGCCGAAGCAGCCGGTGCCACGTTGCAGAATGCCGTGAAGCTTACTATCTATGTTAATGATCTTGGCAACTTCCAGACCGTTAACGAGATCATGGCACAGAATTTTTCCGAACCGTATCCTGCCCGTGCCACTATCGAAGTCAGCAAGCTGCCGGTAGATGCATTGGTGGAAATCGACGCCATCCTCGCTTTATAGCCCTGCCCGGTATTAGCTCCTATACTTCAGGTAGCATCTAACAAAGGCCTGATACTCACCTGATGACTAGTCCTCAGCACCCGGATCAATCTGCTCTGACGACACTAAAGGGCGTAGGTCCAGCGCTGGAGAAGAAGCTGGCTGTCATTGGTATCCATTCAGTGCAGGACCTGCTGTTTCATCTGCCTCTGCGCTATGAAGACCGGAGCCGAATTAACCCCATCGGCAAGACCCGCATTGGTGACATCGTGCAGCTGCAGGGCGAGGTGATTTCCGCCCAGATTCAGTTTGGCCGCAGACGGAGCTTGCAATGTCTCATCAAGGACAAAACAGGCATCATCAGTCTGCGCTTCTTCTATTTCAGCACCGCACAAAAAAATGCCCTTGTACCTGGCGCCACCGTGCGATGTTATGGCGAGGTCAGGCCAGGTCGGGCTGGCTTCGAAATTTATCATCCCGAGTACCGTATCCTTAAGGAAGCAGAGGATGAGGTAGTCAGTAACGAACTAACACCGGTATATCCGCTGACTGAAGGTTTGCAACAAGGCAGACTGCGCCAGATTATTGGTCAGGCACTGCAAAGACTGTCCAAAAACATGGTGCTTACTGACTACCTGCCACCGAATCTTATTCAGCGCTATGGGCTGGAAGAGCTTAAAGCAGCAATTCAATTGGTGCACAGGCCGCCAACCGATATGCCACTGGCCTGGCAGGGCGCTGGCATGAACCCGGGCCAAAAGCGCCTGGCATTTGAAGAGCTCCTTACCCATCGGCTCTCGATGCGCCGTTTTAAATTACATTCCAACCAGGAGACGGCACCACAACTTGCCCCCGCGACAAGCCTCCAGAATAAGTTTGTCGCATCCCTGCCGTTTGATCTCACTGCCGCCCAGCAACGGGTTTGGAGCGACATCAGTAACGATCTGGACAGTAAACAACCTATGTTGCGGTTGCTGCAAGGCGACGTGGGTTCGGGCAAAACTGTGGTGGCAGCACTGAGCAGCTTGCAGGCCATTGGCAATGGCTTCCAGGTGGCGCTTATGGCCCCGACTGAAATCCTGGCCGAGCAACACTACCTGAACTTTAGCCAATGGTTTGCCCCGCTGGGCATCAATGTAGGCTGGCTTAGTGGAAAAATTAAGGGCAGTAAGCGCAGCACCCAACTCGGACAACTGGCCGCGGGCGAATGCCAGATTCTGGTGGGGACTCACGCCCTGTTTCAGGATGACGTGGTTTATCAGAAACTCGGGCTGGTGATCATCGATGAACAACACCGCTTTGGCGTACACCAGCGCCTGGCGCTGCGTGAAAAGGCAGCCACGCCCGGTAATAATCCACACCAGCTAGTCATGACTGCCACACCCATCCCGCGCACGTTAGCCATGAGTGCATATGCCGATCTGGATTGCTCAACAATCGATGAACTGCCTCCCGGGCGTAGTCCGGTGAATACCGTGATTATTTCCTCCGAACGGCGTGAAGATGTGGTGCAGCGCATCGCCAAAGCTTGCGCTGAAAACAAACAAGCCTACTGGGTTTGTACACTGATCGAAGAATCCGAAGCCCTGCAGGCACAAGCAGCGGAAGCAACCTATGCCAACCTGTCCAAACAGTTGCCGGGTATCAATGTGGGCTTGATTCATGGGCGTATGAAGCCACAGGAAAAGCAACAGGTAATGGCACTCTTTAAAGAAGGGCGGCTGCAGCTCCTGGTTGCTACCACTGTTATTGAAGTGGGTGTGGATGTGCCCAATGCCAGCTTGATGGTGATAGAAAATCCCGAGCGACTCGGGTTGGCGCAACTGCATCAGTTGCGTGGACGGGTAGGACGCGGGAGCCAACAGAGTCACTGTTTGCTGCTCTATCAAAACCCTTTGTCCCGCGCAGGCAAAGAACGCCTGGCTGTCATGAAAGAAAGTAACGATGGTTTCTATATTGCGGAAAAAGATCTTGAGTTGCGCGGCCCTGGCCAGGTATTGGGTACGGAACAAACCGGCCTGATGAGTTTCAGGGTGGCTGATATCGCCCGCGATGCAAGTCTGCTGGAAGATGTGCGCGATGCGGCTGAGTGGATCTTGAAAAATCAACCGGAACTAATAGATCCTCTGGTCCGACGCTGGATAGGTGAGCGTGTTAATTATGTTAATGCCTAGGCCACCGGTATTTTACTCTCACTACAGGTCAAGACGCCATCAAAGGTTCAGCTGGAGCTGACTCTCTTTCAGCCTCACTCGTTGGCGCTGGCGCTACTGGTTCAACGGCTCAGCCGGGTGACACCATCAATGCGGGTGAAGGCTCTGATAAGCTGACTCTCTCTGTGTCTGGTGACTCTGGCGGCGCTTACACGCTACAAGCTCTGATCACAGACTCTGTTGAGACGCTACACGTCAACAACTTTGAGACTGATGCCGCTACAACTGCCGTTGATTACACGGGTTCTGCAGGTAACGACACGTTCATCATGATGACTACTGCCGATAAGATTGCTGGTGGCGCTGGCACAAGCGATACGCTTGATGTGAATTACGCGGCTGTCCTTGGTGGAATCAGCGTAGACCTATCAGCTACTGGTGAGCAAATCTCAACTCTAGATGGCGGTGCGATCTCTGGATCGGTTACTGGTTTCGAGAACGTTGACCTTTCAGGTTACACAGGCTTCGGTGCATCGGTTACTGCTATCAAGACTGGTTCAACTATCACTGGTACTGGGTCAATAGACCGTATTACTGGTGGGGCTGGCGCGGATACGATTAAAGGCGGTGCTGGAGCTGATGTAATTACTGGTGGAGCAGGAAACGACACGTTCGTTTATGCAGGAACAGCTGAGCTAGTTGCCGCTAACGCTGCAATAGATGCTGTGGATGGTGGTTCTGGTACAGCGGACGCGATCCGCCTTGATGGAGCTACTACCATTGCGGCAGCTGATTTACTAGATCGTATTGATAACGTAGAGCAAATAACAGCAAGCGCTACTGCAGGTGCATTATCAATTACTGCTACTGCTGTAGCTGGTACCTTTACTGGCACATCATTCGATACTATCGACTTATCAGGTGACACAAACGCAGTCGGTGCTAACGTAGTAAGCATCACGGGTATAACGGGAATTACTACTATCAAGGGTGGTGCAGGTGTAGAGACGATCACCCTCGGTGCCGCTGCTGTCGCGGCAACAGTGACTCCTGGTGGTGGAGCGGATGTCCTCAGTTTGGGTAACGCTTTGGGTGCTACAGTTGTTATTGGTACCGCAGACGTTGGTGCTACGTACGCAACGGCTGATAAAATTACCGGCTTTACTACTAATGTTGACAAACTGTCATTAGGTACAGCAGGCACCGCGGCTAACTTTGCTACTGCAAACGGCGCTGCTACTGAGGCCGCAGCTTTAATTGCGGCAAATACCGCCTTAGACGGCACTGTCCAGTACTATTTAGCTACAGCTATTGTCGCTGATTTGGGTGGTGGTGCTGGGCTTGAAAGCTTGCTCTTCATCGACCAAGACCTTGATGGTACTGCTGACGATGTTATCGCCCTTGTTGGTATTGCAGGTGTTCTTGATGAGAACGATATCATCGCTTAATTCATATAGAGCTTTGATAGTTCCTAACTAGCTAAAACCAAGAAAAGCCAGCTCTTAACGGGGTTGGCTTTTTTTGTGCGAGGATGCTTTGCAGTATGCGGATGGTTCACACTTTGCATTCTCAGAAGATAAAATAAGAGCCCAACAATCAGGTAGAAGGGGTAATTAAGACATGGCGACAATCACAATAGACGGCAAAGAGTATGACGTTGACTCTCTGTCTGAAGAATCAAAGGCGCAGTTGGTTAATTTGCGGTATGTAGACTCTGAGCTTGCACGACTTCAAGCCCAAGCGGCCACTTTGCAAACAGCGAGAATTGCTTATGGACGAGCTTTGAAGCAGACACTAGAGCAAGGCGAAGCGCCGAAAGAAGACGAAGTCAATATTGAAGGGCTAGGCGACTCGATTCAGTTCGATGGCTAGAAAGGCTAACGAGAGTAAGTAAGAGGAATTACGGGAGCCAACTCTTAACGGGGTTGGCTGTTTTTGTGCGTGGGTGTTTCGCAGTATGCGGATGGTTTGCGCTTTGTGATTACTTTGCGTTGTTTACGAAACGCGATGTGGAAGCGTGAAAAAATGCATTTACTCAAAATTGGAAAATCAATACTATTGGATAAATTATCCACAATCAGCACATAACCATAATAGGAAAAGATTATGACTGATATCAGAAAAATCAAAATAAATATGATAGTAGCTTGTTTGATTTTTACTGTATTGAAAAGTATGACTACGAATGCGGTTGATGTTGACATAGAGTTTTTCGCAGGGAATCACTACGAGTATATCGAGACTCCTATGAGTTGGTCAGACGCAGAAGACTTTGCGGAGCAGAAAGGCGGCCACATCGCTATAATTAATTCTTACCAAGAAAATTATTTTGTTAAAAACATATCGCTATCAGCAAATACAAGCGCAGCCGATGGAGGAGGATCTACCTATGTATGGCTAGGAGCAACAGATGAAGAAAACGAAGGGGAATGGAAATGGGTTGATAACTCTTCAGTAGAGCCGAGGAGGTTCACCAATCGGACTATGTGGGGTTCTGGACTCGCTTTCAACGAAGGAGAATCTGAACCCGATAATTTCAATAACAATCAACACTGCATGGCTTTAAGTCAAGGTAATTGGCCATTAAACGCTACCAGAGCTGAAGCATTTGGTTTAAGCGGTCAGTGGAATGATATTAATTGCGACAATAAGCTAGCATTCGTAATTGAATATGAAGCGGCGTCCAAACTAGACGGTACTAAGTTTGTTATCCCCAATCTTTTTTACGAAGATAAGTCTTATTTAGCAGAATTTGAAGCAACGAGCTGTGAAACACTTTGCTTTAAATTGACGAACGCGGAGCCTTCGAGTCGTAACGTCAGCATAAATGCGCCACGTGTTTCAGGTTCATCTATAGTAGTTCCTTACTTTGAATTTAACTCTGAAGCATATAAGTTAAATTTCGACGTTGATCTAACGGACGTTCCAATTATCAAGTTATCTAAGTACGAAGTCATTCCCTCTGCCTCATTTGTACCGTCTGAAACTTGGGAAATCTCGACACCGGCTGAAATGGGATTCGACGAAGAAAAGTTCCAAGAAGCCGTTGCGTGGGTCTTTAGTGAAGACGTAACTCAGAGTCTAGTCGTTATAAAAAATGGGGTTCTGGTCTATGAGCAATACGCTGCAGATTATAATGAACAATCACTTGCGACTTCCTGGTCCGCAGGGAAATCGTTCACAAGCCTCGCTCTAGGGCTAGCGATTGACGCTGGATATGTAGGTTCAGTAGACGGTAGTGCGGCTGAGTTTATAACTGAGTGGCTAGAGAGCGATAGAGAAGCTATAAAAATACGAGATATATTGCAGATGTCCACAAATTTAGCCACTCAGAACCTCGATGAATTAAGGATTTCCTCTACCGGTAGCAGGGAGCCAGAGACTGGCCAGAAGGAAGGATTTTGGCTGTACGGCGCATCCATCGATGCAGATGGGAAAATTGTCCGGCCAGATATAGATGAAGTGAGTATAAATCGCGAGTTAGCCAGACCCTACGATGCTAAAGATCGCGTTTTTGACTATAAAAATTCCGAGACTCAGCTAATAAAGGTAATTACAGAAAGAGCTACTGGTGACGATTTTGAATCGTATATAAATAAAAATTTATTTAATAAGATCGGTATCCCAGACGTTGAGCTGTGGAAAGATGCTCATGATAACTACTATGCAATGTGCTGTTACGATATGACGCCGCGGCAGTTTGCTAGGCTAGGTCTTCTCATGTCGAGAGAAGGAAAATGGGGGAACGATCAGATAATATCACCGGAATGGGCTGTAAGCTCTATCGAAGATAACGTCCAACATACGGCGGAATTTGCGAAATTCAATGATATCTACTATGGATATCAATGGTGGGTGCGGGACGATTGGTTTTATGCATTAGGTTTGTTTGGTCAATTGATTGCAATACATCCAGGCGCTGACTTAATAGTAGTGCGAAATTCAGTTACCGATATAATATTGAATTCGGGCGAAAAGGTACGAGACGCTGCAAATTTCCATACTATCAGAAACTATAGTAATCCAGGCTATATGGGCGATTTGTTTACAAACTTTCTGGAAGCGTTAAATTAAGTAAGTCATGAGTTAAATTTATTTCGATTGATAGACGAATAATCGCGAGATACTCGTCTCAGAGCGATTTCTGTAGTTTTAAATTTAAGACCAGTTCATTAAGACCACGTGTTTTTACTTTGGAATTTTGCAGACAGATTTCTATCTTTTATAGACGTTATTAAGTGTAGGTATTCTGTAGGTAACACATAATATACCCACAGTATCATTATCTAAGTCACTGAATAGATTAAAGATACTGAAATACCAAATTTGGTCACTCACTATAAAACTCCCTATCCTCAACATTCTTCGGGCATGCGCCAAAGCCAGCACCTATCAGAGCGAGAGCAATAAACCTCATGGAAGCCCTGCGTGAACTCAGCAACAAGGCCAAAGCCCGATTCCAGGCCCGCTTCCCCGGGTTATATGCAAAAATACCTGCGTATGCCGACCTGATCCGGCTCAACAGGCCAATCGGTATCTATTTATTGTTATGGCCCACGCTGGCGGCGCTGTGGATTGCTGCCGAGGGTGTGCCGGATATTTCCCTGTTGATTATTTTTACTCTTGGCGCCGCTGTCATGCGCTCGGCTGGTTGCTGTATTAATGATTTCGCCGATGCCGGCATCGACGGCAATGTGGAGCGCACACAGAAGCGACCGCTGGCAACTGGTGCCCTGACGCGCCGTGACGCGATCAATTGTTTCGTCTTGCTTGCTGGTATCGGATTCGTGCTGGTGTTGTTAACCAACTGGACTACAGTGCTGTTGTCATTCGGTGCAATCGCAGTCGCAGCGCTGTACCCATTTATGAAACGCTACACTCACCTGCCCCAGCTCGTTTTGGGCGTGGCCTATTCCTGGGGCATATTGATGGCCTTCACTGCTCAAGCAGATCACATCCCGCAAATAGCCTACGTGCTGTTCGTGGCAAATGTTATCTGGACTGTTGCCTATGACACAGAATACGCCATGGTCGATCGCGAGTTCGATCTGAAAATAGAGGTCAAGTCTACCGCAATATTATTCGGCGACATGGACAAGATGATGATCGGTAGCCTGCAGGCATTATTCCTGTTTGCGCTGTGGCTGGTCGGTCGCCAACTGGAACTGAACGCCTGGTACAGTCTTGGCCTGTTGGTCGCCACAATCCTGATCGTCTATCAGCAATATCTCATCAAGGATCGCCTGCCCGGGCCATGCTTTAAGGCATTCCTCAACAACCACTGGGTTGGCCTTGCGGTATTCGTCGGCGTGGTTTTCAGCTACATCTAATTCTGTTCAAGGCTTGATTGTCAGGTACCACCAGAAGCAGCCGTTTATTTTTATCGGCCGGTAAAACTTTGTAATCCAGTCTGCGCTCTGCCTAATATTAAAGCGTGAATATCTTGGGTACCTTCATAGGTATTCACCACTTCCAGATTCTGCGTATGTCGCATAACCGGATACTCATCCGATATCCCGTTACCACCCAGCATGTCGCGAGCTTCCCGCGCCGCATCCAGTGCCTTCACACAGGAGTTGCGCTTCAACAGCGAAATCAGGGGCGGTGAAAGCTTGCCTTCGTCTTTCAAACGACAGGCTTGCAGACAACCCTGTAGTCCCAGTGAAATCTCGGTTTGCATGACAGCCAGCTTTTTCTGGATCAATTGATTGGCCGCTAACGGACGACCAAACTGTTTGCGATCGAGCGTATATTGCAGCGCAGTGTGCCAGCAGGTTTCTGCTGCGCCCAGTGCGCCCCAGGCAATGCCGAGGCGAGCTGAATTGAGACAACTAAACGGACCATTGAGGCCCTGGGCACCGGGCAGTTTGTTTTCTTCCGGCACAAACACTTCATCCATGACAATCTCGCCAGTGATCGAAGCGCGCAAGGCCAGCTTGCCTTCAATCTTCGGTGCACTGAGGCCTTCCATGCCCTTATCAAGAATGAAACCACAGATGACACCATCATCATCTTTTGCCCATACGATAAATACGTCGGCGATGGGCGAATTGCTGATCCAGTTCTTGGCGCCAGAGAGGCTGTAGCCACCTTTTACGGAACGCGCCCGGGTAACCATACCGCCGGGGTCTGATCCATGGTCCGGCTCGGTGAGTCCGAAGCAACCGATAAATTCACCGCTGGCGAGCTTGGGCAGGTATTTTTGCTTCTGCTCTTCAGTGCCGAACACATTGATGGGATGCATCACCAGCGAGGATTGCACGCTCATCATGGAGCGATATCCGGAATCCACTGCCTCGATTTCCCGGGCAATGAGGCCATAGCAGACATAATTCATCCCGGCACAGTCATAGCCTTCAATGGTCGGGCCCAGCAAGCCCAATGCGCCCATTTCGGTGAATATCGCCGGATCGGTTTCTTCATTGCGGTAAGCCTCACGCACGCGCGGCAGGAGTTTCTCCTGGGCGTACTTGCGTGCGGTATCACGTACCATGCGCTCTTCCTCGGTGAGTTGCTGGTCCATGAGGAACGGATCTTTCCAGTCAAATGGCACGTCGTCAGTTCTTACCGACATATTTCTTCTCCTAAGCGTATTGGGGTCCTGTCCGGGCAGGGCGTGCTAGTTTACCAAATTCCGGCCAATTCTCTAAATGCTGTGCTTTGGCTCACTGGTTAAACGACACATCTGCCAATTTGATGGCGGATTAACCCGTGCCACGCGGCCATGTTTTGCTAGAATACCCCGCCATGGATGTTTCCCACATACTCGATTCCCTGAACGAAGAACAACGCAATGCAGTCGCCAATCCAAGCCAGAACCTGTTGGTGTTGGCAGGTGCTGGCAGCGGCAAAACTCGTGTGCTGGTGCATCGCATTGCCTGGTTATTACAGGCCGAGAACGTCTCACCCTTTGGTGTGCTGGCTGTCACCTTTACCAACAAGGCAGCACGGGAAATGCGCAGCCGCATCGAAGAGTTGCTGGGGCAATCTTTCGGTGGCATGTGGGTCGGTACTTTCCATGGCCTGGCGCATCGCTTGCTGCGTGCCCACTGGCAGGAAGCCGGCCTGGTAGAAGATTTTTACATTCTGGACAGCGACGATCAGCTACGCCTGATCAAACGACTGGCGCGCTCCCTGCAAATAGACGATGACAAGTGGCCACCAAGACAATGCCAGTGGTGGATCAATTCGCAAAAAGATGAAGGCCTGCGTGCCAATAACATCGAAGAGTTTGACGACGACTATACTCGTACCATGCTGCGCCTCTACCGCGCATACGAGGAAGCTTGCGAACGCGGGGGCATGATCGACTTTGGCGAGATACTGCTGCGTGCACACGAGTTATGGCTGAAGAATCCCCAGATTCTGTCTCACTACCAGAAACGCTTTCAGCACATCCTCGTGGATGAGTTCCAGGACACTAACGCAATCCAGTATGCCTGGCTGCGTGTGCTGGCAGGCCAGGATAACAACCTCATGGTGGTTGGTGATGATGACCAGTCTATATATGGCTGGCGCGGCGCCCGCATCGAGAACATTCAACAGTTCAGTACCGACTTCCCGGGCGCAGAGCTCGTGCGCCTGGAACAGAACTATCGCTCTACCGGCACCATTCTCGGTGCCGCCAACAAACTCATTGCAAATAACACCGGGCGCCTCGGCAAAAATCTATGGACCGAAGGCACCGATGGCGAACAAATAAGCCTGTATGAAGCCTTCAACGAACAAGATGAGGCCCGCTTTGTTGTCGACCGCATTCAGGACTGGTCCAACGGCGGTAACCGTCGCAGTGATGCAGCTATCCTTTATAGATCGAATGCGCAATCACGGGAACTGGAAGACGCCCTGCTGCGGGTCGGCATGCCTTACCGAATCTATGGCGGCCATCGCTTCTACGAACGCCTGGAGATCAAGAACGCGCTGTCCTATCTGCGGCTCCTGGTAAACCGCCATGATGACACCGCGGTGGAGCGCATTATTAATGTTCCCACGCGCGGTATTGGCGGTCGCACGATCGAAGTGATTCGCAACATCGCACGAGAGCAGAGTATTTCGCTTTGGCAGGCCTGTGTGATCGCTGTTAATGAAAGCCACTTGACCAGCCGCGCTGCCAACGCGGTCCTCGCATTTCTCACCCTCATCGATGATATGCAGGAGCATTGTGGCGATCTGGAGCTGCACGAAAAGGCCGATCATGTCATCAAGCACAGTGGCTTACCCCAACACCATGAGAAAGAAGGGGGTGAAAAGGCCAGAGCGCGTCTGGAAAACCTGGAAGAACTGGTTAGCGCTGCCAGCAACTTTGATGGTGGCGAAATCGATAGCCAGGACCCGGACGATATGGACATCACTTCAATGAATTATCTGGCCGCATTTTTGGACCAGGCCGCACTCGATGCGGGTGAAACCCAGGCCGATGAATCGGAAGACGCCGTGCAGTTAATGACACTGCACTCTGCCAAGGGTCTGGAATTTCAACTGGTATTTCTTGTGGGTCTGGAAGAAGGTTTATTTCCTCACAAGATGTCTATGGATAATCTCAACGGCCTGGAGGAAGAACGCCGGCTTTGCTATGTGGGTATCACAAGAGCCAAATCCAAGCTTTATATGAGCTATGCCGAATCACGTCGTATGCATGGTGATATAAACCTCTGCCGACCCTCACGATTTATCAAGGAAGTGCCGGCCGAACTGATTGATGAGATTCGCCTGAAAACCACCATTCGCCATTCACCGGCAGTGGGTGGAAAACGTCTGGGCACCAGCAATGGTCATAATGGCAAGGTAGATGTCCCTGAGACCGAGCTCTCACTGGGCCAGCGTGTGGCCCATGGCAAATTCGGTGAAGGGGTAATCCTGAACTATGAAGGGCAGGGTTCCAGCGCCCGGGTTCAGGTAAACTTCGATGCGGTGGGTAGTAAGTGGCTGGTGCTGTCCTATGCCAAGCTGGAAGTGCTTGGTAACTAAAATCACAGGTATATAGATGAAGAAACTGTCTCTGCTGTATTTCGCGCTCGTTCTCGCCGGTTGTGGTGAATCCCGGGTGGCCTCCAGTGCTGGCCCCGCGTCTGCGACTGATCAAACAGTCTATGAATGGAAGATGATTACTTCCTGGCCCAAGAACCTGCCAGCGCTAGGCACTTCGCCCGAGTATTTCGCGGATATTGTGGAGACCATGAGTAACGGACGCATGCGCATCCGTGTCTTTGGTGCCAACGAACTGGTAGGTGGGCTGCAGGTATTCGATGCCGTGTCGCAAGGTGTCGCGGAGATTGGTCACACCGGTGCCTATTACTGGCAAGGCAAAATACCTGCTACTCCTTTCTTTTCTTCCATTCCGTTTGGCATGACCAGCTATGAGCAAGATGCCTGGCTGCGCTTCGGCGGTGGCAATGAGTTGTGGCAGGAGTTGTATGCGGATTTCAATTTGATTCCGGTACGTGGCGGTAATTCCGGCACGCAGATGTTCGGCTGGTTTAACAAGGAAATCAATTCGCTTGCAGACCTGCAAGGTTTGAAGATGCGCATTCCCAGCCTTGGTGGCGAGGTCTTTCGCCGTGCTGGCGGTACTCCAGTGACCATGCAGGTCAGTGAAGTATTCACCGCATTGCAGACCGGTGCACTCGATGCCACTGAGTTTGTCAGTCCCTATAACGATCGCACAGCCGGTTATCACACGGTTGCCCGCTACTATTATTACCCCGGCTGGCATGAGCCCGGTTCCACGCTGGAAGCCATCTTTAACAAGGAACGCTTCGAGGCATTACCAGAAGATTTACAGCAAATACTGTTAACTGGTGCCGAAGTGATGAACCAGACGCTGCTCGATGAACTCACTGCGCGTAACAACGAAGCACTGCGCGCGCTGGTGGAAGATGAAGGTGTGGAGCTGCGACGCCTGCCCGACGATGTGCTGCTGGAGCTGCGCCGCATTTCCGAGGACGTAGTCCAGGAACTGGCCGCTTCAGATGAAGACGCAGCGAGGGTCTACGAATCCTGGAGCAGCTTTCGTACAGGTGTGATGAACTACAACCACATCGCCGAAGAAGCCTTTATTGAAGCACGAAACTTGCCACGCTAAAGCGTAAACCATTCAGGCTCAAGCGCGGTTTCGATAGAGCAACCACGCTGCCATGAATACAAACGTAAATGAGCCGGCTAGCAAAGTGTAAAATAACAGGTCTGCCTGGTCAGTTACAAAGCTTACTGTTTGATAAAACTCTCCAAAGACTCCAATTGAAGCCAGCCCTAAACCCAGACCACCCAAGGGTTTGCTCTTGCTAAGTGCCATGCTGAAACACAGGAATATTGATACAAAAAAACAGCGGCAATAGACGAAAATGCTGCGACTCCGGAGGGCGGTGCATCGCCTTGCAAAATATCTATAAAGAGTAACGCCAGGATTGAATAAGACAGGGCCAAGAGTACAAACAGGCTGACCATCAGTATCCGTGATTGTAATATGGGCAGTCTGCTTGTCGAATCTTTTTGTCGTAGTCCTTTTAGCCAGGCGTTCTTGAAGCCTGAAGGTTTGAAGATTGACTCCCGACGGTCAGCTTCAATGAAGTGTAGCAGCGATTTATTATATTTAGCCGCAGTGGCCGGCATACCGAATTCAATATAGGCCAGCGTGATGCCAATAATCTCTGCCGGTAAGGTAAAAAACTGCAGATAGTTTGCTAGTGAAGAGTTAAGCATTGCCTATTACCCCTTCTGTAGAAAAAGACTATAAGCCAGACTGTGCTAGCGTTCTATTGCTCCACCGCAAAATCACTAGTCAGTCAGGACTCTGGGCTTACCCTCATCATCGATTGCCACGAAGATGAACAATCCGGTCGCGACTTTTTGTAGGTCACGGGTCTGAAGATGAACTGAGCTCCACACTTCCACCTGGATATGTATTGAGGTGTGCCCGGTTTTAACCACTGAGGCATAACAACTCACCGTGGCACCAACGCGCACCGGACGAATGAAACTGACATCCTTGATAGCTACCGTCGCTGACCTGCCTTTGGCCACATCCTTCGACATAATGCCCGCCGCCAGATCCATTTGTCCCACCAGCCAGCCCCCAAAAATATCGCCATTGGCATTGGTGTCTTTGGGCATGGCCAGTGTTTGCAGGGCCAGTTCGCCTGAAGGTTTGGTGTCACTCATGAAAAATTCCTAGCGCAGTAGTTGAGGTAGCCATGTGGCAAGCTGTGGTTGCCAGGCCAATAATAGCATTACCCCGATCTGCATGAGGACAAAAGGCACCACGCCCCGGTAGATATCACTGGTAGCAACACTGGCTGGCGCAACACTGCGCAGATAAAACAGGGAAAAGCCAAACGGTGGTGTGAGAAATGAAGTCTGCAGGTTGATGGCGATCATGATGCCTAGCCAGACAGGATCCAGTCCCATCGCCAGTAAGACCGGACCGACTAGAGGCACAATCATGAAAGTGATCTCGATAAAATCAAGAATGAAGCCAAGCAGGAAGATCAACAGCATGACAATCAACGTGGCAGTGATCACGCCACCCGGCATTGCCGTTAACCACTCTTCGATAAGCAAGTCGCCCCCCAACCCACGGAACACGGACGAGAATATCGCAGCGCCCACAAGAATAAGATAGACCATCGAAGTTACGCGTGTGGTTTCGATTGCTACATCGTGCACCACTTGCCTGTTAAGCTGGCCGCGCCCGGCCGCCAGCAACATGGCCCCTACTGCACCAATACTGGCCGCTTCGGTTGGCGTAGCCAGCCCAAACAATATGGAACCCAACACCGCCACCATCAACACAATCGGGGGCAGCAATCCACGCAGCAATGCAATGAATAATTCGCGACCACTGACTTTTGCTTCCACGCGTGCTGGTGGCGCTGCATCCGGTTTGAAAATGGCAATCACTACTACATAGGTAATGTACGCACCAACCAGCAATAGCCCTGGTATAAGTGCACCAGCGAATAAATCACTAATGGAAACAAAATCGGGTGCAAACACACCAGCGTTTAACTGTGATTGCTGATAAGCATTGGAAATCACTTCGCCCAGTAATACCAAACAAATGGATGGCGGAATGATTTGTCCAAGTGTGCCTGTGGCGCACAAGGTCCCTGTGGCCAGCGGCGCCGAGTAGCCGCTTTTGAGCATCGTAGGCAACGACAGGATGCCCATCGTCACGACAGTTGCGCCTACTATTCCGGTACTTGCCGCCAACAGCATGCCTACAATGATTACCGATATCCCCAGACCACCAGGCAAACTGGCCATCGCGATAGCCATGTTCTTCAACAGGTCTTCGGCTATGCGGGATTTCTCCAGCATCACACCCATGAATACAAATAGCGGCACAGCAAACAGGTTCTGGTTCACCAGAATGCCGTAGATGCGATTGGGAATCAGAGACAAATAAGCTCCGTCAAAACCTCCCAGCATCGTGCCGAACCCGGCAAACAGCAACGAGACACCCGCCAGGGTGAGCGCCACCGGATATCCAGCCATCAGCATCAGACAGATGATCAGAAAGAAAATAATTGGCAGTATTTCAAACAGCATCAGTGCTGTTGCTCGCCGCGAATACGGTGCCAGGCTTTCATTGCCTCGGCCAGGCCCTGTACCAACATCAGGCCCGCCAGCAGGAGGATGCTGCTCTTGAGTATATATACGAATGGCATGCCACTGGCTTCTGCAGAGCCTTCCCTGACCCGCCAGGAAACAGCAACATAATCCCAACTAAAGTAAATAATGATAGCCATGGCCGGCATCAGAAATAGCACAGTACCCAGTAGATCTACCCAAGCCTGATTGTTAGGTGCAAGCCTGTTATAAAATATATCAACACGCACATGGGCTTTTTCTTTCAGGGTATACGCAGCGCCCAGACTGAATATGGCGGCGTTGATGTACATCACCGATTCTTGCATGGCGATCGAGCCATAGTTGAATACGTATCGCAGCACCACCACCAGCGCCATCATCAGCACCATGATTAATGCCAACCAGGAAATTGCGCGGCCAAGCTGGTCACTTAAATTGTCGATGAATTGAATTAGCTGTCGCATGCAGCTTGGGCCCCTAGGTTAGCCAGATTCTTAACATCTGGTATGTCAGCACCACCATGGTAAGCGTCAATATAACCATGAGTATGGCGAGAAACCAGACCACACCCCGCCGGGCATTTATCTTGCAGCGTTGCCACCAACCCATTTCCGGGCTGGCGCGAGGCGGGACACGGGAGAATACACCAGCAACGCTGTATAAAGTGAGGCACCAACAAAATAACAGGCCACAAGGACCCAGCCAGGCCGCACCCTCCCACCAGGTCGGATTTACGGCACTGAGGATAAATCCGGCCAAACCAAGAATCCCCAGAAGTATGATCAGGGGTCGCAAGCGGTGCAGGATGATGGCGATGCGTTGCAGGCGCTCAATCATGGGTTACAATCTATGTTACTCGGCGTCGAATTGTCTGTAGCCGTCAAATTATCACAACTACATCCTGATCTCCGATTCCATTGACCGAAAAAGCATCTATACAAACCACCGAATTGCCGTTCATCGCAGGGGTAAATGAGTCTGGCGAGCCAGTGTTCGAAAGCCTCACAGCCGAGCTGTTGGAGGATGATCCTGATCATGTGCGTTTATTGCGCTCTCCCCTGTTCGCCAGAAACCTTGCTGCCGGTGACAAACTCAAGGTGATCAATGCGGCAACTGCCGAGTATCAGCTGGTACAACGCAGTGGTAATCTGTGTGTGCGGGTTTTTCGTAAGGAGTATATGTCCGAGGTAGATGAGTATTTGTCGCCCAAGCTGGAAAAGCTGGGTGGCAGCACAGATCTGCGCAGCGAACGCGCGCTGGTTTATTCCATCCACTATTCCATAGGGTTTCAGGCAATCGAGGATTTGTTAAACCAGGCATGCCATACATATCCCGATATGGTCTGGTACTATGGCAATGTCTACGATCCGGAAGACGGGACTACACCGCTTAACTGGTGGCAGGACCTGCAAACAGAAAAGTAGGACTTGCTCCAGCACATTCAATATCAACAGGAACACTAACCCAACAAAATGTTAATTGTCGTTTCACCCGCCAAATCACTGGATTATGAATCCAAAGTTAAAACCAGTAAATTCACCAAGCCGGCTCTGATCGACCAGGCTGAACCAGTACTGAAAAAGCTGCAATCCATGAGTGCCGGACAATTGTCCAAACTCATGCATATGAGTGCGCCACTGGGAGAATTAAACCATGAGCGCTATCAAAACTGGGCGCCGGAATTTACTCCCGAAACAGCGCGCCAGGCTTTATTCGCATTTAAAGGCGATGTCTATCTCGGGCTCGAAGCAGAACAACTTTCCGCTGCCGATCTAACTTTTGCACAGGATCATTTGCGCATCCTCTCTGGTCTGTATGGTGTATTGCGACCACTGGACCTGATGCAGCCGTATCGTCTGGAAATGGGCACGTCGCTAAAAGTGGGCCGCAAGAAAAACCTTTATGAATTTTGGGGATCAAAACTCACTGAGTTTATCAACGCTGACCTCGATGCTTTAGCGGCGAAGAAAGAAAAAAGGATACTGGTGAACCTGGCGTCGCACGAGTATTTTAATTCTCTGCAACCGAAATCTATCGAGGCAGAAATTATTACACCGGTATTCAAGGACTTTTCCAGTGGCAAGTATCGGGTGCTGAGTTTTTTCGCCAAAAAGGCGCGCGGTCAAATGGTGTCTTTTATTATCAGGAATCGCATCAAGGACCCGACAAAGCTCAAGGAATTCGACATAGAAGGCTATCAACACAGCGAATCTGAGTCTTCAGATAGCAAGCCGGTGTTTCTGCGCAAGCAGAAGAAATAAACATAAAAATGTCAGACCCCGACACGTTACCCTTCAGCCAGGCCAGCGAAAATAACAAGCAGCCAATTAATGAAGTGCTGCAAAGACATCTCGGTAATATTACCGATGTGCTTGAGATTGGTGGTGGCACTGGACAGCATGCTACGTTCTTTGCCGAACAATTCCCCCGACTAATCTGGCAATCAACCGATGTGCCTGCCAATGTGGCGACTCTGAATCTGCGTATCAAACATGCAGCGCTGCCCAACTTGCCTGATGCTACTGCCCTGGATGTGGATGCATTACCCTGGCCTGTAAATAACTTCAACGCGATTTATACTGCCAATACCCTGCACATCATGGCCGCTGAGTCGGTCGTTAATTTTTTCCAGGGTGTTGGATCATACCTGAACGCCAACGGACTATTGCTGGTTTATGGCCCGTTTAAATACGCAGGCGAATTCACAACCGAAAGCAATGCCCGCTTTGATGTCTGGCTCAAGAACCAGAACCCGGTGAGTGGTATCCGAGATTTTGAGCGTGTGGATGCCCTGGCCGAGGATGCCGGCTTGAGATTGCTGGAAGACAATTCCATGCCAGCGAATAACCAGCTCCTGGTATGGAAAAAAGTGCCCTGACTTCAATCTGACGCCGCATCCTGCAATTGCTGCCGGGACTGTTAAACCTCGCCAGAAAAGGTGACAATCCTCATCACAACCAATGATGTCTGGAGAACATTATGCAGAAGTTAAAATTTATCCTTGCCGGCTTCACCTTGAGCTTATTCGCCAGTCAGGCGGGCGCCCAGGTTGCTGGCAGTATCGAGCAATTAAGCTGGATGACTGGTAACTGGGCAGGTCAGCTTGGGCCAAACCAGCTTGAAGAAAACTGGACCAACACTGATGGTAGCTCGCTCGTGGCCGCAGTGCGTATGACAGGCGGCGGCGCTACCAGCATGTTCGAAATGATCACCATCGAGGAAGTTGACGGTTCACTGGTGCTGCACATCCAGCAATGGGATCCCGGCTTTCAACCCCGCACCGCAGAAGCGGCCGAGATGGTATTGGAAGAAATCACTGACAACAGTGTCAAATTTCGCAACACCGGCACAGAAGGTATGCCCACCCTGGGCTACAGCCATCCGGACAGTGAAACCTTCATCATCCATGTGGGTCAGGCCAATGGCAATATACTCGACCTCCCACTGAAGAAGCGCTCCATCTGGGAGTAGTCTTTTTGGCATCGGCTGACAGTACGCATCAGTGCGCGCTGTCAGCCGCCAATTAAAGCTCAGGCTACGGGCATGAATATCACACTCCTGGTTAATCGAGATCTTGCCAGTTGCGTAGCTCTTAACCACTTGCTGCCACAGCTTGCATCACACCGACTTTATCTTTTTCTGTCTTCTCGTGTCGGCAAAAGTTCCACGACGAAACCGGAGCTGCTGAATACACTCAAGTTTTATGAACAGGACCTGTTCAACGATATACTTTTCCCATTGCTGGACAGCAATGCGGCGCTCACCAAAACAGCGACATTAAAAACCTTCTATGGTTTGCAGGAATTTCTGGCGGCACCGCCTGCAGAGCTAAATAAAATCAATACTGATGAATTGACCAGATTCGAGGCTACAGAGCCCGACCTGGTATTGTCTATACGTTATGGCGTCATCCTCAAAGAGCAGGCCCTGGCTGTGCCCACCCTGGGTGTATTGAATCTGCATTCCGGCTTGCTGCCCGACTACCGCGGCGTTATGGCCAGTTTCTGGGCCCTGCTTAATAATGCAACCACCCTTGGTACAACTTTGCATTACATTGATGACGCCACGATCGATACGGGGCGTGTACTGGGAACCACTGCGCTACCGCGTAATCCGGACCGGTCCTATTTATGGCATGTGCTGACCTTATATAAAGATGGCTGCGACCTGCTAGCACAGAAAGTCGCGGCTATCGCGCGCGGAGAGCAGCCGGCCTGCACCGCACAATCTGGCCAGGGGAATTACTATTCCTACCCCCGGCAGGAACACCTCGACCAGTTTGGCAGCCAGGGTTCAGTGTTGGTTGATCCAGCGGAAATCGTCGGCATCGCCAGCCAGTTTCAGAATAATTTGTAAGTCGTCAGATGATTTGGGACCACTAGCCTCAAATACTAAAGGAGACATTTGCAGTATAGCTTCCGCTTAGTGAGCTGAACAAGCCATAAGGTTTTCCTCCTTCCTGCTTCGCAGGGTC
>Ga0181593_10000052_pt1 | contig 82799 bp, 85 predicted proteins | sample 071ome_19_FD_133756 | JGI IMG/M metagenome (GOLD analysis project Ga0181593, IMG submission 133756) | Coastal salt marsh microbial communities from the Groves Creek Marsh, Skidaway Island, Georgia - 071413AT metaG (megahit assembly) | ecosystem: Environmental > Aquatic > Marine > Intertidal... | reverse complement strand
TTCTTAGTTTCTCGGGAGGGAAGGGAGCTACCGATGCCCCGCGCCGCCAAAGGCTCAAAGGATCAAAAATCGCCGCTGCCGCCGTCGCAGAGCATCGGTTTTTTGATCCGGGATACAATGATGCTGCTGCAGAAAGAGCTACGGTCACGCCTGCAGGAACACGGCATCTCCACCGCTCAATGGTTTTTGCTACGGGTCTTGTGGCAGGAGGAGGGTCTGAGCCAGCGGGAGCTCAGCGACCGGGTCAATACCACGGAACCCACCACCCAAAGCGCGCTGCTGCGCATGGAAAAGCAAAGCATTGTGCGGCGCAAGCGCAGCACCACGGACCGCCGTGCGTACAAGGTCTATCTAACGCCCAAGGGCCGGGCTTTGGAGGCCAAACTGATCCCCTATGCGCTGGAGGTGAACGAGATCGCCGGGCGCGGATTAAAAGGTGTGGAGGCGCGGCAATTCAAGACACTAATCAACAAGGTGCGGAACAATCTGAAAGACAGCCGCAACGGCAATAAACCTTAGCGTTAGAGCGCTTACTTATTTGCTTTATGACGCCCGCTCAACTAACATCCGGGCAACATAATGCGTTGAGCTAATGAGAGGAATTCATGAAAAAGCTCTTTGTTGCGACCCTGGCCCTGGCGACCCTTGCGGCGCTGCCGGCCGACGCCCAGAAATATAATCTGACCCTGTCCGGCGCGAGCCCCGGGGGACTGTGGTCCCGCATCGGCGGCGGCATTGACGCCGCCATCGCCAAGGCCCATCCCGGCTCCACGGTGACCTATCAAACCTCTTCCGGCGGTCTGGCCAATGTACCGTTGGTGTCCCGCGGCAAAGTGCCGATGGGTCTGGCCACCGATGGCGAGCTGAGCGCCGCCGTCAATGGCACCGCGCCCTTCAAGAAGGGCATCACCAACGTCCGTACCTTGTTCCGGGTGTACACGCCGGAATCCCGCTTCCAAATGACTCATATCCTCGTCGCGAAGTCCTTTGCGGAGAAACACGGTATCAAGAGCTTCGCCGACATCGTGAACAAGAAGATCCCCATGCGTGTGGGTATCAACCGCCGCGGCAACATGGACAGCAACGTCAGTGAAGCTGTTATGTCACAGATGGGCGCCACTAAATCGGCCATCGAAAGCTGGGGCGGCCAAGTCGTTCACGCCGCATCCAAGGAACTGGTCTCCCTGGCGCTGGATCGCCGGATTGACGTGGTGAACTTCGGCATCGCCTACAACCACCCGCGAATTCGCGAAATTGCCAAGGGGGTAAGCCCGGTATTGGTCGATATTCCGATCGGTGTCGCGAACAATGTCGCCAAACAGTTCGGCGGCGCGGCCTGCGGCGTCAAGGCCGGCGAATACAAATGGTCTCCGGCCGCCGTTAACGGTGTTTGCATCGGCGCGGTTATCGTCGTCAACGCCAACATGGACGAGAAGCTCGCCTACACCATCACCAAGGCGATGGTCGAGCAAATCGAAGAGTTCAAGAACAAATCTCACCGTCTGATCAAGAAAACGGCGACGGTGAAGGTTCTGGCCACCCCCGGTGTTGCTGCGCATCACCCGGGCGCCGCCAAATACTTCAAAGAAAAAGGGATCATGTAAGCGATCACCTTCCGGAGCGAATAAATTGGGAGTGCGGGGCAACCTGCACTCCCTTTTTGCCTCGTAAGAGCCGGCGATGGCGGACAGCAAAATACTTTCCTTAAAGACCTGGTTTTCCGTGGGGGCGCGCCGCCGTCCGGACGGCAAGTACTATTGGATATTCACGCCCTTCGCGATTGCCGTCGGCATTTATGTCATCTCGGCGGCGACGGTGGTGATCATCGCGCCCTGGACCTTGGCGGTGATTTTCTTTGCCGGCATGATGGCGCTGGCGTTCCTGACCACCGGCGCGTTCGAAGACTCGGACCCTGATAACCCATCCATTCTTGATTTGATCTTCGCGGCGCTGTCCATCGCCGTCGGAATCTATTTCGCGATCAATGCCGGGGAAATCGTCGACCGGATTGTGCTGCTGGATGAGCTGACCACCTGGGACATGGTGTTCGGCACGTTGGTGTTTTTGCTGACCATCGAAATTGCGCGCCGCACGACGGGCCTGGGTCTGACCACCATCGTTATCATCTTCGTCGTGTATAACCTGTTCGGAGACAATCTCTCGGGCGTGCTCAAACACGGAAAGATCGATTACGCCCACTTCATCGAGATCACTGTCTTTACGACGGATGGCATTTTCGGCCTACCGCTCCGCGTCGCGGCGACCTATGCCTTTATGTTCGTGATGTTCGGCACGTTGCTGCATGCCTGTGGCGGTGGGGAGTTTTTCTTTAATTTTGCCGCCGCCATCAGCGGCAAGCAGCCGGGCGGACCGGCCAAGGTGGCGGTCATCTCTTCCGGCATGTACGGCATGGTGTCGGGCAGCCCGACCTCTGATGTGGTAACCACCGGCTCCATCACCATTCCGATCATGAAACGGTTAGGGTATCGCGGTGCAACCGCCGGCGCCATCGAAGTCGCAGCGTCAACGGGCGGGAGCATTGTGCCCCCGGTTCTAGGCACCGCCGCCTTCATTATGGTGGACTTCGCCGGGGTGGAGTACCGGGATATCGCTATCGCGGCCCTGATCCCGGCGATCCTCTATTACGTTTCCATCTTTGCTCAGGTGCATTTCAGTTCGGTCCGGCAAGGTTTCCGCCCTATGGACGCGTCGGCGATCCCCCGGCTCGTATCCACGCTAAAAGATGGCGGCATGTTCTTTGTGCCGCTGGTGGTGCTGACAGTTGCGCTGCTGGAGGGCTACACGCCAACCATGGTGGCGGTATTCGGCTGCCTCGCCATTCTCGCCGTTTCGGTCCTGAAAGCGGAAACCCGCATCGGGCCCATCACCATCTTGAAGGTGCTGAGTGAGACCTGTTATCGGATGGTGCCGGTGGCCGGCGCCTGTGCGGCAGCGGGGCTGATCATCGGTGGCATTACCATGACCGGCTTGGCCGGCAAATTTGCCCATGTGGTCTATGGGATTACTGATGCGCAGATGATCCCGACGCTTCTTTTGGCGGCGGCGATCACCATTGTTCTCGGCATGGGAATGCCGACGCCCAGCGCCTATATCCTGGCGGCGGCTCTCATGGCGCCGCTATTGACCCAGCTTAAGATTCCTGTCCTGCCGGCCCATATGTTTGTTCTCTATTTCGCGGTGATGTCGGCGCTGACACCGCCCGTTGCAGTGGCGGCGTATGCCGCCGCCTCCATCGCCGAAGACAATCCGCTCTACATTGCGGCGCAGGCGGTGAAGTTCGCCCTGGCGGCGTTCATCGTGCCCTTCGCCTTTGTGCTGGGCCCGGAATTGCTGATGGACGGGCCGGTGCATCTGGTGCTGGCCGCGACTATCTCCGCCATCATCGGTATGATCGCCCTGGCCTCCGCCATTGAGGCCCATTTCATGACGCCGTTGGCGCTGTGGCAGCGGGTGCTGGCCGGCTTTGGCGGGTTCGGCATGGTCATGCCCAACCTGACTCTGACCGGCATGGGCGTTGTCCTAGCGGTCATAGGCCTCGCGCCCAGCTACCTCGCCGGGCGACGGTCGAGGTGACGACCGATCACCCCTCTCTTGATGGGAGGGGTCGTGCGGCAGCACGGAGGAGGGTGATCAGATAAATTCACCACAAAGTGCACGAAGTTCACGAAGAGGCAGAGACATTTGATAGTCTTCGAGTCCTTTGTGACCTTCGTGTTTATACATTCTGGTGCCATACTTTCTGGTGCCTGGCACCCAACGTCCCGCTTTTGTCCCTTTTCCCAGACGCGTCATTCCCAACCTACCTGCGCGAAGCCGGAGCTTCGCTTCGGCGGAGGCAGGCCCGCGAAGCGGTTGTCGGGGAACCATGCGACGGCTACCCATGGTCCCCCGAGACTTGGCTGCGCCAACTCGGGGGTGACGCATATAAGAAGAGGAGTGAATGATTCACCACAGAGATCACAGAGGACACGGAGATAACGGAGACCAACATAGCCTCTTTGTGCTCTCTGTGTGCTCTGTGTTTAAAATAGATCCACGGGTCTGGGCTTCGCCTGCCCGTGGATGACTATAATTAGCTACAGCCCCCTTAAAAACCCAGCCACGACCTCATTCACTTGATCCGCATGGGTGATCGGCGACATGTGACCGCCGCCGGGGATTTCCGCCAAGGTGGAATGTGGCAGGGCGTCGTGAATAATTTCTGTCACCCGCCGGGCCGGCGCGCGGGTCTCCTGGCCGCGAACCAGCAGCAGCGGCATGGCAAGGGCGCTCAACGGCGCGACCTGATGCGCCGTATCCAGAATGACATCGAACTCCCGATAGGTTTTCTCTGCCGTTTTGATGCAATAGGCCCGGACCTCGTCGGGCGCGGTCTTCCACGCGCCGGGTCCGTTCCAGTAATCAAAGTAATATTCGATCCCCGGTTCCGGATCGCCGGCTTCGAAGGCAGACTGGAACTCATCCGCAGTTTTGCAAATCTCGTCATAGGCCGCCTTGTCGGCTGCCGGGTCCAGCAGCCACGGCGTGGTGGGTTCAATCAGGGTCAGGCTTTTCAGCCGGTCCGGAAATTCCAGCGCCAGGCGCATGCAGATGGTCCCGCCGTATGAATGGCCCAGTAAATGAAATCCGTCGGGGCAATCCTCGGTCACCGCGCGGATCAGGTCGCCTTCGTCGGTGAGAAGGGTCTTGGTGTCGCCAGACCAATCGCCGGTACCGCCATAGCCATACATGTCGATGGCGAGGGTGCGGAAACCGTCAGCCAAGAGCTCGCACAAGCCCCGCCACTGCCGAGCGGTGCTGGACGAACAATGAAGGAGAACCAGAGGTTCACCCACGCCGGCCTCCAAGAAGTTGAGCGTCGCGCCGTTCACGGTTTTGGTGGGCAAGGTAAGTCTCCGGGAATACTTGATCAGGCGGATGCTATGGCATCAAGGCTCGACGGCATCAAGCCCAAGGCGTCTTCCGAGCCATCCACCAGCCGTGCCGCCATGTCGCGGAGCCGGTCGAAGTCTTCCGACGACAGGCCGCCGAAGAACATATCGTTGATGCGGCAAAGAACGGGCGCAATATCCGTAATCCGCCGTTCACCTTCGGGGCTAAGCAGCAGCCGCACCCGGCGGCGGTCGTCCGGGTCGGTCAGTTTATGAAGCCAGCCGCAGTCCATCAGCTTTTTGACCTCGACGGTGACAAACGCACCGGAGACGTGCAGATGGTCAGCCGTTTCCTTGACGCTGACGCCCCGGTCGCCGGCGAAGTGGGCGATGTACATGAGGATACTGTGCTGTGGACCGGTGACCCCCAACAACCCGGCGACCTCATCCCGCACCCGCTGCATGCGGACGGAGACGGTCAGCAGATCATAGACCATCTGCCGGAAGGCTTGATCGCCGCTGTCTTCCAGCAGGGCCTTCCGGCTGACGGTGAGGGGCGGGAACGTGTCCGCCATCAGAGATCCACAAAGCCGGAAACCCCGTGAAGATGCTGTTCCAGCGGGATTTTCAGACTGTCGTGGATGGTGTTGTACATTTTCCAAAAACCCACCACGAAGGCGAGTTCCACAACTTGCGGCGGACTCAGGTGGGTCTTGAGATTGTCCAGCACCTCGTCCGGCACATTGGCAGGGTCGAAAGAAGCAGCCTCAACGTAATCAAAGCAGGCCTTCTCGAATTCGTCCTTGGGCTTGGGGTCGGTCAGCAACTCGGTCAGTTCCGCGTTGTCCACATCCCAGCCTTCGGCGCCGTCTTCTCCATCGTTCTGCAGCACGCCGCAGTGATGACTGGTTCAATAGGTGCACCCGTTGATCTTACTGGCGACGGCGGCCAGTTTACGTTTGAGCTGTTGATCCAGGGTCGAGGACGGATCACGCATGATATTGCTGTTGAGCGCGAACAACGTGCCGGCGATTTCAGGGCGGTGCATATAGAGCTTAAGCGCGTTGGGCAGAAACCCCATGCGCTCGATATACGGACCGAGTAAAGGCAGCAGGCTTTCCGGATAGTCTTTTTCCTCCACATAGGGAATAAACGGTTCCGGTTCTTCTGTAGTCCTGGGCTTGGGTGCATCCATCGTCGTTTCTCCTTTAAAGATAGTCGTTGAGGTCGGCCTTGCCCCAGTTCTTGGGCCAGGACCGGCCGAAGTCGCCCGCGTTGTGGCGGGACTTGCGGGTGGCGTCGATGCCGATCTTACCCACCGTCCGCCAGAACGCGTCCAGAGGTGCGGCCGACGGGTCGTAGGGGGAGCCACGGGTATTGTCCACGGTGATGATGTCCCGCGACGGATCACAGCGCGTCGCAATGGCGTGATAGACCTGGGCCGGGTCGTTGATGTCGGTGTCCGGGCTGACCGCGACCACCATCTTGGTGTTGAGCCACGGCGCGCCCATGCACTGCATCAGCGCATCATTGACGAATCCTTCGCGGGGCGCTTCGAGCTTGATGATGCAGGAGAGCGCCGCGCCCCAGGTCGGGAATTGCACATCGTGCACCTTGATGCCGATTTCAGAGACCCTGTTGTAGAGAACCGCTTCATGGCAGAGCCGGGGCAGGGGCTGATGATCCGTGTCCGGGCAGGTCTGGTGATTACGGTAAATCGGCCGGTCGGACCGCATGGTAATCGCGGTAATATTGATCTCCGGCAGCGAGGCCTGCTTGGGCAAATAATACATGGACGGCCCGACGCCGATGCCGATGTCGGTCTTGTCGACCAGGTTGATGGTGCCTTCGACGACGATCTCCGCATGGGCGGGGATGGTCAGGTCGATGGTCTCGCAGGGCGCCATCTCTATATCCATATCCATAATCGTGCCGACCATTTCCATCTCCCCCCACAAATCCATGTGTAGGCCTGAGAAGTTGCCCATGATCTCGTATGCCGGCGGAATGCCGAAAACGATGGCGATGGGCATCTCGGTCGCACCCTGCTCGATGTATTTCTGCATGACCGCATGGGTGTGCGGCGTGACAAAGCTGACGAGACCGGTGCGCGGGCCGACGGCCTGGGTGGCGGCGTGGCAGGAATTGTAGAACCCGGTCTCCGGGTCCTTGACGATGTTCATGGCGGTGACCAGCGGTTCGGTCTCGTCCTCGGAATGGATGGGAATCGGCAGTTTAAGCCAGTCCACGTCGTCCCCGGTCCAGATCACCTCCTTTACCGGGCCGGTGTCGACATCCACTAGCCCCCGGGGCGGCTTGCGCAGGCGCTGGGCGAGGGTCGGCAGATAGTCTTCCTCCGCGACGCCCAAGGTCCGGCATTGGGTCCAGCGCCGCTTCACCAGCATGTCGCAGAGGCGGAAACCTGGATGCTCCTTGATGTTTTCAAACAGGATGGGGCCCTCGCTCTGCGCCGAGAGCGCGCCGATATCGTCGATGGACACCGGCTTGTCGATCACTGTCAGGATATCCTTGTTGGTGTCCAGGTATCCGCGAAGGTCCTTATCCAGGGTGTTTTTCGTGGCCATAGCCGCCTCCCGTGGTGACAACGTGGTGATTGGCTTATTGACTTAATTAACTAAGTAGCTTAGCTAATTTAACAGAAAGGACGTCACGACGCGAGTCATTCCACCGCTTGAAAAGGTGCCTGGCACCAGCGAAAATAAAACGACGCAATTTCAATGACTTATTTTTACCCGGTGCCAGGGACTACACAAAAGGCGCCAAGTTCGGAGGAACACATTATGGGCAAAGGCAAACCCCATCTGGAATTTCTGCCCCTCAACATGGACGAGGGCTGGGAAGAGCCCGAAGGTTATCCCGCCGGCATGCAACAGAAGGTCCTGACCAGCGACCTGGATGAAGACGGCAAGACCGGCAGCCGGTCCCGGTTCCTGCGCATCCTGCCGGGCGTCTATTCCACCGCGCCCTTTGTTCATGATCACTGGGAAGAGGTGTACTTGGTTGAAGGCGATCTGATCGTCGGCAACGACGAAAACGGCGAAGGGGGTGAACAATTTCACGCGCCGACTTATGCGTGCCGCCCGCCGGGCGTGTTCCACGGGCCCTTCAAGTCAGAGAAGGGCTGCGTGATGTTCGAGCTGCATTATTACTACGACGCCGACGATTCCTAAAAGTTGAGAACTTTTCTTTGACTCAATTCGGCCGGTCTATTATGTATGTTACATACATAAATTACGTAGATAGTTTGGTTCATGAATTCAAACGCCTCGTACACGCCACCGCTTAGCGCGTCGCTGGATACAGTATTACTTGATGGTAACGACCACGAGCTGCGTCGGACGATTCACAATCTATTCTCTACCGGGCAAATGCTGGAAGAGCTGCGCGCCATAATGGGTGATAAGATCGGCCTAACTGGGCGGCAGTATCAGATATTGATGGTCATTGCTCGGGGGCATGACGGACGGGGTGTATCCATCAAAGAGGTGGCATCTCAATTGCGAGTCGCGTCGTCTCACGTGACCGTCGAGGTCGGCAAATTGGTGAGAATTGGCTACGTCCATAAAATCCCCAATGCGGAGGACCGGCGTTCCGTATTGGTTGCCTTGACAGCGCAGGGCACCCTGGCAATCGAAACCGTTACCCCGGTGACAGCGGAGGTCAATGACGGACTTTTTGCCGGATTCAGCCGGGAGGAGTTCAATTTGTTTCGAGACCTTTTAGAGAAGTTCACCGCCAACGCCGATGGTACGTTGGCGACCGCACACTATCAGAATTCCATGGAAAGCCGCCGTACCGGTACGGACGACTGACTCAAAGGGGAGATCGGCTTTGATCAAAACAGGCAAACAACATCTCGAAGGCCTCAAGGACGGCCGTGTCGTTTATATCGGTGATGAGAAAGTTGAAGATGTCACCACCCACCCGGCGTTCCGGGAGGCGGCAAAGACCGTCGCCGCTCTTTATGATCTGAAGCACGATCCTGAGCTACAGGACGCGCTGAGCTATGAAGAAGATGGCGAGCGGTATTCCATGTGGTTTCTCCAGGCCAAAAGCCGGGAAGATCTTCGCAAGCGAACGACCGCCCACAAGCTGATCGCCGATCAGACCTGCGGCATGATGGGCCGGTCGATGGATCACGTGGCCAGCTTTGTCACCGGTATGGCGACGAGCCCGTCAATATTTGACACCGATGAATACCAGTTCGGTAAGAACATCGTTTCTTATTACGAATACATGAAGAAAGGTGATCTGTTCGCCACCTATGCCGTGCTGCCGCCCCAGGCCGCCCGCAATCCGGAATTCTACGAGAAAAATAATCTGCCGATCCCGACCCTGATGGTGGTCGATGAAGATGAAGAAGGGGTCACCATTTCCGGCATGAAGATGCTGGCCACCAGCGCCGTCTTCTGTGATGAAATTTGGATCGGCAACTTATTGCCCCTGGCGCCGGATCAGGTGAAACAGGCTGTCACCTGTGGGATTCCCTGCAATATCCCCGGGCTAACGATGTGGATGCGTCAGCCGATCTCTCTGAATGCGGAAAATCAGTTCGACTCGCCACTGACTTGGAACATGGATGAAACCGACGTTCTGGTCATGTGCGACAACGTCAAGGTCCCGTGGGAGAAGGTGTTCGTCATGGATGACGCCATCCTCGCCCGCGAAATCTATATTCGATCCCCCGGCCATTGCTATGGCAACCACCAGGCCAATGTCCGTTTCTGGTCAAAGATGGAGCTGATCACCGGTCTCTGCAGCAGGGTGACCAAAGCCACAGGCGCCGATCAGGTGCCGGCGGTCAGAGAGACCCTGGGCCGAATGGCGGCGCTGGAAGCGACTTTGTCCGGCATGATCCATGGCCAAATCGAGGCCGCGGAAAGCTGGCCGGAGGGATACACGACCTACAACCGGCGCATGATGTACGCAGCCCTCAACTGGTGCACGGAAAACCATTCCATGATCGTCGATGTCCTGCGGGAACTTTGCGGCGGCGGTGTATTCCAGATGCCGGCGAGCATCTCTGTGGTGCACGACGAAAAACTACGGGAGGATTTCGAGGCTTACTTCCAGACACCGCAAATGGGCGCCGCCGACCGGATGAAATTGTTCCGGCTCGCTTGGGATGTGGTGGGCTCTGAATTTGCCGGCCGCCAGCAACAATATGAAAAGTTCTACGCCGGCGCGTCGTTCATCGTGCGCAACCATTCTTTCCGGGAAGCGCCCTGGGAAATGTTCGAGAGTGTGGTCGACCACGTGATGGGTCAATACGACATTCCCGAGAAATCGGCCGCCGGTGACGCGGAGTATACCGATTGGCAGTGATTTTCAGACTCCATCTCGCCAATACCATGAAAACCCGACCGGGTTCGGCAGAGCACACTTGAAGAGGACCTCATGCCTATTCTGACTTTTGAACAATTGCCGAAAGACGGAGCGGCGCGCCAGGCCGAGATCACCATCAATAATCTTGTGATCGCCGGCTGGACCGGCCGCAACAAAGAGGCCATGGAGGCCCACATCAAGGAGCTGGAGGAAATCGGCGTCGCCCGACCCAAGACCACGCCGATCTTCTATCGCGGCGCGGCGGAATTGCTGACCACCGACGGCGCCATCGAAGTGGTCGGCGATGATTCTTCCGGCGAGGTGGAGTTCGTGCTGATCGCCCAGCAGGGAACCATGTGGCTGGGGGTCGGTTCCGATCACACCGACCGAAAGGTGGAAACACAGAACGTCAGCATCTCCAAGCAAGCCTGCGCCAAGCCGGTGGGGCCGCAACTCTGGGCCTATGAGGAAGTCATCGACCACTGGGACCAGCTTATGCTACGCGCCTGGGCGGTGACCGGCGGTGACGCCAGCCTGTATCAGGAAGGCCCGGTCACCACCATGCTGGCGCCGGAGGAACTGATCGGCCGCTACAGCCAGCATATAGGTGGAGCCGCGGACGGTGATCTCGCCGACGGCACGTTGATGTATTGCGGCACTCTGGCCGTCATCGGTGGCGTCCGTCCCATGGACGCCTTCCGGATCGAGCTGGATGACCCGGTCCTGGGCCGCAAAATCACCCACGAATACGCGGTGACCTGCCTGCCCAACGAGGGGTAGGTCTCACAATAGAATCCCCGTTTGAACCGGCGGACACGATCCATTAGGTTCCCGCCCGGCATATCGCGAGGTTTACGGATAAAAGGGAATCGAGATGAACGACTTTGTCTCTTGGGAAATGCAGGATGAGATTGCCATCGTCACGGTGGACAGCCCGCCGGTAAACGCCATTCACGTGGGCGTCCGGGCCGGCTTAATCGAATGTTTCAAGGCAGCTATCGCCGACGACAACGCCAAAGCTATCATCCTGATGTGCGCCGGGCGGACCTTCATGGCCGGCGGCGATTTAAAGGAGTTCGATGAGCCCATTGCCGATCCCGGTTATTACGAAGCCTTTGGAGTGATCGAAGACTCGCCCAAGCCGGTGATCGCCGCCATGCACGGCACGGCGCTCGGCGGCGGTCTGGAAGCCGCCATCTCGTGTCACTACCGATGCGCTGACAAGCGCACCCGCGTGGGCCTGCCGGAAATTTCCCTCGGCATCATTCCAGGCGCCAGCGGCACTCAGCGCCTGCCGCGCCTGATTGGGGCCAAGAACGCGCTGATGTTTATCCTGAACATGGCGCCCATTGCGGCGGACGAGGCTCTGGGTATGGGCATTCTCGATCGGGTGATCGATGGTGATCTGAAAGACGGTGCGATCGAATACGCCAAGCAGTTGCTGGCCGACGGCGCCGGTCCGCGTAAAACCTCCGACATGGCGGTGGACACCACCGGCTGGGACGACGAGGGCCTGGCCGAAGCGCGCAAGCTGGCCAACCGCAAGGCGCGGAACCAGAACGCCCCGGAAATCCTGATCGAGAGCATCAACAACGCGGTCACCAAGTCTTTTGCCGAAGGCATCGCCGAAGAGAAACGCATCGGCGATGCGGCGCTGATCAGCGAGGAGGCCAAGGCGCTTCGCTATATCTTTTTTGCCGAACGCGAAGTCGGCAACATCCCGAACCTGCCCGAAGGCACCGGCCGGCTGCCGTTTGAAAGCATCGCCATCCTGGGCGCCGGGACCATGGGCGGCGGCATCGCCATGAACTTCGCCAATGTGGGCATTCCGGTGACCATCGTCGATCTCTCCGACGAGGCGGTGGAGAAGGGCCTGAGTGTGGTCGAAAGCAATTACATGCGATCGGTGAAAAGCGGCCGCATGACCGAGGATGATGTAAAACAGCGGATGAGCCTGATTTCCGGCGCGTCCGACTACAACGCCATCCGAGACAAGGATGTCGTGATCGAGGCGGTATTCGAGGACTTAGAGCTTAAAAAGAAAGTCTTCAAGCAGATCGATGATCTGGCCAAGCCCGGTGCGATCCTGGCCACCAATACCTCGACCCTGGATATCGACGCCATCGCCGCGGCGACCAGGCGGCCCGAAGCGGTCGTCGGCCTGCACTTCTTCAGCCCGGCCAACGTGATGAAGTTGCTGGAGATCGTCCGTGCGTCCAAGACCTCGACCGAAGTGCTGGCCACTTCCGTCGATATCGGCAAGAAAATCCGCAAAGTCGGCGTGGTCGCCGGCGTCTGCTTTGGTTTTATCGGCAACCGGATGATGGTCAACGGCTATCATCGGGAGGCGGATCAGATGCTGTTGGAAGGCGCATCCGTGGAACAGATCGACCGGGTGATGTACGACTTCGGCTTCCCCATGGGGCCCTGGGCCATGCACGATATGGCCGGCGTCAACGTCATGCAGAGCGTGCTTACGAATTCGGGCCTCAAGGCGGCCAATCCGGACCCGTACTACAACGTGCTGCTGCGGGTCGCCGACATGGGCCGCATGGGCCAGCGCAACGGCATGGGCTTCTATAAGTACGAAGAGGGGAACCGCACGCCGATCCACGATCCGCTGATCGACGAGGTGATCGAGGAAGAGGCGCAGAAGCTCAACATCATCCGCTCCCCCATCTCCGACGAGGAAGTGTTGGAGCGGTGTCTGCTGGGCCTGATCAATGAGGGCGCCAAAATCCTGGAGGAAGGGATCGCCTACCGCACGGGCGATATCGATGTGATCTGGTGCTTCGGTTACGGCTTCCCACGTATGCACGGCGGGCCGATGTATTATGCTGACCGTATGGGCCTGAAGACGGTCTACGAGAAAGTCCTCGCTTACCAAGAACGATTTGGTGATTACTGGAAGCCTGCGCCCTTGTTGGTGGAGCTGGCCGAAAGTGGGAAAACCTTTGCCGAGTGGAGCGCCGCTCAGTAACATTTCGCCTCGACGTCTAGGGAGGTGCGGATGGCCGATCACATTCATCTCGTTCTGGTGCCGGGTTTGCTCGGCACCGAGGCGCTGTTCCAGCCGCAGGTCGAGGGTTTGAGCGATCTCGGCACGGTGGTGGTGACCCGCGCCCATCTCCGCCACGATACGGTGGAGGAGATGGCCCAGGCGATCCTCACCGAATCTCCGCCCAAGTTTGCCATCGCCGGCAGCTCCATGGGCGGCTATGTGGCGCTTTTGGTCAAGAAACTGGGCGGTGACCGGGTAACCCATTTGGGCCTCTTGGACAGCACCGCCGCGGTGGAGGGTGAAGCCCGCCAGGCCCGCCGACGCGCCATGCTGGACGCGACCGCCGCCGGCGAGTTCGACGCGGTGAAAGCGCAGATGCTGAAACTGTTTCTGCAGCCGGACAATCAGGGTAATCAGCGTCTGGTGAAGACCGTTAACGACATGGCGGACTCGGTCGGCCCGGACCGCTTCACCCGACAGGTGAGCGCGCTGTCGGCGGCGACCGATCTGACCGATTTCCTGCCCAAAGTGATGTGCCCCACATTGGTGCTGTGCGGCGCCCTGGACGAACTTCTCCCGCCCGAGTTGTCCCGGGACATGTTGAAACTCCTGCCCAAGGCCAAGCTCGCCCTGATTGCCGAGGCGGCGCATCTGATCACGTTGGAGCGCCCGGAAACGGTGAATGAGCTGATGCGCCAGTGGCTCACCGGCGCGCTGCCCATGGACGGCGGCACGATGGAATTGGACTAGCGTCCAATACCCCCCCCCCAAATGCGTGACAAAGCCTGTCCCGCGCCGTAAATTCCACGCCGAACGCAGAAGCAAAACAACAAGAATTCCCCTGCAATGTCCGACAGTTCCAGCCACGACGCACCCTCCGGCGCCCTGAAGGTCAAACCCGGCCAAGCCTATGCCCTGCTGGCGATTACGGTGTTTTTCTGGTCGGCCGGCGTGGTTATTGCCCGCGCGGTGCATCAAGAAATTCCGCCCCTGGGTCTGTCTTTCGGGCGCTGGTCGATTGCGGTGTTGGTGATGCTACCCTTCTGCTGGGGGACGATTTCCAAGAACATGGATATCGTCAAGGCCAACCTCGGTTACTTTGCGATGGAAGGGTTTTTGATGGTCGGCGGCGGGGTGCTGCTGTTTGTCGGGGTGAACTTCACCACGGCGACCAATTCAGGACTGGTCAATGCGACCCAGCCGGTGCTGACCGCCGGCATCGCCTGGATACTCTTCCGGGATAGACTCAATAAAACTCAGCTCATGGGCGTGTTGTCTGCGCTGGCGGGGGTGTCGATCATGATTTCCCGGGCCGACCTGGGGGTTGTCCGGAGCCTGGATTTCAACATCGGTGACCTGATTACCGTGGTGGCGACGATCATGTACGCGTCCTATGCCGTGAACCTGCGTCGTATGCCGGCGGGTCTGGGCGTGTTTCCGGCGCTGGCCGTGATCCTGGTATTTGGCACGATCTTCCTGACGCCCGCTTGGCTGATCGAGCATTACTACTATCGCCCGACGCCGTTTACCTGGGAGCTGTTGGGCTGGTCGCTGGTGCTGGCGATCCTGATTTCGATCCTGTCCCTGGCGTTCTGGAACACCGGCAACCGGGTGGTCGGCCACAACAAGGCGGCCGTGTTCGTGAACCTGATGCCGATCTATTCCGCCGGTCTGGGTATTTGGCTATTGGGAGAGCAGCTGTTCAGTTATCACATTGCCGGCGGCGTGCTGGTCTGCGCCGGCATCTTTATGGTGGTGCGCAAGGATAAAGCCGCGCCGGTGGAATATTAGGCCGGCCTCAGGCCACCCGGTAATCCTTAAACCTCTCCCGTAGCGTCATTTTCTGCAGCTTGCCGGTCGCCGTGTGGGGCAGTTCGTCGACAAACTCCACCGCGTCCGGCACCCACCATTTGGCCACCTTCCCGTCGTAAATATTCAATAGCTCCACCGGTTCGACGCTTTGGCCGTCGGCCAGGACGCAGACCAACAGCGGCCGTTCGTCCCACTTGTCGGAAGCGACGCCGATGACGGCGGCTTCGGCGATGGCCGGATGTCCGACGGCGATGTTCTCCAGATCGATAGAGCTGATCCACTCCCCGCCGGACTTGATCACGTCTTTGGACCGGTCGACGACCTGCATGTAGCCCTGTCCATCGATGGTCGAGACGTCGCCGGTGCGCAGCCAGCCCTCGGCGTCGAACATGTCCGCCGACATATCATCGTCATTGAAATAACCGGATGTCACACTGGGCCCCCGCACGCAGAGTTCGCCGAACGCGACGCCGTCATGGGGCAGGGCCTGGCCGTCGTCGCCGATGATTTTCATATCCACGTTGTAGGGTGGGCGGCCTTGTTTGACCTTGAAGGTCATCTTCTCAGCCTCGGGCAGATCGTTCATATGCTCCTTCAGATGGGCGACGGAGCCCAAGGGCCCCATCTCCGTCATCCCCCAGGCGTGGAGGCAGGCGACGTCATAGTCGTTCTCGAAGGTCTCGATCATGGACTGGGGCAGGGCAGAGCCGCCGACGAAGGTCCGGTTCAGATAGGGCAGGGCTTTACCTTCCGCCTGCACATATTGCAGCAGCATCAGCCACACAGTGGGGACGCCGGCGCTGATGGTGACTTTCTCCGCGTCCATCAACTCCCACAGGCTGGCCCCGTCCATGCCGGCGCCGGGAAACACCACCTTCGCCCCCGACATGGCGGCGGCGTAGGGGATGCCCCAGGCGTTCACATGGAACATGGGCACCACCGGCATGATGCAGTCCTGTGCGGATAAGGCGAATACATCCGCCGAGCAGGTGCCGTAGGCGTGCAACACGGTGGACCGGTTGGAGTAAAGCACCCCCTTTGGATTACCCGTGGTGCCGGAGGAGTAGCAAAGAGAAGAGGCCTGCCGTTCGTCGATCTCCGGCCAGTCGAAATCGCCGGCCGCCGCGTCCATCAGCTCTTCATAGCAAAGCAGCCCGTCCAGGCTGGTGTCCGGCATGTGATCCTTGTCGGTCATGATCACCACGGCGCTGATATTATTCAACGCATCGCCCAAGGCTTCCAACACGGGCACGAAGGTCAGGTCGCAGAAGACGACCTTGTCCTCCGCATGGCCTAGGATATAGGCGATCTGATCGGTGAACAGGCGCGGGTTGATGGTGTGGCAGACCGCCCCCATGCCGGAGACGGCGAAGTACAGCTCGAAATGCCGGTAGCCGTTCCAGGCCAGCGTCGCCACCCGGTCCCCATCGCCCACGCCGAGGTCCTTCAGCACATTGGCCAGCCGGTGCATGCGCGCGTGCACGTCCGCATAGGTATAGCGGTGGATCGGGCCTTCCACGGTGCGGGACACGATCTCCGTATCGCCGTGGAACTTGGCCGCATAGTCGATGAGAGACTTGACCGTCAGTTGACGGTCCATCATCAGGCCCAGCATGGGCGCTCCCGTGTGTAAGTTATTTTACGCTATTTTCGCGCCAAATCGGTATCGGGCGCAAGCGTTGCCGGGGGCCGGGCAGAAGCTTACTATCCGAACAAACTTGGGAGCGAACGTCTGTGACATTGGAGCTTTACAACTTTCCGGCCTCCACCTGTTCCCTAAAGGTCAGGATTTGCCTGGCCGAAAAGGGGCTCGACTGGGTGGATCATCCGTTCAAGCCCGGCGAGAACAAACACCTGACGCCGGAGTATCTGGAGATGAACCCGAACGGCGTGGTGCCCACATTGGTTCACGACGGCACGCCGGTGGTGGATTCATCGGTCATCCTGGAATATCTGGACGAGGTTTTTCCCGACACCAAGCTGACCCCCGACGCGCCGTTGGATCGCGCCAGGATGCGCACCTGGCTCCGCTATTTGGAGGAAGTGCCGACCCCGGCGGTGCGCTATCCCACGTTCCAGAAAATCCTGATCCGCAATTACAAGGACCTGGACGACGAGGCCTTCGCCCACGAGGCGGAGATACGACCGCTCAAGACCGACTTCTACAAGCGTATGGGGCAAACGGGGTTCTCGCAGGCCGAGATCGACAAGGCGCTGGGCGATATCTGCCAGACCGTCGAGCGGATGAACGCGGCTTTGGCGGAGACCGGCGGGCCGTGGCTGTTAGGCGCACAGTACACGCTGGCCGATATCTGTGTTGCACCCCTGATCGACCGGATGGAAGACCTGGGCCACCATGATCTGTGGGAGAATGACCTGCCCCATGTGACAGATTGGTTCGCCGCCATGAAGGCGCGGCCGGCCTATGGGGTCGCCTACTATCCCGGCGCCCGGTATTCGGAGATTTATCCGGACCTGGGTCTGGGGCGGAAAGGGTAGGGAGCATGCGCTATCTATTGTTCAGGAAAGACCGGCCGGGTATGGCCGAAAAGCGGGCGGAGCTGCAGCCGGCCCACGCCGCCTATCAGGAACCGTTCCTGCCGCTGATCGTCTATGGCGGCGGGCTGGTCGGAGATATGGTGGAGACGTCCGGCAAGGTCGATATCCGGGATGTCGCCGGCAATATCCTGGTGTTCGACGCGGACCGGGCCACGGTTGAGGATTTCCACAAGAACGACCCCTACACTAAGGCCGATCTATTCGAGGTGGCGTATGTCGAGGCGGTCTGGCAACGGGTGCCGGCGGTCGATTAGCGGCGGGGCGGCTTTCGCGTAGGAAGCCGACTTTGAATACGATTGCCAACCTAGTCTCAGTTTAGCCATTACCAGACAGATAAAATTCTTCATTAACGACAGTGGTGCCGATTCTAGGTGTCTCGGAATTCGAAGCCCGTGCAGATTGAGCTTGCGCCACTGCCACTCGCGAGGCGTAGAATACTCGCATGTCTGACAGCTTCCATTACATCATCATTGGTGCCGGTTCTTCTGGGTGTGTATTGGCCAATCGCTTGAGTGAGGATGCTAACAATCGAGTGTTGTTAGTCGAGGCGGGCGGTCTAAACGATAACTATCTCGTAAACATGCCGCTGGGTATGAAGAAACTTCACTTTCATCCCAACCATTCATGGGGGCTAACCTCAGAGCCGGAACCTCATTTACATGACCGGGTGTTGCCTCTCCCCCGCGGTAAAGGGCTGGGCGGGAGTTCCGCAATCAACGCCATGGTGTATGCTCGTGGCCATCCCGCAGATTACGACCAGTGGCGGCAAATGGGTCTGTCCGGTTGGGACTATGAAGATGTTCTTCCATACTTCAAACGGTCGGAACGAAATTGGCGCGGCGAAACGGAGCTTCACGGGGGGTCCGGTCCAATGGCCGTTACTCAGTCCGCAACCCCGGGACCACTCTTCGACTTAATCTCAGAGTCGGCCAAGGCGTGCGATATCCAAACCTTTGACGACTACCATGCAGGTCCCTTCGAGGGAATTGCTCCCACCGAATTCAATATCGGAGACGGTATCCGGCAATCCAGTGCCGCTGCGTTTATTCGTCCTGCCTTGTCCCGCACAAATCTCACAATCATCCATTCGGCCTTGGTCAAACGGATTGTCATCGAAGAGAAGCGTGCAGTAGCTGTTGAGTATATCAAGGATGGTCAGGTTTCGACGGCAGGCTCTGACGGAGAAATTATTTTATCAGCGGGCACCTACCATTCTCCTCAAATTCTAATGCTCTCCGGTATAGGACCCGCCGAACATCTTCAATCAATGGATATTTCACCTGTTTTGGACCTTCCCGAAGTAGGGGAAAACCTAGAGGACCATCCGGATGCTGTCTTCCAAGTTGCCTTAAAGAAACCGATGTCATTTGACAGCGAGCTTCGCTGGGATCGTGTCATGCGAAAGGTGATTAGGTGGAGGCTCAAGAGGGATGGAGATGGCGCCACGATACCGGTTAGTGCCATTGGGTTTGTTCGTGTTCTACCTGAGAGCGACAGGCCTGATATCGAAATGTTGTTTAGTCCGGTCTCACCACAGGCCAATCTGTGGTTCCCCGGCATCCAACCTGCACTCGGCCCTCGCTTCGCTTGCCGGGTCTCGGCGGTCCATCCTAGAAGCAGAGGATGCGTCCGCCTCCGGTCTAATAATCCGGCTGATCCACCCCGTATCAGCATGAACTTTTTTGATGACCCCGTGGACCTTCAGGTTCTCAGGGATGGGCTAAAAGTGACGCGCAAGATATTCCGCCAAACTCCACTCGCTGAGATCATCGAGACGGAGATATCTCCTGGTGACGAAAGTTCATCAGATGAAGAGCTAGAGGCTTGGCTTCGCCTTAATGCCGGTTCTTCACTACATCCCACGAGCACATGCCGAATGGGGATCGATGATGGTGCCGTGGTGGATGGCGCGTTGCGGGTAAGTCAGATCAATGGGCTTCGTATTGCGGATTGTTCTGTCATGCCCCATGTGACGGGCGGCAATACTCATGCCCCCGCCGTCATGATCGGCGAAAAAGCTGCTGACCTGATCTCGGCAGGGTGAAGTCTTCTTTGGGTCACCCTCTGTCTAAAAACAGGGTGCTCGATTTTGGCTGATTTGCATCTGCTAACGGACGAAACAGCTGAACCAAGACCCTACAGATAACTCTCCAACAGTCTCGCCGCGTTGCCGTGGCGGATCAGTTCCTTCTCGTCTTCGCTGATCTTGGCGTCGTTGATGGCGTCCAGGGACCATTGGGTCATGAAAATGGGGCAGTCGGTGCCCAGCAGGATTTTGTCCGCGCCGTAGAAGGCCGCGGCGATCTCGATGGATCGTGGGCCCAGGGACGAACAATCCACATAGACTTTGTCCAAGAGCGACGACGGCATGGGTTTGTCGGGGCTGCGGGTGACATTCACCTGATCCATCCGCTCCACCACCATGGGCAGGGTGCCGCCCAGGTTGGCCACATGCAGGGTGACGTCCGGATAGGCGTCCAGGAAGTCGGTGAAGATCAGAGTGACCATGGCGGCCGAACAGCGATCCTGCACGGCCAGGGCCTGGCGGGCCGCCATGCTGTCGGCGAAGGGCGGGCCCTTGGGCGCGGCGCCGGGTGCCGGCACCTCGTCGGGGCGGCGGCCGGGATGGACAAACAAATGCCCGCCGAGCTCCTGCGCGGCGGCAAAGATGGGCGCCAGGCGTTCCGCATGGTCTTTGCTGACCAGCGTATTTACCGGCAGAATGGCCCCGATCAGACCGAGTTCCGTCCGGGCGCGCTTGTATTCCTCTACACATAAATCGATATCGGCAAACGGCAGCGCGGCCAGACCGGAGAACCGGTCCGGGTGTTGTTTGCTGAGCGCCGAGACGTGGTCGTTGAAACCTTGGATCACCGAAAAACAATCCGCCACCGGGAGACTGTCCAGACCGAACAGGCCGGGGAAGGACAGAATTTGCCGGTCGACGCCCACGTCGTCCATGAAGGCGACCCGGGCGTCCATATCATAATAGGCGTCGTTCAAGATGAGGTGGCCGATGGGCATATGAAAACGATCCCGGCCATCATCTGTTTCATCGATAAACGGTGGTTCCGTGCGCTGCTTGAACGCGGTCCGCATATCGGCGGTGATGTAGTGGGTATGGGTATCAATGGTCATATTGTTTATTTCCTGCTTCCCTGAGAGAGCCGCATTTTCGGCGCTTAAGCTGGGGAGGTCCAGGGTCAATGTGACCCCAGGACTTTATTCCCGCGTCTAAACAGGCTATTGCCTAGGGATGAAACGCTTTGGCCGGATCATCGGAATCAATGCCGGACTGATCGTGATCGTTCTGGTCGCGGCCGAATTGATTTTCGGCAATTGGATTTTTGGGCCGAGCTACAGCATCCTCAACGTCCCTCGCAACGAGACCCGCTATTTCGATGTGTCGGAATTTATTTCGCCCGGCAAGGTGATCACCTATACGCGGGATGAGCACGGACTGCGTGGCGACTATGGCGGCAATCCCGCCAATATCGGCATCTTGGCCATTGGCGGTAGTACGACCAATGAGCGTTTTCTCGACGATACGGAGACCTGGGTCCAACAGCTTCAAAAAGCGCTCAAAGCGGCAGGGCGGAATGTCTCTGTGGTAAACGCAGCGGTGGATGGGCAGTCTACCGTCGGCCATATCGCGGCCTTTGATCTCTGGTTTCCCAATATTCCCCGACTGAGACCGGACATCGTCCTGGCCTATGTGGGGATCAACGATGTTGCCGTGGGTGACAGCCGGGAACAATACGACACGATGCAGTCGCCTGAACATTCCCGGCAGCTTCGCCAGTACATCATGAATCACAGTGTGCTGTATAACCAGTTCCGGCGCATTCGCGGCATGTTCGTGGCGCAGCGCACCCGGCTGATGCATGGGGCAAATTCTTATCGCACAGGCACGTGGAAACCGGTGAACGATTGGGTAGGCGAAGAGAAGGTAAAGGAGGAGCTGGGCCCAGCGCTGACCGAGTACCGCAAACGGCTCCGCACACTGGCGTCCCGCATTCGGCGTTTCGGGGCCCAGCCGGTCTACGTGACGCAACCCCGTGGCGACTATCGCTATGACGATGGTGAGCTAAATGCCCTGGTCCAGAAGGGGGCGGGTGAAAAGATTTCCAACCGCGGGCTGCTGACCATGCAGTTGTTCAATGATGTCACACTGGCGGTTTGCGGCGAATTGTCTTTGCGCTGTATCGATTTGGCAGGTGAGTTGGAGTTCGGGCCTCGGGATTTCTATGACAGCGTGCACACGATGCCGTCCGGTTCACGGAAAATTGCGCGGTTTTTAGCCCGGAATCTGGGGAATTCCCTAAAATAACAGTGTCGCCACCCGCCGCGCGTATCCCTATATTTAGAATGTTCGGCGCGCACCGTATGGTGGCTTCAAGTGCCTGCCGCACATAACTGTAACCGCGTGGCGAATGTACCCCGATCATGTCGTTCAGGATCAGTCTTGACGCCCAAAACAATTGCTGCTTTGTGTGTCATCCCACCTATGTGCCGGCTGAAGGGATTCAGGCGATCAACATGATCGTCGCCGATCCGGCTTTTAGACCGGGCATGGGGTTCCTGCGCGACACCAGGGACATTCGCCTGCCGGCGGAAATGAATTACGACTGGTTTAAGAGGGATTTCGACAGTGCGTACAGTAAGGAACACTTGCTGATGCAGGGCAGCCGGTTCGCCTGGCTGGTCTCGTCACCGTCGGATTACGCCAAGGCGCACGCGTGGGCGCTGGTCACCCGGACGACCCAGGGACAGAACAGATTGGCGTTTCGGAATCTGGAGCAAGCCCTCGAATGGCTCGGATTGCCGGCGGGCTATGAGATCGACTACGGGCCGGTACAACCCGAAGGCGGGCCCTAGAGCAGGAAGGGGGGACGCGCTGATCGCGCATCCCCTGGTACCTTACCCGATATACTTGGTAATGCCGCCGCACACTTCGACGGTGGTGCCGGTCATATAGGAATTCTTGTCGGAGACCAGGAAAGCCGCGACATCGCCGATTTCCGACGGGTCGGCCCAGCGGCCCAGCATGGTCTGCGCCGAGAACATGTCCCGCAGGCTGTCCGACGTGGTGTCGCGCACCTTCGCCATGGCTTCGGCCCGAGGCACCCAGGATTCGGTCGCCGTCATACCGGGGCAGATGTTGTTGACCGTAATATTGCTGGGCGCCAACTCATTGGCTGTCAGCTTGGTGAAGCCGATGATGCCGGTATTCGGGATAGTCGTGGTGTAGGAACCGGGCAGCAACTGGGTGCCGGAAATACCAGACACGTTCAGGATCCGGCCGTGGTCATTTTTCTTCAGCTGCGGGATGGCATGTTTGGTTGTGTACACGCAGGCCATCAGGTTCAGGTTGATGGCGGTGCTCCAGACGTCTTCGCTCATGCCGTCCAGGGTGCCCGGGATCATGCCGCCGACGTTGTTCACCAGGATGTTGATCCCGCCCAGACCGGCTGCGGCTTTCTCCACAAATTCCTGACAGCCAGCTTCGGACGACATGTCTGCGATGATGCCGACGGCTTTGACGCCCTTGGCTTCGGCGGCGGCGACCACCTTGTTGATCCTCTCTTCATCGCGGCCATTGATAGCCACGTTGCAGCCTTCCGCCGCCAGTGACATGGCGATAGCTTCGCCGATGCCTTGGCTAGAGCCGGTGATCGCTGCGTTCTTTCCTTTAAGTCCGAGATCCATTGGTTTTCTCCTCTAAATCAATCTCTGTTGTCGACGCGCTTGTTGAAGGCGCGTACTTCGACGGTTTCCCAATAATCCGCCTTCACCAGCGGATCGTCTTTCTGAAAGTCTTCAATGGCCTGGCGGCTTTCCGCTTCGAACACATAAAGGCTGCCGATGACCCCTTCGCCGTCATCACCGGTCAGCGGACCGGACATGACGTTCTTGATGGGGCTGTCGTTGAGATACTCCACATGGGCCTGCATGACTGCGGGATCGCGGGTGATGCCGGGCTTGTCCAGGCAGAAAATAACGAAATGCATATGCTCCTCCCTAAGTTCTTGTGTTCTTGTTTATGGTCTTAGACCAGACCGGCGCCGGCGGCCACGGTTCGTTGCGCGACCCGTTCGATCAGCGCCAGCGTATCTTCGATATAGGTTTGTTCAATATCCCGGGTGATAAACACAATGCGGGTCCGCCGGTCATCCGACGGCCATTTGTCCATAAATTCCAGGGAATGGAATATCTGTTGGGCGCCTTGGATAACGGCTGGGCGGTCAGGCTCGTCTTCGATATTGATGATGCCTTTGACCCTCAACAGGTCCGGCCCGGCCTCGTTGGTCAGGCCCTCCAGGAACATGCGCAGCATATCCAAGGACATGGGTTCATCCCGCACAACACAGAACGTCTTGATGGATTGATCATGGTGGTGATGGTGCTCCTCGTCAGGCGTGTGGCCGTGTTCTTTATAGTAGGCGAGCGCCTCTTCACTGAGCTCGGCCTCCGCGTCGAACGGATTGTCGTTGGCTTCGACGGCGTAATTGGCCGGATCAACCCAGGAGTCAAAATCCACCTGCTTGGTCTTGGGATCAAACATGCCGGTGCCGAACAGGTCGTCCGGGTCCACCTCGCCGGCGGTGCGGACAACAATCGGCGCGGCCGGGTTCAAGGCGCGCAGGCGTTCCGACAGGTCTTCGATTTTTGCGTCGTGATCCTCGTCCTCGACCAGATCGGACTTGGTGATGATCAGCCGGTCGGCGATGGCCGCCTGCTTCACGCATTCGGGAAAGCGGGACAGACTGGAAACGCCGTTGATGGCATCCACCGTGGTGACCACGCCGTCCAGCGTATAGTGGTTCATGATCATGGGGTTGGTGAAGATGATCTGCAGCACCGGCGCCGGATCGGCGATGCCTGTGGTTTCAATCACCACCCGGTCGAAATAGGGGATAGTGCCGGCGTTCCGCTGAATATAAAGATCGCGGAAGGTATCAATCAGATCGCCTTTTACGGAACAGCAGAGACAGCCGTTGGCGAGCTGCACCACGTTTTCGTCGCTGCGCTCGACCAGGTCATAGTCGAGTCCGATCTCGCCGAACTCATTGACGATGACGGCGGCCTGATTCATCTCCGGATGTTTGAGGAGCGTGTTCAGCAAGGTTGTCTTGCCGCTCCCCAAAAATCCGGTGATGAGTGTGACCCATATGCGGTTGGGGTTGCTCAATAGATCTCACAACCCGGCAGGCCGCAGGAGATCAGATGGTCGCTCGGGAAGTTGGTGATGATTTCGCACCCGTCGTCGGTGACCACCACTTCTTCCTCAATCCGGGCTGCGCCGGACCCGTCTTCCGCGCCTTTCCAGCACTCGACGGCGAAGACCATGCCTTTCTTGAGCTCGGTCGTCTGACCCATATAGCGCCGCGAGATGATCGGGCGTTCCCAAAGGCTGAGACCGACGCCGTGGCCGAACTGCAGCAGGAAGGCTTCGTCTTCGTTGGCGTAGCCGAACTCTTCGGCCTTCGGCCAAACCTTGGCAATATCGTCGATCTTCACGCCCGGCTTGATGGCTTCCAGCGCCGCGTTCACCCAGGAAGAACAAATTTCGTACGCTTCCTTCTGGGCTTCGTTCGGCAGGCCGCAGATGAATGTGCGGTAGTAGCAGGTATGGTAGCCGTTAAAGCTGTGCATAATATCCAAAAAGATCATGTCGCCCGGCTGGATGATCCGGTCGGAGAAGGTGTGCGAGTGGGGCGCGCCGCGCGGGCCGGCCACCGAGTTCACGCATTCAACCCGCTCGGAGCCCATGGCGTAGAGCTTGTCGTTGGCGATGGCCACCAGATCGCTTTCGCGAGCGCCCGGCCGGATCGCCTTGGCGATGTCCAGATAGGTCGCATCGACCATGGCGGCGGCGACTTTCAGAAGCTCGATCTCTTCTTCGGTTTTGACCTCGCGGGCGTTCATCAAGGCCTGCTGGCCATCCACCACCTCGATGCCCTCTTTCTCCAGGGCGCGAAGCATGGGCAGTTCCATCACGTCAATGCCGAGGGGCTGTTTCTCGATGCCGAGCTCGACCATCTTTTCCTTGATCTGCTTGGCGAAGACATCCTGCACGCCGTGTTCCGGCGGAATAGCGCCCTGCATGGTGCTGACCGGCGCGTCGACCCGGTTGCCCAGCCACGGGGAGGCTTTCCGTTTGGCCGGCGGTGCGGGGTCCCACAAGAACGGCGCGCTGTCGGTGGGCGCGAGACAATAACGGTCGAACTTGTCGCGGCCCCATTCACCGATATGCGTGGCGGTGATGTAGCGGATATTATCGAAGTTAAAGCACAGGAACGCGCCGAAACCCGCGTCCGCGCAGGCCTCCTGGGCCCGTTGCAGCCGATCGGCCCGAAGTTTGTTGTAATCGATCCCGGCTTCCCAGTCCTTTGCCTGGACGCCCCATGTCGCGGTTGATCTCGGTCGTGTGTAATGCATCAGTGCCTCCACCGAATTGGTTGTTTTGTGTGGGCCCTATTCAAAATGAATAGAACCCGTTCGTCCATCACCTTTTCCGCAAAATCGCCTGTTTATTGAGGGTTTTCGGCCCGTGAACCGATGTTCGTGCAAACGATTGCAGAGAATTATTGACAGGTTTTACTGTCTGTGTGATGATCCGTCAACAGTTGTGCAATCGTTTGCATAGATTGCCGGTATAAGATTTCGCCAGGTAAAAGTTCAGTTGAAAGTTCCTATGAATTCTGGCGCGGCTAGGGAGGTTGATGTGGCCAAAGCAGCGAGCAAGAAACGGGCAACCAAAAAGCGTGCCGTAAAGGCAAAGGCGGCGGCTAAAGCCAGCAACAAGAACGACGATATCGGCGAGGAAAAGCGCCTCAAGATGTGGGAGCTCCAGCTGGAGGTCCGGCATCTGGAGCAGCGGGCGCACGACTTGTTCTTCCAAAACATGATTAAGGGCACCAGCCACTTGGCCATCGGCCAGGAGGCGGTCTCCGCCGGTTGCGCCGCGGCCATGTGCGACGACGACTACACGTTCTGCACCTATCGCGGCCACGCCCACACATTGGTGCGGGGCACCTCCATGACCGGCATGCTGGGTGAGCTCATGGGCCGGTCCTGCGGCATGCTGGGCGGCAAGGGCGGCTCCATGCACCTGACCGACGTGGAGAAGGGGGCCATGGGGTCCTACGCCATCATCGGCGCGCACTTGCCAATCGCGGCGGGCGCGGCCTGGCAGGCACAGTATAAAGGCACCGGCCAGGTGGCCTTCTGCTTCTTCGGCGACGGCACCACCAACATCGGCGCGTTCCACGAAGCGTTGAATTTCGCGGTGATCTGGAAATTGCCGGTAATCTTCGTCTGCGAGAACAATCTTTATATGGAATACACGCCGATCAGCGAGGTGACGGCGGTGGAGCATCCGGCGGCGGACCGGGCCGCGGCCTATGGCCTGCCCTCGATCATCGTCGACGGCAACGACGCCGATGCGGTCTACCGGGTCGCCCGCGACGCGGCGGCGAAGGCCCGCGCCGGCGACGGGCCGTCTTTGATCGAGGCCAAGACCTACCGGCATTCCGGTCATTCCCGCGCCGACCCGGCCACCTACCGGCCGAAAGGCGAGTTGGAAAAATGGATGGAGCGGGACCCGCTCAAGATATACCGGGAGCGCCTCGGCGAATTTGGGGTGACCAAGAAGGTCATCGACAGCATTGAAAAAGACGTTCTCAGGCGGGTCGATGAAGCGACGGAGGCGGCCAAGGAATCGCCACCGCCCTCGGATGATGTGCTGATGACGGATGTCTATGCGGATGGAGGTTCGTCATGGCGGAACTAACCTATCGTGAAGCCGTAATTGAAGGCATTGCCCAGGAAATGCGCCGGGACGAAGACGTGGTCTTTCTCGGCGAGGATATCGCCAAGGCCGGCGGCGTGTTTAAAGCCACCGTGGGGCTGTATGACGAGTTTGGTCCCCTACGGGTGCGCGACACGCCGATCTCGGAACAAGCCATCCTCGGTGCGGCCATGGGTGCGGCGATGACGGGTCTCAAACCCATCGCCGAGATCATGTTCTCGGACTTCCTGGCGGTTTGCTGGGATATCGTCGCCAACCAGATCGCCAAGAGCCGCTATATGACCAATGGTCAGGTGGACGTGCCCCTGGTGATCCGCACCGCCAACGGCGGCGGCGCCCGGTTCGGTGCGCAGCACTCCCAAAGCGTGGAGAACTGGGCGATGATGATCCCCGGCCTGAAGGTCGTGGCCCCATCGACCCCCGCCGACATCAAAGGTCTGATGGCCGCGGCGATCCGCGATCCGGACCCGGTGCTGTTCTTCGAACAAAAATCTCTCTATGCGACCAAGGGCGAAGTGCCCGACGGGGAGCATGTGGACGAGATCGGCACGGCCAAGGTCGTCCGCGAGGGCGATGACGTGACCATCGTGGCGCTGGCCGCCATGGTGCCGCGCGCGTTGGCGGCGGCCGAGCGGCTGCAGTCGGAGGCCGGCATTTCGGCGTCCGTGGTCGATCTCCGGAGCTTGGTGCCGCTGGACACCAAGACCATCTTCGAACAGGTCGAGAAAACATCGCGCCTGGTGACCGTCGAGGAAAATCCCCGGCTCTGCGGCTGGGGCGCGGAAGTGTCCTCCATCGTGGCCGAGGAAATGTTCTGGAATCTGGACATGCCGATTGTGCGCATCACCACGCCGCACATTCCGCTGCCGTCGGCGGACGAGCTGGAAGACATCGCTCTGCCCTCCGTGGACCGCATCTTCGAGACCGTACGCCGCGAGGTGGACTGACATGGATGTCCTGATGCCCCAACTGGGTGAGACGGTCGCCGAAGGCACCCTCACCATCTGGCACAAGTCCGCCGGCGACAAAGTGACAAGCGGCGAGCTGTTGTTCGAGATCGGCACCGACAAGGTGGAGATGGAGGTGCCGGCCCCGGCCACCGGCGTGCTGCAGGTGATTAACGTTGATGCCGGCGAAACCGTGCCCGTGGGCACCGTGCTGGCGGTGATCGACGATGGCAAAGCGGCGTCCCCGGCCAAAGAAACGCCGAAGGCGGAACCGGCGAAAGCTGCCGAGTCCGCGTCCGCACCCGCTCCTGCCGCTGCGCCCGCGGTGTCAAAGCCGGCAGCGCGCGGTGACCAACACAAGCTGTCGCCCGTGGTGCGTAAGCTGGTGGCCGAGAACAATCTGGATCCAGCGCAGATTACCGGCACCGGCCGGGATGGCCGGATCAAAAAGGCCGATGTGCTGGCGTATCTCAAAGGCGCGTCTGCTGCGGCGCCTGCGGCCCGGCCGAGCGCTCCTGCGCCGGCGCCAGCTCCCAGATCAGGGGACGGTCGGACGGTCATTCCGTTCAACCGCATCCGCCAGATGACGGCGGAACACATGGTTCGCTCCAAGACCGTCAGCCCGCACGTTCATCAGGGCATGGAGGTGGATTTCTCCGGCGTCGACAGGGCGCGCAAAGCCAAAGGCGCGGCCTGGAAGGCGCGGGAAGGGTTTTCGCTCAACTACCTGCCGTTCATCGCCCGGGCCGTCTGCGATGCGATTGCCGAGTTCCCCAACATTAACGCCCATGTGGAGGGCGATAATCTGGTTGTCCACGACAGCGTCAATCTCTCGATTGCGGTTGATCTGAACTTCGAAGGTCTGGTCGCGCCGGTAATCCAAAATGCCTCTGCCATGACGGCGGTGGAGATTGCCCGCGCCGTGGCGGACTTGGCCAATCGGGCGCGCAGCAATCAGCTGACCTCGGACGACTATGCCGGGGCGACCTACACGATTTCAAACAACGGCTCGTTCGGCACGTACTTCACCACGCCGATCATCAACCAGCCGCAGGTGGCGATCCTGTCGACGGACGCCATCACCCAACGGCCTTGGGTGGTGAACGTGGACGGTGAAGACATGATGGCGATCCGGCCGATCGGGGTGCTGACCCAGGCGTTTGATCACCGGGCCATCGACGGCGCCTACTCGGCGGCGTTCCTGCGCCGGCTGAAGGAAATCATCGAGACCAAGGACTGGTCTGCAGCGCTGCCTTAGGTGCTATACTCTGTGTGGTGGGTGTATCCCCCATACACAGAGAACCGGAGGCATAAATGGCTGATGAGGCGCAAGCCGTTTCCGACTATTGGGACGTGTTATGGATGTTTGTCTTCATCGTTGGTGTTGCCATCGCCGTGGGGATCCTCCGCTACAGGGGCTTTCACGGCGAGAGATATCTCTCCGCCGACGCCCCGGGCGACGATGAAATTCGGAAAATTGCCGCCACCCTAGATTTGGGATTTGTCGTCGCTGATCTTCCTGAGAGCGATATGCGGCCGGCGGATTTGATCGAGGAACTTCGCCGGTTGCTGATGCTTCTCGCGATCAACAAGGGAGACCGGTTCCCCTTATCGCCGATCATGCTGGACGTGTGGAAGCTTCTGGTTCGCCATAACGGGCGGTACAACGACATCTCCAGAATGTTGTTAGGCCGGGGCGGCAGCTTTAATCGGGAAAGCTTGCCTGCCGATATGTTGGAGGCTCTTCCCGATATGATTTCCCGTTTTAACCTCGGCTATGGAGCCGAGTTCGGCGCCTCGCCCGATCCGAGCGTCTGGCCGACGGATTCCGCCATTTATTTCAATACTGGCAAGGACGTCACTCTGATCAGCGCGGTCGATTCACAGACCAAGCTCGTCACGCAAAAGGATGGGGAGTATGTGCGCCAGGACCTTGGCGGCGCGACGACAAATTAATTACAACTCTCCCAGCAACTCCGGCAGGTCGCGGGAGGTGTGCAGGATGCGGAGGATGAGGGTTGGTTCTCGTTTGGGGTCATAGACAAGAACGTAGGGAAACCCCGTTAAAACGAGAAAGCGGGTTCCCTGGCGGTTAAATCAGGCCGTTCGACACCAAGATTTTTGTGATCGGATAGGCGGCGGCCGGCTTCTGCAACGGATTGCCTAAAATTCTTTGCCGCTTGGAAATCCTCTTTGGCAATCCACCGGGCTACTTGTTCCAAATCGTTGTCAGCTGCCCGTGAAAGGACCGCAGATGTCATCGGCTGGAGGCTTCGATCGTCCGATCCACGTTATCTAGAGCGTCGTCCAGAGAGATCGTCCCATTTTCCTCCACGTCCCGGTATACCTCGTCCAGCATAAAGTTGAATTCCTTTCGGCGTTGCTCCGCGTCCTGGAGACGGCGCAGGGCTTCGCGGACAACTTCACTCACATTGTTATAGCGGCCCTCTTCGACGCAGGCTTTGGCAAATGACTCCAATTCGGGGATCAAGCTGACGTTGGTCGACATGTTTGGCTCCTATGTCAAAGATTGACATACATTAACAAAGTCAGAAATCTGGTGCAACTAGCTGGCCACTCCACCTGTACTCTCCCGCACAATCAATTCGGGCCGAAGTTTGATTGAGCGCGCGGGCGTGTCCGGATTGTCGATCTGATCCAACAGGATGCGCGCGGCTTCGGCGCCGACGTCCAGCAGCGGCGTCTGGATGGTGGTGAGCGGCGGGTTGAATTTGCCGGCGAAGGGCATGTCGTCAAAACCGACCACGGAACTATCGTCCGGGCATTTGAGCCCGGCGGCGGCCAACTCGTCGTAGCAACCGAGCGCCATCAGATCGTTGGCGGCGACCAGCGCGGTGAATTTCTTGCGGGTAGCGAGGAGCTTGTTGGCGGCGCGGCGGCCTTCTTCCTCGGTGAAGGCTTCGCCGAAGGTGACCAGCTCGTCGTCCAGGTCCAGGCCTTTATCGCGCAATCCCTGCACAATGCCCTGATAGCGCTCATAGCCGGTGGAAAGGAACTGCGGTCCGCCCACATAGGCGATCTTGGAGTGGCCGAGTTGCGCCAGGTGGGAAACGATCATCGCGCCGCCCAGATTTTCGTCGCTGACAACGGAGGAGACGCCGATATCGGTGGTCGAGCGCACGGCGCAGACAAAGGGCGTGCCTTCCGCCCGGCAATCGTCGATCAGCGAGTCCTGACGATGGGCGGTGGCGATCACCAGCCCGTCCACGTGCCGCTCGCGGAATTTCTCCACGTTGCGCCGTTCCCGGTCGGTGACATTGTCGGTATTGGCGACCAGCACGCTGTAGCCGGCTTCCTCCATCACATTGTCGATGCCCTTGATGATCGGCGTGAAGGCCGCGTTGGTCAGGTCCGGCACCAAAACACCCACCGTGTATGAGCGATTGGTCCTCAGGCTCTGCGCGAAGGCGTTGGGCCGGTAGCCCAGTTTCTCGACAGCAGAATCGATCTTTTGCGCGATCTCCTCGGTGACCATGCCCCGGGTCTTGGGGTTCAGCACCCTCGACACGGTGGACGGATGGACCCCCACTTCGGTGGCGATATCCCGCAGCGTGACCCGTGATCTCGATCCTGTCTCAGCCATGATAAAGACCCATGATTTCCGTGGTTTTCATCGCTTGGTTTAGAATGCTATACACAGGTATAGAGGCTCTGCAATCGTTTGCATAGAACGAATGTTTACGACGCGGCAGGGTAAGTCATTGTTATTTCAGTTGATTGCACGCCCGGTCGGGCCGGGAGACAGGGAAGGAACCTACACATGGCGGACAGCGCACTCAGTAATTTGACGGTTGGATGGATCGGCACAGGCCGCATGGGCTTTGCCATGGCGAAGCGGCTTTTGGATGCCGGCGCGGATGTGACCGTTTGGAACCGGACCCGGGCCAAGGCCGACCCCCTGGCGGAGTTCGGCGCCAAGGTGGTGGATTCCCCGGCGGAACTGAAAGACCGGGATGTGGTCTTCACCATGGTGGGCGGCCCGAAAGATTTCGAGGAAGTCGCCATGGGCGAAAACGGCGTTCTGTCCCAGGGCGATCAGACGCCGGGCATGCTCATCGACTGCACGTCCATCAACGAAGAGTCTTCCAAGAAAGTCCGCGAATTCGCCAAGACCGTCGGCACCGAAATGATCGACGCGCCCGTAAGCGGTAATCACCATGTGGTTGTCGCCGGTAAGCTCTCCATCGTGGCCTCGGGCGACGCGGCGTCGTTCGAAAAAGCGCGGCCCTTCCTGGAAGCCATCGGCCGCGGCGTGTCTTACGTCGGCGAGGGCGAATTGGCCCGGATGGTCAAAATTTGCCACAACGTCATGTTGGGCGTGGTCGCGCAAAACATGGCGGAGATTACCGTGCTGGCGGAAAAGGGCGGTGTGCCCCGTCACGCCTTCCTGGACTTCATCAACAACAGCGTCATGGGCTCCATGTTCACGACCTATAAGACGCCGGCCTATGTGAACCTGGACATGACGCCGACGTTTACCCCGCCGTTGTTGCGCAAGGACATGGATTTAGGTCTCGCCGCCGCGCGGGAGTTGGGCGTACCTATGCCGGTCACGGCGGCGGCGCGCGAATGCGTGCAGTCGATCATCGGCCGGGGACACCTGGAAGATGATTTCGCGACTCTGCTTCTGGAAGAGGCGGCGAATGCCGGGTTGGAGATGACATCCGAAGAGAAGGATGTGGATACCGGGCTGTAACCGGTTAGTCGTCCGATTTCAGCATGTTCTCGTAATCGCCGCCCATAACCTGGGAGACCGGCTTGCCGGCTTTGACGGCTTCGGCCATGGCGGCTTCTTTGGCGGCGATGGCTTCGGCCTTGGTGATCACTTCGTCTTCCCGTGATTTGGGGATGAACACCACGCCCGAATTATCGGCGATGACAAGATCGCCCGGTTCGACATGCACCCGGCCCATCATAATCGGCACGTTCCAGGCGTGTTCGGAAATCCGTCCCCGCGCGGTCGAGGTGATGAACGACGTGGCGAAGACCGGATAGCCCATTTCCAGGCTTTCATCCGCATCCCGCGCCGCGCCGTCGACGATGGTGCCGGCCAGGCCCTTGGTTGCAGCCGCCGCAGACAGAATACCGCCCCAGCCCCCGGCGTCCGGGCGGACCCGGTTTTCCACCACGATGACGTCGCCCGGTTTCGCCGCATCGACGGCTTCCGAACACAAATGCGACGGCTGTACCTGATCCGTGACAGGGCCCAGCTTAACTGTCTGCACCCGCCCGGCGATCCGCTTGGAAGGCGCGGCGGGCTTGATCTCGTTCACCGTGCCCCACAGGCCAATCGAGTCCAAGGCGTCCGATACGGCGCCACTATCGATCTTCAGCAGCCGGTCAACGGCGGGATCAGCCATCGGTCAGGGCCTTAAAGTTTGAAAAGGCGCTGGGCATTGCCGCCCCGCACCTTGGCCCGCACACCCTGGGGCAGGGCGTCCACCCGCGCCAGACAGCCCGGCATGTCGCCTACGTTATGGGGGTAGTCGGACCCATAGAGCAGCCGGTCCTCGCCGGAGACATGGAGGCAGAGTTCCAGCGCTTCCTGGGTATAGGCGATTGAATCAAAGTACAGCCGCTCATAATAAGTGCTGGGATGTTCGGTGATCACGTCCCGGCACGGCGGCATATTGTCAAACGCCGTGTCGAACCGGCCTTGGAGGTAAGGCAATGCGCCACCCGCATGGCACGCAATGATATCCACGTTTGTGTAGCGGTCGAAGAACCCGTCATAGATCATCCGCGCCACGGCCAGGGTGGTGTCGAACATAAAGCCGACGGAGAAGGCTAGATTGTATTTCCCCATGTCCATCTGGCCGACACCGGGGGGTGCGCCGGGATGCACCAGCACCGGCAGATCGCTCTCGTCAATCGCCTGCCAGATGGGGGCGAACAACGGATCGGTCAGGGATAGGCCGGTCACGTTGGCGGAGACGAACACGCCGACCGCGCCTTTGCCTTTGGCCCGGTTTAGTTCCGCAATGGCCGCGTCCGGATACTGCCAAGGCAGTGTCGCGAAGAAGCGGATACGGTCCGGATAGGTTTCCTGCTGGGACGCCATGTCGTCGTTCATCATCTGTGCGGTGGCGACACTGATTTCCTCGCCACCCCAATAGACACTCGGGCAAGTAAGGGACACGATGGCGATATCCACCCCGGCGGCGTCCATCGCGCGGATCCGTTCGGCATAGTCGAACATGCCGTCCATCAGGGTCATGAACGGCGCGCCTTCGTAGTGGACAACGCGCTGGCCGCCTAATTCCTTTAGGCTGTAGTCGCCGCCGTGCTTGAGGATGGTCTCAAGCCATTTGTCGTTGAGCATATGTGTATGAACGTCGATGACGGGTGACATGCCGGTCTTCCTTCCCTGTAAGGTGGTTTTACCAAGATTATGGAGATGCAGGCGGATTGGTCAAACCGAACAGTACATAAGAAAAGGCCGGAGGCGTCAGCGCCTCCGGCCTATCATTCCTAAATCTGGGGGCGGCTTAACTGCCAGGCAGATTGGTGTTCAGGAAATCCTGGAATGCCGACCAGGATTGTTCGTCCGCGACCTTCCGGTACCGGCCGGAGCCGATCACGGTGAACGCGTGGGGCGCACCCGAATAGACCTCGATCTGATATTTGATCTTCTTGGCCTCCAATTCCTTGGACAGCGCGGCCACGTGATCCATGGTGATCGCCGTGTCGGCGCCGCCATGGGCGACCAAAATCGGCGCCGTATTGTCGGGATAGCTCTGTCCCTTGGGTGTGGACAGTCCACCATGGAAAGTGGCGTAGCCGGCGATGTCGGAGGCTTTGACCGAACGCGCCATTTCGAGAACGGCCGCGCCGCCGAAGCAATAGCCCATCACCACGGTTTTGCCGGAGCTGGATTTACGCGCGGTCTCCAGACCACCAACCAGCAACTTGCGCATCAGGTCGCGGTTCTTATACAGGCTTCCGGTAAGCGCCCGTTTGGCCTTTACTTCTTGCGGTCGGTTGCCCTTGCCGAACAGATCGACGGCGAACGCGTCATAGCCCAGCTTGGCCAGCATCTCGGCGCGGGTTTCTTCATACTTATCGACCCCGTCCCAATCGTGAACAATGAGGACTAGGCCCTTGGACGTGCCGGACGCTTTGGCCATGTAGCCTTCATAGTCCTTGCCATCGACTTGATAGGTGACCGACTGGCCCGCGTGTGCGCTAAAGGCCAGACCGGCGGCGAATACGCCGATTAAGAGTGATTTCATGAGTTTCCCTCCCATGTTGAAGATTACGGAGACAGCCCATCCTGAATCCAAAATGAAGTCAAGTTAAACAGGATGACACCTGGAAAATTCCGCGCTGTTTGGACCGGATTATGCGTTGCGCACCTTCACATCCATGACGCCAACACCTTCCAATTCGCAGTGCATCACGTCGCCGGCGACCACGGGACCGACGCCGTCGGGTGTGCCGGTCATGATGATGTCGCCGGGATAAAGCGTGTAGCGCTCCGATGTGTATTCGATCAGCTTCTCCACATTGTAGACCAGATCGGCTGTATTGGACTCCTGGCGCACCTCGCCGTTGACCGAGATTTTGAGGTCCAGGGCGTTGTGATCCCCGATCTCGTCCTTGGTCACCAGCCACGGGCCCAGGACAGAATAAGTGTCAGCTGATTTGCGGAAGCTCTGCAATTCCGGGCCACGCGTGGTCATGTCCAGGCCGATGGCGTACCCGGCGATATAGTCTCCAGCATCTTCGACAGAGATATTGGTGCCGGTCTTGCCGATGATCACCGCCAGTTCCATCTCGTGATCGTTGCGCGCATCGGTGAAGCGGAGCGCGACACCCTCGCTGGCCCCGACCAGGGAGCTGTTGGCCTTTAGAAACATGCCCCAATCGGAGATATGGCTGATATCCCGCTTGGAGACGATGCCGTCATCTACTTTGCTTTCATCGATATGCTTTTGGTAATTGATGGGCGCACCCATGATCTTGGACGGGTTGGCCACCGGCGCCTTCAGCGCTACATCGGCTAAAGACTTGGATGACGCATTGGGGGCGAGCTTTTCAATCTCCGCCATGACCGCCGGGAGATTGGCGACCAACGCGTCACCCATCGGCGCCGGCCAGGCCATCGGCGGGATGACTTGCAGTGCATCTGTAACATCCAGAACCTGATCATCCTGCACTAGTCCCAACCGGTCATTGTCAAAGCGGCAAATCTTCATGTTCCTACTCCCTTGGAATTAGCCGTATGCGCTCAGGTCGACCTCGGGCAGGGTGAGGCCCAGCCGTTCTACGACCGTCTTCGCGCGGGCCACATAGTCGGCGCGCATCTCTTCGTTGGTACGCTTTTTGAGGCCCCATTTTCGGTAAATTTCATTATTCTTCGAGCCGGACCGCCCGAAAAAGGCCGGCATGTGCGGAAAGATCAGGTCAATCGCTGCCTGGATCTTCTCTTTGCCGCCCGGTTCCTGACAGATATCGGCGCAGAAGTTCTCCCCGAACTCGCTGTGGAAATGTTCCTCCGGCATGGTCATGCGGGCGAGATTTCGTAACGGGTGAAAAGACCCTTGCACCAGGTCCTCCACCTGCAGGATTTCACCCAGGTCTCCGATCATTTTTATGGTGCAAAACTGTTCCCAGGTGGTGAGCTCCAAATCCATGATCGACAACGGCGACTTCGCAGTCATTTCTGGCAGCATGGCCTCTTCCGGGATGCCCATCTCCACGCCCAATTCGAAAAACCGGTAGTGGTGGCCGTATTCCTCCATCACCACGCGGCAGACCATCCACTTGGCGTAAGGATTGGGCGCCCAGGAAATTGCCGGTTCATCATAAACGCGGGAGCCGTAGAGTTCGTTGATGGCGTGGCTGATCACCAGCTTGGAACACGCCTCTTTATATTCTTCCGGCATGTCCCGCCATTGGTCAATGGTTTCGACCTGTTGGACGTTTGTCACAAAACCCTCCTAAACAATGGGATCAGTATTAAAGGCTTCCAGGTCGGTCGCCAAGTCAGTGAATTTCGACTTGAGGTCCGCATCCACCGCCTCGGCAAGGCTATCGACGGTCCAGTCGGCATCGGGGCGGCTGATGGTCGCCGCGGGGCGGGGCTGGGAGAACACAAAGACCTCGCGGCCACGCACACCGAACACTTGGCCGGTCACCGCCGCCGCCCTGTCAGAGCATAGATAGCCGACGGCTGTGGCCACATGATCGGGGGAAACCTTCATGGCGCGGGCTTTGTATTCCGCCTGTTCGTCATTGGCTGGCTGGATCATGTCGGTTACCCGGGAATGGGCGAAGGGCGCAACCAAATTGGCGGTGACGTTGGATCGGATCATCTCCATGGCCGCAATCCGCGTCAGCGCAAACAGGCCGGCTTTGGCGCTGCCATAGTTGGCCTGACCGAAGTTGCCATAGAGCCCGGCGGTGGAACCCATGTTGACGATCCGACCCCAATTGTAGGCTTCCCCATCGCCGCGGCCGTCCTTGAATTGCTGGCGCATCACCGGCGTCGCCGCATTGATCAAATAATAGGCGGCGGACAGGTTGTTGCGGAGGACCGTATCCCAGTCCTCGGGCGCGCCTTTGAAGACCAGGCCGTCCCGCAGGATGGCTGCGCAGTTAATGATGATATCGATGCCGCCAAACGTATCGCAGGCAAGCTGCACCATGGCCTTCGCGGCGTCCGACGACGCGACGCTGTCGGAAAAGGCAACGGCTTCACTGGGCAGATTTTGGGCGACTATGTTGGCAATGTTGGGCTCTTCCGGCTCGCCGTCTATCGCTCCACCGTTGTCGGCGACAATGACAGAGGCCCCGGCTTTGGAGAGGTTCTCGCAGATGGCCTTGCCGATGCCGCGCCCGCCGCCGGTGACGATGGCGGTCCGTCCCGCCAGATGCTGTTCGCTCACGTCTCTCTCCCTTGGTTTAATCGTTCAGCGCTGCTTTCTCGGCTTCCGTATAGAAGGCGTCAGCGTGGCAGTCCTGGTCTCGGAGGCCCAGCGCCTTTAGTTTCTCCACCGATGTTTCCACCATTATGGGCGGCCCCGCAAGGTAGGCCTTGAACCCGTCCAGATCGGAAAAGTCGGCGGCCATCGCGTCCGCCAAAAAACCCGTGCGCCGGTCGGTTTCGCCGGAGGCTTCGGACAGCACCGGAATGAAGTTAAGGTTGGGATGATCGATCGCCAGCCGGGTGAAGTGATCTTCCAGATAGATATCCTGTTCGTCCCGGACACCGAAATAGAGAAAGATATCTTGGCGCGCACCACCTCGGAGCGCGGTCTCGATGATCGACTTGATGGGGGCCAGGCCCGAACCGCCAGCCGCCGCGATGATCGGCCCGGCATGGGTGTCCCGATAATAGGCCGCGCCGAACGGGCCTTTCAGCGCCACCGCGTCCCCCACCTTCAGCTCGTTCGCCACATAGGGGGAGACCGAGCCGCCGGGGACGAGCCGGATATGGAATTCCAGCACCTCGTCGTCGGGCAGGTTGGCCATGGAGAAATCCCGGGCCGGCTGGCCTGGAAAGGTAAGCTCTGCAAATTGTCCGGCATAGAAGTCATAGGGCCCACCGGATTCGACCTCCATGCGGACGATCTTGATGTCGTGAGTTGCATCTTCCAGTGCGGCCACCCGGCAGATCATCTGCCGGCTTGCTAGCATGATGAATTCGTCCTGGCTGGCAGGTTCGATCTCGCAGTCGGACCAGGGCACGGATCGGCAGGCCAGGATCAAGCCTCGTTGTTCCTCTTCGTCGGTCAACGCGAACTTGGATCGGGGCGACATTTCCACTTCGCCGCTATGCAGAAAGGATTTGCAGGCGCCGCAATTGCCGGACCGGCAGCCGTGTGGGTAGTCGATACCCTGGGCCTGAGCGGATTCCAGAATCGTCCGGCCCATCTCCACGGCGACGGTGGCGTCTTTTCCCCTAATTTTGACGTTGAAACTCAAAAGGCCCCCGGCTTCGGTCTTGTTCTTCCATCGGGATTTATCTTGAATGCTAGAGAGACACAAAGATAATGTCCACAAGCTGTTCGGGCGCGAACAATCGGGGCAGGGAGAAAAAATGCTTACCGGAGATATCCTGGAAAACGCGGCCGCCCGCGCGCCGGACAAAACGGCCGTGATCTGTGGAGACGAGCAGTTCAGTTATGGGGAACTGGATGCCCGCGCCAACCAGTTTGCCAATGCGCTGATGGCGGCGGACCTCGCCCGTGGGCACAATGTGGCGATTATGTCGGCCAATCAGCTGAACTATCTGGAGATATTCTTCGGCGCGGCTAAGTCTGGCGGCGTTCTGGCTCATTTGTCGGCCCGATTTTCGCCCGAGGAACTGGCCGCCGTCATCAATCGCACCGACGTGGAAGCAATTTTCGTCCACGCCAATCTACTGGAAAATGTTCTCGCGATACGTGACCAAGTGCCGGTTCTTAAGCGAGTCATCGTGTTCGGCGGCGAAGCGGAGGTTGAGGGCGTTGAGGCGTATAAAGATTTCCTGGGCGATGCACCGGATACCAAACCGGATGTCGCGATCGCCGACTCTGATGCCTATTGCATAACCTACACGGGCGGTACGACGGGCTTTCCCAAGGGAGCGGTGGTCAGCCATGCGTCCCGGGTGATCGGCTCGGTCCGCGCCGCACGGGAAATGGATATCGAAGATACCGATATCATCTGTTGCTCCTCGCCGCTGTTTCATATCGCTGGGCTACAGATTTGGATGCAGACGGGTATTCTGTTGGGGCTGACTTGTGTGCTGATGCCGGCCTGGGATCCGAAAGTGTTCATGGATTTGTGTGAAAAACACGGGATTACGGCGGCCTTCATGGTGCCCACCCAGATCAACGGGATCATCAGCCATCCGGAGTTTTCGAAAGAACAGCTTAAGACGCTGCGCTATATGAACTTCGGGGCGTCTCCAACCAGCGAAGCGCAGCTTCGCCGCCAGATGGAAATCCTGCCAAATGTCACCTGGCAGGAACAATACGGCCAGACGGAGGCCGGTAATTTAACCGTGCGGCCGGTGGCGGCGAACCTGGAAAAGCCGGAAAGCGTGGGCAAGGCGTATTCCGATCTGGATTTAGCAATTCTGGGGGCCGATGACCGTCCGTTGCCGGCCGGTGAAATCGGTGAGGTCGCGTCTCGCGGAACCAATGTCATGATGCATTATTACAAACAGCCGGAGGAAACCGAGGCGGCGTTTACAGCCGACGGCTGGATTAGAACCGGCGACGTAGGCTTTCTGGACGAAGACGGTTTTCTGTTCCTGGTGGACCGGTCCAAGGACATGATCATCTCCGGCGGGGAAAACGTCTATCCAACGGAAATTGAAGGCGTGCTCTACCAGCACGATGCCGTCAATGAATGTGCGGTGTTCGGTATTCCTGACGACCATTGGGGGGAGCTGCCGGCGGCGCACATCGTCTTGGGCGTGGGTCAAACCGTCACGGAAGAAGAGTTGATTAACTTCTGCGCGGATCGGATGGCCCGGCACAAGCGTCCCCGGATGATCAAGTTCGTCGACAGCCTGCCAAAAACAGCGGTGGGCAAGATTCAAAAGAACGCGATTCGGGAAGAATACTGGGAAGGCCGTTCCCGCAGTATTTGATCAGGTCAGGGCTTTACCCGACTCACAAGCGCCATTTGGCTCTGCTAAGCTGCTCATGCTAGCTTGTTGAACCCCGAATAACGGACGATCCCGCATGGCCGAAGTCGGCGGCGTACATCGATATCGCAGTATTACCGACCGGCGCGCCGCCGATCACCAAGGCGGCTACGCTCAAAGCGGGCGGGAGCGCGCTAAACCTAATCCCAGAACCGAAGAGCAGATCAAGGACGCCACCTTTGTGTTGGGTGTGCCGAAGGGCGAGTTCACGCCGAAGGTGGAAGAGGCGATGACCCTGCTGTTCCACGAGATGGACACGTTGCGTTGGGATCTGGACGTCGCCCGGCAAAGGGAAGGTCATTTGTTGGCGGCGGCGGATGAGGATTCGTTCCTGCCTGTGGCGAGCCGGCGGGCATTTTTCCGGTCTCTTCGTCAGGCGGCCAATCATGTGCAACAGACCGGCGATCCCAGTACGTTGCTGGTTCTGGGCCTCCGCGATATGGAAAGCTTGCGCATCACCCACGGGATTGCGGTTCATGATGGGCTGCTGACAGCTGTTGCCGAAAAGCTGGTGGCCGAAGTCGCCGAGGCTGGGCCCATCGGCTATCTGGGGGCGGCGACATTTGGCGTGCTCTACAATGTGTCTGGTCTCGACGAGATCGAAGAGACGGCCAAGCTTCTCTCGGCCGCCTTGGCCGGCGCATCTATTCGACGGGACGGAGAGGGATATCACGCAGATGTGGCCTGGGGTCTCACGGAGATCAAAGCGGGCCAATCACCGGAAGAGGCGTATCACGCGGCGGATCAGCAGTTGCGGTCCCGCTTGCGAGGCTAGCGCCTAAGTCTTAGCAGGGCTCCACGCCCGCACGGATGCAAAAATGCTCCCACATACGATCGGCGCCCAGAGGCGAGAACTGAACCTGAGCGCAGCCGTCGATCTCCCCTTTGCTGAGTGGTTTCGGGGTGCCCATGCCCATAGCGATGGTCTGAACCTTGGCGTTGATCTGTAGATAGATGGCGGTGATCACGGCCTCCTTCAGAGTCCGCCCGGCGACCACGGCGCCGTGCCCCCGCATGAGCGCGCACTGATTGCCGTCCATGGTGGAACAAAGATCGCGGCCTTGTTCCATGGTGCGGACCAGCATGTCCGTGTTCTCGCCGAATTTATCCCGGATATCCCAGGTGGGGATGGTTTCTCCTATCACTGAACCGGTATGAACCACCGGTCTGAGGGTGTTATCGGTAATGGTGAAGGGCAGGACCTCCAGCGCGTGGTTGTGGACGACCGCGTTGATTTCCGGCCGGGCCTCGAAGATGGCGCCGTGGATCATGCGTTCGCCATAGGGCATGCGGCCATCATCGTTGATCACCTCACCGTCCAGCTCGAACTCCATAAAGTCGTCAAATTCCACCAATTCGGGTGCGCGGGAGCGGGACATGACGTAGTGATGCGGATCGTCCGGATGACGCAGGCTCACATGCCCGAAGGAGTCGACGACATCCTCCCGGGCAAGAATTCGGTTGGCGGCGACGAGCTGGTCAAATTCCGTGCGCGGATCAATCATGGTGGTGGTTCCTTTGTCAAAAGGTCAATTGGTTTGATCTTCACGAGATCAAACATGACAATGCCCGCCACTGCAATCCCGGCCATGGCGAAATGATCCGTTCCGAAGAAATTCTCTCCGCAATCGTCAGCGCAGGCGGACATGCGTAATACCGTTTCCGCCTGGATTTATGTGGCCATTTCGGTGCTGACCGTTATTAGCGCATTCGTCTATGGACCCGAACTGCGCCCGGTGCTGACGGGTTTGATTATTCTGTTTCTTATCCTGCAGTTTACCGATCTGCCGCGGGGGCAAATGATCGCCGGACTGGTGATGATTGGCGTCGCACTGGTCAGCGCAGCCATATCCGGGGAGTGGCGGGCGATCGTGATCGACGGCACCGCCCGGGCGAGCATCTTCCTGTTGCTATTTTTCGCCATCTCCTGGCTGAAATACCCGGTGGAACGGAGCCCATCCCTCCAGTCGGTTCGCTCCTATATCGTCGAGCAGACGCCGGGGAAGCGGTTCCTTTATCTGGCGTTCGGCGCGCACTTTCTGGGCACTGTCCTCAATTTGGCCGGGCTCAGCCTATTGACCACCGTCTTGGAAAAACAAGAGGACCCGGTGCAGAAGCGCCGGTTATCGGTGGCCTTGATGCAGGGGTTTACCAGTGCATCGTGCTGGTCGCCGTTCTATATCGGCATGGTCGTGGTTCTGGTGGCGCTGCCCAGCCTAAGTTGGGGCGAGCTGGCGCCCACGGGTTTTCTTATGGCGGTGTTGGTTATTTTGACCGCGTGGATTTTTGACCGGCTGTTCCTGCGCCGGGGCAGCCGGCGGGTAGTCGACGGGCCACCGGCATTTGATGGCCGCGCGACGGCGCTCGCCGCTATCATCCTTCTAGCGTTGATTGTTCTTGTGGTGACCCCGGCGGAGATGCTGCTGGTTTCCATCCCGATCACGCTCGGCATCGTCGCGCCGCCTTTCGCGCTTCTCTGGTACAAAATCCAATCGGACCGTTTGAAGCTGGAGGGGGTTAGCTTGAGCGGCCTGGCCCGTGGCGTGGTCGCGGGGTTGCCCGGTATGCGGAACGAGACCATGATGTTTGGCGCGGCGACCATGTTTGGTGTCGGCATTTCCCACATTCTGCCTTCGGCCGATCTGAGCGCCGGGCTGAACCAGCTGGTGCCGTGGGCGGACGCCAAGCTGATCCTGCTGATCCTCACGTTTACGGTGACCAGTCTGGCGGGCCTGCACCCGGTGATTTTGGTAATTTCCTTAAGCGCGATTTTTCCCCCGGAAGCTCTGGGTCTGACCGATTGGATCGTGGGGCTGACGTACCTCGGCTGCTGGGGCATGTGCACCATGATTTCGCCGTTCTCCGGCACGACGCTCTTTATGGCGCGTGTAACCGGCGTGCCCAGTCATGTGATCGGCTGGCGTTGGTCACCGCCGCTGTTTTTTGTCGGTGTGACCGTGGTCGGGATTGTGGTGATTTCCGCCCGACATCTGACCATGTGAGCTGTTACGCTCTGGACCCTAGCTTATCTTGTCGATGGCGGTAATGGCGACAAAGGCGCCGGCCAGCAAGACCAGGATCATGAAGGTCAGCAAGAGATAGCGGTGGATATTGGCCTCCAGCCGGGATTTCTTCATCCGGATTCCCCGGAATAGGCTGGAGTACTGCCGCTCGACGGCGCGAATTTTCTGACCCTCGGCGTGCTTCCAGAATTGAAAAATGACCAGCATGAAAATCGCGCCCATGGAAGACAGGATGATCGCGACTTTGAGGATACGGACAAAGTCTGCGGCGCTGGAAACAAATTTGGCGAGACCGACCATGGCGATGAAAATGATCAGCGTCGAGCCCACTGTTCTCCATTGAATACCTTTGGTGAATAGAGTGGTCCGGGTGGAATCGTCATATATAAGACCCAGTTCCCGATGGGTCATCTCATCGAGTTCTGATGGCTCAATCTCCAACTCATCGTTGCTCATTGTTCTTGCTCCCGCCGCCGGTTAACTGCCCATACTCTCCGCTGACATGATTCGACTTACCTCAGCCAAGCTTTGGCGAAAATTAGGGAAATATCCTAGTGGTTCTATTCCAGGTTTCATAGGCCCGGCCAATACTTCGCCAGTTGTTAATGAATTCCATGAAAAACCGGAAAAATCGCAAAAATAACGGGTTTTTCGTTGCCTGTGTTCAGGGGCCTTACTAGGCTGAACGTATCATGAAGTATCTCAATGTAACAAAATGTAATAAACGGGTGTGACCATGAGCGTTGTTGAACTGCCGCAAGATCATCAAAGACAGTACCAATTCCGCCGTCTTCAACGTTCCGTTCAAAAGATGGAAACAGCCCTGGCACGGCAGAAAGAGTCGATTGAGACGTTTCGGGAGGCCATTGATCTCTTGGGCAGCGAGATGACGTCCCTGCGTTCCAACCTGGTCAAACTGGATCAGAATCTCGGCAAGATTAAGATCAACAAATTGCGTAAGTCTTCACTGGAGCTCGCCAAAATCATGGAGCCCGTCGCCGTCTAGTTTTGGCCGGTTGGCCTAGGTTGACCAGAGCTACCAGGCGGTCCAGCCGCCATCCACTTTCAGACTATCCCCGGTGATCATCGCTGAATTGTCGGAGGCGAGGAACACCACTGCCGCCGCCACGTCTTCCAGCGTGCCCAAATGCCCGAGCGCAATATTGTTGAGCACCGTCTCCTTGAACTGCTTATTTTCGAACATGGGCCGGGTCATCGGCGTGTCGATGAAGGTCGGTGCGACCGAGTTCACTCGGATTCCGTTGGGGGCGAGTTCCACCGCTAATGCTTTGGTCAGGCCTTCCACCCCGTGCTTGGTGGTGCAGTAAAGCGTCCGGTTGGGCGCACCGATATGCCCCATCTGGGATGACATTATGACGATCGCGCCCGATTTGTTTTTCAGCATGGCCCGGGCTGCGCTCTGGGCGCCCCGGAACACGGCCGTAATGTTCAGCGCGATCAGCCAGTTGATGTCTTCGGTGGACAGTTCGACGATGGGCAGCGGCCGGTTCGCCCCGGCGCAGGCGGCGAAGATATCAAGCCGGGGCAGGGCTTCAATCCGGGGATAGAGGTCTTCTTCCAGTACGTCCTCTACCCAATAATCGATCCGGTCCGGAAAGTGTGACTGGAGCTCCTTCAGATCATCCTCGGTTCGCGATACCCCGATCACCTGCGCACCGGCCTCGGCCAGCGCCAGGGCCGAGGCTCGCCCCAGGCCTTTACCTGCGCCAGTCACCAGCGCCACCCGGCCGGAAAAGTCCGTTGCCGCGACTATTTTCTTGGTGTCGATCTGATCGGTCATCTGCCGCCTCCCCGAAAATTCTGCTTTCTTCGTAGCAAGTGCGCTCCGTAGCATGTGTCCTCCGTAGCAAGTGATCGCGCCGGTGTAAACGCCACTACGCTTGATCAAATGACCGTTAGCGGCTTGAAGAATCTGCAGTGACGCCGTATTCAACACCCAACAGTCACACCCGTTTCGAAGAGTGGAGGAGATCATGGCGCGCTGGCTCAAGGAAGGCGTATCTCAGAAGGAGAAAGACACGGCGGAAGCGCAGGTGCGCCAGACCGTGGAGGGCATTCTCGATGACATCAAGGCGCGGGGCGATGCGGCGCTTCGGGATTATTCCGAGAAGTTCGACGGTTGGGCGCCGGAAAAATTCCGCCTCAGCCGCGAAGAGATAGACGCGTGCTATGATCAGGTCACCGAACAGAATATCGAGGACATCAAGTTCGCCCAGGCGCAAATCCGTAACTTTGCCGAAATCCAGAAGGCCGCCCTGGTGGACGTGGAGGAGGAAACCTATCCCGGCGTGATCCTCGGCCACAAAAACATCCCGGTGAACTCTGTCGGTTGTTATGTGCCTGGCGGCAAATACCCGATGGTCGCGTCTGCGCATATGAGCGTGGTTACCGCCAAGGTGGCCGGCGTCAAACGGATCATCGCCTGCGCCCCCCCTTATCAGGGCAAGCCGAGCCCGGCGATTATCGTCGCCCAGGACCTGGCCGGCGCGGACGAGATTTACTGCCTGGGCGGCGTCCAGGCCATGGGCGCCATGGCGCTCGGCACAGAGGAAATCGCGCCGGTCGACATGCTGGTCGGCCCCGGCAACGCCTATGTGGCGGAGGCCAAGCGTCAATTGTTCGGCCGGGTGGGTATTGATCTGCTGGCCGGTCCGACCGAGACCCTGATTATCGCCGACGAGACCGTGGATGGCGAATTGTGCGCCGCCGATTTGTTGGGCCAGGCCGAACACGGACCGACCAGCCCGGCGGTGCTGCTGACCAATTCCGAGGCTCTGGCCGAAGAAACCATGAAAGAGGTGGAGCGCCAGTTGACTATCCTGCCGACCGCCGAGGTCGCCGGGGAGGCGTGGAAGACCTATGGTCAGGTAATCGTTTGCGACTCATACGAAGAAATGGTTCAAGTGGCTGACGAGATCGCGTCCGAGCATGTCCAGGTCATGACCAAGGACCCGGATTACTTCCTCACCAACATGACCAACTACGGCGCGCTGTTCCTGGGCCCCGAGACCAACGTCTCCTATGGCGATAAAGTGATCGGCACCAACCACACGCTGCCCACCAAGACCGCCGGGCGCTACACGGGCGGACTGTGGGTTGGTAAGTTCATCAAGACCCATACCTATCAGAAGGTGACTGAGGAGGCCTCGGTGGAGATCGGCAAGTATTGCTCGCGCCTCTGCGCCCTGGAAGGCTTCGCCGGCCACAAAGAACAGGCCGACATCCGCCTGCGGCGGTATGCCGGGATTAACGAGGGGTAATCTCATTTAATCCCGTCCGCTATGGCCGGTGATCCCGGCATAGTATTGGTAACGAAATGCGACGTATTCATTGCGGCGCATTTCTATCATGATATTTATCATTATGGCTGTAAGAAGTTGAACGGAGGTCATTTAGACGAATGACCTGAAAGGCCGAATGCGAGGGAGTAGGCCTTGTTTGCTGTAGCCGGAACGATTTGTCATGAGTGAATCGTCGTCCACGCTGACGTCGGTTGCTGCGGCTGAGTTCTTTATCTTGGCTGGCAACCGGAAGCGGTATAGCCAGTTGGCTCAGCTTTTCGATCAGTGGCTTGAACTGCGGGCTGATCAATTCGCCCCGGATTATAGCCGTTTTCGAATTTCCAACCTTGACTATGCAATTGCGCCAAATTGTGTGTGCGTAGATGTAATCAACGGGGGAGAGGATTTTGTCTACCGTTATTGGGGCGGAAATTATGCTGACATTTCAACCATGGAAATGGCCGGAAAAAGTATCGGTAATCTTCAACCCGAAAGCCTATCTAACGCAGCGACCCGATCCTATAGAGAGGTGCTGGAGCTGAAAGACGCCAGGATTTCTATCATCGAACTGTTGGATGTCTACGATTTACAAGCGAATACGATCACTCTCCGGCTGCCGTATTCAACGAACCAACAGGATGTCGATGTGATTTTTTCTTCTTTTGTGGTCAACGAGCATTCCAAAGGAGACGTCGCCAAGGCCGCCCGCCATACTCTGGGTGTGGATCCAAAATTTGGATCTTTTTAGCAGAAGAGAAAACCGGCCTCACCGCGGGGGAGCCGGTGAGGCCGGTTTGTGCGTCCGGGCGTAACGGAGGAGCGCCGCTATTATGCCGCTTGGTCTTTTTCGACCTCCAGACGCATAATCAAGTCGATGGCCTCGTTGGCCGTCCAGTGAGAGGAAATAAGCTGGTTGGTTCGGGTATCCACGACAATCCACATTTTGGACGCAGGATCCCACCGGTAATCTAGAAACATATCGCGTATCTCCTGGGTGAAGGGGATGATCACACCCTAGGGGAGACTCGTTAACATTTGGTGAGTCGGCCCGGAGAAAATTGGCGACTTTTGCGGCCTATTTCCCGGCAAGCTTCGCCCGCAGTTCGGTCTTCAACACCTTGCCGTAATTGTTCTTCGGCAGGGCGTCGATCAGGTGGTAGGCCTTGGGGCGTTTGAACCGGGCGATATTGTCGAGACACAGCTGATCCAGTTCGGCCTCCACCGGCGCGCCGCCGGGCCGAGGGACGACAAAGGCGATGACCGCTTCGCCCCAGTCGGCATGGGGCTCGCCGACGACGGAGACTTCCAACACATCCGGATGGCGCAAGAGAACCTCTTCCACCTCGCGCGGATAAATGTTGGAGCCGCCGGAAATGATCACGTCCTTGGACCGGTCTTTCAGGGTCAGGAACCCGTCCGCGTCGAGCACGCCCATATCGCCGGTGTGCAGCCAGCCGCCTTTGAGGGACTCCGCGCTGGCGTCCGGGTTGTCCCAATAGCCCCGCATGACCACGTCGCCGCGCACGCAGACCTCGCCGATTTCTCCGGCGGGCAGCGGGTTGTCGTCCTTGTCCGTGATCCGCACTTCCAAATCCGTTCGCGCTGTGCCGACAGAGGCCAGCCGCTCCAGATAGCGGGGATGGGCGGTGTCCGAATGGGCATCCCGGCTGAGGGCGGTGATGGTCATCGGCGATTCCCCTTGGCCATAAATCTGCACCAGCTTGGGCCCCAGAATGTCGAGGGCCTTCAGGCAGTCCTCGGCATACATGGGCCCGCCGCCATAGACGATGGTCTTGAGGTCGGCTGGGTTATAGTCGCCAATCTGCGGTGCATTGATCAGCCTTGTGACCATGGTCGGCGCGAAGAAGCAGCCCACTTCCGGATAAGTGCGGAACAGGTTCAGCACCTCCGCCGGTTCGAAACCGCCGCTTTCCGGGATCAACTGGCACGCGCCCTTGGCCACATAGGGCAGGATATAAAGCCCCGAGCCGTGGGACATGGGCGCGGCATGGAGGATGGTCTCGCCGGGGCCCAATTGATCCACATCGCCGTAATACCCGACGGTCATCATCAACAGATTGCGGTGGGTCAGCATGGCGCCTTTGGGCCGGCCCGTGGTGCCGCTGGTGTAAAACAGCCAGGCCACGTCGTCGGGGGAAACGTCTTGCAAGGAAGCGCCGTCCGAGGAGAAAAGCGCCTGATAGTCTTTGTCGGCTGTGTCGATGATCCGGACGTCCGTACCGGCCTGTGCCGCCGCCGCATGAATGGTCTCCGCCAGATCGCCCGTGACAAAGCAGACATTCGCGCCGGAATGTTCAAGCATGTAGGCGAATTCGTTCTCGTGCAGCTTGGCGTTCATGGGCACGGCGGTGCAGCCCGCGTGCCAGGCGGCGAATAACACGTCGCTGTAGGCCGGGCAGTTCTTCATGGCGATGGCCACCCGGTCACCGGGCGCGAGGCCGAGACTATCGCGTAGGCCACCGGCCAGTCGCCCCACCCGCGACGCCGTTTCCGTGTAGTCGGAGACCAGGCTGCCGCCCAGCGCCAGGGCCGGGCGGTCGCCCCAGGTGCGGGCGGCTTTCCCCAATAAGGCGGCGAGGTTCACGAAACTAGACCGGGTCGGCGTTCACCAGGATGGCGGCCAGCAGGCAGGGCTCTTCGGTGCGTACGCTCCAGGAATGGTTGGTGCCCCGCTGGATCATCACGTCGCCTTGCTTGAGGCAGACCTCTTCGGTTTCCAGGATCGCCCAAATCTCGCCCTTGAGGACGATCAGGTAATCCACCGTCGCGGTCTTGTGCATCATCGGATCGTCCGTACCGGTATCCTTGGCGTGGCCGGCGCCAATGGATTCAAACGCTTCCATGGCGTCCGCGGAATCCCGCCAGGCGGAATCGGGGGGAAATTCGACAATGCGAAAGATGGTGCCATTGGCCGGCGGTTCCAAAACCACGGGCCGGTCGGCCGCGTCCGCGTTGCCGGTATTGTCGGCCGGTGCGCCGTTGGTGACCCACAGGTCGGTCAGCGCTAGGCCCGGCATGGATTCCATTTCCTTCACCGCCGTTGCGTCGCCGTTGAAGATAAAGACCGATTGGCCGTCGTCATTGTGGCCGGTTACCAGCCGCCTGATTTTCTCTACCATGATGTTCCTCCCCGAGATGATGGTATTTGTTGGCGAATATCCTACGGCCTTGCCGCGGCTGAATCCAGGCGCTAAGCCTGATCGAAGACGACGGGAAAAGGGCGCGCCATATCATGGACTACACCACCCTCGGACGGACGGGATTGAAGGTCAGCGTGGCCGGTTTGGGCTGCGGCGGAGGCTCACGGCTGGGCCAGGCGCAAGGCAAAAGCCACGACCACTCGGTAGCCCTGGTGCGTCAGGCCATGGACCTGGGCGTCAATATGCTGGACACGGCGAGCTCCTACGGCACCGAGGAGATCGTCGGTGACGCGATCAAGGCCGTGCCCCGCGATTCGGTGGTGATCTCCACCAAGCATCACGCGGTCTGGGGCGGCAACAGTTTCAATACACAGGATATTCTGGACGGACTGGAAGATTCGCTCAGGAAACTGGACACCGACTATGTGGATATTTTCCATATCCACGGGCTGAGCCTTAAGACTTATGACCGGGTGATCGACGAGGTGGTGCCGGCGCTGTTGAAGGAAAAGGAAAAGGGTAAGCTGCGGCACTTGGCGGCGAGCGAGTATGCCCAGGTCGATCCCGGCCATGACATGCTGCAACGCGCCTTCGAAGACAATTGTTTCGACGTGGTCATGCTGGCTTATTCCCTGATGAACCAAAGCGCCGAGAGCCGGGTGTTTCCGAAGACGGTCGAGCTGGGGATCGGTACTCAGATCATGTTCGCCGTCCGCAGTCTGTTCAGCGTGCCAGGCCGGTTGCAGGGTGACGTGGCGGAACTGATCCGGACGGGTGATCTCGATCCGGCCAAGGTGGATGCGACTGACCCGCTGGGCTTTCTGTTGCATGAAGGCGGCGCGGAAAGCGTGATCGACGCCTGCTACCGCTATGTCCGTCATCAGCCGGGCGCGGATGTGATCCTGTTCGGCACCGGCAATCCGGATCATTTGGGCCCCAATCTGGCCTCCATCCTGAAACCGCCGTTACCGAACGCCGACGTGGCCAAACTGAGGGAACTGTTCGGGCATCTGGAAGATGTGGGCCTCGACGGACCGGGGCGCGGCCGTTGAGAACCTAGGTCCGGCGGCTGGACGCCGTGCTGCCCCATTGGACTTCCAGAGCTTGCGAGGCGTGCATGGTGCCCATGGGCGAATACTCGTTCAGCAAATCCCCATCGGTCCAGTGTTCAACCCGGAAATCATACGGGTCGAACCAATAGTCAAAGATTTGCGAGCCGAGGATATGCCGGCCGATTCCCCAGGAATGTTTATAGCCCTGTTCAACCAGATGCTCATGGCCCAGATAGATGGCGTTTACATCCTCCACTTCGAAGGCGATATGGCCCAAGCCGGGTTTGTCCGACGGCACGGTGAGGAGCGTGTGGTGATCGACGAAATCCTGGCCCCGATCGACCCGGTTAAAGGCCATGATGACCTCGCCGCCGTCGTTGGTCAGTTCGTCGGAGCTCACCATACCGAAATGGGACTTATAGAACGCGTCCGTGATTCTGAAGTCGGTGATGTTGAGAACGACGTGACCCAGCCGTTTGCATTGCGCGGGCCCGCGTTCTAGCCGGACCAATTCCCCCCGGCGCTGGCGATCACTGCCGTAATTGCGGTCATAGTGATTGACCAGTGGCAGGGGCGCTGGCGCCTCGATCCCGTGCACAATTTCCACCTGAAATCCGTCCGGGTCAGTCAGGCGCACCCGTTTGCCGCCGCCGGGCTCATCGATATTTTCCACGTCAGACGCGCCATCGGCCTGGGCAATCGTGGCCAAGTCTTCCTCGCTGTTTGCCTCGAAGGCGAAGCCGACGAAAGCGGGCTCATCGCCTAGCTCGGTGATATGGGCGTGGTGATGGGGGTCCGTGCCCCGCATGTAGAGCCCCGTCTCCGTCCGGGCCGAGCGGGTCAACCCAAAGGCGGTCAGGAAGGCCTCCATCTTGTCCAGGTCCGGCGCCCGGAAGCGGGCGTAGAGAACGTCTTTTACTTTGATCATCACGGTTACCCTCCTTGTAACAGATTGTGTGGCGGGATTGCCGGATTTTCAACTCCCCTGCTGGGATAGATGGTTGAGCGCGGGGGGTAGGCTGAGTAGATTTACGTCACTTGGCCGCTTCTTAAACACAGGGAAATCATGACCAAAGCAATCGTCATCCATGAATACGGAGGCCCCGACGTCCTACAATGGGAGGATATCGAGGTCGGCGAACCGGGTCCGGACGAGGTGCGCCTCCGCCATGAGGCCATGAGCCTGAACTTTCGCGATACCTATCACCGCACTGGCTCCTACAAAATTCCCGGTGATAAGTTCCCGGCGATCATCGGCGGCGACGGTTCTGGTGTGATCGAAGCGATTGGTGAGAACGTCAGCCACGTCAGCGTTGGCGACCGGGTCGCCTACGGCACAGGACCCATGGGCTCCTATGCGCAATCAAGGCTAATTCCGGCTGAGTTCGTGGTTAAGCTGCCGGATGAAATTTCGTTTGAGGACGGCGCCGCCATGATGGTGAAAGGCCTGACGGCGCACTATCTCCTCCGTCAGTCATACGATGTGAAGGCCGGCGAGACGATCCTGATCCAGGCGGCCGCCGGTGGTGTTGGTTTGTTCATGGTGCAATGGGCCAAGCATTTGGGCGCGACGGTGATCGGTACAGTGGGCTCGGACGCAAAGGCGGAATTAGCCCAAAAGTACGGCTGCGATTACACGATCAATTACAGTGAAGAGAATTTCACCAAACGGGTGCGGGAGATCACGGACGGCGAGGGCGTGCCGGTCGTTTATGACGGCGTCGGTGCGGCAACCTATGCCGGTTCACTCGATTGCCTGGCGGAACGGGGGTTCCTGATCGGCTACGGCAATGCGTCGGGCAATTTTCCCATGGTTGATCCGTTTGATCTGATGCACAAGGGCTCCCTCTATTTCCAGCGGACCTCTATGTACAACCACGTGCGCAATCGGAAAGAACTGGAAACCGGGGCGAATAAGGTCATGGACCTGGTCGCCCGCGGCATCGTCAAGATCGAGATCGGCAGCGAATATGCGTTAAAGGACGCCCGCCAGGCCCATATCGACCTGGAGGCCCGCAAAACCTCGGGGAACGTGATCTACCGGCCTTAGGAATTTGACCCCAGAGGGGTTTGGCCCTAGAGGACTTTCATTCCCTTGTCGGAGAAGGTGAGTTCGATCGTCACTTTGCCTTCGTTCAGCAGCCACGGACGGATGCGGAAGCTGCGTGCACCGCTGGAATGCATGGGATCGCTCTCGGCGATTTTGGTGGCTTCCTCCAAACTGTCGGCGCGGATGATGACCATGCCTTCGCCGTCCCAATCCTTTTCGGCATCGTCCGAGAACGGCCCGGCCCCAAACATGATGCCGCGGTTTTGCAGCTCGTGTTGAAAGGCCAGATGTTCCTCCACGTTCTCCATGACCGGGCCGATGCCGTTGGTCGGAGTGGTGAACACCACATACATTTTCTTTGCCAAAAGTCCCTTGTCGGTGCACATCTGCACCAGTCCGGCCCAATCCATATCTGGTCCAGCCATTTTCGCCTCCTAAAGGTTTGTTGCGTTGATAAAACTGTAGCGGGCGCGGGCCACCGACCCAAGCCCCGATAAACGATCTCACGAGGGTTTGTTTGCGGCTGCTATTCAGCCGGACGGTCGGGATCGACCTCCACCAGGATTGTGTCGAACATGGTCAGCACAGGCTCATTGTCCTGGTTAAACATTTTCGAATAGAGCCGGCAAACGCCCATCCCAGGTTTGGAATTGGAGAGCCGCTTGTCGATGCATTTGGTTTCCAAATGGACGGTATCCCCGACATAAAGCGGCTTGGCGAAGCGGATTTCATCGTAGCCACCGGAGGCCAGGACGCGCCGGTTGATGCCCTGGCTCTGCAGCAGTTTGATCCGAATCGCCAAGGTCATGGTGCCCGGCGCAATCAGGGCGCCGTGGGCCGAAGCCTTGGCCTTCTCCTCGTCCATGTGGAAATCCATTTGGTCCCACATTTCGGCGAAGGCGATCGTGTCTTCCTTGGTGACCTCAAAGCCGTCAACCCGTTCCACTTTGTTCACATCGATATCCTGGTAAAAGCGGTCGATATATCCCGGATGCGTCATGGAGCGACTAGCCCTCGTCGTCGGGGAAGGCGTTCTCCACACCTTCGGCCACGCTGACCGCGAAGCAGTTCATCTGCAAAGCGATGCAGAGGTAGTAGCTGATGATGGCGGTCAACTCGAACAACGTGTTTTCGCCAAAGATATCCAGGGCGCGCTTATAGGTCGCCTCCGATAGTTTCTTGGTAGTCAGCACCTCATCCGCCACGTCATAGACGGCTTCTTCTTCCTTGGAGCTAAACTTGGGCCGCTCCCCGGCTAAAATGGCGTCGGGGATGGCCGGGTCCAGACCCTGATCTAAGGCAATGGGTTTGTGCGCCGCCCATTCCACCGGCTGCCGCCAATTCTTGGCGACCACGAGGATGGCGAGTTCGGATAGTTTCGGCTCCAATGTCGTGTGATAGCGGCAATAGGCGCCGAATTTTTGGATCAATGACCCTAGTTCCGGGCTCCGGAACCACCCGTTCATCGGCCCGCCGATGCGGCTGCGGGGGCCGGACAGGATTTCATCGTGGAGCTTTTGCTGCTCCGGCGTCATTTCGTCATAGTCGAGTAGCTTTAATCTGGACATGGAACCCTCTCTTAAATGTGCGCGCAGTTTGACCTTTGAGGTCCCAATCTTCAAACATTGAGTGAGGTGTTTTGTCTGGCAGCTTGACCGAGCCCGATCCATTCAAGAAGATCGCGTCAGTTTTGTGAGGAACCAGAAGAATGCCGCGATTTTCCGCCAATGCCTCAATGATCTTTCTGGAGTATGATCTCCTGGACCGGTTTGCTGTGGCCGCCCGCGAAGGGTTCGAGGCGATTGAGTTGCAATTCCCCTATGAGACGCCAGCGGCCGACTTGAAGGCCGCCAAGGAAGACAGCGGACTTGAATTCGCCGGTATCAATATTCCCGTCGGCGACTTGTCCTCTGGTGGCCGCGGCATCGCCTCCATTCCGGGCAAGGAGGATGAGTTCAAGGCGGGGGTCGAAATCGCTTACGAATACGCCGAGGCGTGCCGGCCCCGCACCATGAACGTGCTGCCCGGATTTCCACCGCTGAACGAGTTCGAGCGAGAGCAGTGCCTGGATGTACTGGCCGTCAACCTCAACGTCGCTGCAGAGGCCCTGCAGGAACTGGGCGTGAAAGTCATGACCGAAGCGGTGAACACCGTGGAACGGCCGGGATTCCTCCTTGATCGCACTTGGCAGGCTCTGGAGGTTATTGACCGGGCCGGCCACGAAAACCTCGCCATCGAATACGACATCTATCACATGCAGATCATGGAAGGGGATCTCGTGAACACGATGCGAGAGACTTTACTCAGAATCGGGCATATCCAATTTGCAGACACGCCGGGCCGGCACGAACCGGGCACGGGGGAGATTAATTTTCCTTATGTCTTTCAGGCGATCGACGAGATGGGCTGGGACGGATTCCTGGGCGCGGAGTATATCCCGACCGGCCGGACCGAGGGTTGCCTCGGCTGGATGCCTGGGCGGTGACCTGTTGAGCCTCACGTGAACGACACGGTGTCTCTGTCCCGGACCCAGTTGTTCGGCTCTATTCTCACGGTCTGCGTTGCCATCAGTTTTGCCATCAACACTTCGCTGGCGTCCGTCGCCTATGAATACGGCGCGAATCCCCTCTCTGTACTTTCCTACCGGACTACTTTGGCGGCCGTCGCACTCGGCATAATTCTCAAACTTTGGCGGGTGGAGATGAACCTGCCGGGCCGCGTGAAGCTGATCGCTATGGTCATGGGGGTGATCCTGGCCAGCTATTCTTACGGGCTATTGGCGGCGATCCAATACATCCCGGTGGGATTGGCGGTGGTGACTTTCTATCTGTACCCGATTCTCACCGGGCTTGGCGCCTGGGCCATAGGGCAGGAGAAAATGACCGGCCGGCTGATCACTGCGCTGGTTCTTGCCTTCATCGGCCTGGCTTTCGCTCTGGATGTGATTGGGCTCAGCCTCAATCCCATCGGTATCGTCTTGGCGACGGCTGCTGCATTTCTTTTTGCCGCCATGCTTCTGCTGATGAACCGGTTGGTCCGCGGGCAGGATTCCCGGCCCGTAAGCTTCTACATGCTGTGCTCGGGCGCGCTGGTGTATATCGTTATGGACTTGATCGCCGGCGAAATTCACCTGCCGAAAGGATCAACGGGCTGGGCCATCTTCCTGAGCGCGGGGCTATTCTATAGCTTCGCTATCATCGGTATGTTCGTGGCGGTCTCCAAGATCGGGGCGGTGAAGGCCGGGCTTCTGATGAATTTCGAGCCGCTATCCAGCCTGATCATCGGCGTGGTGTTTCTGGGCCAAATACTGACGCCGTGGCAGTTTATGGGCGTAGCATTGGTGCTGGTGGCGATTGTCTATACGGCGCTGGGCCGTAAAGGGCAGAAGACGTAATAAGCAGCGCTAGCCCACCAATTCGGAAATGGTCTGGATAAAGCCGGCGGGGTCAATCGGCTTGGGCATCACCTCATCAGCGCCGAAGTTTTTTGCATTGGTCAGGTGGATCGGGGAATGCTTGTCCCGTGCCGAAATGGCGAGAATGCCCATGCTTGGATAGATCGCCTTGCTCTTTCGGATAAGTTCAATGCCTTCGATCTTGGGCATGATGATATCCGTAATCATCAGATCGAATTCAGCGTTCTCCATAGCCGCCAAGCTTGTTCGCCGTCTTTCGCCGGTGTCACCTCGTGGCCGCCGGCTTCTAGCAAGGCCTGGGCTATTTCGACAAAGTTAGTATCGTCGTCCACCAGAAGGATGCGCGGCATGATGTGTGGTCCTGAATAATGCGCACGTTTTGAGCTTACGCAGTTATAGTAAGGGCTCAAACGACGATTTCCAAAGGAAATACACCGTTTTTTTTGCTAGATGCCACAGAGCCCGACCCCAGAAAACCCTTAGAGAACGCCGCGCCCATCGATGGGGAGAATTTCAACCAATGTATCGCCACGGACGCCGTGATAGTAATTGTGCAGATTCACCGTGGGGTCGCAATGGGGCGTGATGAGTGAAACCGTTTCACCCAAAGCCGGCTTATAATTGCCGCTTCCCAGGTTTATCTTGCCATGTTCGTCCCCGAACCGGTCATAGCTGGCGTCCGGCAGGTTTTCGCTGAAAACCTCCGGTTTGGGGCCATCGGTCGCGAAACATTTAAAGCCGCCGTCAATAGTGAAAAAATTGTCCGCATTATTGCTGACAACGGAGCATTGGACAAATAACGCGGTCTCAAACGGATTGGTGGGGCCATTGGCAAGGTCAACGGCGTTGTACTCCACGTCCATGAAGATGAAGGAGCCTGCCTGCAATTCGGTAAAAAGGCTTAACTCTTGGTCGATATGGTGCGTGCCGGTACCACCGCCGGAGATGATTTTCGGCTGAAATCCAGCGTCTTCCAGCGATTTCACAACGCCGGCAAGAAATGTCATTTGCGCGCCGTAGACGTCCCGGCGTTCGCCATAATCTTCAATATGTTGGACCCTGCCGGAATAGGCCTGCACGCCGCCATAGGTGAGAGTTTCGCTCTCCGACAAATATGAGGCGAGGGCGACAATCTGTGCCGGATCATTGCTGCCGGTGCGTTGCATCCCCACATCGATATCGACCAGAACCGTCAATTCGCCGCCAACATCCCGCAATGATTTTTCGATCGTCTGCAATCCATCTAAATTGTCAGTAACGATCATTAAATTGTCGGCAACATCGTTAAGTATCTGTAATCGTTGAATTTTACCTTCCCCGACGATGGGGGACGTAATAAGGATACCGGAGGCGCCGCCAGCGGCCATCCTCTCGGCTTCGTGCAATGTGGCGCAGCAGACGCCCACGGCGCCGGCGTCAATTTGGCGCTTGGCGAGCTGCGAGCTTTTATGTGTCTTGGCGTGGGGCCGCAATTTTTGGCCACTCTCGGCGCATTGGTCCAAGAGCGCTGTCAAATTCCGCTCAAGAATGTCCAGATCCAGCACCAAAGCCGGCGTGGTCAGGCGGTTTCGTGAGCCGGAGACACCGATCAACGGTTCATTGGGCCCAAGATCAGCCACGGGTCATCATTCGAACATGGTTTCGGGGAGGAACAGGGCGATTTCCGGATAGGCAACCAGGATGGCCAAGCTTATAGCCATGGCGAACCAGAATGGCCAGATACCGCGGAAGATGGTGCCCATGGGCACATCCGGCGCGATTCCCCGGACCACGAAGACGTTCACCCCGACAGGCGGGCTGATCAGCCCCATTTCCAGAACAATTACAACCACCACGCCGAACCAGATGGGGCTGAGCCCCAATTCGAGGATCAACGGATAGACAATGGGCAGGGTGAGGACCAGCATGGCCAGACCTTCCAGGAAGGTCCCCAATGCGACGTAGGTCGCCAGAATAATGATCAGTATCCCCAGTTCACCCACGTCCAGGCCGATCAGAAAGCCGACCAGGTCTTCGGGTATCTCGGTCAACGCCATGAACGGAATGAACACATGGGCGCCAATTAGGATCATGAACACGGTGGCTGTGGTCCGCAACGTCTGGAGAATCACGAAACGGGCTTTCCCCCAATCCAGTTCCCTGCGAACGAGAGCAATGAGAAAGGTCAGGAAGGCGCCGACGCCGGCCGCTTCTACGGGTGTGAACAGACCGACATAGATACCGCCAATAGTCGCCAACACGACGAAAACGATAGTGCCCGCGCTTCTAAGGGACGCCAGGCGTTCTGCGAAGCTGGCCCGTGGGCCGGCGGGACCCATCTCCGGCCAGAGCCGGGTGGTGATTGCGATGGCGAACAGGAATAGGATGGTGAGCATGATGCCCGGCAAGACGCCTGCCATGAACAGTTTGCCGATCGATTGCTCCGTCAGGATCGCATAAATGATCATACCGGTGGATGGCGGGATCAGAATGCCAAGCGTCCCCCCGGCAGCGACCGAGCCGGTGGCGAGGCTGTCGCCATAATTATACCGCTTCATTTCCGGTAGGGCGACGCGGCCCATGGTTACGGCGGAGGCGATGGAGGAGCCGCTCATGGCTGCAAAGCCCGCGCAGCCCGCGATGGTGGCCGACGCCAAGCCACCCCGGAAGTGCCCAATCCATTTATAGGCGGCATGATAGAGATCGCGGCTCATGCCCGAGACACCCGCTAGATTGCCCATCAGGACAAACAGCGGCACCACAATAAGCTCGGAAAAAGAAATGATTTCAAAGGCTTCGCCGCTAAGGGAGGTTAGCGCCGGGATGGTGCCGTTGACCACCCAGGTGCCGATGAAGCCGACCACCAGCATGGCCATGGCCACCGGCATGCGGAGAAACAGGAAGAGAAAGAGGAAAAATAGGCCGATGAAGCCGATAGTGGTCACAGACATATGAACAACCTCATCTGACTCTAATCGCCGTCATAGTCGATGCTGCGTCGCCGCGCCAAGAGGCACACCTCCGCCAGCAACACGATGCCGTAGAGAAATATCCCCACTGCAGAAACATAGAAGAACGGTTCGTATGAAATCTGCAGGGTGCCGGTAGCTTCTCCAAACTCCGCTACTTCCGACCCAGCCACCATCAGGTGCCAGGACAGGACCATCAGCATCAAGAACCCGATGAAGCGCATGACGATGTCGGTCCAGCGGGTGACTGTTTCGCTGGCGAAGCTTCCGAATAGTTCAACAGCCACCTGTCCGCCGGACCGGCCGCTATAGGCGATGGAGGAGGATACGACGATGATCAGGCAGAGCTGCGCGATATCCCTGGCGCCCAGGATCGGCGAATTGAACCCGCGCATGACCACGTCGGTGACCGTGATGAGCGTGAGGGCGACCAGGAAAATGCCGCCGGCCCAAAGCGCGATAAGCCGGACCGCATGATCGATACGCTCAATCATGCGGTCCGTTTCATGTGTGGGTTCGTTCACGCGTTAACTGCCGCGTGCTCAGGTTGCCGGATGCCTACTTGGCGGCCAGCAAAGCCTTGTAGACCTTGGTTGCGGGAACGCCGCTCTGATCCTGCTTGGCGAGCTGCGCCAGCACGGATTTTTCCGTCAACGCATCGATCCCGGCCGCCTGTTGCTTGGTCAAGCGGATCAGATTGATTTGCTTTCCATTGGCGGCAGCGGCCAATGCTTTTTGGTCAGCGGAGCCCCAGGATTCGGAGATTTTGATGCTGGCGTCCTTGCCGGTCAGCTTGTTGATTGCGGCTTTTTCGCTGGCGGACAGTCCAGCCCAACTTTTGGCGTTCATCATCACGAAGAACAGGCTGGACGGGCCCTTCACGCCGTGCGTGACATAGGCGCCGGGCTCGGCCAAATTCCAAGGACGGTACAGCGCTGACGGCGCGATCTGCACCGCGTCAATGACGCCATTCTGCAAGCCGTTATAGGTCTTAGTCACGGGCATGTAGACGCCGACCGAACCCCAGGTGTTTACATGGGGAATATCGAACGGCGAGGAGGTCCGGATTTTCATGCCCTTTAGATCGGCAACCGAATTAATGGGTTTGCTGCGGCTGATCAGAACGGCCGGCCAATTGGCGAAAAGAGCAAGCAGATGAGCTTTGTTATATTCGTCCTTCAAATGTTGGCCATAAATGTCCCACATTTTTTTAGTGACCTCACCGCTGGTCTCCCCAATGCCGGGATTACTGGCGACCATGGTCTTTGGGAACAATTTTGGCGTATAGACAAGAACGCCGAAGGCGATGTCAGCCACGCCTTGAACCACGCGTTTATACTGCTGCACCGGACCTTTACCCAATGCGCCTGAAGAATAGACCTTAATGGTCAGCTTACCATTGGTCGCGGCCGCCAGATCTTTGGCCAGGGGCTCAAACATATTGCGATGCAGGTGGTGCACCGGCGGCATGAAGTGCGCAAGTTTGAGTTCTTTGGCGGACGCAGTTGAGGAAACGCTGGCGCCGGCGGTTACGGCCAGTCCTGCAGCAGCGGCGATGGAGAGAGTCTTGGAGCAAGTTAGTTTCATGTCGGTCTCCCAGTTTATCTGTTGGATAATGGTTGATACGCACTAAGCGGGCATCGGCTTCCCGCGAGCCTCCGTAGTATTGTACACAACCCTAACAATCACCCATCGCCTGTCAACGTCTAGCCACTAACAAGTGCGCGAGGATCCATATGATCCAGGCGCTGTCGCACGTACAGGGATCGATGCGATTAGCTGGTTTTGATACCCAGGATTTTGGCGACTTCGGGCCAGCTTTCCGCGCCGAAGGTCTTGAGATCGTTTGTCAGATCCTCTGGGCACCAATCCAGCAGCATCGGCTTGAAACTTGGCCGCGCCTGAATCCGGTCAAACCATTCGGTGACTTTTGGCAGGCGGCCGTTTTCCCACATGCCGGATAGGGACAGCATGTCCAGCCGGTTGACGTAGGGGGTCATGGCGATATCGGCGAAAGTGAAATTGTCGCCCGCCAGCCAATCGTGATCTACCAGCGCCTCTTCCATCTTGTGAAGGTAGAGATCATAGAGTTTCAGCTTGGCCTCTGCGCCCTTGGCCTGGAACCCCAGCCGCACGATGGATTTCTTAGTTTCATGCCAGTCAGCAGTAACGGATAGCGCCGGCGTGGAATTCAGGAATTTCTCTACGCCTTCTTCGCCAAGGCGCAACACGATATGCCGGTGGCAGGTGAGGAAAGTGACAAAGCCACAGGCCGGGTGCAGTGCTTCGTCCACGGCCTTGGTCCAATACATGACCCGAGTGATTTCGAGCGGATCGGCGGGACGGAGCGGTTTGTCGTTGAAGACGTTTTCGATGTATTCACAGATGACCGTTGAATCGCAGATCACTTCGCCGTCGTGGATCAGGGTCGGCACCACGGCCTTGGGATTGAGTTTCATGTATTCGGGCGTGAACTGCTCGCCTTTCAAAATATCGATATAGTGTCCGGTCCAGTCCAGGTCTTTTTCCGCCATGTACATGCGCACCTTGGCGGCGCAAACCGAGGAGCCGTGGTGATAGAGTTCCAGCATCGCTTATCCTCCCGGTGCTAGCGTGTGGCGATGGCCACGTTGACCGCCTGATTAAAGGGTTCAAACTTGCCGATGAATTCGCTGACCTTGGCAGCATCACCATCGACCGTGACAGTCCCGTCCTTGATCGCTTCGTCCACAGTAGTTTTGCCGAACAGCCATTGCATCAGGAACGGCCGGCCGAAGGTCAGCGTTGCGTCCCGATCCGCCGGGGGGGCGGTATAGAACTGGCAGACGCCGCGGCGGATTTCCAAAGCACATGACTCCTTGGTGTCCGTGGTCTCGAACGCAACCCGGATGTGAGTGTCCCACGCCTCTTCAGCTTTCAGACGCACTGTCATGATCTGCATGATGCCTTCCAGCGGGAAACTTTTCACTTGGTCCGGGGAACCCAGCACCATGCCGCCGCCGGCCAGGTCGAGTTCTCCAGACAGTTCCATGGATGACGTAAGGCCCCAGTTGCGCCAAGTGGCGTTCTTTTGTTGATAGGCCCAGCGGCGTAGAGCATCGGCCTTGAGATCACGCGCTTCCCTGTCGTCCAAGTTGCAGCGGATGACCCAGGTGAGCAACTCCGCCGCCCATTGTTCATCCCCGCCGTCCAGCGCCTTTCGCGCCGCCGCCATGACAGCGTCCCGCCCGCCCATCATGTTTACATAACGGGTGGCTTTTTCGGTCCAGGGGGTCGGGTCCAAATCAATTGGATCGCCTTGGTACCAGCCGATATAGCCGGCATAGATGGCCGGGATCGAATGCTTGTATGAACCGTAGAATTCCCCAAGCCAGGGATGGTCCTTCAGGCGTTCCGGCATCTCGACGACTTCTTTGATCTCGTCGGGGCGGTACCCCAAATTCATGTAGCGCAGCGTCTGGTCGTGCACAAACTGGATGGCGTCCCGGTAGTCGGTTAGCAATTCCTCGATCTTCTCAGCGCCCTCCACGGGCCGGCCGTGGTGGGGGATCAACGTATCCGCACCGAAACCGCGCAAGGTGTCCACACCCTGGGCCCAGACCATCGGGTTCCTGAACCGGGTGCCGCGCAGCGCATAGACATTCGGGAAGGATTCATAGACCGCGTCTGCCGATAGCAGGACTTTCTCGTCTGGTAGCCAGACGCAGCACTGGTCCTCTGTTTCTGATGGGGTCAGGTGAACCTCGAACTTTATCCCGCCGACTTCACCCTTGTAGACTTTGTCGAAGGTCGTCGTCGGCGGCATGAACGTCCGCTGACCGGGCCGCTGGGGTGGGCCGAGACCGGCGCCGACCGTTCCTTCGCTGCTAACCGGCAGACGCATGCCGAACTGATACATGGCGCGCCGGCCCAACAGGGGAGCGATCAGGCCCACGTCCCGCATGACATGGTCGGTCAACTCTTCCTGGCCGATGATCTGAACCTTGCCGGACGTCACATCTTCCTCGGAAACGAACGCGCCCGTGCCGCTCACATGGTCCGCGTGGAAGTGGGTATAGATCACTGTGGTGATAGGCTTGTCGGTTAACTTACGGAATTCCTCGGCCGCTTTCTCCGCCGTGTCCACGCTCGTCATCGTGTCCACGAGGATACAGCTGTCTTCCCCTTCAATCAGCGTGCAATTCACGACCGAATAAGCGAAGGCGACATGGATATGGCCGTTCAGTGTAAACACCTGCGGCTGCATGGATTTTTGATGGCGGTCCAGGTCCGGATGGACGGACGGTCCTAAGGCATCTGGCGACATAGTTCCCTCCCGGAAATCAGATTCGTTTGTTTGAATTAAACCAGCCGCGTGGGGGAATCACAATCGACTCGTAGCTGTTACTTGGTAGCAACCATGTTGAGACTGATCAAGTGAGGGCCCAGCCGCTGGCTGCTGGAGTCATTGAACAGATTAAATTCCTCGATCCGTTCGATGGGCGAGAAGCCCAGTTTGCTGAGATCGTTGCGGAGGAAATCTTCGATCAAGCCGACCTTGTGAAAATCGAAGTCGTCCTGTTGTCCGCCGAAAATGATCCGCATTAAATCGAATCGCTGCGTGAGACGTAGACCCTCGGCGACGAACAGCTGACATAGGAGGCCGAAGTTGGGGACACTTATCATCAACTGTCCGCCTGTTTCCAATACCCGGTAACATTCCGCCAGGGTGTGGGGCAGCTCGTCCCGATAGCCCAAGTGCTCAAACACATGAGATGCATATATCGCTTCAATGGACTTGTCGGCGAACTGGCTCAGGTCGGTGCAGGTGCCCAGGTAGTCCACACCGGGCCCTTCCTGGATATTGAGGATGCTCCAGCCCTCTTTAATTTCCTCTCCGCCGATGTGAAGCTTCATGAGCTCATTTCGGCGGCCAATTCGTCGAACATAGCCGGCGGCTTGCGGTCGCCGGCTTCATCGGCCGAAAAATCCAGTTCAACCTTGATGCCGTTGGGATCGTGAAAGAAAAGCTGGTAGCGGCTGTTGATGTCGACCCGGCGCTCAATATAGTCGATGCCGAGACTATCGAGGCGCGCCAACACGTCGGTCAGACCTGTCGCGTCAAAGGCGATATGGTCGATGCGTCCGCCGCCGGACTCCACCTCGCGGTTCACCTTGCCCACATAGGCTTCGTCCACACCCCGGTCGTCTTCCCATTGGACCACATGCAGCAAAGGCTGATCGCCGAGATACAGCCATGTCACCGGCACCTGAAAGTCGGGCATGGGGCCCGGCTTCATACCGAGAACGTCGCCATACCATTTCACCGTTCCATCCATGTCATCGGTAAAGACGAGGAAATGGCCGAAGGAAAATGAAATATTGCCGTCAGGCATGGGACGCTCCTCTGGTTAGTGTCGAGATTTCCGCACCATATCCAAATCTTGGGCCGATAAGTCAAGAGCCGGGCCGCGTGATCCTGGTTTGACCCGCCCCGGCGGAGGGTTTAACTCCGCCCCATGAGTGTGCTTGGACAACATAAGTTCGCCGGCGTCTTTTATATGGTGCTGGGCATGATCGGCATGGGTGCCGTGGACGCCACCGGCAAATGGCTGGTGACCGCCGACTACTCGTCCGCACAGGTGATCGCCGTTCGGGGCTGGTTCATCTCCGCCATGCTGATCGCCTGGGGCATTTATGCCGGCCGAATGTCGGAGTTCAAAACGCAAAGGCCCTGGGGGCATTGTTTACGGCTGATGGTCGGCTTTTTGGGCCCGATGATGATGTTCCGCGCGCTTCAAGACATGCCGTTGGCGGACGTGACCGTGATCATCTTCGGTTCCACCTTCGCCACCACGGCGTTTGCAGTGCCACTATTTAAGGAGAAGGTAGGTCTCCACCGCTGGACGGCGGTGATCGTCGGCTTTCTAGGTGTGGTGATCGCGCTCCGGCCCGGCGCGGGATTATTTGATCCGGTCGCGCTGTTCGCCTTAGTTGGGGGCTTGGCCTTCGCGGGCATCAATCTGACCGCCCGTTGGCTGCGGGAGACGGAGACCACATTTCAAATCGTCTTTTTCCTGATGGTGGGTATGACCGTGTTGGCCACCATAATTGCGCTTCCAGGCTGGGTGCCGTTGGCTAGCAAAGACATTTGGCTGTTCGCTGCGATGGCGGTGTTTACCTTATTCGGCTACGTCTTCATGACCCACGCTTTTGTGGTCGCGCCGGTTGGACTGGTCGCGCCGTTTGAATACACGGTGATGATTTGGGCGGTGCTGTTCGGTTATCTGATTTGGGGGGATGTGCCAGATGCCTATGTCTGGACTGGCGCAGCGGTCATTGTCGCCAGCGGGCTCTATCTCATTTACCGGGAACAGAAGGCCGCGGCCCCAGCGGCGGATCCGCCCCTCGCTTAGGCGAATTGATTGGCTGATCCAGAAAAGGTTTAATGCCGGGTAGTTTATCAGAGAGAGGCTCCGTGGACGGCGGACAAGACATCACCCTCGACGCCAAGTATGAATTTGAGGCGGAACACGCGTTCCTGACGGGCACTCAAGCCCTGGTGCGCGCGCCGTTGGTGCAGCGCCGCCGTGACCTGGCCCGTGGGTTGAACACGGCTGGCTATATCACCGGTTATCGGGGCTCCCCGGTGGGGGGCTATGACTCGGCGCTCTGGTCCGCGCAAAAGTTTCTCGACCAGCATCACATCAAGTTCCAGGCCGGGGTCAACGAAGACATGGCGGCAACCGCCTGCTGGGGGACCCAGCAGGTGGGCATGTGGCAAGGCGCCAACTATGACGGGGTGTTCGCCTACTGGTATGGTAAGGGACCCGGCGTTGACCGGTCCGGCGATGCCTTGAAGCACGGCAACCTGGCCGGCAGTTCGCCTAACGGCGGTGTGCTGGCTCTGGCTGGCGATGACCACGGGGCCAAATCCTCGACAACGGCGCATCAGTCTGAACAGGCGCTGATTGCGGCGATGATTCCGATCCTCTATCCGGCAAGTGTGCAGGAATATTTGGACTACGCGATCTACGGTATCGCCATGTCGCGCTTCTCCGGCGCATGGTCAGGATTTAAGTGCGCCGGCGATATTATCGAAAGCGCGGCGTCGGTTTCCCTCGACATTGATCGGATCAATCCGGTGTTGCCCGAGTTCGAGTTTCCGGAAGACGGGGTCCACATCCGCTGGCCGGATGCGCCGCTGGCGCAGGAACAACGGCTGATCTCGGTGAAGCTCAAAGCTGCACAAGCCTTCGTGCTGGCTAACGGCCTCGACCGGATCAGTCATCCCGCCGCCAAAAAACGCTTGGGTATCGTTGCCGCCGGCAAGGGTTGGCTTAATGTCTGCCAGGCGTTTGAGGAACTGGACTTAGGCGATGCGCAGCGGGAAGAGCTTGGAATCGCCGTCTACAAAGTCGCCATGCCCTGGCCGTTGGAGCCGACGCGGATCAAGGAGTGGGCGCGGGGCTTCGATGAAATCCTGGTGGTCGAGGAAAAGCGCAATGTGATGGAGGATCAGCTTGCGCGCATCCTTTATAACCTGCCGGAACGCGACCGGCCGCGTCTGTTCGGCAAATGGGATGGACAGGGCAGAGCGCTGGTGCCGGAATATGGGGAATTGTCCGGTAGCATCGTCGCCCGCTTGATCGCTGGGCGGTTTTTGAACGAGGCCGAGGAAACCTGCCTCACGTCTGCGACGGCTAAGCTCGAAGCACGGACAACCTCCTCCAACTTGCCCGCCGCACCGCCTGAACGCTCGCCCTGGTTCTGCGCCGGGTGTCCGCATAATAGTTCCACCAAGGTGCCTGAGGGCAGCCGGGCGCTGGCCGGCATCGGTTGTCATACCATGGCGGTCTACATGGATCGCCGGACCGAGGCCTATACCCATATGGGTGCGGAAGGGGGGACCTGGATCGGCCAGTCGCCGTTTACGTCGGAAGAGCATGTGTTCCAGAATATCGGCGACGGTACCTATTTCCATTCCGGTTTGATGGCGGTGCGGGCGGCCTGCGCCTCCGGCGTCAACATGACCTACAAGGTTCTCTACAATGATGCGGTGGCGCTTACCGGCGGCCAGCCCATGGACGGCGATCTGATGCCTTGGCACATCAGTCAGCAGCTCTGGTCCGAGGGTGTGCGCCGCATTGCCGTAGTCTCGGACGAGCCCGATAAGTACCCGACCGGCATCCAATGGGCGCCCGGCACGGAAATCCATCACCGCAAGGAATTGGAAGCGCTGCAGTTGGAGTTCCGGCAGGAGAAGGGCATTACAGCGATCATCTATGATCAAACGTGCGCGGCCGAGAAACGCCGGCGGCGCAAGCGCGGCCTGTTCCCCGATCCGGCTAAGAGAGTGTTCATCAACGAAGCGGTCTGTGAGGGCTGTGGCGATTGCGGCACGGTGTCCAACTGCGTCGCGGTGCGACCGTTGGAGACGGAGCTTGGCCGCAAGCGGGTGATTGATCAATCGTCCTGCAACAAGGACTTTACGTGCCTGGAGGGTTTCTGTCCGAGCTTTGTTACCGTAGAGGGCGGCCAAGTGCGCAAAGCCGAACCGCCCAAGGTTGAGCTATCCGATCCGGCGGCGGGACTGCCGGAACCGGAATACCGGCCTATCAACGGGTCCTATAACATGCTGCTGACCGGGATCGGCGGCACCGGGGTTGTGACCGCCGGTGCAATTCTCGGTACGGCGGCCGACCGGGACGGAATTGGCGTCTCGGTCTTGGATCAGACAGGCCTGTCGCAAAAGAACGGTGCGGTGATGAGCCATGTGCGCTTGTCGGCTAGCCGGGAGACGGTGCTGGGAACGCGCACCAGCACGGGCCTTGCCGATCTAATCCTGGGTTTCGATATGGTGGTTGCCGCCGGCAAAGAAGCGGTGAACACCATGAACGGGGAGCGTACTCATGCGCTGATTAATGATCATCTGGTGCCCATCGCCGCCTTTGCCGAGAATCCGGATATGCCCATGACGTCCGGGAGTTATATCGATGTGATCCAGGCCAAGCTGGGCCAAGACCGTGTGGAATTCATCGACGCCACGGTGCTCGCCACCCGGTTGATGGGGGACAGCATCACCTCCAACATCTTCCAGATGGGTTATGCCTTTCAGAAGGGGCTGATCCCTTTGTCGCTCGAGTCGATTCTTGTTGCCATCGAGCTGAACGGCGTGGCAGTGGAGGCCAACAAGCGTGCCTTCTCTTGGGGGCGGCTGGCGGCAGCCGATCCGGCGCGGATTACTCAACTGACCGGCGGATCGACACCGGTTGAGTACGCAAAAGAGTCTTTGGATGACTTTATCGCAAGTCGTGCCGCCGATCTAACTGCCTACCAAAGCGCAGCCTATGCTGGGAGATACACCGCTGCCGTCGAACAGGTGCGGGAGGCCGAGGCGACCGCCATGCCGGGCCGCCGGAACCTGGAAGAGGCCGTGGCGCGGTCGCTCTTTAAACTGATGGCTTATAAAGATGAGTACGAAGTGGCGCGACTCTACACCGATCCGGCCTATCGGGAAAAACTCGCGGCGCAATTTGATGGGGAATATAAACTCAAATTCCACTTCGCCCCGCCGCTTCTGTCGCCCAAAGACCCGGTGACCGGCCATCCCCGCAAAATCGAATACGGCGGCTGGATGGAGACGGCTCTCAAAATCCTAGCCAAGTTTAAGTTCCTACGGGGCTCAATCCTGGACCCGTTCGGCCGGCTGGGCGATCGCAAGCTGGAACGGGGTCTCATCGGCGAGTACGGCTCCATGATGGACGGTGTGGTCAAGGAACTAACGCCCGACACCTATGAGATCGCCTTGGAACTAGCAGCACTGCCTATGACTATTCGCGGCTTCGGCCACATCAAATATCAGGCAGTGGAGACCTATCAGCAGGACCGTCAAAGCCTCCTTCAGCAACTACAATCGGTAACGCCCGTTCGGGCATACGCCGCGGAGTGACCCATATGATGAAAATGTTCTTTCGCCCCGCTTCCCCCTTTGTCCGCAAGGTGCGGGTGATGGCCATGGAAACGGGCCTCGTGGATCAGATTGAGCTGGTTCCTCTGGCGACTTTCGAGGAGATGGTGGAACAGGTGACCCCGCACAATCCGTTGGGCAAGATACCGACACTTTTGTTGGAAGACGGTAGTGCGCTCTATGATTCACCAGTGATCTGCGAATACTTGGATACGCTCCACGACGGGGAGAAACTGTTTCCGGCGCAAGGACCGGCGCGATGGACGGCCCTTCGTCAACAGGCCCTCGGGGATGGGCTCGGTGACGCGGTGTTTATTGCCGCCTTTGAAGCCAACCGTCCGGAAGAACATCAATTGGCGGCGCCGGTTGAGGCGCAAATGGTCAAGATCAAAGCGGCGTTGAAAACTTTGGATGCCCAAGTGAATGACCTGACCGGGCCGTTGACCATCGGCCAGATCGCCGTCGGCACGGGGCTTGGTTATCTCTTTTTTCATTTCCCCGATCTGGGATGGGAAGCGGACTGCCCGGCGCTGGCCAAATGGCGGGATAAATTTAACGCGCGCGAATCGATGAAAGAGACGTTCTTCGCAAAGCCCTAATAACTGGGCTTATTCGACGGAGCGTGCGAAGGCCCAGACGGCCCCCGGGTCCTCCACATGAACATTATGGACCCGGCCGGAGAATTCATACGCATCGGCGTCCAGTTCACGAAGTTCTTCGATGGTCACAATGTTGTCGTGTTCCCCGCAGGCGAGGCGCATATTCGTGGCACGTACTGCCGCGGCATAGAGGCCTTCCGGCGGGCCGCCGGTGGTGAGGATCATCGGGTCCGACGCCAGCCGCCAGCCCTCGGAGTCTTCGACGGTTGCGCCGTGAAGCCGCTGGTCGCCCGGATCGACCAGGCCATTGAGCCCGGACACCAGGAGATAGCGTTCAATCGCACTAGCTTGGGTCTCAAACCGGCGGGGCGGTTTTGCGGCGAGCGCATCCAGCTTCTCCCTTTGCACCTGCGGCCAGCGGCACTTGGTGCCGATACCGGCCAGAGACAGAATGTTTACCCCGAAAATGCCGGTGGCCAACGCCATGCCGATCAGAGAGCCCAAGGAATGACCGATGATCCGGACGCGTTCTTCACCGTGAAGGAGAGGCGCCAGATCGGCGGCGTGTTGGCCGGCGCCGTACGGCATTTCCCATTCCGATTGGCCATGACCGCGCATGTCGGGCGCGATCCAGCGTCCGGCCCGGTCCCGCTCAATCAATTCGGTAACGTCCCGCCAGACGCTACCGGTGCAGCTTAGACCATGGAGGAGGAGATAGACCGTATCGCCGGTCCCGCCCTGTCGAACGTGAAGTTTGGCCATGGACGCCTAAGCCTTAGTCCGTTAGCCGTTCGGCGATGGCGATCGTGCGGTAAAGCCTTTCAACCACCGGCTTTTCCATGATCACGCCGTCAATGATGGTAAAGGCCTGATCCTGGGCCTCGAACTTGGCGATCAGGTCTCTTGCGCGGGCGACCTCGTCGGCGTCTGGCGTGAAGGCGGCATTGATGATTTCCACCTGATTGGGGTGGATGGCGCATTTGCCGGTGAAGCCGATATCTTGCGCGCGGGCAGTTTCCGCCGCCAAGCCGTCCGGATCGTCTAAGCCGAAGAACGGCATGTCCAACAAGTCGATGTTGGCGCGGGCCGCCGCATGGACCAAGGTTTGACGCGCGTACAACAGCGCCTCCCAACCAGGCTCAACCCGCAATGACGCGCTCATATCAAACCCGCCGAAGACGAGTGACGCCACCTTGTGACTGGCCTTGGCGATATCGTGGGCATTCTTGAGCCCGTCATTGGTCTCGATCTGGATATGGAACTTCAGATCGGGATGGGCAGGGGCCAATATATCTCTGGCAATTCGGATTTCCTCGGCGGTTTTGACCTTCGGGATAAGAATTCCATCAGGCGCGCCCATTGCGTCGGCCAGCGCCACTAGGTCCGCCATACCTTCCCGCGTACGAAGCCCGTTGATGCGGACGGTACGCTCGACCCGACCGTCCGGCCTGTCATTGGCGAAATGGGCGAATGTCTCCGAGCGGACGGCATCCTTGGCGTCATCGGCCGTGGCGTCCTCCAAATCCACGCAGACCATGTCCGCACCGCTGCCTACCGCCTTGGGATAGATTTCCAGACGGGAGGCAGGCATGTAGAGAAGGCAGCGCCGGGGCCTTATATTTTCCGCTTTCATAACGCGCAGCACTCTATTAGTCGTAATGGCCCAGGTACACCAAAAAACGGACCGGTCATGGGCTTGCCCCTGGAAAATGTGCTCGTTATCGCGCTGGAACAGGCGGTCGCCGCGCCCTATTGCACGTCGCGGCTGGCCGACGCCGGCGCGCGGGTCATCAAGATTGAGCGGGACGTGGGTGACTTTGCCCGCGGCTACGACGATGTGGTCCACGGGGAAAGCAGCTACTTTGTCTGGCTCAATCGGGGCAAGGAATCCATCGTGATGGATATCAAGAACCCGGACGAAAAAGCTTTGTTAAGCCGGATGATCGCCAAGGCCGACGTGTTCGTGCAGAACCTGGCGCCCGGTGCGGCAGCCAGGGCCGGGTTCGACTCCGAGGAACTTCGACAACTGCACCCCCGGCTGATTACGTGTGATATCTCTGGCTATGCGGATGATGGTCCGTCCCGGGACATGAAGGCCTATGATATGCTGGTCCAGGCGGAGACCGGGCTGGCGTCGATCACCGGCTCGCCCCAGGAACCCAGCCGGGTCGGTGTGTCGGTCTGCGACATCGCCGCCGGCATGTACGCCCAATCGGCGATCCTGCTCGCGCTCCTGGAGCGGGAGCAAACCGGGGAGGGGAAGGGGCTGTCGTGCTCCCTGTTCGACGGGATGGCGGACTGGATGGCGGTGCCGCTATTGCATCACGATTACGGGGGTAAGGCCCCAGAGCGGGTGGGTCTCAGGCATCCGTCCGTTGCGCCGTACACATTCTTTGGGACCAAGGACGGAGAAAAGATCGTCATTTCCGTTCAGAACAATCGGGAATGGGCGGTCTTCGCCACGGAAATAATGGAACGGCCCGAACTGGCCGACGACGGTCCATACAAGGACAATATTTCCCGGGTGGCGAATTTGGCTGAACTGGAGCGGGACATCGCCGAGGTCTTCAACAGGCACACGGCGGCTCAATTGGTGGAGAAACTCTCGGCCGCGCGGATCGCGTTTGGACGGGTGAATTCCATCGAGGGCCTGTCCAGTCACGGTGATCTTCGCCGGGTCACCGTGGACACCGAAACCGGTCCGGCGGATATCCCGGCGCCGCCCGCCAAGGTTCGTGGAGAAGCGTTGGATCGACTGGGACGGGTGCCGTCGATCGGCGAGAATTCAGAATCAATTCGCCGGGAGTTTGCGTAATCTCGGCTTTGGCCGGGCACGTTGACGCTCACGCTCTTCGGAAAAGAAAAAGGCCTCGCCGGTGTGGCGAGGCCTTTTCCATTGTTCGCTGAAAGTCTGTTATTTGAAAACGACTTCCACCCGGCGGTTGAGCTGTTGCTTCACGCCGTCGTCAGTATTGATCCAGTTCGTCCATTCACCGTAGTTCAGGACCCTGAGATTGTTTGATACCTTGCCTTTCAGAGCGGCAGCCACCGCTTTGGCGCGGGCGTCAGCCAATCCGGCATTGTAGCCGGCGTCGCCGGCGCGGTCGGTGTGACCGGTGATATCAATCCTGGCGCTCGAATAGGACTTGGAGGCCGCGACGATCTGAGCGATCACCTCGTTGGCCGCCTTATTCAGGCTGGACTTGTCGAAGTCGAACAGGATCACATACGGGCCCTTGTTCGGCATTTTCATCATCGGCTTCGGCGCCGGCTTGGCCATCGGTTTTGCTTCAAGTTCCTTCATGGCGAGCTCGAAAGCGGCGCGGCAACGGGCGATATCTTCCGGCTGGAAGTTTTCTTCCTGTTCCTGCATCCAGCAATCGAACATGGCTTGCGCGCGAGAGGCTGGTCCCGGCTTGCTTTTGGCGCCGCCGGCATCAAGGGCCCGAACCAGACGGGCGCGAGCGGAGCTCAACTCACCGACTTTATTGGCGGGAATGTTGCGTGCATTCATGTTTTCGGGGCCAAAGGATTTGCCCTGAGCGGCCATCATGGCCCTGGTGTTGAAGGTGCCGGCATCGGCCCAGTCGGATTCAGCCGCTTCGTCGGCTGCCAGCTGAGCGTACTCAGCGTGAAGTCCCTTTTGGAAAATGTTTCCGGTGGACTTCATGTTTCTTACGCCTTCCAGGTCATAGACGCCGGAACAGGCCGCGAGCATCAACGCTGACACTCCCAACACCGATAAATTTTTAAATAACTTCATTACTGCCTCCAAGAGGTTGACTGACTATGCGCCCCTTAAAACGCTCCAATTGACTGAGTCTGATATCGATTTTTGATGATGCCAGATTTCAGTTCGATCTTCCCCGCAAGAAAATTGTGTATCGCGTTCAGATTATAATGCGAAAGGTTGTTTCACCCCAAGTTGAAACCATCACCAAATGGTTATAATTCTACAATATCCATAGAGAGCCGAGATTCCACCGTTTTTCGGGTTTTCGAGGTTAGGAAATTCCGTAGTCCCGAACAGCCGGTTTCCATTGATAGGTGTTGAAAAGAACCCGGTCCGAGGGTGACTGGACCGGGTTCTCAACATGCCGGATCCAGGTAGTGGCGCTACCGACCGGCTCACCAGGGAGACTAACCACAGGTAATTTTTGAATCGTACGTCACGTCGCGGCCTGAGCCGACATGCAGGGGATGGTTGCCAAAGCAATCAGCCCAAAGAGATTCGGGATAAATGAGAATATATATTTCATCTTTGAGTTTCATCATGGAGATCGTTTTCAACAATCAGGCGCCTACATATTTAGCGGCTGTTTATAACGTTGAACGGCGTAAAGGGACATCGGGTCAAACCCTGAGATGTCTTGAGCCGGCTTTTTGGAGGCGAAAAGCAAAACGCCTGCCGGAAGGCAGGCGCTTAAAAAAACTGGTTTTTCTATCGGGGCAGCTAGTTGCAGCCGATCTTTGTATCAAACCTGAACGGCCGCTTTTCCCAGGTCGGCTCTACCCAAAGTCCAAATTCCGCTACGCCGTTGGTCCGGCTGGCCGGGACAGAGATCGTCGCCATTTGCGCATCACGCATCCGAATACGGCGGGTTGCGACCATACCGCCGGTGTCGGTCCGATAGACGTTGATGCTTCCCGAGCGCGGCCATTTGTCGCCTAGGTTGCTTACCCGAAAGACCGGCCTGCCATTTTTACAGCTGGCCTGTACGTCAACATCAAGCTTGGCGGGCGGCAGAGCGGCGACCTCATTACCGCCGGCAGCTGTCTCCAGGTTCTGCAGTTCAATAGCCTGGCGTTCTTCATCGGCAGCCTGTAGGCACCGCATAACCGCAATCCGCTGTTTGATATGACCGATATGTTCTGCCAGGACCGGTCCTTCCATGCGGATATCGCGGGACTTCACCACGGCAACTTCGCCGCTGCGGTGTAGGGTTTCCATATTGGTCTGGTACTGTTGCCAGCGAGATATATAGCGGGCCCAATCACCTTTGTAGCGTTTCCCAACCGAGCGGACCACGCTGTCGTGGCTTTTACTCCACCAGCTAACATTCGGCAGCGGATCACAGGTCGCAGCGTGAACGGAAGTAGCGGGCAATATCGTTGCGGACGCCACAACAGCCCCGATGGCCATCATGACAATGGTTTTTAATCTGAACATCCCAAAGAGCCCCTAAGAATTTTCCTATTTGTTCACTTGTGCAGCAATATTTTGAATTGCTCTCTACTTAGACGAGTCGCCGAGCCGATTGCATTGTGGGTATCCGAAATTGGTAATCTTCCAAATGACTCTCCTTATTGTTGTATGAATTGCGGCTTGAAAACCGGTGCTAAACCGGCAGAATTTGGAGATTGTTAATGTCCGACTGGACACGCATTCACACAACAGGGGAGGCTTAAATGCCGGTCAACAATCTGAGAACACGTCGCGATAATCAGCAGTGGATGCTGGACCTTGCGCTCAACATGCGGGGCCGCGTGCAAAACTTCGAACGGGACGATTGGGAGACGCCGAAGCGCGCGCATAATTATCGAATGCTGCCGAAAATGTGGCGGCAAAAGGCGGAGCATGATGAGGCGCTGGGCAAGCAAGCCCAGGCGCAGGGCTTTAACGCAACCGCAACCGAGCATTATGATCACGCGATTGAGGCCTATCGGATGTCACAGCACCCGATCTTCTATGATGATAACCCGGTCAAGCTGGCCACGTACGCCAAACTGAACGAGATGGTTGATCGGCGGTCCGAGACGGCGCCCTATCCCATAGAGCGGGTAGAAGTTCCATTCGATGACGGCAAGACTATTTCATGTCTGCTGCATCTGCTGCCCGACCGGCGCAAGGCGCCCTGCGTGATCTATGTTCCCGGCATGGACCAGACGAAAGAAGCATTCCCCAAGGTGATGAACAATCCGGCGATCAACCGGGGTATGCACATCTTGTCCATGGATGGGCCGGGCCAAGGTAATTCCAATATCCAGAAGATCCGGGCCGTCGGCGACAATTACGAACGCGCCGGGGCGGCGGTGATGGACTATCTGCAAAATCGCGAGGAAATTGATTCCGACAGGATCGGAGTCTACGGCGTCAGCATGGGCAGCTATTGGTCCTTGCGGCTCGCCAGCTACGATCACCGGCCGGCGGCGCTAGCCAGCGGCGTAGCCTGTTTTAACCCGAACAATACGATCTTCTCTCAGTCTTCGCCGCGTTTTAAGCAGGTGTTCATGTACATGGCCGGTATGGACGACGAGGAAGAGTTCGACGCCATGGCGGAAAAGATGACGGTGAAGGGCTATATGGACAAAGTAAAGTGCCCGACCCTGCTTGTCACAGGGGAGTTCGACCCACTGTGTCCGCTGGAGGATGCAATTGAGGTCTATCAAGACCTGACCACGAACAAGGAAATGTGGGTGATTGAGGATCAGTTCCACCCGCTCTGGGGGATTCCCAATCTGGGTGGATTGGACTGTCACCATTACATCGTTGATTGGCTCTACCGGGCGATGGTCGAGGGCAAAACCAACAAGGACCGGATTGCCTATGTGAAAAACGGCGGCGACGGCCCCTTCGGCGACTGCGAATGGGAGCCCACTGTCGGGCCGGGCGAGGCGTACTTCTAGGGGGACGTTTAAGGCTTATTCCGCAGGCGCCGGTTTGCCGGTCACCACGGTTGAGCCGGGTAATGTCAGAACGGCGCAAAGCATGGCGGCCGCAGCGGCCGCCAGCACGCCGAACAAAGCTGTGAATCCCCAGGTAGCGTGCAGCCAGGCGATGATCGGCAATGTGGATGCCATGGCGGTAAAGGTCACTAGATAACGGAAGGCAAAAATCCGACTCCGCCATTCTTCGGTGGAAATCCGACCGACCAGCACGTCGTTGATGGGGATTTGTCCGAACACCGCCATCATGACAATGACCGAGACGATGAGGGCCGGCCAACCGGTCAGGTCCTGCACAGCTAGGAAAAAGACAGCCTGGGTAGTGGCAACGGCGCCGAACACCCAGCGCACCGAATAGCGGTCAGTGAAAAATCCAACAACCAGTTGGGCGGCAGCGGCAACGGAGAAGACGACAAAAGCGAAGGTTCCGACCAGGGTGGCTGTGCCGGCCAAATCGGTCAGCCGCTCGTCGAAGATTTTCGGCAGCGCGAAGGTGGTGCTCTGAAAAGTTAGCCCGCCAACGGCGGTAGAGAAAAAGATCACTGCGAAAATATGTATGATGGTGCGGCGCTCCACCCCGGCGAGGGACGGTTTTGGTTTCTTGGATAGCCCCATGGGGGCTTCGCGCCGGTCAAAGCGGACGAAAACGCCATACAAAAGGCCCGTGGCGATGGACAGGACGCCCGGCGCCAGAAATGCGGCCCGCCAGCCAGCCAGGTCAATCAGGACGCCGGTCGCCATGGCCGCGACGCCGACCCCGACATTGCCCCAGATGCCATTGACAGCCAGAATCACGCCGGTTTTAGTCTGACCTTCAACCACTAGCGCGAGGCCTACCGGGTGATAAATGGCGGCGAAGGTGCCGATGCAAAATAGCCCGATACCGATCTGTAGGGGGGACTGCGCTGCCGCAGTGGCCATGGCGCTCGCGCCGATGCCGATAAAAAAAACGGTCATCATGTGCCGCCGGTCCCATTTGTCGGCCAACCAACCGGCGGGGACTGCAAACATGCCGAAGGCGATAAAGCCGGGCGTGGCGTAGGGAATCAGCGCAGCGTAGGTCATATTCCATTCACTGGCGAGGGTCAGCGCCGCCACCGTCGCGAAGATCAAAACAAAGTAGTGATCGTAGAGATGGCCGAAATTGAGAAACAGGAAGTTCAATTTGTCTCGGGACATACCCCATTTCGCTTCGATTCCGGGCCGTAATCAAGCTTTAGAGGTGAAAGTAGCGGCTTTTATTTACATAAATTCATATGCATGTCATATGCGCGTTATTCTCCCATTACGTTTCGTTGGTAGCGTACCGCTATAGTCAAACTGAAGACCAAAGGGCGGCCGCTCAATGAACGAACAAAGAAATATCCTCTACGTAGAGGACGACGAAACAAATATTCTCCTGATGGAAGAGGTGTTGGCGGCGCACCCGGTGAACCTGTCCTGTGTTAGCGGCGCCGAGGAAGCTATTGAGTATGCAGGCAAGCTTCATCCCGATTTAATCTTCCTGGATCTCAAGCTAATCGATTGCGACGGCTACGAAATTCTGGATCATTTGCGCGCCGATCCGGCCACCAAGGACATCCCGGTCGTCGCGCTTACAGCCGCTGCCATGCCTTTTGATATCGAGCGCGGCCGCAAGGCCGGTTTCGACGGCTATATCACCAAGCCATTTGATGTTGATACCATTGTCGATGTCGCCTTTGGTAATCCGGGCGTGTTCGGCGGCGGTATCGACATGGGTGAACCCGCCTTCATTTGCTAGACAAAGCGTCCCTCTCCCATATCATTACCCCTCGCAGCACCGGCGAGGAGCACCACTTTCATGATCGAGAACGGACCGACCCGCGGCACCGGTATGTTGGCCATGTTTGTCGATCTGGACGACAGCTATCACGGAGAGTTCCGGGACTGGCTGACCCGGGATATGTTCACCGCCCGGTTGAACATCGGCTTTCATGCCTGCGCCAGCTATGACCGATTGTCAGACACGCCGGTCAATGGCGCGTTGCCACAGATGTTTGTCACCGTCTATGAGATGAGTTCCCTAGGCGATTTGTACGGTGAGCCTTACCAGGGTCTTAGGCGTGTCCGGGATCCGCTGGATGCGTTGTTCCATGAAAGGTTTCAGCGGCCCGACCGCTATACGCTTTCCTGGTCTGGGCCAGAACTCACCGGCGGTGGGCCGGGCTTTGCCCCACTGGTTTACATTGACAGGTTCGATCTGGCGGCTGAAAACGCCCAAGCCTTCAACATTTGGTTTGTCACCAAATATCTGCCGACCTGTGAGAATGTGCCCGGCCTTGTCCGCGTGCGCCGGTACCTGGCGGCGGAGGGGGCGCCCCGCCATGTTATCTTCCATGAATTCGCGGATGAGAAGGGACTGCTCAGCGATGACTGGCAAATGGCCCGTCGGGACCAAGCCTGGGCGCTTGCCGACACGCATCCGGGGGGGAGCGCCGCTTATACACGCGTGGTCGCCGCGCCTTAAATCCGGGTCCTATTTTTTCAGAATCTTTTCGAGCGTGGCGACGGCCATCGGAACTTTGCCGTGCGGCGGCGGTTTAACGGCGATATGGTCGCACGGCGTATCGCTGATCTTCCACGAGGTGTTGTTGAGGGTCATGCCGCAGGTTGCGATACGCCGGCCTTTCCACGATTTCATACAGATCGTGGTGCCGAGTTTCAGGTGCTGGCCGAAATACTGACAGGTACAGGTGTCTCCGGCCCGTGCGGTAGGCGCGAGGGCGACGAATAGGACTACGGCGAGGACGGTCAATTTCATCGTTCGAGGATACGCTCAAACCGCTCTCCGCTTCAAGATGGCCGCTTGTATTGGCTTGCTACTGTCCCGCCCCGCTCAGTAGGATGCGCGCACAATAATAGAATCCGGGGGAGGCATGACCAAAGTCCTCATCGTCGATAACGAGTACCAGAAGTACCAGAGTTTCCTGGACCCTAAGTTCCCGGATGTGGACTTCACCTATGCCACCGACGGTGATGAAGCCGCCCCTCATATCCCCGAAACGGAAGTGATTATTTCTATTGGACGCTGGCTCACTGCCGAGATGGCGGCCGGGGCGAAAAACCTCAAATGGATGCAGTGCAATATCACCGGGACGGATCATCTTGTCGAGCCATTGGGCGGCCGCCGGGATGTGATCCTGACCAATGGACGCGGCATTCACGGGCCGCAAATGACCGAGATTACGCTGATGCACATGCTGGCGCTTTACCGCCAGGTGCGCCGGCTCACCAAAAACCAGGAAGAGCATGTTTGGGACCGGTTCCTGCCCAAAGTATTGGACACGCGCACAGTTGCCATCCTGGGGCTCGGCGCCATCGCCGAACATATGGCGGGCGTGTTCAAGGCGTTGGGCATGACGGTCTATGGCATCTCCCGCACGGACCGGCCGGTGGCGGGCATCGACAAGGTCTATTCACGCGACAATATGGCCGAAGCGCTTGCCGACGCGGATTTCCTAGTGGCTTTGGTCCCGTACAGTGAGGACACCCACAAGATCATCAACGCTGACGTTTTCAATGCGATGAAGCCCAGCGCTTGTCTGATCAATGTGGCGCGCGGCGGTGTGGTCGATGAGGACGCGCTGATCGCCGCCTTGAACGAGGGCAAAATCGCCGCTGCCGGTCTGGACGTCTTTGAAGAAGCGCCGTTGCCTGACGAGTCCCCGCTTTGGGACATGGACAATGTGTTCATCACGCCCTTTGTCGGCGGCCGAAGCGATATGTACGCCGAACGCATTCTGACCGTCATCGAACCCAACCTTCGGGCCTGGATCGATGGTGAACCTGAGAACATGATCAACGTGGTCGAGCGCTAGGCTTAGACCCGCCGCCGGAGGAGAACACCATGGCTCAACTATCCGAACGTCTAAACAAACCGATTTCCGATGCGGAGATGGAACGGCGCTGGGCCGCTATCCGCGCCGCCATGGAGAAAGAGGGTATCGATGTTCTGTTGATGCAGAACAACAACGATTACATGGGCGGTTACACCAAGTACGTGTCCGACCTGCCGGCCACCAACGGCTATCCTGTGACCATTGTCTTCCCTAGGGACGACTTCATGACTCAAGTGAACCAGGGTCCTCACGGTTTGGACCGGGAGCTGGACCCCAAGGGCGGCGATGGCTTTCACCGGGGCATCAAGCGCATGCTGGCGACGCCGTCTTATGAATCCGCGCCATACACCCGCGACTATGATCCGGAACTCGCCTGCAAGGCGCTGGAGCCCTTCAAGAACGCCACGATCGGCCTCGTCGGCACGTACCAGATGTCATTCGCCTTGGTGGATTACGTGAAGCGACAGTTCCCCAACGCCACCTACGTGGAGGCGTCGGAAATGATGGACCAGATCAAGGTGATCAAGAGCGACGAAGAAATTGAATTCATTAAAGACACCGCCGCTCAGCAGGACGCGGCCATGGAGGCCGTGATCAAGGAAATCAAGCCGGGTATGAAAGACTCGGATGTCGCCGCCATCGCTTTACATGTGGGCCACAATCTGGGCAGCGAGCAGGGGATTTATCTCTGTCAATCCTATACGCCCGGCCAGCCGGCGGCGCTTGGTCCCCGGCACAATCAGAACCGGGTGATCAAGGAAGGGGATATGTTCAACATGCTGGTGGAGAACAACGGCGCCGGCGGCTTCTTCACCGAGATCGGCCGCACCATATGCGTCGGCAAAGCCCCGCAGGAATCTCACGACGAGCATGAATTCACCCTTGAGGCCCAGCGTTTTACGTTGGATCTGCTGAAGCCAGGCACACCGTGCGCCGATATCTGGCATGCTTTCAACAAGTTCATGAAAGATAACGGCCGGCCGGAGGAAGAACGGCTTTATTGTCACGGTCAGGGCTATGACCTGGTGGAGCGCCCGCTGATCCGTTTCGATGAGGCCATGACCATCGAGCAGAACATGAACATCGTCTGCCACCCGAACTACAACACGGCCAATATCCACTCCTGGATTTGCGACAATTACATCATCGGCGACAACGGCCCCGGCGAAAGCATCCACAAGGTGCCGCAGAAGATTTTTGAGGTTTAGATCGCGCTCGATTCTGCAATAAGTTTATGCATTGGTGCGAATAAAAATAGTTACCGTCGCCGATTGACTTGATCCGCCAATCGCCCAAATCAGAATAACCACTTTATTTGTGTGGAGTTTCTGATTGGAGGCAAGGTCATGGTTGAAAATACGTCGCGGGTTCCGCTTCATCGGGGAGATACTTGGTGGAACGGATTGATGGACCCTTTAAGGCAAATCTCCTCCCGGGTCGCAGATTTCTTCTCGCCGGAAGCGGAGGCGTCAGCCGGTGCAGATTATTACGAAATTCACGTGGAATTACCTGGCGTTCCTCGGGAAGATATCGACGTCTCCGTCACGGGTAATAGCCTGACGGTTACCGGCGAAAAGAAGTTCGAGAAGGTGGAGGAGTCCAAGACTTACTATTTCTCTGAGCGGACCTACGGCCGGTTTCAGCGTTCTTTCCGACTCCCTGCCGATGCCGATGGCGACAAAATTTATGCTTCGCACAAGGATGGCGTATTGACGGTTAAGATCGGCAAGCGCTCGCCC
>Ga0181593_10000050_pt1 | contig 83460 bp, 86 predicted proteins | sample 071ome_19_FD_133756 | JGI IMG/M metagenome (GOLD analysis project Ga0181593, IMG submission 133756) | Coastal salt marsh microbial communities from the Groves Creek Marsh, Skidaway Island, Georgia - 071413AT metaG (megahit assembly) | ecosystem: Environmental > Aquatic > Marine > Intertidal... | reverse complement strand
CAGCCCCATGACGTGCCAGTCGTCGTGAATCTCCGCCACCTCGCGCGGAAACAAGGCGGTGCGGTCCACGTGCCGGCCAGCCGCGTTCACCCGAGGCGATCCATCCGCCTCGAAGACCATGCTGTGACCGCCGAGCCAGGTGGCGTGCTTCCCGCCACTAGCGAATTGCCAGCTTCCGGTAACCCGATACCCGCCATCGCAGGCCACCGCCTTGCCGGCGGTTCCGGCGCCCCAGGCCAGGACCGCGTCGGCGGGCCCGAATACGTGTCGCGCCGGCCCGTCATCCATGAACGCCGCCGACATCGCGCAACCGGTCCCCTGACCCAGCACCCAACCCGCGCTGGCATCCGCCTTGGCGATGATTTCGGTCATTTGGGACAGAACTGTCGGCGGCACCTCACCGCCGCCCAGTGATTTCGGCAAGGACATCCTCCAGAGCGCGGCGGCGTGCATGGCCTCGAGTACGTCTTTCGGCATCTCGCGTTCGGCATCAATTCGGTCGTGCGCGGCCTCAAGGATCGGCGCGACACTCCGGGCCCGCTCAAGACATGTTTCGGCCAGTACCGTGCCTGTCGCCGAACTCACGACTCGTCCTTGGTAAAAGCTCCGCCGGCTTCGCGCCAAGCCTTCAAGCCACCCTTTATATGAGCGGCACCCTCCATTCCCATTTTGGTGACGGTCTGCACTGTTAGAGCGGAGCGCCAATCGGCGGCGCAATGGAACAGGAACCGTTTCTTCTCGTCGAAGACTTCCTTGAAGTATGGGCTGTCGGGATCAATCCAAAACTCGATCATGCCGCGCGGGCAATGAAAGCTGTCGGGGATATAGCCGTCGCGCTTGCGTTCTCGAACATCGCGAATGTCGATGACCAGCGTATCCGATTCCTGGGCCTGTTTGATCGCGTCTCCAGGCTCCACCTCCTCGATTTCGGCGCGCGCCGCCTCGACCATCTGAATCACGCCCATCTTCAACTTCGCCATTCCGCTCTCCTCGCCCGGGCGTCTCGACGCCACTATTGGATCTCGATCGGCATCTTGCCGCAATTGTCCCCCTCGCCAAAGACCTGTATTCAAGAGCCAGACCTATTGGGGCAATTGACCCGTTTCCTGATCCGCTTCAACGCCGAGACGCTCATGGATTCGCCAACCAGATCTCCCAACGCGACTGATGACACGATGGATCCAGCATCAATCCATGAAGTGACCCAGGATTGTCCGGATTGGTACCTATGGGCCATGGACCAGCCACGCGAGGAACGGCGGGTAATCTCCGATGGCTGCGAGATCAATTATCTGCTTTGGGACGGGCCGCCGGAGCCCAAGCGACGCGGCGGCTTGCTCTTCGTTCATGGCGGCGGCGGCCACGGACATTGGTGGAGTTTTCTCGCGCCCTATTTCACCCGACATTACCGCGTCGCCGCGCCGGATCTATCCGGCATGGGAGACAGTGGCCGGCGCCCGGAATACAGCGCCGAAATCCGAGCGGCGGAATTAGCCCGGGTGATCGAGGACGCAGGGCTTGGCCCTGATGTTTTCGTCATAGGACACAGTTTCGGCGGCCTGACCGCGACCCGATACGCCGAGTTGCATGGTGATGATATCGCGGGCCTCATCATCGCCGACTCGGCGATTCGCCCGCCTGAGGAGCAGGCCGCCCGCAAACCACGGCGCATGGGTGGCAAACGGCACTATCCCGATTTCGCGACCGCGCTTGCTCGCTTCCGTCTGATGCCCGAGCAGGAATGCGAGAACGCGTTTCTGGTGGAGCATATCGGGCGTCACTCGCTCATGCGAGAGGCCGAGGGATGGACCTGGAAATTCGACGGCAATGCCATGCATCATCGCCGCTTCACCGAGCCCTACCACGACTACCTCACCCGCGTTAAATGCCGTACCGCCTTGATTTACGGCGAGAAGAGCGCGCTACTATCGCATGAGATCGCGGACTACATGCGATCACTCATGGCGCCCGGATCACCGGTGATCGCGATACCCGAGGCGCAACATCATCTTACCCTCGATCAGCCCATGGCCTTCGTGGCGGCGGTGCGCGGTGTGCTGGACGGTTGGTCTCGAGGTCGTGGGCCTGACGCCCGGAGCAATTCCTAATGTTCGGACGCCAAGCGCCATGACTTCCAATCGGCGCGCGGTATTTTCGTGGTGCCTGTTCGACTGGGCGAACTCACCCTATCCGACAATCATCGTCACTTTCGTGTTCTCCGCCTATTTCGCCAAGGGGATCGTCGGCGACGAGATCGAGGGGACGGTCCTGTGGAGCCAGACAATCGCGATCGCCGGGCTGGTGGTCGCGGTCGCAGGCCCCCTGTTGGGCGCCATCGCTGATCAGATCGGTCTGCGCAAGCCTTGGATCGCCTGGTTCAGCCTGATCTGTATCCTTGCGACCGCGACGCTTTGGTTCGCGACGCCCGAACGCGATTCCATCATGCTGGTCCTGGTGGCGGTGGCGGTTTCAACCGTGTGTTTCGAGGTCGTGACGATTTTCTACAACGCCACCCTTCCCGAGATCGCCCCGACCAGCAGACTGGGCCGGATCGGAGGATGGGGTTGGGGCGCGGGATATATCGGAGCGATTTTCTGCCTAGTTCTCTGCCTTTTCGGGCTGATCCAGAACCCGTCGCCTCCATTCGGGCTTAACCCCGACGAGGCCGAGCATGTGCGCGCGACAGTGCTAGTGGTGGCGCTATGGTGGGTGTTGTTCGGCTGGCCCTATCTTGCATTTGTCCCCGACCGTCCCGCCGTCAAGGTAAACCCCATGGGCGCGGCGCGGGCCGGTATCGCCAAATTATGGGGGACCTTGAAAAGCCTCAAGCGCAATAGGGACGTGGCGATCTTTCTCCTTGCCCGCATGCTGTATGTCGACGGGCTCGCGACCTTGTTTCAATTCGGTGGACTTTACGCCGCCGGAACCTTCGGGATGAGTTTCGCCGAAATCATTCAGTTCGGTATCGCCATGAACGTGACCGCAGGGATCGGCGCCTTCGCCTTCGCCTGGCTCGAGGACAAGATCGGCGCGAAACCGACCATCATGCTCTCCCTGGCGGGATTGATCGGGTTCGGCGCCATGGTCCTGATGGCGCCCTCGGCTCACTGGTTCTGGATCTTTGGCCTCAGCCTCAGCCTGTTTATCGGGCCAGTCCAATCGGCGAGCCGCGGCCTTATGGCTCGGATGGCTCCGCCGGATTCCCGCGCCGAGATGTTCGGGCTTTACGCTCTTTCCGGCAAGGCCACGAGTTTCCTGGGACCACTTCTATTCGGGATGGTTACCGCGGCTTTCGGCAGCCAGCGCGCGGGCATGGCAACGATCCTGGCTTTCTGGATCCTGGGCATGGCGCTTCTGGCCTTGGTACGTGTAAATCGCGCGTCGACGAGTCGATAGGTTGAACTCTCCGCGACGGCTCAATTCGCCATCTCCGCGCGAACCCGCTGACGGAAGACATCGATCGGAACCGTGTCGCCCTTGCGCTCGACATGCCAAAAGGTCCAGCCATTGCAGGCCTGGGCGCCCTGGACCGCCGCGCCGACCGAGTGGATCGAGCCCTTCGTCTTGTCCGAGATCACCGTGCCGTCGGCGCGAACCTTGGCGGTCCAGCGCCGGCGCGCGTCGAACATAACCTCGCCGGGCCGCACCAGACCTCGGTCAAGCAAGCTGCCGAATGGAACGCGCGGCGCGGTGCGACGACTTTCGATCTCAAGGACCTCTGGATCGGTGAGAGGTTCGACCGCTTCAACGCGGGCGCGCGCGATATCGGCATAACTTTCTTCCCGCTCTATCCCAATAAACCGTCGCGCGAACCGCTTGGCCACGGCCGCCGTCGTGCCCGAGCCGAGGAATGGATCGAGCACAAGGTGGCCAGGCCGGGAGGTGGCCAGGATCACGCGCGAAACCAGGCTCTCCGGCTTTTGCGTGGGATGCGCCTTCTGGCCGTCCACCTTCAGGCGTTCGGATCCGGTACATAGCGGCAGCAACCAGTCGCTGCGCATCTGCAAACCTTCATTGAGCGACTTCATGGCGTCATAGTTGAAGGTGTAACGCTTGGCATCCTGGCTTTTCGAACACCAGATCAGGGTTTCATGGGCGTTGGTGAAGCGTCGGCCACGAAAATTCGGCATTGGGTTCGTCTTGCGCCAGATGACGTCGTTCAGCACCCAGAAGCCCAGATCCTGCAAGGCCGTGCCGACGCGAAAGATGTTGTGATAACTACCAATGACCCAGAGCGAGCCATCGGGTTTGAGCACCCGCCGGCAGGCCTTCAGCCAGTCGCGGGTAAATGCGTCGTAAGCGGCGAAGTCGGAAAACCGATCCCACTCATCATCGACCCCATCGACCTTGGTGTTGTTGGGCCGCAACAACTCTCCGGATAGCTGAAGGTTGTAGGGTGGATCGGCGAATATCAGATCCACCGATTCCGCCGGTAACTCGTCCATCACCCGCGTGCAGTCACCGACAACAATTCTGTTGTCACCGTTCGATACTTCGACGTTCATTTTCTCTGTCCGTGCCAGGGTCCAGGCGCGGATCATCCCGTAAGCGGGAGTCGCGGTCAAGGCTTCTGGCGCGATTCACTCAATGGACTCAATGGTTTATGTGTGGAAATACCAAATTATTCACAAGATATAGTGGTATGGAATCCAAAACCTTGCCGGTCTTGTGTCACGAGGCATCGCCAAATTTTTCCATTACCGCCCGGACCGGCGCGAAACTTCGACGATGTTCAGGGGTCGGGCCCAATCGGTTCAGCGCGGCCAGATGTTCCGCCGTACCGTAGCCGGCGTTGCGCTCCCATCCATAGCCGGGATAACGGGCCGCGAGTTCGACCATTGTCTGGTCTCGCGCCACCTTGGCGATGATGGACGCCGCCGCAATCGAGATCGAGATCCCATCACCCTTGACCACGGTTCGCGACCGACATGACAGGCCGGGATCACGATTGCCATCGATCAACGCGAATTCGAGACGGCGTTCCAAGCGACGCGTTAGTTCCTCCACCGCGCGGCGCATCGCCAGCATTGTACCCCCGAGAATATTCAGGCGATCAATCTCCTCTCGACTCGCCCATCCAAGTCCAACCGTCGCAACCTTCTCAATCGCGGGCGCCATGGCCGCGCGTCGCGTCGCCGACAGCCGTTTGGAATCATCTATCATCTCTGAAAGCGCACCCAGGGGTCGTGTTGTATCGATCACCACGGCGGCGGCTGTAACAGGCCCGGCAAGCGGTCCCCGTCCCACTTCGTCCACCCCCGCGACCGCCGCATTAGCTTGAAGGTCCAGGCTCTCTTCCAGGCTGAAATCGGGCATGTAACTTCAATTCCAGATATAGTAGGTCGGTAGGGCTATACCAACAATATGCGCTATGCAACAGGCCTTTACGGGTCGTGATAGGACTGTCATGCAGTTCTTGTATTGCTGAGTCTAAACCGTAGGAACAATTGAGTAGTTTTTGAAATCACGCGATTTTCCAATCAAGTTCCTTCGAGTTTATAGCCTGTTTGACGGAGCCGAGAGTCGTTTTCTCAGATACCAGTCGAAAAAGTGTCACCAGGACATTGTTAACATTGACAAAGGCCCTATAGGCGCCAACTTTCAAATTCACCTCACGCAGTCCTGGCGCGTATATGGATTCCTGGATCGTCGCCTTTGCCTTTTTCGCGCTCTCGATGTCGGCTTCACCAGGCCCCAACAATGTCATGGTGACAGCTTCCGGCGCGAATTTCGGTTTCCGCCGCACCCTGCCGCACATGTTCGGCGTGGCCTTCGGGTTTCCGGTCATGTTGCTTTGTGTCGGCGTCGGTGTTGGCGCTCTTCTGGCTAACCACTCGGAGATCCAGACCGGCCTCCGGGTGATCGGGTCGCTTTATCTGTTGTATCTGGCCTGGCGCATCGCGCGTGCCGGCGATCTTGAGGTCGGCGCCAGTAAACCTCGCCCCATGACCTTCCTCGAGGCTGCTGTTTTTCAATGGTTCAATCCGAAAGCCTGGCTCATTGCCGTGGGCGCGCTTGGAACCTACGCGCCGAGTGGGGAACCATTGGCACCAAACCTGCTGATCATGGGTTTGATCTTCATCCTCGCCTGCCTGCCATCGGTGGGCTTTTGGACCTTGATCGGGACGGGGGTGGGACGGTTGCTGTCAACCCAAAGCGCGATGCGGATCTTCAATATCTCGATGGCGGCTCTGCTGGTTGCGTCGCTCGCCTTGGTTTTCGACTAACCCAACCGTTACAGCAGGGAAAGTTGATCCCCTGGTGCCGGCGGTGGGACGAAAGAGGTACAATCCAGGCTCTCGCCCCGGACCTTTTGGTCCAATCCTAGGCGAAGCTTCATCTTCTTGATCCGCTGAGCGATTAGATCGGCATAGGGTCCGGTTCCGCGCTGTCTTTCTCCCCATGTCGACCGATAGAGGGCGCCGCCCCTGGTTTGACGCACGAGCGAGAAGACCCGACGCGCCCGATCCGGGAAATGCTCTTCCAACCACTCGGCGAACAACCCCTTGATTTCATGCGGGAGCCGCAACAGCACGTAGCCCGCGCCGACCGCCCCCGCCGCCGCGACGGCCTCCAGGATGGGTTCGATCTCGTGGTCATTGATCGCGGGGATGATCGGCGCGACCAGGACCTGAACCGGCACGCCGGCGGCGGTCAGCAACCGGACGGCCTCCAAGCGCCGGGCCGGCGTGGTGGCCCGAGGCTCCATGACTCTGGCAAGGTCACGATCGAGCGTCGTGATGCTGAGCGCGACCGAGCACAGATTGCGCCGCGCCATTGATGCCAGAATGTCCAGATCCCGCAAGACCAGCGACGACTTCGTCACGATCGTCAGCGGATGATTTGCGCGGTCCAGCACTTCCAGCAGCGCGCGGGTGATCCTTCTCTGTTTTTCGATCGGCTGATAGGGATCGGTGTTTGTTCCGAACGCGATCGGCGCGACCTGGTAGCCCGGCTTGCGCAGTTCCTTTTCCAAGAGCGCGGGGGCGTCGGGTTTCGCGAAAAGCCGGGTTTCAAAATCCAGGCCAGGCGACAAACTGAGATAGGCATGGGTCGGTCGCGCGAAACAATAGATGCAGCCATGCTCGCATCCCCGGTAGGGATTGATCGAGCGATCAAAGGGAATGTCCGGCGAATTGTTGCGCGCGATGACGGTACGGCTGGTATCCTCGCCGATGGTCGTTCGCAAGGGTGCCGACGGTTCAAGATCCCCCGGCCAATCGTCATCAACCGCGACCCGCACCTCGCGTTCAAAACGACCGGTTTCACTGGAAACAGCGCCTCTGCCCTTCCGCGGAGCCGGTTTTTTGGCAACGAAAGCGTCGCCGCGCGCATGGGGATCGCATCTCATGATCCCAGTGTAATATGGCAATAGAACAAATCAAGAACAAAATAAGGCGGCTTTATGGAGTGAAACAGGCCACCGCCTCCTCGTTAGTCGTCGTCGGGGCGTTCGACGCGATGGTTGTCCAAATGTCGAACCTCCGCCTCCGCGGATGCACGCTCTCGCGCCTTTTCACTCTTGGTTCGGCCGAATTTGACCCGGTTCTCGGAGGCCCGTCGCTCAGCCGCGTCGCGCTCCTTGCGTTTCCGGGCGCCGCGCAGATTAACAACCTTTCCAGCCATCACAATCTCCCGGTCAAACCTCGTCCAACCTCAGGCGCGCCTCGCCGATCCAGTCCTCGCGAACCCGAACCACCGTCTCAAGTTCAACAAAGGCGGCAAGCCGTTTACTCACATGGTCGCGAATTCGCGCCCGCAAGCCGGTTTCCTCAGTCTGTCCGACATGCCGCTCGGCATACCACTTACAGCTCCAAGTGGTCGATCGAAGCCAAGCGAGGCGACGCATGGGCATCAGCCAAGGACGCACCTCATCCGCCATGTCGATGGGCAGATGCCCGAGATAGGCGGCGTAGAACGCCTCGATATCCGCCCGATCCAGAACCGCCTGTACATCGATATCCCAGAGCGTCGAGGTCAGAACCGTCGCATGACCCAGATCCACGCCCGGCGAGCCATAAAGTGCTTTTTCCAGGTCGGTGAAATGCACGCTTCCATCCGCCGCCACCAAGAAGTTTCCGGGGTGAGTGTCGGTTAGGCACAGCCTTGCCGGCGGATGAGCGCCGACTTTTTCGTTGGCGAAGTCGCGCGCCCAGCGCAACTCGTCGTTCAATAACCTCACGACTTCCGGGTCCCGCGCCGATTTTTCGATGAAAGGGGCTTGGGCCTCGATGAACCCCATGACGCCCAAGAGAGGGTCCGCGTGACTGGCCAGTGGCGGGCGAGCACTCTCGTCGGGCACCAACAGCGTGTGAACCCTGGCGAAACACACCGCCATCCCCCCCAGATCGCGCGGCAGTTCGACCGGTCCACCTTCGATCTCGGCGATCACCAAGGCGCCCATCGGCAGATCCGCCGACGGTTCGAAACGATCGATCAGAACCGGCACATGTCCACTCCGACTCGCCCGCTCGAAACACGCCGCCTGGTAGGCCAGATTGCGGACAGGGTCCAAACCGAACTGGCTTAACCGGGGCAAACGCACCAATGGACGGTTTCCATCGACACGAAGACCCTTGATCCTGACATGATCATGGGCCAAGCCTTTGTCCGGCAAACGTTCGAGATCGTCCTCGCCAACATCCGCGAATACGGGTCGCGTCTTGAGCGAGGCGAGCAAGCGAGAAAGGTCGACGGTGGTGTTCATCCGGCAATCCAAGGGGTGTTAAACCAGCATCGGCGTCACGCGCGAGACTTCGATGTTTAGCATGATTCTCGCCCCGGACCGGAAGGGTGTCTCATGAGAGCGGGTCGGCGCGGCAATCGCGAAAAGTCGGACGGAAGCCTACCTCCACGGGATCAAGCCCGAGGCGACGGACGAAAACGGGCCCGCAGGCTCAGTCTTTCGGTGATCATTCCGACCCTGAACGCGGCCGACTCTCTCGCCGACACGGTCGCGGCACTGGCGCTGGCGGATCGACGGGGCATTGATCTGGAAATCGTGGTCGCCGACGGAGGGTCCACGGATTCGACCTTGACCGTGGCCGAGGAACTCAATGCCAAGGTCGTCGTGGCGGAACGCGGTCGGGGACCACAACTGATCGCCGGAGCCAAGGCCGCCCAAGGCGAATGGCTGCTGTTTCTGCACGCCGATACGATTCTCGACCGCGGTTGGGACGCGACGGTGATGGTTTATGTTTCCGACGATCGCAACCGGGACCGAGCCGCGGTGTTTTCCTTCGCCCTCGACGATACCAGTGCCTCCGCCAGACGGCTGGAGCGCATTGTACGCTTTCGCAACAACTGGCTCGGCCTGCCCTATGGCGATCAGGGTCTGTTGATCCACCGACGGTTCTACTCACGCCTTGGCGGATACAATCCGTTGCCCCTGATGGAGGATGTGGAAATCATCCGCAGGATCGGCATGGCTCGGCTGGCACGGTTCGACGTCGAGGCCGTGACCTCGGCGCGCCGTTATCAACGGTCCGGATACATTCCGCGCGTGCTACGTAATTTTCTCTGTCTCACTCTCTATTTCGCGCGCATCCCACCGCGTTGGATCGCCCGATTGTACGGATAGCCTCGATGAGTCGACATGAGCATCTGATCGTCTTCGCGCGCGAGCCGAAACTGGGAACCGGGAAGCGCCGTCTTGCCAAAGGCATCGGTATGGTCCGGGCCGGATTCTGGTACCGGCGGCAACTTCGGAGCCTTTTGCGTCGCCTAAAAGGCCGAGCTGGGCGACGTCGTCACCTCTTCGTCACGCCGCCGACCGCGCCGGGCGCGCCGATTTGGCCTCGAGGTTGGAAGAAATCGGCGCAAACCGACGGAGATCTCGGATCGCGCATGCACCATGCCCTGTCGCTGCCGGGGGCCGGACCGGCTGTCCTTATCGGCAGCGATATTCCGGATATTAAAGCCCGCCACATCGACGCGGCTTTTCGAGCCCTGGCGCGCGCCGATGTGGTGTTGGGACCGGCGGCGGATGGTGGCTATTGGCTGATCGGCATGCGGCGGCGGCGCGCCCCGCCGCGTTTCGGCCATATACGTTGGTCAACAGCCCATGCGCTAGAGGATACAATCGCCGGTTTTCCCAAGGGGACCACGGTCGCGTTGCTTGAAGTTTTGCGGGATGTGGACGAGGCTCGAGACCTGGACCGGGGCCGCTATTCCGGGCGTTAGGACGCCCGACCAAACAATTCGTGCTCCCGCAGTCGCGGCATGATCTCGACAAAGTTGCAGGGGCGAAAACGGATATCCAGCTGGTTGCGCAGGATATCGTCCCACGCGTCCTTGCAGGCACCGGTGGAACCGGGCAGCGCGAACAGGTATGTCCCCCCCGCGACCCCCGCGATCGCCCTGGACTGGATCGTCGAGGTACCGATTTTTTGATAGCTGAGCCAACGGAACAACTCGCCGAAGCCTTCGATTTCCTTCTCGAAAACCGCCTTGAAGGCCTCCGGCGTCACGTCGCGACCGGTCACGCCGGTTCCTCCCGTCGACAACACCACGTCGATGCCGGGATCCGCGATCCAACTTCGCAATCGCGCGACAATCGCGTCAACTTCATCCTTCACGATCGATCGAGCGGCCAGGATATGCCCGTCGCCCTCGAGACGAGACACCAAGGTGTCACCCGAGCGATCATCGGCGAGACTTCTCGTATCCGATACCGTCAAAACCGCGATGTTTACCGGGACGAAGTCCCGAGAGTCATCAATTCCGGGCATCCCTATATCCCCGCGACACTTGTCCCTCGACGGATTCATACCGCGGCCAAGACCCCGAGGCGACTCGGTCGAGACTTGGCGACGGCTCTCCACGCCGCAATCTATACATCCAGAGGTTTCGAAGCACGTCCTCTATGAAGTTTCGCGTCTCCGGCGAGGGAATGGCTTCGATAAAGAACAACGGGTCGTCCTTGTAGTTTACCTCGCGCTCCCATTTCCGGAGCGTTCCGGGGCCAGCGTTGTAGGCCGCCAGAAGCTTGAACAGATCGGCGCCGACATTGTCGTCTTCCATGAGGTGGCGAATATACCGGTCTCCGAGCGCGATGTTCACCGCCGGCTCAAACAAGGTTTTGCGTCCCTTGCGACTACCAAGGGACTTGTCCTCGCCCACGAAGGCGGCGGTCCTCGGCATCAACTGCATCAACCCGCGCGCGCCCCGCCGACTCTCGGCAAGGGGATCGAATTGGCTCTCCCGACGCGCGACCGCGTAGAGCAGGGAGGGATCAATCTCAAGGTTGTCGGGAAGCGTCCAGTCGGGAATTGGAAACAATGCCGCGTAGTAGGCACGATGACCTTCGGCCTTGAGCACTCCGGCCACGCGCATTGACAGGCTAGGCAGGCCGTGACGCGCGGCAATCCCCATGACGATTGGTCTCAAGGGATCTTCAAGCCTTGGGAACAGCCGGCGAAACTCCCAGCCCACTTCCTGTTTCATATCAAGCTCAAGCAACGCCAGGCCGCGGCGAAATCCGGAATGGACCATTAGACGGTCCAACGCGGATCGTGTCAGTTTCGGCAAGGTCCAATCCAGAGGCATATTCACGCCGAGCGCCCGCCGCGCCAGCAGTCCATAGAAGGTGCCCGGAACCGTCGCGGCCTGAACGAGCCATTTCGTGGCTTCACTGGGGTTACGGGAGGCGAGATGCGCGCGCGATGCCCAATACGCCCCCGCGGCGCGCGCGGTCGGCCCGGCCTCCAACCACGCCGCCAAAGCCTGGAAGTGCTCGCCGGCTTCCTTGGTTTTCCCGAGCCGCCAGGCCGCGAGGCCAGCGGTCCAAGCAGCCTTCGGAATTGACGCCACCGCCTCGGAAAGACTTTTCTTGGCCAGCTTCAGCGCTTGCTCGTCTTTTCCAAAAACGAAATAGCCGTGTGCTATGTCGGCGCGGGCAAGCGCGAACTCCGTCTTATCGAGCAACTGACGCGCCCGCATTGTGTCCAGGGTCCTGAGAGCCCCGGTTGGCCAACCCTTGCGAACCAATCGTCTGATCTGGCCGCGCAGGGACGCCACCGCGCGCCGTGTCGCCTTGGAGCGCTTACGAGAAGACTTATAAGCTCGCGGTCCCTCGCTTACCGGATTGGCGCCATTCCCGAGGAGGATTCCTCCGCTCGGCACCGGAGTCGGCTTCCAGCCAGGGATCCGGCGTTTTTTGGCAAGTCGGTATATTCTAAAGGCTTGAGGATGATCCGCGTGGTTTTTCAGCCACCGGTGCAATTCCGGATATTGAGAGCGGTATCTCGTGGGGTGCAGATATTTTTGAGCGCGCGCGTGGCCAACAAGAATGTCGTCATCCAATTGCTTGATGATCATGGACGCTTCCGCCCATTTACCGCCTTCCTGGAGTTCGAAAATTCGCCCATATCTTTCGAGATCCGCTCGCGTAAGGATCTTCGGAACGGCGACCTCCGCGTCCACCGAGATGGATCCCGACACCCCGCCGCGCGACACATCCACGGGTTGAGCCGGAGCGGCGGCCATGACGGCATGGGGAAACATCGCCGCGATCGCGACGAGCGCCATTGCCATGATCATTTTCGCGGGGCGAGAAATAACACACGCCTCCCATGACGACCGAGATTGTCCATCCCGCCGAATGGGGGCGGATCATTGCGGCACCTAAGGCTAATACGCGTGTGGCCACAAGCACTTTCAACGCATGCCACCCCAGCGCTTAGGGTGGATCGGTCGCGCATCGGTTTTCCGAACTCCGCGAAAACTGCATAAAATTTTCTTTTAAATTCATAGCTTAAAGCAAAAATCTTCTTGTGGAATCGTAACAAGGTTTGTTCTTAAAGCTAAATGAGAAAAACACCATTCAGGATATTGATTTATCGTGATTCCTTTAGTTTCTTGTCCACCATTAGCAAATCATGCCAGGCATTTGCCTTTTGTCCTGGCGATCGCAGTAAGAAGGCTGGATGAAAAGTCGCCAGCGCGGGAATCGGTTCCGCCGTTTCCGAGGATCGATAAGCCAACCACCGGCCCCGCAGACGCATGATGCCTTCCTTGCGACCCAGCAGGGTCTTGGCCGAGGTCCCCCCGACCAGGACGAGCATCTTGGGCGCCACCAACTCGATATGTTTTTTGATAAAGGGGAGGCAAGCGGCAACCTCGGCAGGCGTCGGCTCTCGATTCCCCGGCGGCCGCCAGGGCAGGATATTGGTGATATAGGCGCTTTCCCGATCGAGCCCAATCGACGCCATCATCCGATCCAAAAGCCGACCGCTAACGCCGACAAAGGGCCGACCCTCGCGATCCTCGTCGGCGCCGGGCGCTTCCCCGATGAACATCACGTCGGCGGCGGGGTCGCCATCGCCAAAGACCAGGTTCTTCGCGGTATGCTTCAAGGGACATCCGTCGAATGCCGCGAGATACTCTCGCAACATCTCCAGATCCGTGGCGGTATCGGCGATTCGCTGGGCGGCCTGATCGCTGGCCACCGTCGAAGACTCACCGGGGACCGAGGCGGTGCGGGGCGTCTCGGCGAACGAAACCATGGGCCGCGTCACCATGGGCCACGTCGGGGCGGCCGCGATCACCGGCGGCTTCTCGGACGCCGCGAATCGGTCCAACGGCGCGTCCAAAAGCACTTCGTCGACGCCGGCGTCATGGTACCAGGCAAGCATGGCGCCGGCGGCATCCTCCATCCCTATCGTGCCTTCCAAATCCCGCTCTTTCCACATGAGGTTCAGGTCATCTTGCCGTAAACGTGACCCTGTGTCAGATATGACACGAACCGAGTGAGATACAAAGGTGGGCGAAGGCGAATGGAACGGGAATTCATGGAATACGATGTCGTGATCGTTGGCGCCGGGCCCTCCGGGCTTTCGGCCGCGATCCGGCTGCGCCAAATCGCCGAGGAAACCGGCAACGATCTCAGCGTTTGCGTGATCGAGAAAGGCTCCGAGGTCGGCGCGCATATCTTGTCGGGCGCGGTACTCGAACCCCGCGCCTTGAACGAGCTTTTCCCGGATTGGAAAGAGCGCGGCGCACCGCTCAATACGCCGGTCGCCGAGGACCGCTTCATGTATCTGACCCGCGGTTCCGGGTTTCGGATGCCCACCCCGCCGCAGATGCATAACGAGGGTAACTATATCATCAGCCTCGGTAATCTCTGCCGCTGGTTGGCCGAACAAGCCGAGGCGATGGGGGTCGAGATCTATCCGGGCTTCGCGGCGGCGGAGGTGCTTTACGCGGCGGACGGCTCGGTGCGGGGCATCGCGACCGGCGACATGGGCATCGGCAAGGACGGCGAGGCGACCGCCAACCACACGCCAGGAATCGAGCTACACGCCAAGCAAACCGTTTTTTCCGAGGGTTGTCGGGGGTCGCTTACCAAGACCTTGTTCGAGAAATTCAATCTCCGGGACGGGGTGGACCCCCAGACCTATGGGATCGGCATCAAGGAGTTGTGGGAAGTCGACCCAAGCGTGCATCAGGAAGGCTTGGTCTTGCACACCATCGGCTGGCCCATCGATTCGAGTACCTATGGCGGCTCGTTCCTCTACCATCTCGAAAACAACCAGATTTCCGTCGGTTACGTGGTCGGGCTAGACTACCAGAACCCACATCTCAGCCCGTTTGACGAGTTCCAACGCTTCAAGACGCACCCGAAAATCCGGAAGTTCTTCGAGGGCGGCCGGCGAATCGCCTATGGCGCGCGCGCGATCAACGAGGGTGGGTTTCAGTCGATCCCGAAACTGACCTTCCCAGGTGGCCTGATCGTCGGCTGCGCCGCGGGCTTCTTGAACGTGCCGAAGATCAAGGGCTCCCACACCGCGATGAAATCCGGAATGACAGCCGCCGAGGCGATTGCCGCGACGCTGACGGCCGGTGACGAAGCCGGCGGTGGGCGCGAGATCGCCGATTATGGCGAGCGCATAAAGAAATCCTGGATTTGGGACGAGCTCTATCAGGTTCGGAACATTAGGCCGGGTTTCAAGGCAGGGAACACTTTCGGGCTGGTTCACGCCGCGATCGACACCTATCTCTTCAAGGGTAAGGCGCCATGGACGCTACGACACCATCCGGACCATGAGTCGCTAAGACCCGCGGCGCAATGCGAGAAAATCAGTTACCCGAAGCCGGACGGAAAGATCAGTTTCGACAAACCGTCATCGGTCTATATGTCGAACACCAACCACGAGGAAAATCAGCCCGCTCACCTGACCTTGAAGGACCAGACGATTCCGGTGGCGCATAACCTGGAATATTATGACGCTCCGGAGCAAAGGTTCTGCCCGGCCGGGGTCTATGAAATCATCTATGACGATGATGGCGAGAATCCCGCCCTTCAGATCAACGCTCAGAACTGCGTGCACTGCAAGACCTGCGATATCAAGGATCCGACGCAAAACATCAACTGGGTGGTTCCAGAGGGCGGCGGCGGACCCAATTATCCCAATATGTAAGGGAGACAACCACTTGGTCAGCGTTCCCCCGGCGAGGATTTTTGAAGCAAGGGCGCGCGCGAAATCTCGCGGACCCGTAGCCGGGTTCGTGGTGGCGACCTCCCTGACACTCGCGGGAGTTTTGCTCGCGGGTTGCCAAACCACGGGTACTCAGACCCCTATCAACACGACCTTAGGCTCGATCTCGCACAGAACAACGGCCGGCAGCTATTTGATGGCCCGACAGGCCTATCGAGCGCGCGACCTTGGCAAGGCGGCGTCCAATTTCGAAGCGGCCTTGAACAACGACCCTGAGAATCCGACCTTGTTGAGGCGGGCATTTCTGGCGGAACTGGAGTTCGGCGCCATACCGGCGGCTGTCACCCTGGCGGAACGAGCGGAACGGGTGGGGGATTCCGGGGGGCCCTTCATGCTGCTCACACTGGCGCTCAATGCCGCTAAGGCAGGTGACTGGACGGCCGCGGAAGAGCGAATGCTTCGGCTTAGAAAGACACGCTTGAACCAGATTCTGGCGCCGCTGATTTCCGGCTGGATCTCGGTGGGTCGGGACGATTACGCCGCGGCGCGCGCGTCCTTCGACAAGGTGAAGGCGATTTCGGGATTCGAGGTGCTGGCGCTCCTACACTCCGCGCACGCCAAGCGGCTTGAAGGTGATATCGAGGGTGCCAACACGCTTTTCCAGGAAGCGCTGACCAAGGCCGGGAAACCACCCTTGCGTCTCAGCCTTGCCGCCGCGATTCACCACGCGGCAAACGGTCGCCTGGACGAGGCCAAGCGGATATTGAAGGAGCGCGACGAACGCGATCATGATTCGAACGCGGTCGCCACGCTTTTGTCGGCGGCGGAATCCGGGCGTTCCGTTCCGGGTCTCGTCGGCTCCGCCACGGACGGGATGGCAGAAGCATTGTTCGATATCGCCAGCGCGCTACAGCGGGAGCGTGGGAACAACACCTCAATGATCATGGCGCAACTCGCGCTCCACATGCGCTCGTCATTTCCCTTGGCTCAATTGCTCGTTGGCGAAATTCTCGATGATCGCGGCTATCACGACGATGCGCTGGAGATTTACCGGCGAATTCCGGCGTTGTCCGCCTATCAAACCATGGCTCGGCTCCGGGCGGCTTCGAGCCTCCAGGACTTGGATCGCTCGGAGGAGGCCGTCGAGGTTTTGCGAGATCTCGCCAATAGTCGAGCCGCGGATCCGACCCCATGGATTCGGATTGGCGATTTACGACGGACAGAGAAAAAATGGGACTTGGCCGTTGACGCCTATGATCGCGCGTTTGAACGCATAGAAACCATAGCCCGTCGCGACTGGAGCTTGTACTACACGAGAGGGGTCGCGCTAGAGCGCGCGAAACGCTGGGCGCGTGCCGAGAGCGACTTTTTGAAGGCATTGGAACTCTCGCCGGACCAACCCTATGTCATGAATTATCTCGGGTATTCCTGGACCGAACAGGGCGTAAACCTGGCCAAGGCCGAGCGCATGATTTCCAAGGCGGTCGAGCTTCGCCCGAAGGACGGTTACATCATCGACAGCCTGGGCTGGGTCCTGTACCGGACGGGGCGGTTCGAGGAGGCAGTCCCCAAACTTGAAAAGGCGGTCCAGTTACGTCCCAATGATGCGACCATCAACGATCATCTGGGTGATGCCTATTGGCGCGTGGGTAGAGAGATCGAAGCGACCTTTCAATGGAGGCGAGCTTTAGCGATGAAACCCGAACCGGACTTGGTCGCCACGATTAGATCGAAGCTCAAGCAGGGGTTACCTCCGCCCGTGATTATCAGGGAAGAGAGCAGCAAAGCCGGGATCGCCCGTGATCCGGACGCTTGAAACGGTTGCTTACGCCAAACTCAACTTGACGCTTCACGTGGTCGGGAAACGAGCGGACGGCTTGCACCTGCTCGACAGCTTAACCGTGTTCACCCAGTTCGGCGATCATGTGCGGATATCCACGGGCCATCGAAACGATCGGGTTGATGTTTCGGGTCCCTTCGCGGGCGCCATTGACGGCGAAAACATAGTTTCAAAAGCGCTTTTTCTATATCGCGGTCTTACGGATACGCCCGACGGGCTGGTGATAGAGATCGTAAAGAACATCCCCGTGGCCGCGGGTCTGGGTGGCGGCTCCTGTGACGTGGGGGCCGTACTGCGGCTACTACAGAAGATCGTTGACCAACCATTGAGCGCGGAAGCATTGAACACGCTAGCGACGTCCGTCGGGGCCGATGTTCCCGTTTGTCTTTCCGCTCAACCCGCGCGGATGAAAGGGATCGGAGAACTACTGTCATTTATCGACCCTATCCCCGCCCATCAGATTGTATTGGTAAACCCCGGCGTCGGACTTTCCGCCGGCAAGGTTTTCCAGGCGTTTCGGGGGCCATTCTCCGGGCCGGTCGGGGTTCCCGGTGGCTTCTCCGATGGCGAAGAACTTTTCGCTCACATCGGAGCGGAACCGCGGAATGATCTGCTGGGGACCGCCACCCGCTTAGCCCCGGTCATTTCCGATGTACTGACATATCTTCGCGGTGTTCCGCGCGCTCGTAGCGTCGGAATGTCGGGAAGCGGCCCGACTTGTTTCGCCGTGTTCTCCAATGGCGACGGCGAGGCGCTGAAGAGCGCACTGGAGGGAGCTAGGGAAAAGGGGTGGTGGGCAACCGCCACCGCCGCCCGGGCGTGAATCCGCTCGATCTGTTTGAAGTTACAACGGATTCACTCAATCAAGATCCGCTGTAGGTCGGATATTCCGGGGTGCTCATTGGGGAATATGGTCGGGAAACCAATCCGCTTCTAGCCCGATAACGGTTTGGATTCGCCCGCCGCTTTCATGTGATTCAACAGGTTTTCGGAAGGGATGCCGGTGATCGGAAGATCCTGTCGTTTCTGGTATTCTCGAATGGCCGTTCGGGTTTTCGGGCCGGCGATGCCATCGATTCTTCCGTCGTAGACACCAGCGCCTCGCAGAACCGCCTGGATCGCGGCAACAGTAGTGCCGGTTGAAAGCTCGTCGGTTTGTGTATTCGCGGTTTCCGCGAATGTGGCCGGCTTGGCCTTAACGCCGGTTGAGCTCCTAAGCAAGGCGAGGCGGCTTTCCGCCTCGTGATGCCCCGCGTCCGCGGCTTGTTTGTAAAGGGCAAGGGCCTTGTTTTTGTCGGGTGGTACACCCAAGCCGTCTTCGGTCAGGACAGCCAGATTGTAGGTTGCTTTTGATACGCCCTGGCGGGATGCCGCCCGAAACCATCGAACCGCCTCTCCATAGCTCAAGGGGATCCCCCGTCCTTGGAGATAGAAGTTTCCCAGATTGTACTGAGCTAGAGGATGCGACTGTTCCGCCGCGCTATGGTACCAAAGAAAGGCTCGCACATCGTCCTTGGTCACGCCCAGGCCGCGTTCGTAGAGAACGGCAAGGTTGTATTGCGCGCTGGCGACACCTTGAATAGCGGCTTCTCGAAACCACTCCGAGCCCTCGGCATAGTTCTGCTCGATGCCGTCACCCTGGATATATCGGCGCGCCAGTTCGAGTTGCGATCTCGGATCGCCGGCGCGAGCCGCGCTGGTTAAAGCCGCCATGGATACATTCCGGTTGGTTCCGCTTGGCGGAATACTAGCCTGCTTGATAGTGGGGGCCGTAGGCAATGCGGCGAGGCGCGTCGTGGGATTTGGTTGCTTGATGGGTTCCGAGGAAACGGGCCCGGGAATGACAGGGGGTAGCGGTGGAGGTGTCGCCAGTTTTGGTTTGATGATCGGTGACGCCAACTTTGGCCGCGCGAGCGGTTGGGGTTTCCGGGTCTTCTCGCTCGAGAGGGTCGGCTGTTCCGAGGCCGGTGCCGTCGATAAGTTCGCCACCTCCGGGTCGTCGGGTTTCAGGATATCCGCCTCGGCCACGCGCCGGGGTTCCTGATCTATCTTATCGGGGGAATCTGATTCGGTGACTGGTGGTGACGGCACGTCACGGCCGAGCGTTTTCGGTGTGGCTTGGCGATCAACGACCATGACCGGCGGTTTCGCGTCGTCGGATTCCTCCAAGCCCGCGATCAAATCCCCCAGGAATCCACGACCCTCGGAATATGCATCCGCGATGGTTAGTCTGGCTTGCTGGGCATGCTTTCCCAGCTTGTCGACAAGTTGGGTCCTAACAGGCAAAAATCCGAGAGGCTCGGCGAATATATACCCAGCGGCAACCGATCCGACGATGAGAAACGGAACTATTCCAGCCGCGATTCGCCGCGTCTGACGCCAATTTGTTCGACGGGCTTCGGAACTAGCGAGAGCCGGGTTTGTTTCAAACCCGCCCTGAATACCGGTAAAGTGGACCTCTTGGACTGACCTGGCGTTGTTTTCATCCGCCGGCCTTGGCGGTTCGGGCGGGGGCGTGGGATACAACGCCTCGCGAGGATTCGCTTCAATGGGTCTGGCCGTCAGTTTCTCCAAGTCAGCCGGAGACGGCAGATCGGCCGGATCAACCGTTGAGAGGGAATCGGTTGGAGGAACCGGGAGCGGGCGATGTGATGTCTGGGAAACAAACACGCCCTCTGCGTTGCTGGGATGGTCCGCCTCCGGCCCGACCTTGGGTGAACCTTCCGCGGGTACCGTGATCGGCGGTTCCATGCCGGTAATCGCGGCATTAAGGTTATGGATCGGCGCGCTCGGAAACGGACGTGTCGGTGCCGATGGCGGTATCTCCGTCGCGACTTCCCCAGATGATGGATTGATTTGTGGGGATGGGATTTCGTTGTCGGTTATCTCCGGAGCAAGAGAACCGAGAGGTGCCGGGGGAAGGTCCGTTCCCGCCAGCGGCTTCCCGTGCCGCGCCGTTGGCGCAGCTGGGACATTCCGCTTGGTGTCGGTGTCGCGAAGTCGTGGCGTGCCGCCACGCTCAAGCGCCTCGGCGGCCACCAGGCGCAACGCGAGGTCCTTGAGCGCGTATCCAACCGGCCTTAACGCGCCGTCCAGGCGCGAACGCGATGCCTCCAGTTCCTTGTCGATAAGGTCGAGTATATCTTCGGTCGCGAGAGCCGGTTCGCCGCGAGTCTCGGATTCAACGGACATGGGCGTTGGTTGTTGCCCGACTTCCCCCGGGAGTTCGGAGCGAGACACGCTCGAATAATCGAGAATGGCGCGATCAATCCATGCGCCAATCGTTAGATCGGAATTGCCCGCGCGCGATCGCGCGATCGCGCGCGTTTCCTCATCAATACCCTTAACACTCCAGGCGGAACCAGCACGCGCCACTGAGGAACCTCACGGTGAGTATGAGTAGTACGGGTAGTGTATCAATTTTCCAGGGATTTCTCAATCCTTGACGGGAAATGCCCGAACGGCGCTACCTTTAGGAATTATCGACCACGGAAGAGCCGAGAGAAGAAACCACCGCCAGACTCAGGCGGGAGAATGGCTTCCTCTATCCTTTGCAACCTCTCCGAAAGTCGCATCACCGCGCGCTCCACCGGAGCGGTTGAATAGCTGGGTTCGCTTTCCTCGTTCAAGGCTGATCGCAGCCCTTCAACCTCTCGCGTCAGCCCATCGAAACTGGCCAATCTCGCTACGATCGCTTCAACGTCCTTGGTCGCGCGCGCTTCTGACGCCGCTAGGCGCTTCTGCAGGGATTCAACTTTTCGCTCAAGCGCCTTGATGGTTTCCTGATCTTCCTTGGAGGGTCCTTGAGATGGCTGTTGTTGCGGTGCGGGCTGGGGCATGTACATCGGATGCGCCATCGCGGGCATGGTCCAGTGGGAAGCCATTGGAACCCCTTGATTGACGGCCGGCATCATCTGTCCCGCGCCGATAGGCGCTTGAACGTGCTGTGACGGCGCGGGTTGTGGCGGGATTGGCATGATCGGTGGCCGCGCGGCAGGCCAAGGTTGCGGTGGAGCTTGGGAGACCCGACCTGCCTCCACGGCGTCCGTGGCCGTGCTCCATTGACCGGGTCCAAAGGTGAATCGACTATCGGACCCGCCGCGGACGGGCGCGCCCCGCGGCGGCGCCTTGGGGGCCACATTCTCGGAATCACTGTTTGGCGAGCCGACGGGCTCGGAGCCGTCGGATGATTTATTGCCATGGTCGGCATCGTTGGATCCCGATGCCCGAATCTGGCGGCTGAGCCAAACACCAACAGGGAGTCCCGCTCGGCGCGCGGCTGACTTGGCTTGATCGCGATCTTCTTGCGACACGCCCTTCACGCTCCAAGGAGACTTTAACGCCATTTCCGCGCCACTTCCGTCATTACTCGGGTGTAGTCGGTACCAATTCCCCTAGTACGACAAGGTCCGACTTGTGAGTTATACGGATTTTTTCGCGGATTTTCAATGTCCAATAATACGGCGCTTTTTCAACGATATACTATGCGCAATCCAAAATACTACCGTGCGACAACGAGCGTTCACTCATCCCACCCGGTCTTACGATATCGTGGCGGTCCATCCAACGCCTTGGGTCGAGTTTTCTCCAATGGGGACGAGGATCTGTTCTCCAGTAGCTCGATCCTCAGGGCCATCTGCTGAATGATCTCTTGCAACGGTTCCACCACGTTCAGAATTCGATTTTCGCTCTCCGCGATTTTTTCAACGATGCCACGACGCAAGCGCTCCTCGACTTCGCGCGAGCCTGCTTCCCGCGTGGTGGCGGGCGGGCGGGCCGGTGCGGTGTTTTCAACCGTGGGGTTTGAGCCGCGAGGCTCGTCAGTATCGGCTCTAATTGCTTGCGAGAGCCACTCGCCCATTGTGATGCCCTGTTCGGCGGCCGCCTTCTTGACGACTTCCCGCGCTTCCTTGGACACGCCTTTCACGCTCCAGGGCATGTCTTTCTTTGGGTCGTTTCGGGCCATCGAATTCTCCTCCCGCGCATGATAAACGATCCAACTCGGGGCTGTTAAGAATATCAAATCACAACGACATATTGCCCGCGCAAAACTCTTCGGATATTGTCCGCGCGATTCTGGGGCGTAGCCAAGTGGTAAGGCAGCGGGTTTTGATCCCGCGATCGCAGGTTCGATCCCTGCCGCCCCAGCCAGATTCTCCTTATTATCCAAAAGTTATCGCCCGGCATCGGCGTAGCGAGGCGCTTAATCGTTCCGGGTTAGAGTTCACCGCGTTTCGAGCCAAAGGCTCGATTCGATGGCGCCTGGAACTAATGAAATCCAGCCAAGCCCCCGCGATTCGACTAGATCGGGGCGGTGATTTCTTATGAAGTGAGTGGAGAAAACCGGTTGGAACCGATTGCCGGCCATTAGAGCGGCAACGACAATCTGCTCGTTGTAATTCCGCCAGGACCAGCTTTCGGGATAGGCATCGGGCAGGAAAACATCGTGAAAGTGAACGAAAACGCCCGTGGGCAACCCTGGGAGAAGTACATTCACGATCCAGTCAATATCGCCGCCGGGCATGGCGATATGACTGGAATCCACAAATAGAAAATCACCCGATTCGAGCCGAGGCAATAGATCGATCGGGACATGCTGCGCCGGCTTCCGCAGCAATTCGACATCCAACGCGCTGATATCGGCGCGTGGCTCCGGGTCAACGCACGTCATCTTGGTCGCGAGACCCGCGTCCTGTATCGCGCGCATCATGAACCGCGTGGAATGCCCGGAACCAATCTCGAGAATTCTACCAGGACGCTTCGTTCGAACCAGCGCATAGGCCGCGGCGGCGTCGAGGCCCGGAAACCAATCTTGATCCCATCTCGGCACCGGCGGAGGCCCAGCAAGCGGCGCAATGTCATCCTCGAACGATTTGATGTCTTCCAAGATCTTGACATAGGATTCTTCACCACGTCGGGAGAAATCAGCCAGAATCCAGGCGTAGTGCTGTTCGTCGGCAACAGTAGACCCGGCATACCGATAGGGTATGAAAAAGCCATACCTACCCAAACCAAGCACGGTGCTTAGTCCATAAGCTATTCTTTTTAATGTTTTTTTCACAAGAGGATCCGGCCTACCGGAAAGCTAGATCAGGGGACAATCGTCATGCCTTCACTGGCGACGATCGTTCCTGGTCGTGCCGCCATCGCATCTCGACCGATCGCGTCCATTGTCGCGTCGTCATGACCTGGGTCATGATGAAACAGAACGAGTTGTTTAACGCCCGCGGCATCACAAAGCCGCATTCCCTCGCGCCACGTTGAGTGACCCCAACCGATATGGCGGGGATACTCCTCATCCGTATAAGTCGAATCATAGATCATGACATCGGCGCCTTGGATTAGCGTGAGAATGTTCTCATCCAACCGATCCTCGAAATGCTCGGTGTCCGAAACATAGCAGATTGCCTTGCCATCATACTCAACGCGATATCCAACCGCACCCTGGGGATGGTTCAGCGGCGCGGTGCGAATCTGGATCGTCGGATCGATCTCGATATCCCGCCCTGGCTCGAAATCCCGAAACTCCAGCTCGGCCTGAAACACCTCAATCGGCACGGGGAACAGCGGCGAGGACATCAGGCGACCTATAACGTCACGCATCGCCATGTCATTGTTCTGAAGGTGCCCCGCCCAAAACCGGAACTTGTTTCCCGGACGAAACGCCGATGTGAAGAACGGCAGCCCTCCGACATGATCCAAATGCGAGTGGGTAAAGAACAAATCCGCGTCAACAGGGCCGGATTGATCAATGTGTTGACCTAGTAACCTGAGGCCGCTTCCGGCATCAAAGATCAGTAGGCGCGAACCACAGCGAATCTCAAGGCACGATGTGTTGCCGCCATACCGCGAATACTCGATCCCCGGGCACGCTATGCTTCCGCGTACACCCCAGAATCTAACGAAGAAAGAGGGGTCGTTTGACAATCCCTGCTCCCACTAGCGCGGCCCCCGACTCAACACTCGAAGCACTGTAAACCCAGCGTCGAGCGCTATGATAACACATTGCAATAAAATCACTGAAATACCAGCATTTTTTTCGAAGTCGCGTCATGGGGAGCCCGCGTCCCTCACGGGCCACGCTCATGGAACCAGGCGATAGCCTCCGGGATCGGTAACCAAAATCGCGGCTTTCGACGGATCGCGCTCAATCTTCTGCCGCAATCGGTAGACATGGGTTTCCAGGGTGTGTGTGGTGACCCCGGCGTTATAACCCCAAACCTCGCCCAACAGTGTTTCGCGTTTTACCATTCGGTCGCCGGTTCGATAAAGATATTTCAGGATCGCCGTTTCCTTCTCGGTAAGCCGGACCTTGCGATTGCGACTTTCCTCGATGAGCAGCTTGGCGCTCGGCCGGAAGCTATAAGGTCCGATGGTAAATACCGCGTCGTCGCTTTGCTCATGCTGCCGCAAATGCGCGCGCATTCTCGCGAGCAGGATCGCGATCTTGAAAGGCTTGGTTATATAGTCATTGGCGCCGGCATCGAGGCCCAGGATCGTGTCCGCGTCACTGTCCTGAGCGGTCAGCATGATAATCGGAGACTTCACACCGTTGCGGCGCATCAGACGACAGACATCCCGACCATCCATGTCCGGCAACCCGACATCCAGAAGCAGGATGTCATAGTGCCCGGACTTAGCGATCTCAAGGCCCTGCGCGCCGGTCGCGGCCATGTCGGTGGCGAATTCCTCGTGCAGCTCCAATTGCTCGCCGAGCGCGGTACGCAGCTCATCGTCGTCATCGACAAGAAGCACTTTTTTGCCGCTGGTCATGGTCATTTGATCTCCGCCTATCCTCGTTTCGGCACTTTCTTAACCCGACCGCGCTGGGCCGAGACCGAACCTCGTCACATCGATATAGTGACTTGCTTCCAAAAAGCCATGCAATCCTTGATCACGCGAGCGCGAGTTCTGGGATTCTCATAGCTCCAAGCCACATCATCAAGCACGGTCTCGTCGTCGATCAGGGAATAGTATGTCGCCCGCCCTTTCCAGGGACACCTGGTGTTGGTGGTCGACGGGCGCAGCAAATCCATTCGCACGCTCTCGCGCGGGAAATAGAGGCTATTCTCGATTTCGATCACCTCTTCCGATTCCGCGATTACCAGACCATTCCAAACCGCGCGCGCCATTCTATTTCCCTTCCGAGGCCGGGGTCTGTCCAATCATGGTCAAAATCCCGGCGCCAATATCAGACGAAGCATGGCGTCGGAGAGCGGATGAGAGGGGTCGCAAATCGCCTCGCACGCGGTGAAGTGATTGGCTCCGGGACTTTCAACAACACGCACGGGTTGACGCGCGGCGCGTAACGCGGCCTCCAGATCATCGCGTTGACGCGCATATTCCGGCCCCTCCTCGCCACCGACCGTCAATAGTAGCGGCGGGAGATCCAAGCCCGATCCAGGTTCCAGGTTCCTTGCCCGCTCAACCGGGCTCAACATTCGGGCGGTTTCATGGTCCAAGCCAAGCGATTCGTTCAGATAAGTAAGACGCACGGGCTCGAGATCATGCAACCCGCTGATCGAACAGCCGCCCTTGACGAGACCCGATGGCGCGCCATTCGGACCGCATAGGATCGCCGCGATATGGCCGCCGGCGGAGTGGCCGGCGATAAACAGGCGACGACCATCGATACCCAGATCCGCCGCGTTTTCGTGAACCCAACGGAACGCGGCCCGAACATCCTCGACAATGTCGCCGATACCCACTTCCGGGCAGAGCCGGTACCCAATACTGATGAAGTTGACGCCCGACGCCACGAAGAAAGGCGCGATGAAATGCGCAAGCGTCTTGTCTCGGCTATGCCAATAGCCACCATGCACGAAAGCGAGCGCCGGGGCGCCGGGCTGCGCGCATGGAAAGAGATCGATCTTTTGTCGCTCATGCGGGCCATAGGCGAGATCGAGGCGACAGGACATCGCCGAGCGCGCCTCCGCCCCACGCCGCATCCAGCGCTCGGCGATGTCGGCGGAGTCGGGAACCTTTTCGCGATTATTGTATTCGCGGTCGAGGGCGGCTTGATCAAAATCTCGGAAAACCAGGCCCGCGCGCGTCATCACATGCTCACAATCAGTCCAGCAGACGTGCGTGAAGACTGTCTTAACGCCTTGATCCTTGCAAGAGGCCTTGACCCTCGCGACGGCATGATGTTCATGACGGGCATGTCCAAGCTTGACCCAGTTCCCAGCCCGGGCGCGTCCGTGACGGCAACACCATCCTCGGCGCAGATCTCAATTGATCGCGCCATAGCGGACCTACGCCGCGGCGCCATGGTTATCGTTCGAGACACCAACCAGCACTCGGCGATCGCGATCCAGGCCGCCGAGATGGCCACGCGTGATAGTCTGCGAATGCTGATGCGGTTGACCGGCTCGCAACCCACCGTTGCGCTGACCAGAAACCGAGTCGCCGCGATAAAGCCATCTCCCGCGCCGTCGTCGGTGCAAAGTCTGATACTTCCGATGAACACCGACGCGGCTTTGGTGCGGCGGATCGCCGACCCGACCATCGCTCCGGGAGCCGACCAGGACGAGACTACCGGGCGTGGCCTATCGGAGTTGTCGGTCATTCCAGAGCCCGAGGACGGTTTGGTCCAGATGGCCGTACAACTGGTCAAATTCGCGCGTCTACTGCCGGCGGTGCTATTCGCGCGCGCCTCAACCCTCGACGTGGAGCGGCTGTCGACCTGGAGCCGTGACATCGGGCTCTTACTGGTTGAAACCAGGGATATCCAAGCCTTTCCGGCCTTGCGGGCGCGTCGGCTGGTTCAAGCCGCCTCCGCGCGCGTGCCGCTGAGCGATGCCGAGAACGCAAAGCTCGTGGCCTTTCGGCCCCTGGACGGGGGAGAGGAACACGTCGCGATCGTCATCGGCGAGCCGGACACCAGCCATCCTGTTCTGATCAGGCTGCATTCCGCCTGTCTTACCGGCGACCTCCTCGGCAGTCTGCGCTGCGATTGCGGCGATCAACTTAGAGGCGCGATACAGGCCATCGAATCCGAAGGTGGAGGTGTGCTGGTGTATCTCGCCCAGGAGGGCCGCGACATCGGACTGGTCAATAAGCTGCGCGCCTATACACTGCAGGACTTGGGTGTCGACACCGTCGACGCAAACGAGCAACTCGGCTTTGACGCCGATGAACGAATCTATGAACCGGCCGCGGAGATTTTGCGGCAGCTGGGCATCGGCTCCGTCCGGCTCCTCACCAACAATCCCGACAAGGTCGAGCAACTAGCCGCCGCGGGCGTGAATGTGGTTGAGCGCGTGGCGCATGTTTTTCCGTCGAATCAGCACAACGCCCGCTATCTGAAAACCAAGGCGGATAAGACCGGGCATCTGTTTTAGCCTTGGAAGATCAAGGATCTTCGCTGGATTCACGCCACTGGACTAAGTTCTAAAATCCGAATCCTCCAATTGGTATGAGAATTGCTCTACCAATCGCGGAGGAAATTTTCATGACTAGCCTGATATCAAATTCAACGTCGATCCAATCGCCCTTTCGTTTCGATACGACGCCCAGCGGCGAGGCGGATGTCGATCCCGATCAAATCGCCATCCTGGACAATCAGGGTCCGAATTCCGACGGCTGGGGCTCCGATGGCTTCGGCTTCAAGGACGTCTTGGACATCATAAACCCGCTGCAGCACATTCCGGTGGTTTCCTCGATCTACCGCGCCGTTACCGGAGATGAGATCGCCTCGGCTCCACGTGCCATCGGCGGCGCGATTTACGGCGGTCCGGTCGGGTTGTTGGCGGCGGTGAGCAACAACATTGTCGAAGCGGAAACGGGCTCCGATATCGCGGAAACAGCCTTTGCGGCGTTCGCCGGATCTCGAAATGACGGTGTAACCAGTCTTGCGAGAGCCGCCCCGAGTCTTCAGGGCACGGTAAGCCAGGCTCCAATCGGTCCGGCGCCAGCGACTCCCAATCCAGTCGCCCAGAGTCACGTTACCCAGAGCCACGTTGCCCAAAACCCCGTTAGCCAGGGAAACACGACTTCCGCGCCACAACTGGCCTCGGTGTCATCACCGACCATCCAAACGCCGGCGCGTGAAACCCTCATTGAGCGACTTGCGAAAAATCCACCGGCGAAAGGTGGGGGATTCATACCATCCGATGCCGCCGCTAGGGCGGGATTGTTCGGCCTTCCCCAGCGTCCCGTCCCGGTTTCAACCCAGGCGACGAACGCGGCAATCACGCAACCGGTCGCCAACCGAGACCAGCGTCTTCAATCCGCCCCGGCGAATGCCCTGGATCGGCTGATCGCGCGATCCCACGCCGCCCAGGCGGAACGATCGGGGGCTACATCCCAAGAAACACTTCAGGTCCCCACCGATTCCAACGACGTCCATGGATGGATGTTGCGAGCCCTTGGAAAATACGAAACCATGCCGAAGGGCTAACCTTGGACAGGCAAAACTTTCCGCATGACGCTCATTGTCGAGACATCCGACGATCCCACCCGCGCGCGGCTCCTCATCCATGATCAAGAGTACCGATGCGCGATCGGCGCTGGCGGCGCGACAAACGCGAAACGCGAGGGCGATCAATGCACGCCGCTGGGTGATTGGCGTCTTCGGCGGGTTTTCTATCGACAAGACCGCGTTATCGCGCTGAAAACCGCCCAGCCCTTGGTCGTGATCACAGGCTCAATGGGCTGGTGCGACGATCCGCGAGATTCGAAACAATACAATCGCCTCGTCACGTTGCCCTATGCGGGAAGTCATGAGACCCTATGGCGAGAGGATGGCCTCTACGACATCGTCGTCGAGCTTGGATACAATGACGATCCACCAGTTCCAGGCCTCGGCAGCGCCATTTTCATGCATGTCGCGAGGCCCGATTTCGCGCCGACCCAAGGTTGTGTCGCCTTGCGATTGGATGATCTTCGGGCTTTGCTCGAGCACCTCGAAGCGGGCGCGATCATGACCATAAGATTAGCGACCACTGGCCAGGCGAGATAACTACCGCTGCTCACGCGCGCCAAAAATAGCGGTGCCCACACGGATATGGGTGGCGCCAAGCTCTATCGCGGTCTCGAAGTCACCACTCATCCCCATGCTAAGCGAGGCTACGTCGTTGCGTAGGGCTATCTCGCGGAGCAGCGCGAAATGCAGAGCCGGTTCCTCGCTTTGCGGGGGAATGCACATGAGGCCCACGATATCCAACCCGTGTTCGTCCCGACAGCTTGTGATGAAGGAGTCGGCTTCCAAGGGCGCGACACCGGCTTTCCGAGGCTCCTCTCCGGTGTTTACCTGGATGAAGCACGGTCGGCTAACCCCCTGCTTGTCCATCTCGCGTCGCAGGGCCGCCGCCAGTTTCGGGCGATCAACGCTCTCGATCACATCAAAGAACGCCACCGCGTCGGCGACTTTGTTGGTTTGAAGCGGCCCGATCAAATGCAGCTTCAGATCCGGGAAACGGGCCCGCAAGCTCGGCCAGCGTTCCATCGCCTCCTGGACCCGGTTTTCGCCGAAAACCCGGTGTCCCGCCAAGCAAGCCGCCTCGACACGCCCGAACGGCTGAACCTTACTTACCGCGACCAATGAAACATCCGACGCCGACCGGCCCGCCCGACGAGCCGCGTCGAAAATCTTGGTATTGATCTCTTCCAGATTTTCCGAGACCTCGGCGGTATCCTCCGACGAAGTTTTCGGTATCGACACTTTGCTCATGTCAGGCTCCATATCCAAGGGCGACCCGGCTGGGTTCAAGAACGCGCGCGGGTTCTTCCATCGCCGCGCCGTATCGCTTCCAGCGTTGCACGGCGTGGCCGTATACCGGCTGGGTTACCTGCGCATGGCTTGGTGTATTGAGATGCCCTCGGCGTTTGGCGTGTTCATGGAAGCTCGCCATTTCCTCATCCCATTCCAGGCCCAAGAATTCGATTGCCGCCGAAGCCGTGCCTCGAAGGTCCCCAATCAGATCCTCGTAGCGAACCTGGTGATAGTCCAAGGAAAGTCGCTCCGATGTCTGGCGCCAGAGATCAAACACGGCATTAAAGAGTTCGGCGGTCATCCGAATATCCGTAAACGCGGCCATCCAATCGTTCAGTTCAAACGACTGCATGAAACAACTCAAGCAAATGTCGCGAGGATCACGCAAGGCAAGAAGAAACCGCGCGCCGGGAAAAACCCGTCGGATAAGCGCGGCGTGAACAATGTTCAGCGGCATCTTGTCGACAAAAACATGACCTTCCGGGACATGAACGTATCCGTCCCGGTCCGTCAGATAGCCTCGCCGCAAAGTCGCCAGGGCAGCCTCATCCAAACGATCAAGATCATCGGGATAACGATATCCATCGCGGTTCATGCGCGCGATCATGCCCACGACCAAGGGTCGTTCCTCAAGGACGACGACCGAAGGGTGGCTATCGAGAATCTGGTCAAGTAGCGTGGTTCCAGATCGTGGGAATCCAACCAGAAACACCGGCGCCTCGGTGTGGTCCAAGGCCGGCGCCGAGAATTGTTCCGGATCAATAGCGTCAATGACACGCGCGAGATCGCGAATTTGCCGGAACACGCGGTTTGCATCGACCAGACCCGGGCGCATCGCCTTCAGTTGCCGACGATTGGCCTTGACCAGTGTCTCGAAGGCGTCCGCGAACCGCCCTAGCGATTGCTCGGCTTGGGCTGCTTCAAACAAGAGCTTATGCGCCCCCGGTAAACTCTCATCCCGGGATAGAACTCGCTCCAACATTCCATGCGCGCCGGCCGCGTCACCGAGGCGGCGTTGAATGCGCGCTTGCAAGGCAATCGCGTCGGCATTTCCCGGCGCCCCGGTGGCGACACGGCGGAGAAGAGTGGTCGCTTCATCGAGATCAGCGCGATGCTCAAGCATCTCCGCGATGATCACCAGGCCATCCATGGCTTCCGGCGCACAAATCGCGGCCCGCCGGGCCGCCGTGATGCCCTTTGCGATATCTCCACGATCACGGTTCAACAAGGCTATGTTTCTATGGAGGTGGGAGTTGTTTGGCGCGCGTGTAACAGCGGTCGCGAAAATCGCCGCGGACTCGTCGAATCTTCCCACCCCCCGATAGAGATTGCCAAGATTGTTAAGCATCTCGGTTCCAGTCACGCCACGCCGGACCAATATCTCCAGCAAGCCAATCGCCTCCATGGACCGTCCAAGGCTTTGCAAGACGACGGCGCGATTGTTTAGAACGCCTGGGTCCGTCGAGCCCTGATCCATCGCTCGGCGATAGGCCTCCTCGGCCTCTTCCATGTGACCAAGCTCTTGCCGCGCCAAGCCAATTCGCTGATGGACCTCCGGTAGGTTGGGGGTTTTTTCGGCAATCGGTCCTAGCAGGTCCAGCGCTAACGCCGGCTCGTCCATCAGCAGATAGACTTGCGCGAGATTAGCCGCGACATCGGTATTTTCCGGAGAGAGCGCCCGCGCCCGACCAAAGGCTTTCTCAGCCTGTTCGTAATGGCCGCCTCGCGCCTCGATCAGTCCCGCTCGATAGAAGCCCCGCCAATCCCGAGGCATTGATTTCAAAACCCGGCCATAGGCGCGGCGCGCGCCGACCCAATCTCCCTTGGCGGCGGCCTTCTCGGCTGATTGAAAGGCTAGGTTGGGGTCAACGGACTTCATCTAAGCGCCATTCGCGTCACACCCTCGGGCGACCGTCCTTGGAGATATATTTCTGTTCCAGCATCAGCTCGCCATGCGCGTCGATGATCCGACCAATCTGTTTGTCGTTGAGTATTTCCTTGTATCCGCCGACCTTGCCAGCGCGGAAAAACTTCTGATTCGGATGCACGCGCTCCTTGAAGCCGGATTCACGTTCTTGGCGCTCCACTTCCTTGAAGGCGCTATTCCTGATTGCCCGTTTCAGGCGTTCCGGGTTCTTGGGCAAGCCGAGATAACGCATGAAACGTCCGAATGATTTAACCGGATCACGGATCGTGTCCTCATAGCGAATGAAAAGCGGATTGAAGTTCTCCACGCCGAACCAGGATCGGTAATGGTTCGTCCAGCCACCCAGAAGTTGGAAGATCGCCATCGGTGTTGTCTTGGTATGATGGTAGGGCGAGGCCATCGCCTCGATCGCGTCATCATGGCTGATGCGAAAGTGATCGGCGAGCGACACCGTCAAATCAAAGGGATTGCGAAGCAGATAAACCGCGCCGGCGGTATGCCGCAACTCAATCAGCGGGACCCCTTCATGGCGAAGCAAGGCATTATGCGTCTTCACGAACGTGGTTTCCGGTCGGCTCGCGAGGTAACGTTGCACCGGCTCTCTGAGCGCGTTGAACTCGGCGTCACTGGCGCCCTCCAAGAGTCGACCGGCCACTTGTTCGTAGATCGGATAGGCCGCGTCGCCGAACCGCGCGACCCGCAGATCGTTGATCGGGACCGGCTGCATCGCGTTGCGAAACAGGTTTTCCATGAACAACCGCAACCAGGTATTGCCCGATTTCGGATAGGACGCGAGCCAAATAATCCCCGCCACCGACGGTCTCCCTATGTTCGTCCCGTAACCTGGAAAATGATTTCATGACTTTCCAGAGACGAGAGGAAATCCTGGATAGTTGTTTGCGCATGGTCGACGAATCCCGGCAAGCCGGTTACCCAGAAGGATTCATTTTCCGCGATGTGGCGCGCGATATTCGCCAGTTCGGGCGCGACATCCAGGGGCTTGGAACCACCATCCAACCGCATGGCCGCACCCCGGCGCACAAGACGAAGATCGCGTCGGGTTACCAGATAATAGCGGTCCGCGCCTCGATCCGGCAGCCGGTGTCCGCTGATCTTATCTCCGAGATTCCCCAGCATATGCCCGCGCACGAGATTCTGGAATCCGTCATCCGCCATACGCTCGGCAACCTTGGCGCCGACTTCCGTCAAATACCCCGCCAGTTCCTCGCGGGAGTCGAAATGCGGTAAACGCTTGCGAAAAAACTCCTCGCGTTGCAACTCGCCAATCAGCAAGCTGAGAGCCGAGAAACCCGCCATATAGGTCGCGCCGAAAGACAGATGCAGCGATGCGGTGTCGGTGGCAAGCGCGTCATGATAAAGCCCGCGCGGCAGATAAAGAACATCACCCGGGCGCATGACGATTTGCTGGGCTACCGGACCTTTTTGGCGATCATGCTGCTCCCTTGAAAAATCCGCGGGACGCGCGCCCGGGATCGCCATGGGCTCGTTCACCCGCCCGTCATAGATGTTCCAGGTCTTCTCGCCCTCGATCTGAATCGCGAAAACGCACATCGTGTCAAAATGAGAGGCGTATCCCTGAACGCTTTGCCAAGAACAATAGGCATTGCACGAGACAGCGGTACCGGTAAGACGCTCAATGCAGGTCGCCACATCACGAATTTCAGGATGAATTCCCTCGAGATAATCCAGAACCAGTGTCGCTCCCTGACGCAGGAAATGATTCACCTTCTCCCGATCCGGCCGCAAAACCCGTTCTCCCAGACGCCCCATGCCTGGTGAAGCGTATTGTGGCGGCGGCAAGACATTGCCGTTGATCGCCAGTTCCATCATCTCGCCGTTCCAGAGCTTGGGGCGATTGAAGAGATCGTTCAGATGATCCCAAGAGAATATCTCCCTGACATTCTCAATCGCTCCCGCCTCGTGGTAGGCGCGCCGGTCATGGTGGCTGTCGATGAAATCCTGCCTGGAAATCTTCTTGAAAAGGTTCGCGAATTGAAAGTCTTTCACGTAAATCTCCAGGGATGCGGGCCTGGTCTGCCGGGTAAGGCCGGATCACTATGCGCCGGATCGGCGATCCCTATCGTATATCTCAGATCACCGCGTTAGCCCATGGTTTCGATGTGGAAACACGCCTTCCTGTTATAGTCTATGCGGATCATTGACGAGCCGGAGGAACACCAAGAATGCGCCGGATTATCTGGATCGCCTCCTACCCCAAATCCGGCAACACTTGGATGCGGGCATTCCTGGCCAACTATGTGTTGGACCGGCGGGAACCACTGCCGATCAATGAACTTGGCGCCTTTACGTTGAGCGATACACGGCCCCGATTCTATCAGGAGGCGGCCGGCAAGCCGATCGGCGAGATCACCGAAGGAGAATCTCTCACTCTACGCGCCCGTGCCCAAACGCTTATCGCGGCGGCACGACCGCATGATCATTTCGTTAAAACTCATTGCCTGAACGGTGTCCATCATGGCGTGAGGCTAATCAGCCCGGAGGTTACCAAGGGCGCGATATGCATCACTCGAAATCCGTTGGACCTGGTTTCGTCCTATGCCAGCCATTTCAATCTCGCCATCGACCTGGCCATCGACGCCATGGCGGATCCCGGAAACTCCACCATCGATGTGGAACACCGGATTTTCACGCTCCTCGGAAACTGGAGTGATCATGTGAAGTCATGGCGCGACGGCACTGATTTCCCTATGGTCATGGTCCGCTACGAGGATTTGCTTTCACGACCTGAAGCGGCATTTCAATCCGTCGTCCAGACCTTGGGACTGCCATTTGATGGCGACCGGTTGAGGCGTGCCTTGTCGTTTTCCTCTTTCAAGGAATTGTCCGCCCAGGAAGGCCGAAACGGATTCACCGAACGTCCGCCCCACGCCGAGCGGTTTTTCCGGGAGGGCAAGGCCGGCGCGTGGCGAGACCGATTATCCACGGCTCAAATCGATAAAATATCAACGACCCATGGCGATGTCATGGCGGCGTTGGGATATCTCTGAATTCAATCAGCCTGCGTCTTTCAAGGCACTTGATCCCAAAACTCAACCCAAAAGCAGGAGAGGCCGCCCGAAGGCGGCCTCTCCCCTAACTTCGAAATCCGATTGGATTAGAAGCTAAGTTTCATGCCGACGACGACATAGGTCGCATCAACCTCGGCCGAGTCGGTACCGATGAGCGCGGTGTCATCCGACTTGAACTTGGAATGAGCGATCGTGCCGGCCGCGGTGATGCCCGGGCCCAGCGCGTACTTGGCGGAGAGCATGAACGTGTCCTGCTCGGCTTCGCCTGTAACGACGCCAAGAGCTCCGGTCTCGCCGTCCTTGTCACCGTGGAAGTAGCTGAGGCTGACACCCCACGGGCCGGAGCTGTAGTTCACGCCGGCATTGAGGCCGGAACCGTCATTGGCGATCGTGTCGTCATAGGACGCGTAGGAGATGCCAAAACCCAGACCACCGTAGGCGAGACCCAGACCAGCGTTAAACGCCGAGGCGTTGTTGCCGGAACCCTGAACCTCATCCAGCACCGTGCCGTAGCCCAAGGAGGCGCGGACATTGGTGGAGCCGAAGGAACGGTTAAAGTTCAAGCCCGCCATCACCAGGTCGGTGTCTTGGGCGTCACGGTTCGGCTGAGAGTTGGAGTCCTGGTTCGTATCCGGCGAGTAGGACAGGCCGAGCTGGAAGCCCTCGATCCGCGGCGTGTAGTAGGTCAGCTTTTCCGAGTCATTGGCACGAAGCGGCTCAATATAGGTCGAACCGAACGGCGCGCGGAAATAACCACCTTCGTCGATTTCATCACCGAGTAACGCATTGGTTGTTTTGGTGGAGCTCACCCAACCGGTTTGGTCACCGGAGTTGATGGAGATACCGAATTCAGCCGGCGCGTAATGCATCTTGTACATCGCCGAGTTTTCGGAACCCAGGTTGATCTCACCGAAGTCACCCTTGACGATGAGGTAGGACTCATCGATTTGGTCGGCGCCGTTGTGGTTGGCTTCGAGCTGGACGTTCACGCCAACCGAAATGCCGTTGTCGAGGGTGGTGGAACCCTTGAAGTGGATTTCCGAGTCCGACTTGACGTCGAAACCGCTGAAGTCCTGGCCGGCCGAACCATTGCCCGGACCATCGTCGTTGGACACGTAGCCGAACCACTGCTCCATGTAACCACCAACGCTCAGCTTGATTTTTTCGGCGGCGATCGCCGACGGAGCCGAGGCGATCATGCCGGCGGCAACGATCGCGGTCGTTCCGAGAAGAACTTTTTTCATTTTTACAGTCTCCCGAGAGTCACGTACATGACTTAAACGACAAGTCAGAACCGGAGCTTTAGTGCCCCGGCCCTCTTGCGTCGGCACCATGACTATTCCCGTCACCCGCCCCCGTCAATCACTCACCAATCCACGAAGGTGCAAATCTGTCTCAATGTGGCGAAAATGCCACAAAGACGAGTCAGCCTGGCGCCGGCGCGCGTGTTACGTCCCGGAGCCGAGGTATTTCAGGGTTTCAAGCGCTCATTCCCATTCTTCGACATTTGGGTGATCGGATCGAATTGTTTGGGCGACGAAGACGCGCTAAAAGGGTCCGGGAATCGGGCGAGGAACGAACGAAATGATCATCCAAGGCGTAACACGCTTGCTGAAGCCCGCGACGGTCGCGTTGAGCCTCTTGGCGCTGATTGGATGCGAGGGTGCCGATGTCGAGTACAATTATCCGACATCCGGACCGGGTGGTCGGCCGACCTATGAGAAACAGGAAAGTATCTTCGGTGAAGGCGGACTGACGCTTTTCGAGACCCAGGGCGCCAAGATCGAAGATGGCGGTGGCGGCGGCGGTATTGGCGTTAACAGCTTCCTTTGGCGCGCGTCGCTCGACACGGTCTCCTTCATGCCGCTGCAATCCGCTGATCCGTTCGGAGGCGTGATCATCACCGATTGGTACGCGCCGCCGGAAACCGCCGAGGAACGGTTCAAGGTGAATATCTTTATTCTGGACCGAGCGCTCCGTTCCGACGGGATTCGCGCGAAAGTTTTCAAGCAGCGTCGCGCCGCCGATGGCGGCTGGGCGGATGCGAGGGCGGATGACCAGCTAGACAGACAATTAGAGGATGCGATCCTGACCCGCGCGCGTGAGCTTCGGATCCGTATCGCACCCCAGGAAAAATAGAACGTCGCTCGCAATGACGGTGCTTGTTAAGGCCGGAATCTCGGACTAGTTAACCGGCGCTCCCGTTACGAATAGCATGACCAGTGCTGGATAGGTTTTCCCCATGGCCCGATATAATTTTCGCGAAACCGAGAAAAAGTGGCATGGACGCTGGGACGAGGCCGGCACGTTTCGGGTAACCGAGGACCCGAACCGACCAAAATACTACGTCCTCGAGATGTTTCCCTATCCGTCCGGACGCATTCACATGGGGCATGTTCGCAACTACGCCCTCGGCGACTTGGTCGCGCGGTACAAAAAGGCGAAGGGTTTCAACGTCCTTCATCCCATGGGTTGGGACGCTTTTGGCTTGCCGGCGGAGAACGCCGCCTTCGAACGCCGGGTCCATCCGGCGGACTGGACCAACGAGAACATCAGCGCGATGCGCGAGCAGCTCCGCGCCATGGGCCTGTCCTATGACTGGGATCGCGAAATCGCAACCTGCGCGCCGGAATATTATCGCCACGAACAAAAGATGTTCCTGGACTTCCTGCGCAACGGCCTGGCTTACCGAAAGGAAAGCTGGGTCAACTGGGATCCGGTTGAAAACACCGTTCTCGCGAATGAACAGGTGATCGACGGACGCGGGTGGCGCTCCGGCGCGACGGTGGAAAAGCGCCTGCTCTCGCAGTGGTTTCTGAAGATCACGGAGTATGGCGACGATCTTTTGGAGTCCATCCAATCCCTGGACCGCTGGCCGGAACGTGTGCGACTGATGCAGCATAACTGGATCGGCCGCTCCGAGGGCGCCCATGTCCAGTTCGAGATCTCCGGCCGCGACGACAGTCTCGAGGTCTTCACCACCCGCCATGATACCTTGTTTGGCGCATCCTTCTGCGCCATCGCGGCAAATCATCCCTTGGCGATGTCGGTCGCGGAATCCGACCCGGAGCTTGCCGCGTTCATCGCCGAATGCAATCGCATGAGCACAAGCGAGGCGGCGATCGAGACCGCCGAGAAAAAGGGCTACGACACCGGGCTCAAGGCTCGGCATCCGATTATCGATGGTTTGGAATTACCGATCTATGTCGCGAATTTCGTGCTCATGGATTATGGAACCGGAGCGATCTTCGGTTGTCCGGCCCATGACCAACGCGATTTGGATTTCGCGCGGGCTTATGATTTGCCGGTACTGCCAGTGGTGCTTCCAAGTGACGCGAACGCCGAGAATTTTTCAATCGGCGATGAAGCCTATGTCGGGCCGGGTACGATCTTCAATTCGGATTTCCTGGACGGTTTGCCGATCGATCAGGCCAAATCGACCATGGCGGAGCGTCTGGAGGCCAATGGTCGCGGGCGCCGAGCGATAACGTACCGAATTCGCGATTGGGGTGTATCGCGACAACGATATTGGGGTTGTCCGATCCCGATCATCCATTGCGCGGATTGCGGGATTGTTCCCGTTCCAGACAACGATCTGCCGGTTTCGCTTCCCAAGGATGTCGATTTCGATGCTCCTGGAAATCCGTTGGACAACCATCCAACCTGGAAACACACGAAATGCCCGAGCTGTGGGGCGGCGGCGCAACGCGAAACCGACACGTTCGATACGTTCTTCGAGTCATCTTGGTATTTCGCCCGGTTCTGCGATCCCAATAGTGACGAAGCCTTCGGTCGTGACGCCGTGGATTACTGGATGCCGGTCGATCAGTATATCGGCGGCATCGAACACGCGGTTCTACACTTGCTCTATTCCCGGTTTTTCACCCGCGCGCTTCGGAAATGTGGATATATCGGGATTGATGAGCCTTTCGCCGGCTTGATGACGCAAGGCATGGTTTGCCACGAGACTTATCGAGACGCCGACGGCTGGCTGTTTCCCGATGAAGTCCGCAAAACCTCGGACGGCGGCTATGAGGCGGTAAGTGACGGACGGTCCGTAACCGTTGGGCGCACCGAGAAAATGAGCAAGTCGAAACGCAACGTGGTTGATCCCGAGGCGATCATCGAAACCTATGGGGCGGACACGGCAAGGCTGTTCATGCTCTCTGATTCACCGCCCGAGCGGGACTTGGAATGGACCGAGTCCGGTGTTGAGGGAGCTTGGCGATATCTGAACCGGCTTTGGCAGCGGATTACCGAATCCAACGTCGCGTTCCCGCCAATCGGAACGCCGCGTCCAAATGACATGTCCAGCGGCGCCGCGGAACTTGAGAGGACAATCCATAAAACCATCAAGGCGGTTGGTGACAGTATAGAAAAATGGCGCTTCAACAGCGCCGTCGCGCAGATCCGGGAGTTGAGCAATGCCCTTGGAGCGTTCGACGGAACCCAGGCCGGCGAGGCGTGGATGCTGCGTCATGGCTATGAGGTTCTATTACGCCTTTTGGAACCGATGACGCCGCATGTCGCGGAAGAGATCTGGGAGCATCTAGGCCATGACGGTTTCCTGTGCGAGGAGCCCTGGCCGCAATTTGATCCGGCCCTGGTCGTTGACGATACGATTACCATTGGCGTCCAAGTGAACGGCAAGCTCCGCGGAACCATCGACATGGCCCGCGACAGCGCCGAAGAGATGGTCCACGAGCAGGCGCTCGCCCTGGAGAATGTCCAAAAAATACTCGACGGCAATCCGCCCCGCCGCGTGATTGTCGTGCCGAACAGGATCGTCAATGTCGTGGCGTAGCCTCCTTGGGTGGGCTTGCGGCGCTATAATCGCGCTCTCGCTCGGGGGTTGCGGTTTTCAGCCCCTCTACGGCAGCAAGGGAGAGGCTGGTTCCGACGCCGTTGCTCATATGGCATCGATCCGGATCGGTTTAATATCCGATCGGGTCGGCCAGCAGCTGCGAAACGCGCTTCAAGACAAGCTGACACCACGCGGCAAGCCGAAAAACCCGCTTTATCGATTGGATGTTTCCCTAGAGGAAACCCGCTCCGACCTGGTGATCCTGCAAGACGCCACCTCGACCTTCGCCAAATTGCGGATGGGGGCTCGCTACGTGCTGAATGATATCGCCACCGGTCGGCCCTTGACTCGCGGAAAGTCGGAATCCACCACGATCTTCAATATCGTCGAGTCGGAGTTCGCGAACCGGAACGCGCAATCGGATGCGCGCGCGCGGGCCGTAGGGCAGATCAGCGACGACATCCGTTTGAGGTTGGGGCTGTTTTTTCGGCGAAACACGTCCAATCGAGGGAGTTAGATGAAGCTCCAGCAGCGGGATCTTCAACGCATCCTCGCCAATAGGCCAACGGACCTTCGGGCGATGCTCATCTATGGTCCCGATCAAGGCCATGTAAGCGAGACCGCCGATCAAATCGCTAAATCGGCGGTGGAGGATTTAGCGGATCCGTTCGGGTCGTCGACGCTTTCCGGGGACAACTTGCGCCAAGATCCAGCCGCGTTACTGGACGCGGCCACCGCGTTGTCGCTTACCGGGGGGGCACGCCTGGTCCGTGTGCGCGGTGTTACGGACGCCCACGCGCCACGATTTCAAGATCTAGCCGATATCGATTCAGTCGAGGCTCTCGTCGTTGTCGAAGCCGGCGCGCTCGATGCGCGATCAAAACTGCGAAAGCTCTTTGAGACGTCGTCTGTCCTGGCGGCGCTTCCATGTTATGGCGACGACGGGGCCGGTCTAACGGCCTTCATAAAACGAACCCTGGCGGAGCTGGACGTTCGGATCCAGCCCGATGCTCTGCAACAGCTCGCGGCCAATCTCGGCGGTGATCGGCGCCAGACTCGTGGTGAGCTCGAAAAGCTCGCGCTCATGGTCGGTCGCGGCGGCTCGATTGACATTGAAGCGGTTATCCAAAGTGTCGGCGACAGCGGTTCCCTGGCGCTGGATGATATTGCCCATGCCGCGGCCGACGGCGACGGCATCGGCTTGGACAAGGCGCTAAGCCGGGCCCGATCGGACGGCGAGAACTCCGTTAGAATATTGCGATCGGCGATCGGCCATTTTCAACGCCTGCACCAGGCCATGACGGCAATGGATGGCGGGTCCTCGCCGGAACAGGCGATGGCCACTCTTCGGCCGCCGGTTTTCTGGAATCGACGGGGCAAGTTCGAGGCACAGCTCGGTGCCTGGTCGACGACGCGGTTGGAGATGTGCCTCGATCGCTTGTTGGAAGCCGAGTTTCGATGCAAGTCCACCGGCATGCCGGATGACACTGTCTGCGCGCAAGCCTTGATCGGTGTCTGCCTTTCACGACGTTCTGCCCGTCGACCGACGCGCTAGCCGCGGCCTCAACCATGCGTCAGTCGATGAACTCGATTTCCTCGTCGGGATCACTTAAGGCGGGAGGCTTCCCAGGCGGGTCGGCCTTGGCTTCGGTGTCGTCTTCGAAGCTGGCCATGACCTCATTTTCCCATTCGTCGAGGTCGTCGCTCTCGGCTTTATCTTTCTTGGGTTCGGATGGTTCATCGGCGTCGAGGGCGCTCAGCAGGCCACTAATCAACGCATTTGCTCCGGCGGCGCCAGCGGCGTTGTCAGTCCGCCCGGATGAGCTGGACGGGTCGGATTCATCCGCCGGCAATCCGAGATCCGGCGGCGCTTCATCAGAGGCCAGCAACGAGGCGGTTTGAGCCATCAGCGCATCGAAATCCACGTTGATCTCGGCGTCTTCGAAATCATGCTCGGAATTATTGGGTGATGATTGCGAAAGCTGTACGGTCTCGCCGGTATCGAAGCCAACATCCGGCACCAACAGAGAGCTTTCGACTACAGGGCTTCGAGCCGTTAACTTCGCCAACAGATCATCGAGTTGATCCAGGCTTTGGTAATGGATCGTAAGCGCCCCCCGATCTTCGTCGCGTTGGGTAATGTCAACCGTGAGACCAAGCTCCTCGGTAAGGCTACGCTCCAGGGCTCTTGTGTCCGGGTCTTTCTCCACGGTTGACGTGGGCTTGCTTTTGGTCGGCGTTCTAGGGGTTGTCGCGCCGCTCTTGGTTTTACCCTGCACCAGTCTTTCGGTCGCGCGCACCGAAAGGCCGCCCGCCACGACATAATCCGAAAGGCGTTCCGCGTCATCGGACGCCAACAAGGCCCTTGCGTGCCCGGCGGATAGTCGGCCCGCCTCCAGATGTTCCCGCGCGCGGGGCGGCAAGGACAACAAACGCAGGGTGTTGGCGACATGGCTGCGGCTTTTTCCCACGGCTTGAGCGACGTCTTCCTGTGTGTGTCCATATTCGTCGATCAGGCGTTGAAAACCATCAGCCTCTTCCAGAGCGGTCAGGTCACTGCGCTGTATGTTCTCGATAAGCGCGATTTCCAGCGCCTCGGTATCACTGAATTCCCGGACCAGCGCGGGAATTTCGTGCAAGCCCGCGATTTGCGCCGCGCGCCAACGCCGTTCGCCGGCGATGATTTCCAGCACACCGTCGGCGCCACTGGTTCTGCGCAGCAATATGGGTTGAAGGACACCGCGTTCGCGGATGCTTTCCGCCAAGGCCGACATCTCGGCCTCATCAAACACCCGGCGGGGCTGAGAAGAACCAGGGGAAATGTTTTCAATCGCGATCATGCGGGTTTGGCGTAACCGCTCACCCTGAGCAACCTCGTCGCCATCATCACCCAGAAGCGATGAAAGCCCGCGCCCAAGTTGCCGGCGCTTTCCGCCGCCTGTATTGCCTTCACTCGTCACGCGGCAAGACCTCGTTCGCGTTTAATCACCTCGCTGGCCAGGTGGATATAGGCCTTGGATCCAGCACAACGCATATCATAGACCAAAACCGGTAGCCCATGCGACGGCGCCTCCGAGACTCGCACATTTCGGGGAATAACGGTTCTGTAGACCTTGTCTCCAAGATGCTCGCGCACATCCGCGGCAACCTGTTCGGAAAGATTGTTCCGCACATCGAACATGGTCAGCACCACGCCCTGGATATCGAGGGCCGGGTTAAACGCCTTACGCACGCGTTCCACGGTACGCAGCAACATGCTGAGTCCCTCCAACGCGTAGAATTCACATTGCAGAGGGACCAACACGGCATCCGCCGCGACGAACGCGTTCAATGTCAACAACCCGAGCGATGGCGGGCAATCGATCAGAATGTAATCGTATTTGGAGCCTTCCCCCCGCAGATGTCGCACCATCGCCTCGCGAAGCCGATATTCTCTTTCTTCCACTGATACAAGCTCGATCTCGGCACCTGAAAGATGCGCGGAACTCGGAACAATCCAGAGATTGGGGACGGTGCTTTCCTCGGTCGCCTCCGCCATGGACGCGGCGCCAGTCAACACGGCGTAAGAATCCCAATCCCGCGCCGTGCGGGGAATTCCAAGACCCGTGCTGGCATTGCCTTGCGGATCCAAATCGACAATAAGCACTTTCATGTCACACGCCGCCATCGCGGTCGCCAGGTTGATGGCCGTCGTCGTCTTCCCCACCCCACCCTTTTGATTCGCTACCGCTATAACACGAGGGCCGCGCCATCCCGACCCCTTGAATACCACCTCATCGATCATTGAATATGCCCTCCAGTCGGACTATTCGCGCGGCACTATCAGAGACGCTATCTATCAGCGTATAGCGCATATTCCATCGTTTTTGCGCGGTAGTCAATTCCTCCTCCACCGTTTGACCCTTCGGAAACAGGCAAACGGTGGATCGTCCAAGGTAAGGCTTGGCATAACTCAGCAATACATCGAGCGACGCACAGGCCCTGGAAGTCACTACATCAAAGGTTTTCGGGGTCAGCTTCTCAATTCTGGCATTGGTAATCGTGACCGCCGTGGATGTTTCACGTGAAACTTCCCGCAAAAACAAGCATTTTCGCTGGTCGGATTCGACAAGCTCGACATTCGACACGCCCATAATCGCAAGCACCATACCCGGAAACCCGGCACCGCTTCCGATATCCAACAGGGATCGCGCGTCGCCTGGCACAAGCGGGAAAAGTTGAGCGCTGTCTAGAAAGTGACGCCGGCCAGAATCCTCGAGGCTTTGCCTGGAAACAAGATTTATCGCCCGTTGCCATTTATGAAGCAACTTGTTGTAAATCTGGAACTTCTCCAAGGTTTCACGTGAAACATGTTGGTAATCTGAAACGAGCTCCGGACCGCCGGTCATTTCACATCCCGCTCCATCGCGTTGGTCTGATTGCCTCGATGATCACCAGATTTTACAAATCGCATCAAAGACAACACCGCCGCGGGCGTAACCCCGGGAATACGCGCTGCTTGTCCCACCGTGCCTGGCTTGGTCGCCGCCAAGGATTCCCGGACTTCATTTGAAAGACCCCCGATGGCTCGATAGTCTAAATCGCCCGGGATCGACAACGCCTCCTCCCGACGAAAAGATCGGATATCCGCGTCTTGTCTCGAGACGTAACCCGAATACAGCGCGTCTATCGAGACAGCCTGAAGCACCGCCGGTCGAATACCCTCCAATTCCGGCCAAACCGAGTTCAGCCGATGTGCCTCATCCTTAAGCTGACCGAGCATTTCAAAAGCCGTTCTCGGTGTCCCATCAAGGTTCGCGGGAATGCCAACGGCCCGTAACTGGTTCGGTGATGCCGATAGGCCCCGCAGCTTATCCGTCACGGCATCAATCTCGGATAGCTTGTCCTGAAACCTAGTGGCCCGGTCCGCGCCGACACAGCCAATCGACAAGCCTTTCTCCGTCAACCGACGGTCCGCGTTATCCGCCCGCAAACGCAAACGATACTCCGCCCGCGATGTAAACATTCGATAAGGCTCCCGCGTACCCTTGGTTACAAGGTCATCAATCATCACTCCCATGTACCCTTCCGTCCGATCCACGATGAATCGTTTTCCTTCCCCCGCGGCGCTCAGCGCCGCGTTCACCCCGGCCACCAAACCTTGAGCGGCCGCTTCCTCGTAACCCGTCGTCCCATTGATTTGGCCCGCGAAATACAGCCCTTTAACCCTCTTGGTTTCCAGAGCCTCATTCAACTCTCGCGCGTCCACATGGTCATATTCAATCGCGTAACCCGGCCGCAAGATCTCGGCATCCTCCAAGCCTGGAATTGACTTAATAAATGCCTCCTGAACATCGCTCGGCAGAGACGTTGAAATCCCGTTGGGATACACCCAATTGGTATCCAACCCCTCCGGCTCCAGAAAAATCTGGTGATGGTCCCGACTCGCGAACCGAACCACCTTGTCTTCGATCGACGGGCAATACCTCGGTCCTACACCCTCAATACGACCGTCATACATCGGTGAACGATGTAGATTGTCAGCGATGATCCGGTGGGTTTCCGGCGTCGTTGTGGTGATAAAGCAGGAAACCTGTGGAACCAAAACTCGCTCGGTCATATATGACATCGGTTCCGGGGGGTTATCGCCTTTCTGCTCTTCCAGACGATCCCACTTGATCGTTTGGCCATTTAATCGCGCCGGCGTGCCTGTTTTCAATCGTCCAAGCTCAAATCCAATCCGCGCCAGCGTGCCGGATAAAGCCACGGACGGAGGATCTCCAATACGGCCGGCGGGAATCCGTTCCTCACCACGGTGGATTACGCCCCGCAGAAACGTCCCGGTGGTAAGAACCACGTGCTCCGTGCGAAACACCCTACCGTCGCCGCACACAACGGCGGAAACGCGTTCATCATTCGGACAAAGAATATCCTCGACAGACCCTTCCGCGATGGAAAGATTATCCTGCCCGGCCAGAAGGTCTTGTACGGCCCGCCGATAAAGCGCGCGATCCGCCTGGGCACGCGGCCCACGCACAGCCGGGCCCTTGCTTCTATTCAAGACCCGGTATTGGATGCCCGCTAGATCGGTCGCCCGACCCATGATTCCATCAAGGGCATCGATCTCCCGAACCAGATGACCCTTTCCCAAGCCACCAATGGCCGGATTACAGGACATCTCCCCGATCGTTGAGCGTTTGTGCGTTACCAATAAGGTCTCGGCGCCCAAACGGGCGCTCGCGGCGGCGGCTTCACAGCCCGCGTGCCCGCCTCCTATAACCACGACATCAAAGCGATTCTTCACGACCGTCACCTCGTCCTGAGCAGCGTTCCTTGTCCTAACAAACACTAAACCGTGTTTCACGTGAAACATTACTTCCCGATGCAAAAATCCCGAAACACCACATCCAGCAAATCCTCAACATCCACACGACCGGTGACCCGACCAAGGTCGTCAGCCGCTCGTCGCATCTCCTCCGCGACAATCTCAAGATCCAAATCCGTTGATAAACCCGCGCGCGCGCCCTCCAAGGCAACCACGCATTCCCGCAACGCCGCCCTATGCCTGGATCGCGAAATGACCGGTTGTTTCGCTACATCCATCTGGGAGCGTGCGGTATTCGACAAAACCTTCATGGCGTCCGCCAGTCCCTCGCCCGTCGACACCGATACATGTTCGACATCCCATCGTCCGGGATCTTTCAAACGCCTCTTATGGCCGGCGGCCGTCGACAGATCGACCTTGTTGAAAAGAACAAGATCCCCCTCGCGCAAGCCATATTGGGTCGGATCCCGCGTTTCCACATCCGTCACATCCACAACAAGGATTCTTAGATCCGCGTTATCGGCCCACTGACGCGCCCGCCGCATCCCCTCTATCTCGACAACCCCACCTTCTTCCCGCAACCCGGCGGTATCGGCAACCGTCACGGGATACCCTTCCAAATCCAGATGAACCTCGATCACATCACGCGTCGTACCAGCTTGCTCGGAAACAATCGCCACATCCCGCTCCGCGAGCCAATTCACGAAACTGGACTTACCAGCATTTGGTGGCCCTACCACCGCGATCCTCAACCCCTCCCGAAGCCGTTCTCCTCGGCGCCCATCATTCATGAACGCTGTCATGGAGTCGATCAGTTCCACGAGGCCCGAACAAAGACCATCCAAGACAGTGGACGGGATCTCCTCGTCGGGAAAATCAATATAGGCCTCAAGATGCGCGCGGATTCCCGTAAGTTTTTCGGCCCAATCTTCGAATACACCACGCAAGGAACCACCAAGCTGCATCATCGCGAGTTCACGCTGTGCCTCGGTCTCCGCATTAACCAAATCATTCACTGCCTCGGCCGCGGTAAGGTCCAATCGGCCATTCAGAACAGCCCGTCGACTAAACTCCCCAGGCTCGGCATGGCGCCAATGCGGGACACTTAGGAGCACCGATAGGACTGAGTCATACGAAGCCTTTCCACCATGTATATGAAGTTCGACCAAATCCTCTCCTGTGTAACTACCGGGTCCTTTGAAGAACAAAACCAGGGCCTGATCGAGTTCAGTCCCGGCATGCCTGAGCTTTCTTACACTCGCCAACCGAGGCCGAGGCAATTCAAAGCCCAGGATCGCGCCAACCTTCGACGCACTGGAACCGGAGATTCTAACAATGGCAACCGCCGCGCGACCAGGCGCGCTTGCAAGAGCAACAATGGTATCCTCGTCGGAACCCACGAATCTGTCTCCTCGGACCACGCGGCAACCATTGCAAAGGGCCGGAGATCCGGTCTTGCGTAAAAACTCGACACCGGCGACTGTCTTTCAACGCTTGAAGTCACCACGCTCTTTCCCAAACCCAGGATGTGACATGGGACAAAGAAAGATAACAACCCCCGTCGGCGCGCTGTCTCTATCGAGCAATGGTCGCGCGATTACAAGAGTTGCTTGGATTCGAGATGGAGCTCCCACTCAAGATTGCCCATCGGACCCGATCCTGGACGCCGCGGCGCGGGAGATCGCACAATATTTCGCCGGCTCGCTGACCAGATTCACGACACCCGTTCACCTAGAAGGCTCCACGCTTCAGCTGGGTGTTTGGAAAGTGATGCGCGCCATCCCCTTCGGCCAGGTGCTAACCTACGGCGATGTCGCGAGAGCGGTCGGGTCGGAACCGCAGGCCGTCGGCACCGCATGCGGACAAAACCCGATACCGGTAATCGTTCCGTGCCACCGCGTCGTCGGCGCCGGGGGAAAGCTAACCGGATTTTCCGGTGGAAACGGTATTGAAACCAAGGCTTTCCTTCTTGATCTCGAATCCGGGCAGGGCCGACTCCTCTGAAACACGGTATCAGGTCCATGGTACCCAATCCGCGCTTCCCCGTGGACTTGATTTTTCCCCGCGGGTTACGCTTGCTCCGCCGCCACGGCCAAGGGAGATAGTGAAATGGGTTACGTAACAATCAGCTCCGACGACGGTGGGGCTTTCCAAGCCTATAGCGCCGCGCCATCCAATCCCGGCGACGCCCCCGGGATCGTCCTTATTCAGGAGATTTTCGGCGTAAACAAAGTGATGCGGGATTTGGCCGATGGATATGCGGGCCTCGGTTATCATGTACTTTGCCCCGACATTTTCTGGCGCATCGAACCCGGCATTGATATTTCCGATCAAAGCCAAGCGGAATGGGATCGCGCCTTTGAGCTGTTCGGCCTGTTTGATTCCGACAAGGGCGTATCGGATCTAAAGGCTACACTCTCTCACCTAAGATCAATGCCTGGTTGCACCGGCAAGGTCGGTAGCGTGGGTTATTGCCTAGGTGGGAAACTCGCCTATCTCATGGCGACCAGAACCGACGCGGATTGCAATGTCAGCTTCTATGGCGTCGGGCTCGACGGACTGCTTGACGAAGCCAAGGCTATTCGCACTCCATATCTTTCGCACATCGCCGCGTTGGACGGGTTCGTGCCCCCCGAGGCGCAAGCCGCTATTCAAGCCGGTCTCGGCGACAACCGGTTTTGTTCCCTCCACGTCTATGACCAACAGGACCACGCGTTCGCTCGCCAAGGCGGAGAGCATTTCGACAAAGCGGCCGCCGATCTCGCCAATCAGCGAACCGCCGACTTTTTCCAAGCAAACCTTCGCTAAACGGAGTTTTCCCATGACCAAGGCCATCCGCTTCCACCAGACCGGTGGGCCCAATGTTTTAAGTTGGGACGACGTGGACGTCGGCGATCCCGGAGCCGGAGAAATACGGGTGCGACACACTGTTGTCGGTCTTAACTACATCGACACCTATCATCGGAGCGGACTATATCCTCTCCCTCTCCCCTCGGGGATCGGGATGGAAGGCGCTGGCGTGGTCGACGCGGTCGGCGCCGGCGTGTCGGATATTGCCGAAGGAGATCGTGTTGCCTATGCCGCCGGCCCGCCCGGCTCGTACGCCGAGGCGCGGAATATAGAGGCCGCCAAGGTCGTGAAGGTGCCGGACGGCGTTGATGACAAGACCGCGGCCGCCATGATGCTCAAGGGCCTTACCGCGCAATATCTGATCCGCCAGATCCACAAGGTCCAGTCGGGGGATACAATCCTGATCCACGCCGCGGCTGGTGGCGTTGGCCTCATCGTCTGCCAGTGGGCGAAAAGCCTCGGCGCCACCGTCATTGGCACCGTCGGCAGTGACGCCAAGGCCGAGCTCGCGCGGGCCAATGGCTGTGATCATCCGATCGTCTACACCCGGGATGATTTCGTCGCCAAGGTCAATGAGATCACCGGCGGCGCGAAGCTTCCCGTGGTCTATGATTCCATCGGTGCCGATACATTCTCGGGATCTCTCGATTGTTTGCGTCCGCGGGGAATCATGGTCAGTTTCGGCCAGGCATCCGGACCGATTCCTCCAGTGGATCTCGGTGTTTTCGCGCAGAAGGGCTCACTCTATTTTACCCGTCCGACCCTCTTCAACTACGCGGACACCCCAGACCGGCTACGCGCCATGTCGGAAGATCTGTTCTCCGTCGTCGCCTCGGGCGCGGTGAAGATCAGCATAGATCAGACTTTCGCCTTGTCCGAAGCACAAGCCGCTCATGAAGCCTTGGAAGGCCGCAAGACCACCGGGTCGACAATCCTAGTTCCGTAGAAACGATTTGGAACCGAAAACGTTCCTAAAAGGCGAAGGGGGCTCCAATGGAGCCCCCTTTTTCAATCCACTGCTTCCTGTTTTATCCGTTTCAGGAATTCATCGCGTCGAAAAAGTCCGCGTTGTTCTTCGAGGTCTTGAGCTTATCCAACAAGAACTCCATAGCATCGACGGTCCCCATTTGAGTGAGAATTCGCCGCAACACCCACATCTTAGCCAGGGTGCCCTTATCGACCAACAACTCTTCCTTGCGGGTCCCCGACCGGGTGATATCGATCGTCGGGAAGGTGCGCTTGTCCGTGAGTTTCCGGTCGAGAATGATCTCGGAATTACCGGTCCCCTTGAACTCCTCGAAGATAACCTCGTCCATCCGCGAGCCCGTATCGATGAGCGCGGTGGCGATGATCGAAAGCGATCCACCCTCCTCAATATTCCGCGCCGCGCCGAAGAACCGTTTCGGCCGCTGCAGGGCATTGGCGTCAACACCGCCGGTCAGGACCTTTCCGGATGACGGCACAACCGTGTTATAGGCCCGCGCCAGTCGGGTGATCGAATCCAGCAGGATAACCACGTCGCGGCGGTGCTCGACCAGCCGCTTGGCTTTCTCGATAACCATCTCGGCGACCTGGACATGTCGGCTGGCCGGTTCGTCAAAGGTCGAACTGATGACCTCGCCATTTACGGTCCGGTCCATGTCGGTGACTTCCTCTGGACGCTCATCAATCAAAAGCACGATGAGATAGACCTCGGGATGATTCTTCGAAATTGATGTCGCGATATTCTGCAACATGACCGTTTTACCAGTGCGCGGCGGCGCCACCACCAGGGCGCGTTGACCCTTTCCGATCGGTGAAATCAAATCAATAACCCGGCAGGTCGGATCGCCGGCTTTCCCGGGGGTTTCCACCTCGAGACCGAGTCGCTCTTCCGGATACAATGGCGTCAAGTTGTCGAAGTTGATCCGGTGACGGACAACGTCCGGGTCCTCGAAATTGATCTTATTGACCTTAAGAAGCGCAAAATACCGCTCGCCATCCTTGGGCGCGCGGATTTGCCCTTCAACCGTATCGCCGGTCCGTAGGCCGAACCGCCGCACCTGGCTAGGTGAGACATAAATATCATCCGGCCCCGGCAGATAATTCGATTCAGGCGATCTGAGGAACCCAAATCCGTCGGACAGCGTTTCGAGCACGCCCATCCCGTGGATCGCCACGTCGTTTTCGGCCAATTGTTTTAAAATCGCGAACATCATGTCCTGCTTTCGCAGAACACTGGCATTCTCGATCTCCAACTCTTCCGCGTAGGCGAGAAGGTCAGCCGGCGTTTTCTTCTTAAGCTCCTGAAGATGCATTTTGCGTCAGGTCTTTTGCTGAAAATGGAAAAGATGGGCTTTAATGCTGATACACTTCGGTCTGTCCGCGCGGAAAACTAACTCATATCTGGACAGGAATTTTGGAGCGGGACGCTCCACGCGTAGGCAACGAGCATTTACCTAAACCCTGGGACAAAGTCAAACGGGTATCGCGCCCACGTTAATCTAAAAATTCAATCGGGTTTCAGAACCACCAGCAAAACGATCGCGATGAGCAGAACCGTCGGAACTTCGTTCACAACCCGATAAAAACGAGCCGATAAATTATTAGCGTCTCTCTCGAAAAACCGCCGCCATCGCGAAAGCATCCCATGGATACCGGTCATTCCGACGAGGGCTAGGATTTTCCATTGCATCCAGCTCTGCTCGAGATACTCCGGCACAAGCACCAACATCCAAACGCCAAACCCAAACGCCGCCATCATCGCCGGATTGATGATCGCCCTGATAAGTCGCCTCTCCATAACCTTCAATGTCTCGGATAGCTCTGAGCCGACCTTCGCGTCCGCGTGATAGACGAACAGCCTAGGCAAATATAGCATTCCAGCCATCCAAGCCATGACGCTGATAATGTGTAAGGCTTTGATAAGAAGATAATATTCCATCCGGATTTTCCGCTCGAGCGCTATCGTGGCGCTCTAAGCATTTCAGCAAGTTGCTCGACATGAGCGGGCGGCGTACTCGGGATTACGCCATGCCCGAGATTAAAGATAAAGGGCCCGCCTTCCAGATCAGCGCGGATGCGGTCAACGGCTGATCTCAACGCCTCTCCGCCGGATACCAGGGCAATGGGATCCAGATTTCCTTGAACCGGCGCGAGTGGCTGAATCTCACGCGCCGCCCAATTGGTTGGAACACTCGTGTCTATCGCGACGGCATCGACCCCGGCTTCCTCGGCGAAAGCCCTGTATTGAATGCCGGCGCCCCTGGGAAAGCCGATAATGGGAATGTCCGGATACTCTTTCCTCACCCCGTCGGCGATCCGACGGATCGGACCAATGGTCCAGGCTCGAAACTGGTCGGGCGCCAATACACCCGCCCAGGAATCGAAAAGTTTCACCACTTTGGCACCCGAGCGAATCTGCGCCTTGAGATGACGGATCGTCGCTTCGACCAGCAAGTCCATCAATTCGGAAAATCCCTTGGGATCCGAAAACGCCCATTGCTTGGTCTTGGCGTAATCCTTGCTCGACCGACCCTCGATCATATAGGTCGCGACCGTCCACGGCGCGCCGGCGAACCCAATTAGGGCTACATCCCCCGGTAACCCATCCCGCACTCTTGAAACCGTCTCATAGGTTGCCTCTATACGCGACCAGGATCGATCGAGTGACAGACGGGTCAGATCCTCAACCGAATCCAACGGTTCCAGAACCGGACCCACGCCTTCCTCGAATCGAACGGATTGGCCAAGCCCGAAAGGAATAATCAGAATGTCCGAAAACAGGATCGCGCCATCGGGATGAAATCGACGGATCGGCTGAAGCGTGACCTCGGCCGCCATCTTGGGTGTCAAACAAAGATCCAGAAAAGACCCGGCCTTGGCTCGAAGCTCCCTATATTCCGGAAGATATCGCCCGGCTTGTCTCATAAGCCAAAACGGAGGCCGATTGGATGTGCCTCCATGAAGCGCATGGAGGATTGGCTGATCGTTCATGGGAATGCCTAGACCGGTTAAGCCCTCGTTATACAAACAATACGTAGTTAAAAGAAATAGATTGAAGTGGTAGTGAATCCCTGTGATTCCCGTGGATTAAAATCTTTCCACAGGTTTTCCACCGATTGGCGTTTCATGCTGTTGCGACGAGCGATCTTTATAAGGATGTGGAAAACTCGGTTTTCACGGTCCATGGGTGATTGTTAGTCATGGCAGTTAAGTGCGAAAAGGAGGGAATGGAAATCTCATCCACAATAACGATGCATTTCAACCCGGTTGTTCCCGACACGAACAACCCATCTCATGTTTATGTGACCAAAGGGGCAAGTTTCTCGCATTTATCCGCCGACAACGGTTTATCCTCGTTATGAACCAGTTATCCAGACAATGGCGGCCACGGTGATGGCGGATCAACTCCACATTCATCTCGTGTCCGACGCGACTGGCGAGACCAATCATCAGATCGCGCGTGCCTGCATGGTACAGTTTCAAGGTGTCCGACCCACCGAGCATGTTTGGTCCCTGGTTCGAACCAGTAGCCACATCGAAAAAATCCTGACCGCGGTTGAATCTTTTCCAGGCCCCGTTCTTTTCACCCTGGTTGATACGGATTTGCGGCGCCAACTGATCGAAGGATGCCAGAAATCCAAGGTGCCCTGTGTCTCGGTGCTCGATCCCGTATTGGATACCCTGGCCGATTATTTGGGAGTGGAAAGCCGGGGTACCCCCGGGCGCCAGCATCGCATGGACGCGGCGTATTTCAGCCGTATCGAAGCCATGGACTTCACCCTAATCCATGACGATGGTCAGTTGACCAACGATCTGACCGACGCGGATATCATCATTCTCGGAGTATCCAGAACCTCGAAAACGCCGACATCGCTTTACCTCGCTAACCGCGGATACAAGACGGCGAATATACCGCTTGTTCCAAATGTACCGCTTCCCGATCAGCTGCTGGAAGCCAGGAATCTGTTTATCGTCGGGTTGACCAATGATCCGGTGCGTCTCACCCAGGTGCGTCGCAATCGCATGCTGATGCTGAACCAGAAAGAAGAGTCGGACTACATTGATCTGGATAAAGTTAAGCGCGAGGTAACGGACGCTAGGCGGTTGTTTCGTTCGCATGGTTGGCCGGTGATTGATGTCACTCGCCGCTCGATCGAGGAAACGGCGGCCGCGGTGTTACAACATTACGGTCGTTTTCACGGCGAGGAAAGTTAGTTCCCGATGGAGGTATCCCTTATGAATCCATCGATGTCGGTGGATGCATTTATCTTGGCCTCCGGCAGTGCGACACGGGCGAAAATCCTTCGGAACGCCGGGCTTGTGTTTACAGTCCAACGTCCCACGATCGATGAAGCCTCGGTCCGCGAACAAATGATAGGCGACGGCGCTTCGGTGGAAGCCGGAGCTCTGCGTCTCGCGGAGTTGAAAACGCTGGAAATCGCAACCAGGAACCCGAGGTCGATTGTTATCGGCGCCGACCAGATTCTGGAATGCGATGGCGAGTGGTATGAAAAACCCAGCGGCACGGAGGAGGCGCGGGAGCAACTGAAGCGCTTGGAGGGTAGAAACCATCGTTTGATCAGCGCCGTGTCGATAGCTCGAGAAGGAAAGATCATCTTCCGGGAAACGGATGAAGCGACCCTTCGTCTGAGGCATCTAAGCGATGTCTTTCTGGAGCGTTACCTTGGGATCGTGGGGGATCAGGTCTCGGCATCCGTTGGTGGTTATCAGGTCGAGGGATTGGGCGCTCAACTATTCGAAGATGTTAGGGGTGACCACTACACAATCCTGGGCCTGCCGTTGTGGCCGACCCTCGGGTTTCTGCGAAGCATCGGTGTTTTGGAAGAATGAGAACATGAAGGTACTGGGCCTCACAGGATCGATCGCCATGGGAAAGAGCACCGCTGCGACCATGCTGCGGCGGTTCAAGATCCCGGTTCACGACGCCGATGCCTGTGTACACCGACTGTTTGCCAAAGGTGGTCGGGCCGTCGCGCCGATTAGTGAAACTTTTCCGGGGGTTGTACAGAACGGAGCCGTGAACCGCGTGGAACTGGGCGCTCGTGTCTTCAATGACACGCCGGCGCTCAGGAAGCTTGAGGCGATCGTCCATCCCCTGGTTCGAAGCGAGCGCGATCGTTTCATCGCCAGGCACCGCCGGCGCCGGGCGCCCTTCGTGGTACTCGATGTGCCATTACTCTTTGAAACGAAGGGACAAGATATCTGCGATGAAGTCATCGTTGTGAGCGCGCCGGCTTTTCTGCAAAGACGTCGGGCGCTCGCGAGACCTGACATGACGGCTGAAAAATTCACCTCGATCCTTGGTCGCCAAATGCCGGATCATCGAAAGCGCCGCCTCGCTAGCGTGGTCATCGCGACCGGGCTTGGATTCGCGGACACGCACCGTAGGCTTTCCCGCTATATAAAGCGTCTTCGTAAAACCGCCTGAGCGAAAAGTTCGGAGAAGCTTCATGCGAGAGATTGTGCTGGATACCGAGACCACGGGCCTGGACGCGCTTAGCGGTCACCGGATCATCGAGATCGGGGCGCAGGAGCTATTGAACCACGTGCCGACGGGCAATCACTATCATTGCTACATCAATCCCGAACGAGACGTGGACCAAGGCGCCTATGACGTGCACGGTCTCTCGCGTGAATTCCTTTCGGACTTTCCCACCTTCGATGGAATCGTGGATGAGTTTCTCGCCTTTATCGCCGAGGATCGGTTGATCATTCACAACGCCCGATTCGACATGGGCTTCATCAACATGGAACTCGGCCGTTTAAAGCGCCCTGATATTCCGATGAACAGGGTGGTGGATACCCTACAAATAGCACGCCGCCGGTACCCTGGCGCGCAAGCCAGCTTGGATGCGCTATGCCGTCGATTCGAGATCGACAACTCGCATCGTGATCTACATGGCGCGTTGGTTGACGCGAACTTGCTCGCGGCGGTGTATCTGGAGCTCATCGGCGGCAGGCAACCTGGCTTTGAACTCGCGGCGGATGCTGTTCCGGAATCAGCTCCCGAAATCCGCGAATCCGCGGCTCGACCACCTCGGAACTTCGTCGCTAGCGCCGCCGAACAAGAAGCGCATCAAGAGCTCTTGAACCAGATCACCGATCCAATTTGGCGTGACGACTGACGGTCCTATCTTATTGAACCACGGTTTCCGCCGCTGGATGCGTCGCGTTTTGTTCCTGGGACTGCCGATATAGCTGGGCGAAATCCACGGGCTGAATGAGCAGCGGCGGAAAACCGCCGTCACGGGTGACATCGGCGATGATGTTTCGAGCGAAGGGGAATAGCAGCCTGGGGCACTCAACCAACAAAATCGGCTGAATATGCTGCTCGGGAAATCCTTCCAGCGTGAAAACGCCGGCATAACTCAACTCCGCGAGAAAAAGCTGGCCCTGGTCGCCGGTCCCGTTCACCGTGGTCGTAAGTACCACTTCAAAGACCGAGTCCGCGAGCTTCGTCGCCTTCACGTCAACGTGGACGTCGACCTTGGGTTGGCCTTCCTGTTGCTGGAGGCTTTGGGGAGCTCTGGGATTTTCGAATGAAAGATCCTTCACATATTGAGCGTTGATGCGAATCGGCATGGTTCCAGAGGCTGGGGCCTGTTGCGCATTCGCGTCGATGGTGTCGGTCATCAAAATTCCCTCGTAAAATATGTAATTGGAGCCTGGCTCGGTGCCTCGCGAGGTATCATGTATCGGCAGGTCCGACAACCACGCCGGCGCCATTTTCATCCACGCGAATCACGCTGCCATTAGTTACCCGCAACCCCGTGATACCTCGGATAAATCCCCAATGCGAGACAACCGCCACGGATTGCCGGTCGGCGAGCGTCGCGGTTCTCTCCAGAAAGGCGCGACCCCGACCGGCGACCAGGTCGTCGGTTTCGTCCTCATGCGGCCACCATCGCTCCTCGATATGGGAAAAATCGATGTCCGGCCATGTTCGCGCGAGAACGGTTCGTGGACTTCCGATGTCACAAGAGAAGGCATAGTGCTCGCGGACCAAGGGATCGACTGAAATGGGAACCGCAAGTCTCTCGCTGATTATTGATGCTGTCTGCAAGGCCCGCTTATAGGGACTGCTTATCAGCCGTTCTATGCCCTGATCGACGAGGAGAGCGGCGGCGGATCGCGCTTGCTCTTCACCCAATGGCGTGATCGCCGGGTCCTCGATGCCGGGGTCTACGCGAGTCTCCGTATAAACAACATTGAACTCGGACTGGCCGTGGCGAATGAAAATCATGATTTTTCACCGGTTCGAGGTTTCGTGTCATCTTCACGATCATTGGAGATAACCTTGGTTATGATCGGATGATCGGGGTCGGACTCACTGATATCACGGTACTCTCCGTCGATTGTCCGCCCATTTTGGCTGAATGGTTCCGTGGTCGGGCCGAAACCCCTTGAGGACATCCCGACTTTTGCCTTGGCTAGGACCGGACGTAGCATGATTCCAAGAACCACAATCCTTATCGGAGGCACAAACAAAAGAAAGCCGATCACATCGGTCACGAATCCGGGGACAAAGAGACAGATCGCGGCCAATAGTAAACCCAAGCCGCCAACCACCTCCTCAAGCGGCATCCGTCCCTCGGCGAGGCTTGTTTGCGCGCGCGCCAAGGTATTCATTCCTTGATAACGAAACAGCGCCGCGCCGATGAGCGCGGTGATGATGGTGGCGCCGATGGTCGCCAAGCCGCCGATCCGTCCGCCGACCTCGATGAAGGTCAGGATCTCGACAAATGGTAGACCCACGAACAAGCAGAGTAAAAGGAGGGCGGCCATGGTTGCTCTTTGCACAGTGACAGCTTAAGTAGGGTAGTGTACCGTTTTATCAGCGAAAGCGGCTCTGTCGCTTGGAATTCTTTTCGGGCCGGAATTGGCTAGGCCACTCGTTGGAACAGGTCCAGAGTCTCGGTGAAGACAGGCAGGGAAAGGGCGATCGGCGGATCAGTATAGCCACCGATCGGAAACGCGAAATGGGCGACGGTTTCGCTTTCTTCGATATCATCATTTTCGCGATGCTGGCGGGTTATCTCGTGTTTCAGCTACGTCGCGTTTTGGGCCGGCGAACGGGTCATGAGGATCAACGCAGGACCAACCCCTTCAAACGCGGAGCCGAAGACGCGGCGGAAAATGACAATGTGATTTCGCTGCCGGACCGGGCGACCAAGGAATCCACCGACGATGAGTCCGCCGGATTTGACTCCGAGCTGAATGGCTTGTCGCGCCTCAAGGCGAAGGACCCGAGCTTTGACGACCGCGAATTTCTGCGTGGAGCCAAGGGGGCCTTTGAATGGATTGTCGCGGCCTTCGCGCGCGGAGATCGGGGCGAGCTTCGCAATCTTCTTGGACCTTCCCTATATGCAAGTTTTGAAGAGGCCATAGACGAACGCGAGAAAGCGAACGAAACGCTCGAGACCACGATTTCCTCGATGAAATCGGCCACCATCGACGATGTTTCCCTGGAAGGATCGGTGGTTTCGATCACCGTGGAGTTTCTGACCGATCAGGTGAAAGTGGTTCGTGATGCGGGCGGAGGGGTGGTCGAGGGCGATCCCAGTAAGATCGAAACCCTTCGGGATATCTGGGTGTTCTCGCGGGACATGCGCTCGAGTGATCCAAACTGGCAGCTCGTCGCCACGCGCGAGCCCGAGGACATCGAATAACGGCTGGCGAGCGAGCGGGCTTCGGTTGATGCGATCGCCAGTATGTCTAGTCGTCATGGTGATCGTGCTAGCCCTTGGCGCCTGCGCGCCACCCACGGGGCCTGAGCCGACCCCGGTTCCCGCGCCGACTAGACCATCCTTTCAAGCAACGGCGTTCCTCGACATTCCAGGTTGGTCGGTCGATAGCACGGCGAACGCGCTTCAGGCGTTGCGTCGTTCCTGCGAGCGTCTGCTCAAGGCGCCGGTCGCGCGGCAAATGACCGACAAATCAGTTGGTGGACGCGTGGGTGATTGGGTGCCGGCCTGCCGGGCGCTCCCGGACAGCGGCGCGGATGACGCTCGGGCGCGAGAGTATTTTGAAACTTGGTTCCAGCCCTATCGGGTTTTGTTGGGAAACCAGGCCAACGGCTTGTTTACAGGTTATTTCGAACCGGGCCTTCGGGGATCGATGACGCCGTCGGAAAGGTTCAACATTCCCATATACAAGCGGCCAAGTGATCTTGTCCTGGTTACGCTCGGTGATTGGCGCGAGAAGCTCCGGGGCGAAAGGATCGCCGGTCGGATCATCAATGGGCGCTTGAAACCCTATTATTCGCGCGCGGAAATCGAAGCGGGCGCGCTGGCGGACAGGGCACGGCCCCTGGTCTGGGTAGATGACGCGGTGGCCGCGTTTTTTCTTCACATTCAAGGCTCGGGCCGCATCTCCCTGCCGGATGGCGGCGTTATGCGGGTTGGTTATGACGGCCACAATGGGCACGTCTATCGGGCTATTGGACGAGACCTCATCGAAGAGGGCGCGATCGCGAAAAAAGATATCTCGCTTCAGTCGATACGGGCGTGGCTTGGAGCCAATCCGGAGCGGAAGACCGAGATAATGAACCGTAATCCGTCCTTCATATTCTTCCGCGAGATCGCCGGCGAGGGTCCGATCGGCGCCCAGGGGGTTGCTTTAACGCCGGGCCGATCCTTGGCCGTGGATCCGAAATTTCTGCCGCTCGGCGCTCCGGTTTGGCTTGAGGCGGACTATGGCGATGAATCGGGCCGGCCGCTCAGGCGGCTCATGGTCGCCCAGGATACCGGCGGCGCGATCCGCGGTGCCGTTCGTGGTGATGTTTTCTGGGGTCATGGAGAGGTCGCGCGGGCCCTGGCTGGTCCGATGAAGGCATCGGGCCGGATTTATCTTCTGCTTCCGAAAACACTCGAGGTTGATGGCGTGAAGTGATCATATGGCTTTTGGTGGCCAGTGCTTGCATCGCTCCAGGGATTTGCGCATCCTGCCGGCGATTCCATCGGGAGAGTTGAATGTCCGCGAACGACCCTTCGGGCTCAAGAAAGCCGCCGATCAAGGTCGGATTGTTCGTAACCTGTCTCGTGGATCTGTTTCGGCCCAGCGTCGGGTTCGCGGCGATCAAACTTCTTGAATCGGCGGGCTGTGTTGTCGAGGTTCCGGAGGCACAAACCTGCTGCGGGCAGCCGGCCTTCAATTCCGGCGATCGCCGCTCGGCCCGTTCCATCGCGCGAGGCTTCCTTGATGCTTTCGAGGGCTGTGACTACGTGGTCGCGCCCTCCGGGTCTTGCGCGGCTATGTTGAGCCGGCATCTGCCCAAGCTCTTCGATGACGATCCGGCGCTTCAACACCGGGCCCGCCATCTGGCCGCGCGGAGCCATGAACTGACATCGTTCCTGGTGGATATTCTCGGCTTCTCCGGTATCTCGGCGCGTTTCGCGGGCGCCGTGGCGTATCATGATTCATGTTCGGGCCTGCGGGATCTCGGCGTGAAATCCCAGCCAAGATCCATGTTGTCCAAAGTCGAGGGGCTTGAGTTGAAAGAGCTCCAGGAAGCAGAGACCTGTTGTGGTTTCGGCGGCACATTCTGTGTGAAATATCCCGACATCTCCAACGCCATGGCCGACAAGAAACTATCTGATATCGAAAGCAGCGGTGTCTCGACGGTTCTAGCGGGGGATCTCGGTTGTCTACTGAATATGGCGGGAAAAGCCAGCCGCGAGGGTTCAAGCATTGAGTTTCGTCATGTGGCCGAGATCCTTGCGGGAGACGGATCAAGGCCCGCCATAGGACGAACCCGATAATGGCGCATGCGCCGACATCTCACGCTTTCCCGGAAAACGCGCGGGCCGCGTTGGATGATCCGATACTTCAACGCGCGCTCGGAAATCTGAAGCGGGGTTTTCCGGTCAAGCGCGCGGAGGTGGTGGCTGACTTGCCCGAATTCGAGCTGCTTCGCGATGTCGCCCGCGATATCAAGAACCATACGCTCGCGCATCTCGACGCCTATCTGGAGATCTACGAGGCCAATGTCGTCAAGAGCGGTGGGCATGTTCACTGGGCCCGGAACGCCGAGGAGGCCTGCGAAACCGTCATGGCAATTTGCCGGGAGGCCGGCGCCAAAACGGTAACCAAGGGTAAATCCATGGTGGCCGAGGAAATTGGCCTGAACGCTTATCTCGACGACCGGGGGATCGACCGGGTGGAAACCGATCTCGGCGAGTATATCATTCAGCTTCGCGACGAGCCGCCGAGCCATATCATTGTTCCGGCGGTGCATGTCACCAAGGAACAGATTGGCGAGACATTTCGCGCCGCCCATGACGGCCTGGATCCCAGGCGGGGGCTCTCGGAGTCACGCGACATCACCGATGAGGCCCGCGGCCAGCTGCGCGAGAAGTATTTCGCCGCCGAGGTGGGAATCACCGGCGCGAACTTCCTGATCGCGGAAAGCGGGTCCAGCGTGATCGTCACCAACGAGGGTAACGGCGACCTGACGCAAACCCTCGCCAAGGTGCATATCGTGGTGGCCAGTTTGGAAAAGATGATACCCACCATGGAGGACGCGCTGGCGGTACTGCGTTTGCTGGCGCGGTCATCCACCGGTCAGGAGTTCTCGGTCTATACGACAGTTTCCAATGGACCGCGCCGATCCGAGGATCTGGACGGTCCGGACGCCTATCACGTGGTCTTGGTCGACAATGGCCGGACCGCGATGCTCGGCACCGAGAATCAGGACATGCTGCGGTGCATCCGATGCGCGGCCTGTATGAATCATTGTCCGGTCTATGGAGCCGTCGGCGGTCACGCTTATGGCTGGGTTTATCCCGGACCCATGGGGGCGGTTTTGACACCGTCCCTGATGGGCGTGGAAGGGAGTGCGCACTTGCCCCATGCGTCTACATTCTGTGGGCGCTGTGAGCAAGTTTGCCCGATGAAAATTCCGCTCACCAAGATGATGCGTCACTACAGAGAGCGGTCATACCAAAATGGCCATGGAGGAAGCATCGCCAGAAATGCACTGGGTTTATGGTCATACTTCGCATCACGACCTCGACTATATGCCCCTATGGCTCGTATTGCGTCCTGGATGTTGAGATGCTTATCGCGGGATCGTGGCGTGCTCCGCTGGCTGCCTTTCGCAACGGCTTGGACGCGGTATCGCGATTTTCCCACCCCGCAAGGCGGTACCTTCATGTCCGCCTATCGGCGTGGTGATCTCGAATGAACGACGCACGTGAACAGATTCTCGCTGGAATCCGCAGATCCCTGGGGCGTCCGGCGCTTGAAGGGGAGGCGCTGGACACGGTCAAATCCCGACTGGCCCGCCCGTCTCGCCATGTTATTCCAGAACGTGTCAATCTGGAAGCACAAGGCTTGCGGGAATTGTTCATTTCCAAGGCGCGGGGGGTGAGTGCCTCTGTGGCGGAAATCAAGACAATGTCCGAAATTCCCGTTGCCGTCGCGACCTATCTGGCCGGTGAGAACCTCCCTGCGAGAGTGGTTCAGGCGCCCGCTCTAGGGGAAATCGACTGGTCCGCCACGCCCACGATGGAGACTCGTATCGGCGCCGCCACGAAAACCGACGAGACAAGCCTTACGGTCGCGGATTCTGGCATCGCGGAAACTGGCACTCTCCTGCTGTCCTCCGGACCCGCCACGCCCACGACGCTGAACTTCGTGCCGCCGACACATATCGTTGTCCTGCGGCGCGATCATGTCGTCGCGTCCTATGAAGACGCATGGGATCGGCTGCGCGCGATGAGCGCTGGATCCGGACAGCCTCGGGTCGCGAACTTCATCACCGGTCCGTCGAGAACAGGCGATATTGAACAGAAAATCGAGATCGGCGTGCATGGCCCACTTCGCCTCCACATTCTGCTGGTCGGGGAAGGATGATGGGGAAATCACGTGCGTCCCATTGGCCGTCGGAGGAGGATCTGGACTTGTTCCACAAGGTTCTGGCGGACGTGACCCCACTGCGGCCCGAAACGACGCCGATCAAGCGGGAAGCGCTTCAAAAACCCATCGTCAAAGCCGACACACCCTCCGGTTCGACCAGGAACACGCGGCCCTTAACAGCGGCAACGCGGGCCGAGAGTCGGCGATCCGATGTCATTTTCCCGGCCGCGCTCGCCGACCATGGCGCCGGGCGGACGCCGGGTTTGGACAAGCGCTCCGCCCAACGCCTTCAGCGCGGGAAAACCGAGATAGACGGCAGGATTGACCTGCACGGCATGACTCAGGCCGAGGCGCGTTCGGCGCTCACGGGGTTCGTGACCAACGGCCACCGCCATGATCGACGCTGCTTGCTGGTGATAACCGGCAAGGGACGTCGTGCGAGCGAAGGCCGGGATGCGCCCGGGAGTGATGAGGGCCGCGGCGAGCCCGGCGTGCTGCGGCGGATGGTGCCGCGTTGGCTAAAGGAAGCGCCGCTTGCCGAGCGGGTGCTCGCCTATTCTCCGGCCCAACCCAAGCATGGCGGTTCGGGCGCGCTTTACGTGCTGCTCAAGCGCCGCCGCGCCCCATGACACCCTTTGGCGCTCGGCTCCGGGCCCTGCGGGCCGAGAAAGGTGTCACGATGGCGATGATGGCCCAGGCCCTGCAAGTCTCTCCGGCTTATCTGTCGGCGCTGGAACACGGCAAAAAGGGCCGTCCGACAGTAGGACTACTTCATCAGATTTGCGCGTATTTCAGCTTGATTTGGGACGATGCCGAAGCACTACGGCGGGTAGCGGAGCTATCGCATCCCAGGGTCGTGGTCGACACCGCCGGTCTTAGCCCCAAGGCGACCGAGCTCGCCAATCGTCTCGCCGAGAAGATCGGAGATCTGGATGACTCCCGGCTAGACGCCTTGCTCGCCGAACTGAACGATCCACTGGAGACCCCTGGCCCACGGCATTAAGGGCGCGGGCACTCACAAGATAAACTTGCTGAGATCCGTGTCCTGGGCGAGATCGCCGACATGGGTTTTCACATAGTCGGCGTCGATGACGATTTTTTCGCCCGGTCGGTCCGACGCGCCGAAGCTGATCTCGTCCAAAAGCTTCTCCAGAACCGTGTGCAAGCGCCGCGCGCCGATATTCTCCACGTTGCGATTGACCTCGACCGTCAGATCCGCGAGGGCGTCGATGGCGTCGGGCTGAAAATCAAGCGTGACCTCCTCGGTTCCCAGCAAGGCGGTATACTGAATGATCAGACTGTTTTCCGGCTCGGTCAGAATGCGCCTGAAGTCGTCGCGGGTCAGTGCCTTCAGCTCCACCCGGTTCGGGAGCCGGCCCTGGAGCTCGGGAAGCAGATCCGCCGGCTTGGCCAGGTGGAACGCGCCCGACGCGATGAACAGCACGAAATCAGTGCGGACCGCGCCGTGCTTCGTCGTCACGGTGGTTCCCTCGATTAGGGGCAGCAGGTCTCGCTGAACGCCTTCGCGTGATACATCGGCGCCATGGCGGTCCGAGCGCGCGCAGATCTTGTCGATCTCGTCGAGAAAGACGATGCCGTTCTGCTCGACGGAGTCGATGGCCTGGCGGATCACCTTGTCCTCGTCCAAAAGCTTGTCGGCTTCCTCGGCGAGCAGCACATTGTAGGATTCCGCCACGGTCATGGTCCGAAGCTTGGTCTTGCCGCCGAATGCCTTTCCGAACATGTCGTTGAGATTCATCATGCCTACTTGTGCGCCGGGCATCCCGGGAATCTCGAAGGTCGGCATGCCGCCGCTGGCGTCGGCTGTTTCGATTTCAATCTGCTTGTCGGCGAGTTGGCCCTCGCGCAGCATCTTGCGGAACTTCTGGCGGGTTTCCTCCCTCGCGTTCTCGCCGGCCAAGGCTTCGATCACCCGATTCTCGGCCGCGAGTTCGGCCTGGGCGTTGACCTCCTTGCGGAGCTTTACCCGAACCATGGTGATGGCGATCTCGACGAGATCCCGGATAATCTGCTCGACATCCCGACCGACATAGCCGACCTCGGTGAATTTCGTCGCCTCGACCTTGATGAAGGGCGCCTCGGCCAATCGCGCCAATCGTCGAGCGATCTCGGTCTTGCCGACGCCGGTCGGGCCGATCATCAGAATGTTCTTCGGCTGAACCTCTTCGCGGATCGCGTCGGGGAGTTGCTGACGCCGCCAGCGGTTACGGAGCGCGATGGCCACCGCGCGCTTGGCGTCGTTCTGACCCACGATAAAGCGGTCGAGTTCGGAGACGATCTCTCGAGGACTAAAAGCGGTCATTTGAAAATCCAGACAGACGTCGCTCAGAGCGACTCGATGGTTACGTTTTCGTTGGTGTAGATGCAGATATCGGCGGCGATCTTCATGGCGCGACGCGCGATCTCCTCGCTGTCCATGTCGTCGCGATCGATAAGCGCGCGGGCCGCGGACAACGCGAAGGCGCCGCCCGAGCCGATGCCGATCAAGCCGTCCTCGGGTTCCAGGACATCGCCGGTCCCGGACAGGATGAGGGAGGTTTCCTCGTCGGCCACCGCCATCATGGCTTCCAGGCGGCGCAGATATCGATCGGTACGCCAATCCTTTGCGAGTTCGACACAGGCGCGCGTCAATTGCGCTGGATGCTGTTCAAGCTTGGCTTCCAGTCGCTCGAACAGGGTGAAGGCATCGGCGGTGGCGCCGGCGAAACCGGCGATGACATTTCCGCTTGATAGCCGTCGTACCTTGCGAGCCTGACTTTTGATCACGGTGTTGCCGAGGGTCACCTGTCCGTCGCCGGCGATCACGATCTTGCCGTTCTTGCGGACCGATAGGATCGTCGTGCCGTGCCAGGTGGAGTCGCGTTCACTCATGGTCTGTCCATTCACTCGCCGTCGGCCTTATCATCGCGGCCGGCCTTGTCAAATCCGTGATGATCCGGGTCATGTGGGGTCTAACGCATTCTTATCAAGTTGACGCGCCGCGCCGCCGGGTCATGACCGACGGCCGGGGTGGCCAGCAACGGTGGTTCCTGTTACATAGCGCGCCGAAGCGACGGGATGAAAGATCATGACTGACCAACGCACCGCGACAATCGAGCGCGTGACCAAAGAGACGCGGATTAACGCCGACGTCAACCTTGATGGCACCGGAGAATACGATGTCGTCACCGGGATCGGCTTTCTCGACCATATGCTGGAACAACTTTCCCGGCATTCGCTGATTGATCTGACGCTTCGCGCCGATGGCGACCTGCATATCGATTTTCATCACACCACCGAGGATTCGGGCTACGTGGTGGGCGAGGCGGTTCGTAAGGCGCTTGGCGCGCGGGTCGGGATAATCCGATATGGCGCCGCCAGCATTCCCATGGACGAGACCTTGACCGAGGTGTCCCTGGACATATCCGGACGCCCCTATCTCGTTTGGCACGTTACGATGCCCCAGGCCAAGCTTGGGGACATGGATACCGAGCTTTTCAAGGAATGGTTCCAGGCTTTCGCGCAATCCGCCGGGATCACGCTTCATGTTCGAAACATTTACGGCGAGAACACCCATCATATCGTCGAGTCCTGCTACAAGGCGCTCGCCCGGGCGCTGCGTCAGGCGGTGACCATCGATGCGCGCATGGCCGGGTCCGTGCCGTCCACCAAGGGGACGCTCGGCGGTGAGTCCGGCGAAGGCGGGGCGTGATATCGCCATGACCGTCGCGATCATTGATTACGGTTCCGGCAATCTGAGATCAGCCGCGAAAGCCTTCGCCTGGGCGGCGGTAAGGATGGAGGATACACCAGAGGTTGTCGTGACTTCGGATCCAGACGCCCTCGAACGCGCTGATCATATCGTCTTGCCTGGTGTTGGCGCCTTCGCCGATTGCATGGCGGGCCTGCGCGCGGTCGACGGTATGCGCGAAGCCCTTGAGCATCATGTGATCGGCGCCGGGAAACCTTTTCTCGGCATTTGTGTCGGCATGCAACTGATGGCCGACCGCGGCCACGAGCACCAAGTTACGTCTGGCCTGGGTTGGATTCCGGGCCGCGTGGAGGCGCTTGATCCGGCGTCGGACAAGAGTGGAAAACAGTTGAAAATCCCCCATATGGGATGGAACCAACTCACCGTCGCCGAACCTAGACATCCGGTTTTGGAGGGTATTGATAGTGGGTCGTATGTCTATTTCGTGCACGGATATCACCTAGTCGCGAAGTCTCCGGAGCACATCCAAGCCACAACGGATCACGGTCAGTTCGTGACCGCGATGGTCGCACGCGATAATATCGTGGGAACCCAATTTCATCCGGAGAAAAGCCAGGCGCCGGGGCTGCGGCTCATTGGCAATTTCCTGGCGTGGCGACCCTGAGGAAGACAGCAATGAATTCCGAAAATTCATCCAGCTCCCCTCCCGATATTCGCGTCGACCTTGTGGATCGCTTGAGTACGGCCGACCTGAACGACATTTGTGACGCGGCCGAGGCGGCAATCCTCGATGGCGGCGGGTTCGGCTGGCTCAGCCCCCCTGATCATGATGTTCTCGAGGCCTATTGGCGTGGCGTGATCTTGATTCCCGAGCGGCACCTTCTGGTCGGACGCCTGGATGGCGTGATCGCGGGCTCTTGTCAGATCCTGGTTCCCACCCGTAACAACGAGGCGCAAAGCTTCGCTTGTAATCTGACGACAAACTTCGTGGCACCCTGGGCGAGGGGTCACGGTCTCTCGGCCAAGCTAATCGAAGCAGCGGAAGAACACGCGCGGTCGACCGGCTTTCAAGTCTTGAATCTCGATGTTCGGGAAACCCAAATCGCCGCGATTCGTCTATACGAACGTTTAGGCTATGTCCGGTTCGGCTCGCACCCTCACTATGCGCGGGTGGCGGGTCGAGACGTCGCGGGACATTTCTACTACAAGACTCTGGTTCCAAACTCGGAAATGGATGGAACGGCCTCGTGATTCTCTATCCCGCGATCGACCTGAAGGGCGGCGCGTGCGTGCGTCTGCTCAAGGGCGAGATGGACAGCGCCACGGTCTATAACGATGATCCCGGCGCACAGGCCGCGATGTTCCGCGACGCGGGTTGCGCATGGATCCACGTGGTCGACCTTGATGGCGCTTTCGCGGGTCGCTCGGTAAACGGCATGGCCGTCGAACCAATTCTCGCCGCGGGCGTTCCCGTTCAGCTCGGCGGTGGTATTCGTGACATGGCGGGTATCGAGGCGTGGCTCGAGCGAGGCATCGCCCGGGTAATTCTTGGGACGGCGGCGCTGCGCGATCCGGATTTGGTGATCGAGGGATGTCGGAAGTTTCCCGGTAGGGTCGCCGTCGGTATCGATGCGCGCGCGGGCATGGTCGCGGCGGAGGGATGGGCGGAAACCTCATCGGTTTCGACCTTGGATCTCGCCAAACGGTTCGAGGATTGTGGGGTCGCGGCGATTATCTTCACGGATATAGACCGCGACGGGGCCCTGGTCGGCGTGAATGTCGAGGCGACGGCGGATCTGGCCACGGCGATCTCGACACCGGTCATCGCGTCTGGCGGCGTATCGTCCGCGGCGGATCTGTTCGCGCTGCGGGAACGCGCCGAAAGCGGTATCGCCGGGGTAATCTGCGGCCGGTCCATCTATGATGGCCGTCTGGACCTCGCCGAGGGTCTGAAAATTCTCGCCGGCGCCGAAAAGGTGAAATCGTCATGCTGACCGTAAGGGTCATTCCCTGCCTCGACGTCAAGGACGGACGGGTGGTGAAGGGTGTCAATTTTCTTGATTTGGTCGACGCGGGCGATCCGGTTGAACAGGCGCGAATCTATGACGCCGAGGGCGCGGACGAGCTGACTTTCCTCGATATCACGGCGAGCAGCGACAATCGCGACACCCTGTTCGATGTGGTCGCGAAAACCGCCGAGCAATGCTTCATGCCGCTCACCGTCGGCGGCGGCGTGCGCTTGGTGGAAGACATCCGAAAGCTTTTGCTGGCCGGCGCCGACAAGGTATCGATCAATACCGCGGCCGTGCACCGTCCGGAATTCGTGCGCGAGGCAGCACGCAAGTTCGGCACGCAATGCATCGTTGTCGCGATCGACGCCAAAAGCGTGGGTCCCGAGAAGTTCGAGGTTTTCACCCATGGTGGCCGCCGGGAAACCGGAATCGACGCGGTCGATTGGGCGCGCCGAATGGTGGAATACGGGGCGGGGGAAATCCTGCTGACATCAATGGACCGCGACGGTACCAAAAGCGGTTTTGATTTGCCGCTCACCCGGGCGATCTCGGATGCCGTGTCGGTGCCGGTCATCGCGTCCGGTGGCGTCGGGACGCTGGATCACTTCGCCGAGGGCGTGACCGAGGGCGGAGCGTTGGCGGTTTTGGCCGCTTCGGTCTTTCATTTCGGACAATTCCGCATCGCCGAGGCCAAGGCTCGGATGGCGGAGGCCGGCATCCCTGTGAGGCCGCACCAATGACCCACGCGATTGACGAATTGTATCGGGTGATCGCCAGCCGACGGGGCGGCGATCCCGATTCGTCCTATACCGCTCGTTTGTTCGAACGCGGAACCTCCGTCATCGCGCGCAAGGTAGGCGAGGAGGCGGTGGAAACGGTGGTGGAAGCGCTGGCGGGCTCCAAACAGGGCCTGTCCGCGGAGAGCGCCGATCTGCTTTATCACCTCCTTGTGCTCTGGGCCGACGCGGGCGTGGATCCCGGCGAGGTGTGGGATGAATTGTCCCGCCGGGCCGGGACCTCCGGTCTAGAGGAGAAAACGAACCGGACGATGAATGGCGGAAAGTCGAAGGGATAGATTGTGGCTTATGATCCGGAAAACATCTTCGCTAGAATTTTGCGGGGCGAGATCCCCAATAATACGGTCTACGAGGACGACCATGTGCTGGCGTTTCACGACATCAACCCTCAGGCGCCGGTTCATGTATTGGTGATCCCGAAAGGGCCGTACGAGAACATGGCCGTGTTCGGCGCCCAGGCAAGCGCCGAAGAGCAAGCGGCGTTGATTCAGGGTGTCTCGAAGGTCGCGCGGATCATGGAGGTCGAGGAACCTGGTTTCAGGATTATCTCGAATAACGGACCGGACGGAATTCAAGAGGTTCCGCATCTTCACATTCATGTTCTCGGCGGCAGGCGGCTGGGTGGAATGTTGCGGCGCCCTAGCGAGTAGCCGGCGGTCGAACAAGCGTCGGATCTTGAATCGCGCTCTCTCCCTAATTGGTTGAGAAACTTGACTTAATTTTACAGTGGCCTATTCTTCGCCAAGTTGGCTTAGGCACCCTTGTGGCGGGATCTCGCGTCTCGCCGTTACCGCGTACCCTCAGGCGGTGCCAGGTCCATTAACGGTCGACATTACCGTCGTCGAGTGGGGTCGGGGAATGGTCGAGGAATCCGCGAATGATCAGCTAAGCAAGGTCGTCGCCAAGCACGAGGCGTTTCTGCGGCGCTATCCTGGCGGCGAGATCGCCGATCTACGCAATCAGGACCTGCGCGGTGTCGAGCTTCCCGGTGTTGACCTGCGTCAGGCCTTGTTGGCCGGGGCGAATTTGCAGCGCGCGGTTTTCGCGGGCGCGGATTTGTCCGATGCCCAGATGCTTACCTTGCGGTTGAGCCATGCGGATCTGTCGGCCAGCAAGCTCGTCGGCGCCAATCTTAGAGGCGCGTCCCTGGCGAATTGCAAGCTCATGGCGGCGGATCTTACGGATGCCGACATGCGCCCGATGGAATTGAGCGACGTTTACAACTCGATCCAGCAGGTGACCGATCTTCAAAACAGCGATTTGTCTGACTCTAATTTGGTGCGGACTGATCTGAGCGGCGCCAATCTCTCGGGGACGATCGCGTCGGGCGCGAAGTTCCTGGACGCCAATCTCGAGGGGGCGAACCTCCACCACGCCGATCTTTCGAAATGCGCGTTCATCGGGGCGAATCTCGCCGGAGCCAATCTGCAAGGCGCCAATCTCGGATCCGCGACCCTTGAGGATGTCGATCTGCACGGCGCCGATCTGCGCTCCTGCAACCTTGACGGCGCGAACTTGATGAACGCGGATATCTCGGACTGTCGTTTGGCCGCCGGCATGGACAACATGCCGGATGATATTCGCTATCAGCTGATCTCCCATTTCAATTTCATCAGTTCGTCGGGTAAGATCGGCGCGCGCGCTGATCTGCGAGGCAAGAACTTGGCTGGCCTCGATCTCTCGGGGATCGAGTTGAGCGCCGCCGATCTCTCCAGCGCCAACCTGGAAGGTACGAAGCTGCGGGGATGTACCCTTAGATTCACCAATTTCGGTGGGTGCAACCTCCAGCAAGCGGATCTCTCTCGGTCTGATCTGCGGGGCGCGAGTTTCAAGGACGCGGACCTATCCGGCGCGTCGCTCACCTCGGCCCGGCTGTCGCGTATTGCGATCCTGCGCCCTCGCACGCTCGAGGTGCTTCGCGAATGGCCGACGGACCTGCGCGGCGCCAAACTCGTGGGCGCGAACCTGCAGAAAGCCGACTTCGCCGGAGCGTTGCTGGAAAACACCCTGTTTGATCATGCTGATCTGCCGTCCGCGTCACTGGATGAAGTAACCCTCGCGGCGGGGTCCTTCGCGGACGCGCGCGGCCTCAAGACCGAGCAGTAACATCACCGCGCCGGTCACGGGCGCCATTCCCATTATCCGAAAAACCCCTCTGCACCGTCCATAACCCCCTTGGATGGAACCCCGTGCTGGAAAACCGGGAGAGTGGGTATGGTCGCGCGTGTAAACACGGTTGCCTTTCGGGGTATCGAGACGCTTGAAATCGATGTTCAGGTGCATATCGCCAACACAATGCCGGCGGTGAATATCGTCGGGCTGCCGGCGAAGGCGGTGGATGAGAGCAAGGATCGGGTACGCTCGGCGTTGGCGTCCCTGGGACTGGCGTTCCCGCCACAGCGGATCACCGTCAATCTGGCGCCCGCCGATGTGATCAAGGAAGGCAGTCATTATGACTTGCCGATCGCGCTTGGAATTCTGGCGGCGATGGGTGTGGTTTCCGAGGAAGATCTCTCGGGATTTTGCGCTCTGGGAGAGCTGGCCCTCGATGGCCGGCTTACGCCGGTGGCGGATGTCCTGCCGGCGGCGATCGGCGCGTGGGCGCGCGGGCGTGGCATCATCTGTCCGGCGGCGTCCGGCCCCGAGGCGGCCTGGGCGGGGCGGGTAGAGGTTCTGGCGCCAACCGATCTCATGGCGCTGATCAACCATTTCAAGGGCACCCAGATCTTGACGCCGCCATCCAGCGCCATGGCGCTTGATGAACCGAGCTATCCGGATTTGCGGGACATCAAGGGTCAGGAATCGGCCAAGCGCGCGATCGAGGTCGCCGCGGCGGGCGGTCACAACTTGCTCATGATGGGGCCGCCGGGCGCGGGTAAATCGATGCTCGCGTCCCGAATTCCTGGTATTCTGCCGCCGCTTGAAGCCTCCGAGGCGCTGGAAATCAGCATGATTCAATCGATCGCGGGGGTGCTTACCGAAGGCCGAATCTCCCGGCGCCGACCGTTTCGCGATCCCCATCACTCCAGCAGCATGCCGGCGCTGGTTGGTGGCGGCGCGCAGGCTCGACCGGGCGAGGTGTCGCTCGCCCATCGCGGTGTACTGTTTCTTGACGAGTTGGCGGAGTTTCCCGGAATTAGGTAGCAACCACACCTAAAATCCCCTCAAAATTTTTCGCGCGTTTCCATACACTTACCGCATGGAACGCCCGAACACAGTCTCAGGACTGATCGAATTGCGCCGCGAGATATCCGGCAAGATCGAACACCACCAGCGAGCGCTCAATGACTTGATCGTTGACCTCGACCACTTGGACCACACCATCCACCTGCTGGCACCGGATCAGGATCTCTCGCTAGCCAAGCCAAAGCAGTTCCCAGCCCGTCACGGCGCTTACAGAGGCGAGATGCAGCGCTTTGTCCTTGGCTCGCTCCGCAATGCTTCCGAGCCGATCACGTCGCTAGAGATAGCGATAGAGGTTGTTAAGGGACGCGGGCTAGATCCGAACGATGCCCGCGCCGTGTCGCTCATCCGTAAGCGTGTTGGTGCCTGTTTGTGGCGGATGGTCGAGAAAGGGTTAGCCCGTGAAGTCCCGATGGAGGGGACTTACAAGGGGTGGGTGACGGCAATCTAACAATCGTCACCGTTTACTTGCATGATTGCTATAGCGCCCAATTGGATGGCAGTTGTGTCATCCTCGACCCAAACTCGGAGATTCGATTTTTCCACTCTCATTTTCCCGCGCGGAGAATCGTACCACGCAAAATCGCCCTCGTCTGTGAGTAAATCGTAACCAAACAACGGCAAGTGGGCCAAATTCTCCGGCGGGATAGAAATGAAGGGCATTAGGCGACGGCAGCCATTCTATCCACAGAGTAACGTCTGCTTCTTTGAATCCGCTGAGTAGGAATTTTTGCGGTTTTCCTCGGGGTTACCGGCGCAGATATCTGCTTGAAGTGAAGCAGATAGGATTGAATCGTTTCGATAGCAACCTGAACGGCCTGTTCTTCTGTGTCCCGAACGAAGCAAAAAACTGGCTCGGATTCCCTAAAAGGCGTGTGCTCACCGTTCGGCCCGACGCCGACGTTGAAACTCAGTTCTTTTTCGCTCACCATCTTCATTCTCCCTAACGAGAGCGCTTTTTGCGAGTGGCGCGAACCATCGCCGATCTGGGCGGCGCCGAGTGTGTGAGGCGGTGTCATATCGCCGAGGCCCTTGCGTATCGCGGGCCACGCCATATCAAAACCGACGGGCTTGGAGGAGTTCTCAGGGCATTGAAAAATAGGCGAACTGAGTAAATTACTATTCAATGCGGTGAGTGACGTGTTACTCAATCATCCATGCTTGATCGATGCATGGGATGGGCTACCTCGCGTTACCGTCGCTGGAAGCCACACGTTCTGGCGATTGTCGTGGCCGTATATTGGTCGCCGGCGAATGTCGCGGGCGCCGAGGTTTCGAGGCCGGCCGAGGACACCCGCGTCGCTGTTTCGTTGCCCCATGTATCGCCGTGTCTGGCTGGTTGCCCGGTCGTGTCGTCGAATGGAAACCGGGTCGTGGTGGGTGAAAATCTCGTCTTCAGTAACAATCGCCAGACCAAATTCCCCGACTGGGTCGCCTACATCGTCGCGCCTCGATTGTTTGGGCCGACGCGTGGTCGGGTCTGGCGCGCCGATCCGCGATTGCCCGAAATCGAGACGCTCGAGCCGGAAGATTACCGAGGCGCGTATGCCGCGATCGGCGTGGATCGTGGTCATTTGGCCCCGCTGGCGAGTTTCGCGGGGGCAAGTCAATGGTGAGTAACGAACTATCTCTCCAACGTGACGCGGCAACGCAGCGCGCTAAATCGTGGCCCGTGGGCCCGCCTGGAAGCGGCGGTACGGCGACTGGCCCGCGATCTGGGAACGCGGCCCGTTCATATCCTCGCGGGGCCTCTATATGAGAGGAAGATGCGCCCGCTTCCCAATGCCGACGAAACCCATGTAGTCCCCAGCGGGTATTGGAAAGTTGTCGCCATCGGGGCGCCGGACGGCGTGGGTGCCGCGATCGCGTTCGTCATGGACCAGGATCTGCCGCGGTCGGCGGATTTCTGTGACGTCGCCTATAGGATTGGGCTTCACGACCTGGAGTTGCGAACGGGTATCGACCTTTTCCGTGATCTCGGCGCTCCGAGCCTTGCCGAGATTCAGGCGCGATCCGCTGGATTGGCGGAGCGATTGGGTTGCGAAGAGCGACCTTGATCAGAGCCGGGCTTCGATGGCGTCCCAGATCATGGCTTCGACATTGATGTCGTCAAAACGACCAAGTTCCTGGATTCCGGTTGGCGAGGTCACGTTGATTTCGGTCAGATAGTCGCCGATGACATCAATACCGACGAAGATCAGGCCGCGTTCCTTGAGCGCGGGGCCGATCGCCTCGCAGATCTCAAGGTCCCGCTTGGTCATCTCGCATTTCAGTGGCCTGCCGCCGACATGCATGTTGGACCGGGCCTCGCCTTCGGCGGGAACCCGATTGATCGCGCCGACCGCCTTCCCGTCGACCAGGATCACCCGTTTGTCGCCCTGACGAACCTCGGAGAGATATTGTTGGGCGATGATCGGCTCGCGATAGAAATTGGTGAACATCTCCAGTAGGGAGTTCAGGTTTTCATCGCCCGGCTTGATGTGAAACACCCCGGCGCCACCGTTTCCGAAAAGCGGCTTGACGATGATGTCCTTGTGCTCGTCGCGAAACGCATGGACTTCGTCCCCGTCATTGGTAATCAGAGTCGGCGGCATCAAACCGTCGAAATGCGTGACGAAAAGTTTCTCCGGCGCGTTCCGAACATGGGCCGGATCGTTAACCACGAGCGTCTCGGGATGGACGTGCTCGAGAATATGGGTCGCGGTGATATAGGACATGTCGAACGGCGGGTCCTGGCGCATCAACACCACATCCACATCGCTGGCCAGGTTCACGACCGCCGTTTCGCCGAGTGTGAAGTGATCGCCCCTTACCCGGCGCACGGACAGGGGTCGGGTCTTGGCGGTTACCTTGCGATCCTTGAAGGAGAGATGTCGGGGCAGATAATGCAGCAGATCGTAGCCTCGCTTCTGGGCCTCAAGCGCCAAGGCGAAACTGCTATCGCCATCAATATCGATGGGTTCGATCGGGTCCATTTGGATAGCGACGGTCAGGCCCATTCGGTTTTGCTCCGGCGGATTGTTGCGATTTTCCGGCGCCAGCGACGCCCAGTGGTGGTCCCCTTGAAATCGAGCGGATCATGCGCGGGACGGTCCCGGGTTGCAATCCCCTGATCCGATAACCTGGATTTCACCCGGGAGCCGATGGATCAGTTCAGTCGTTTTTCCAGATCCATCAGCACGCGGGCGGTTTCGTGGCGCGCCGTTGCATCTCCATCGCCATGTTCCAGATAATCACGAAGGAGCGTGATCGCCGCGCCTAGATTGCCGATCCGCGCGTTCACCATGCCCGCCTCTCGCTGGAAATCATGGATATCCGGCGCGAGAAGCCGCATTCGCTCGAGAACCACCAAGCCTTCGGTAAAACGATTGTCTCGATAGAGACGCAGCTTGATGTTGTTTTGCAAACGCAGAAGAACCTGTCGGTCCGAGACCGCTTGCGTGGCGGCCGGCGTGAGCCCGGCCTTGCCGTTGCTCATGTCTTGGATTAGGGCGCGTAGCGCCGGAGCGTCCATCAGCCGGCCACGATGGAAAGGGTCGATAATCACCTGTTCCGCGCCGATCCGCGTGCGAATGAGAAAGTGATTGGGAAAGTTCAGCCCTTCGGCCCACCAGTTCTGGCCGCGCGCGACGTGGATATAGAGGATCCCTAGCGCCACCGGCAGGCCCTTGCGCCGATCTAAAACCAGCATCAGATTGGCATTTCGGGGATCGTCATAGGTCGCGCTGTCACCGGCGAAACCATGTTCTTCGGCCAGGATACGCGAAACTTGGGCCGCCTGTTCCTCGGGGCCCGCGTCCGATCCGAGCGACGCCACTAGGTCGGCGACGGCCTCGGTCATTTTGGAAAGGATATCGCGATAGCGCCCCACGGGAACGCCGGGCCGGTCCATGGCGGCGAAGGCCAGCGCCGTTTCCGCGATATCAAAAGGCTCGTCGCCTTGAGCAGCCGCGGAACGTAGGATTTCCGTCGGGTCGTATTCCTTGGGGTCCGTGTTATCGGGCATCAGGGCTTCGAAACGGTCACATAACTAACCACATTCGTGACGTATTCCAGATTGCGGGCATGGTTTATCACGCGATCCAGCTCTTTCTGGCCGCGAGCTACGCCAAACAAATAGACCACTCCATTGACGGTATCGGTCGAGAAGTTGATGGATTTTATGTCCTTGTCGAACAGCAGTATACCTTGGAGTCGCTTGTTGATCACGACATCCTGGGCCCGATCGGTCAGGCTTGCGCGGTTTCGGACTTGAATCTCGTTGATCACTTCGCGAACGCCCTCGGCTTGCCACGAGAGGCGGGTGGCCTCGATGCGATCCTCCGGCTTTTCCACGGCTCCGGTGAGAAGCACCCGGCCGCTTTCAACGGATAGCGAGACGGCGCTAAAAAGATCAACGTTCTTTTGGAACAGGTAGTGATTGATCTCGGTGCGTATCCGAAGGTCTCGGGCCGCGGCTGAAATGCCCTTTTCGGTCTGCGATGCGGTCGCCACGCTCGCGCCCGCTCCAACCGCCAACCCGGTCGGCCCGCAGCCGTTCAATCCAAGCCCGAGGATGCCAATTGACGTTACCGCCAGTTTGACGAGACCCGATCGTCTGGGTGTCGGATTCGCCTTGTCGTTTCTTGGAAAAAGGCAATCCTTGATCATGAAATGTCTCCCAGGCGCGGTGCTAAGCCTTAATACGAGCGCGCGAGGATAAAATCTACTCATTGACCCGCCAGGCATTCTCTATGTGGGCGGGTATGCGCCAAGGCGCCACGAGAAAGACATCAAATCTAATGCCGTTGACACCTTGTTCGGGATGCCCGCGCAGATACCATTGCAGGGCCCTTTCGATTCGTCGGCGCTGACGCCAGGTGATCGACTCGATCGCGGTGCCACGATCCGCGCGGGCCTTTACCTCGACGGCGACGAGCCAACCACCTCGGGCCGCCAGAACGTCTATTTCCCCGGCCCGCGTGCGATAGCCGACTTCCAGAATCGCGTAACCCTTGAAACGTAGAGCCCACTGGCACAGTTTTTCCGCGAGCCGACCGTGATCATAGGCCTTTTGACGTTTCGCGCGGGTTTGCTTCATCGGCTTTTCTCGAGGCTCGGGGTTCGATCGCCACAGTGTTGCCATCTTGGTGTTGCCATCATGGCCCGGTTTACTGATCTCGTCCGCTTGATTAGCTTTCGAAGGGACGCCGCGCATGGCGTCGTGGTTCTGGGGTGATGGATTTGATCTCGCGAAATATCAAGAAACGTATCCGCGGCGCCGCTGTTCTGTCGATCGTCGCCGTGATCGGTGCCTGTCAAACCACGCCGACCACCGGCGCCGGGAACACGGGCGCCGCGCCCGTCGTGAAGACCGCGGTCAAAACCGCGCCGCCGCCGTCTTCCGTGGCTGCCCCGGCTCCCAAGGAAACCGTCTCGACTCCCCCGGCGTCAGGCACATCCCCCAAGCCTGGTAAGCTTAATCTGACGACGCCTCAGGCCCCGGTCACTTCACCGGAGCCAGAGGACCAAGTCCATCGATTGGCGCTCCTTCTGCCGCTAAGCGGGCGCGGCGCCTCTATTGGCAAGGCCCTTTCGGACGCGGCGCAGATGGCGCTTTTCGAAACCGCGGGCGATGATCTTGAGGTCTTGGTTTTCGATACGCAAGGTACGACGGCGGGAGCGGAAGACGCGGCGCGCCTAGCGATCGCCGACGGGGCGCGGTTGATTCTCGGGCCTTTGTTTGGTGCCTCCGCCGAAGCCGCGAGACCAATCGCGACAGCGGCCGGCGTTAGCATAGTAAGTTTCTCGAATAACCGGGATATCGCGGGGGACGGCGTCTATGTCTTCGGTTTCCTGCCCGGCCAGCAAGTTCGCCGAATCATGGGTTTCGCGGCCACGAAAGGTCATGGCCGGGTGGGTGCCTTGGTGCCGTCTTCCGGTTTTGGCGAGTTGGTAGTCGCGTCGGCGCGGGCCGCCGCCGAGCAAATAGGTGTGAACGTTGTCCGGGCGACCTATTACGATCCCACCGATTCAGAGCTTTCGGATCTGATTAGCCAATTCGCGGATTATGATTCGCGCAAATCGGCCCTGGCCGCGCAGAAATCACTCCTGTCCGGCCGAACGGATCAGATTTCCAAACAAGCCCTCGCCAGGCTTGGCGGATTGGACACTTTCGGAGACCCGCCATTCGACTCGGTATTGCTGCCCGCCGGGGATCCTGAGCTGCGCGGCATAGCGCCGTTGCTGGCCTATTATGATGTCGACCCCGCGCGGATACGCCTGCTCGGCACCGCGCTCTGGGACGAGTCGCGCGGCCTTGGGGCCGAGCCGGCCTTGGTCGGTGGCTGGTATGCCGCCGCGTCTCCAGAAGCCCGGACGGATTTCGAGAATAAGTTCGAGCGCGCGTTTAACCGGCGGCCACCTCGGCTCGCGTCGCTCGGTTATGACGCCATGTTGCTGGCGGTCGCGCTTACCTATGCCGAGAACGGCGCGGATTACTCATCCCAGGCCCTGACTGACAAGAATGGTTTCGCGGGTGTCGATGGGATTTTCCGCTTGCTGCCGGACGGCACCAACCAGCGTGGCCTTGCGGTTCTCGAGGTGGAGCAGGATGGTGTCCGCGTTATCGATCCGGCGCCGTCGAGCTTTACTGATTTTCTTTATTGAACGGAGCCGCGACGAGCGACGAGCTAGAGACGAGCCTCCAACAGGGCCGAGAGCACGGCGTTCAGGCGTTGACGGCCAGCCGGTGTCGCGCGCAACGTTGTTTCGCTCAACGTCATGTAACCGGCTTCGACGAGATCCTCGATCACCGTCCGGTCAAGCGCCCCTTCGAATGGCAGGCCCGAAACCCTTTCGATTCTGGCGAGGGGGACACCTTCCACCAGGCGCAGACCCATCATGAGGATCTCCACCAGACGCTCATCCGGATCGACGGGAGTTTCCTCGACCAAGGCGTGGCCTCTTTGTTCAACCCGATCAAGCCAAACCGCGGGCGCGCGATGGGTTCGTGTAGCGATGATTCGCCCATCGCCGCCAAGCAAGCGCCCATGTGCGCCGGGTCCGACGCCGAGATATTCCCGGCCGCGCCAGTAAACCAGATTGTGCCGGCTCTCGGCTCCGGGACGGGCATGGTTTGAAATCTCGTAGGCCGGTAGGCCCGCCGCCTCGAGAATCGCTCCTGTCGCCTCGAAAAGAGCTCCGCCGGAGTCGTCATCGGGGATGGAGAACGCGCCGCGTTGGTGAAGTGAATGAAAGGCCGTGCCCGGTTCGATCGTAAGCTGGTAAAGCGAGAGATGTTCGCCGGCCAAGCCTAGGGCGTCCCGCAACTCCAGCTTCCAGTCGGCGAGGCTCTGTTCCGGTCTCGCGTAAATCAAATCAAACGAGACCCGGTCGAATATTTGGTGGGCGGTTTCGACCGCCGCGATGGCTTCCTCGGCATTGTGGCCGCGCCCGAGAAAGCGGAGCGCGGTGTCGTTGAGCGCCTGTACCCCGAGCGAGACACGGTTCACTCCGGCCTCGCGAAACGCGCGCAGGCGACCGGCTTCCACCGAGGTCGGGTTGGCCTCCAGCGTAATCTCGATCTCCGAAGTCACCGACCACAGCCCACGAACGGTATCGATAATGCCCGCGACGGTGTCGGGCGCCATGAGGGATGGCGTACCACCACCGAAGAAAATGCTGATTGGCGCCCCCCGCCGCGCCCGATCGGCGAGGGTTTTCAGTTCTCTTATCAAGCTGCGCCGCCAGCGGTCATGATCGATGGTGTCGGCGACATGGCTATTGAAATCGCAATAAGGACATTTCGAGAGGCAAAATGGCCAGTGCACATAGACACCAAACCCATCATCCATAGGGTACTCGGCGGTGATCGTATCGGTCGCGGTGAACGCCGCTGACGGCCCCGGTGTCATGGTGTCGCCAATACCGTCGCCAGGAGTTTGCCAAAGGCATCCGCGCGATGGCTTACCGAGTGCTTCCAGTCCTGATCGACCTCGCCGAATGTCCGATCATGTCCCGACGGGGCGAAAATCGGGTCATAGCCAAACCCGCTCTCGCCGCGCGGGGGCCAAACCAGGTCGCCGACGACCTCGCCCTCGACGGTTTCCAAATGGCCGTCCGGCCAGGCCAGGCAAAGCGCGCAAACAAAGCGGGCGCGACGGGATTGCGGTTTTCCGGTTCGCGCTTCGATGGCCAGAATAGCGTCATTGACCTTGCCCATGGCCATCGCGAAATCCTTTTCCGGACCAGCCCAGCGGGCGGAGTAGATCCCCGGGTCACCGTCGAGCGCGTCGACGGCAAGGCCCGAGTCATCCGCCAAGGCCGGCAGGCCCGAAGCGGTTGCGGCCGCCAGCGCCTTTAGTTCGGCGTTGCCCTTGAAGCTGTCGGCGGTTTCCTCGGGCTCCGGCAGGTCCAACGTTCCCGCCGATATCGCCTCTATACCAAGGGGACGGATCAGATCGTTGATTTCCCGCACCTTGCCCTGATTGTGACTGGCGACGACCAATCGGTTCCCGTCGAAGCGACGTCCGAAAAATCCATGTCCCTCGCCACTCCCCAGCATGCGACGTCAATCCAGGCCAAGCGCTGATTTTTGCAGCGTGACCAGATCGGCGATTCCAGTCCGCGCCAAGGACATCAATGCATCGAACTCGGATCCCGCGAAGGGCTCGTCTTCCGCCGTGGCCTGAATCTCAACAATGCCGCCCGAGCCGGTCAACACGAAGTTCGCGTCGGCCTGGGCGTTGGAATCCTCGGCGTAATCCAGATCAAGAACCGGCGTGCCATCGAAGATGCCGCAGGACACCGCCGCCACGTGATCGGTCAGCGGTACCGATTTCAGAACCCCCAGCCGCACTAGGCTGTCCATGGCTTGATAAAGCGCGACGAAACTACCCGTGATTGACGCGGTTCGCGTGCCGCCATCGGCTTGAAGCACGTCGCAGTCGACCCGGATCTGTCGTTCGCCCAACGCCTTGTCGTCGGTCACCGCGCGCAGGGAGCGTCCGATCAGGCGTTGAATTTCTAGGGTGCGCCCGCTCTGCTTGCCACGCGCCGCCTCGCGGTCGGTGCGGGTATGTGTCGAGCGCGGTAGCATGCCGTATTCGGCGGTGACCCAACCCTTGCCTCGACCTTTCATGAACGAAGGGACCCTGTCCTCGATGCTGGCGGTGCACAGAACATGGGTATCGCCGAACTTGATCAGGCAAGACCCCTCGGCGTGTTTGGCGAAGCCCGGTTCCAGTGTAACGGCGCGCAATTGACCGGGCGCGCGTCCGGAGGGGCGTTTGGACGAAGTGGGCATGGTTTTCCGTACTCCGGATCGAACTCTCGGGAAGCGGCGGACCCTAACGAACGAGACCATCCGCGTCCAGTATCGCGGGAATGTTTCGAAACGCCGGCGATCGTTGACGCATGCGCGATCGCTTCCTAAATTCGAGCGATGCGAGATTCGCCCGTCCTGACCCTGAATGAAAGATCGCGCGCGGTATTCCAGCAGGTCGTCGACTCGTTTCTCGAGACCGGCGAACCAGTGGGTTCCCGTACCTTGGCGAGACTGATGGGGGCGACTCTTTCCCCCGCGACAATTCGAAACGTCATGGCGGATCTTGAGGATGTCGGGCTTCTGTTCGCGCCGCATACCTCGGCCGGGCGCCTGCCGACGGATCTCGGCCTGCGGATGTTCGTTGATGGCTTGTTGGAGATCGGCGGCGATCTTACCAAGGAAGAACGGGCTAGCCTCGATGGTCAGTGCCAAGCGGCGGGTCGGACCTTCTCGGATGTGTTGGGGGAGGCTGGGACCGCGCTGTCGGGACTGACGGAATGTGCCGGCCTCGTGATCTCGCCGAAAACCGATTCACCCTTGCGTCAGATCGAATTCGTGCCCTTGTCCACGAATCGGGCCTTGGCGGTCATGGTCAGCGATACGGGTTTGGTGGAGAACCGGGTTCTGGAGCTACCCCCGGGGCTTCCGCCCTCCGCGTTGGTCCAGGCCTCGAACTATATGAACGCACGGTTGGCCAATTCCACCATGGAGGAGGCGCGAACCCGTATCCAACAGGAGATCGAGCTGGAGAAGACCGAGCTCGACTCTCTCACCAATCGACTCGTGGCGGAGGGACTGGCGCTTTGGGCCGGAGGGGTTCAGGGCGGCTCTCTCATCTTGCGTGGGCAATCGAAACTTCTGCATGACGTGAACGCGGTCGAGGATCTGGATCGGATCCGCGCCTTGTTCGAGGCATTGGAACGCAAGGAATCGATGGTGCGCCTGTTGGAGGCGACGGGAGACGCCAACGGTGTGCAGATCTTCATCGGCTCCGAAAACCAACTTTTCGAGCACGCGGGATGTTCGATGATCATCGCCCCGTACCATGACCAAGGCCGCCGGGTGGTCGGCGCGCTGGGTGTTATCGGACCGACGCGGATGAACTATGCGCGCATAATCCCGATGGTTGATTATACGTCCAAACTTGTCGGGCAGTTGCTGGATTGACCGTGGCGCGACTCGGTGGATTGGTGAATTTATTTCATCCGACATTTGCAAATCGGTCGAGATCGCTTACATGAGGGCCGATCGCGAACCAACGAGGCAGGTAGAGGCCAAGATGTCCGATAAAGATCAGGAAACCGTCGAAACCGAGGCTTCCGAGGCGGAGGCCGCCGCTTCTCCCGAGGAGATGCGGGACGAAGAGCCGACGGAGACCACCGCGGGCGATTTGACTCGCGAAGAGGAACTTGAAGCCCGGGTGGCGGAACTCAAGGATCAGTTGCTCCGGGCGATCGCCGAACAGGAAAACGTGCGAAAGCGCGCGGATCGCGAGCGTGACCAGATTCGAAAGTTCGGTATCAGCAATTTCGCCAAGGACTTGTTGTCCGCGGCTGATAATCTGCGTCGCGCGCTGGACGCCGGGCCTGAAAACATGGAAGGCGTCGATGACGCGGTTCGCAATCTGATCATCGGCGTGGAGATGACCGAGAAAGAATT
>Ga0181593_10000049_pt1 | contig 83804 bp, 78 predicted proteins | sample 071ome_19_FD_133756 | JGI IMG/M metagenome (GOLD analysis project Ga0181593, IMG submission 133756) | Coastal salt marsh microbial communities from the Groves Creek Marsh, Skidaway Island, Georgia - 071413AT metaG (megahit assembly) | ecosystem: Environmental > Aquatic > Marine > Intertidal... | reverse complement strand
CGCCTCCCCCATCCTCACGACCACGCCATCCGGTCGCCAGTTGATCATGGTGCCGCAGAAATCCGGTTTCGCCTATGCGCTGGATCCCAATAATGGTGGCGAACAGGTGTGGCAGTATCGTGCAGGACCGGGTAGTCCCGTGGGCGGCGTCTGGGGTTCAGCCGTTGCCGACGGTCTGGCCTATGTCGCCGTGGGTGGCTATATCTTTACCGAAGGGGGCGGCATTCACGCGGTGGATCTGGAGACGGGGGAGCGTGTCTGGTACACCCCGCCGCAGGACCTGTTATGCACCAAAGGCCCGGGATGCAGTGCCACACAGTCTGCTGCCGTGACGGCAGTGCCGGGAGCGGTATTTTCCGGAGCGGCAGACGGCGGGATGCGTGCCTACGATGCCCGGACCGGGGATGTGATCTGGGTATTCAATGCCAATCGCAGTTTCGATACGGTCAATGGCGTTGAAGCCAACGGTGCCTCGTTTGACGGCCCCGGGCCGGTTGTTGCCGGAGGCACACTCTATATGCTGTCAGGCAGTGCCGGATTTGTGGGCAGGCCAGGTAATGTGCTGCTGGCCTTTACTGTAGACGATTAGCAAGTCTGCGGCAGCCTGAATCAGGTGTTCAGGCTGTCAATGTCATCGGCCAGTTTTCGGGCCTTGGCCTGGTTGTGCTGGTCGGTGACTATCCTTTCCAGAACCTCGATGCGTTCTTTCAGTTCGGTCATGTCCTGGTCTCTTTCTGCCATGGCCTTGTCGGACAATTTCTGAAACAAGGGCGGGACGCCGTGCTGGTTTTTACCCCAGTATTATCGGCCCTCATAAAAGGCTTTCATGCCGCCTGAGATTCCCATGGAAATACTTCTAAGCATGAAAACCACGCCAATCAGAAAGATGATGGAAAACCAGAATTCGTTGTCGTTCATCGCGTTACTCCTTGTCGGTCAACCCATAGGGGGCAGATTGCCTTCATGCCTGTTTCAGGTTGTTAACCTGTTCATTCAGTAAGTCAGTTTTATGGTTATCCGTCACGATGCGTTCCAGAACACGAATCCTGTCTTCCAGTTGGTCTATCTTGTCTTCAGCTGCTTCCAGGGCATCTTCATACGCATCAAGTGCTTTTTCCATGTCCTCACGCTCTCGGGTATGACGTTTGTGGAAATCATCAAAGACACGATGGACGCGCTTGCTGTGGTGGGGCTTGAAGGCCCAGGCAATGACAAAAACCAATGTGATGATCTGCCAGAATTCCAATCCCCAGGGTCCGTATCCCATGTTTTGCTCCTTCTTGTCATTATTGAATTTATCCCCTGGCAGGTGAATTACCAGGATGTTGCAAGAAGGTTTTGCAGTATCTGTGCCAAATATTATCGGCTTGATAAATTCAATAAAATCAATGTGATGCGAAGGGAGTGCGGATATGCCACAACTGGGGGGATAACAGGATTTCCTATTTGTTGGTGAAATTGACCACTCAGTATCAAGTGCCATTAACCCCTGAGCAGATAATTCTCTCCGAGATCGAGCTGGTCCATGAGCCCGCGCAGGATAATGACATCACCACTCTGAAGCGCCAGGCCGGGGTTGTCGACAGCAGACATCACCAGAGAGTCCCGATGGATTTCCAGAATGGTCAGTTCCATGGGCAGGGTCAGATCCTGCACCTGCTTACCACAGGCAAAGGCCTTCGGCGGCAGGCGTACGGCATGTATGATCGGTGAAATGTTATTTTCCTTGGCCAGGAAGCCAAGGCGTTCACCATGATAGAACCCCTGAAGCATCTTGTAGCGGTCACGGCGGGCCTTATCAATAATGCTGTGGATCATGCGGGTGGGATAATCCACCATCAGGAGCAGATGGGACAACAGGGTCAGGCTCGCCTCATGGGTTTCCGGGACGACTTCGGAGGCTCCGGCATTGATGAGGCGGTCCAGATTGCTGTCATCACGGGTGCGAACCAGGACCGGTACTGTTGGATTGATTTCCCGGACATGATGGAGGATTTTTTCGGTAAGGTCGGCATTGGCAAAGGAGATGACCACAATGCTGGCATCGGCGGCACCTGCAGCCTTGAGGATATCCAGGCGGCTGCTGTCCCCGTAAAAGATCGGTTCAGCAGCAGCGCTGGCTTCCCGGATTCTGACATCATCGGTTTCCAGGGCAATGTAGTCGATATTCAACGGGCGCAGGAAGCGGGCAATGGTCTGACCGACACGGCCAAAACCGAGAATCAGAATGTGATTCTTGTGCTCCCGATCAAGGACCAAAGTCTGTTCCTCCGCCTTTTCCAGCGCCTTGCGGGAAATACGTAGAAAGGCGGTGTCCACCAGACGTGGTCCATGGCGAATCGCAAGCGGGGTGAGCAGCATGCTGACGATCACGATGGTGATCATGTTGGAGGCCATGGTTTCGTCTATCAGGGCGTTTCTGGCTGCCAGGGCGAGCAGGGCAAACAGGAATTCACTGCCCTGGGCCAGGGACATGCCGGCGGGTACGGCTGAACGCCAGGATTCACCGAGAAATTTGACCACACCGGTAATCAGGAGTGCTTTACTGATTACCAGCAGAAGGCCGGTTAACAGCAGGAAAGGCCAAATCCTGGCCAGCAGGCTGAGATCAACCAGCATGCCGATGGTGATGAAAAACAGACCCAGCAGCAGGTCACGGAAGGGCCGGATATCGGCCTCAAGCTGGTGACGGAAGCGGGTATCCCCGAGCATCATGCCTGCCAGGAAGGCGCCCAGTTCCATACTCAGGCCGATGCTGGAGGTAAGCGTTGCCGAAAGCAGGACTATGACGAGGGCACTTAACACCAGTAGCTGATCAGATTTCTGGGTGGCAATTTCCCGGAGCAGGCGAGGGAGCAGGTAACGGCCTGCCACGAAGAAAGCGGCCAGCAGCAAAACACCTTCCCCGACGGTAATCAGTACAGTGCCCAGTGAATAACCGCCAGCAGCATTACTGGCCAGTGGGACGGCAATCAGCAGGGAGACAGCCACCAGGTCCTGGAACAGCAGAATCCCTATGGCAATCTCGCCGTGCCGGGTTTTCAGAAAACCCAGGGTACTCAGCTCCCCGGAGACAATGGCAGTGGAGGACAGGGACAGACCGGCCGCGAGGATAAGCGCCACCTGCCAGGTCAGGTCAAACAGGGACAGGATGGCAAAAAAGAACAGGGCGCAGGATATGACCTGGACACTGCCCAGTTTGAACACCGTCTGGCGCAGGGCGATCATGCGGGGCAGTGAGAACTCCAGGCCCAGGATGAAGAGCAGAAAGGTCAGTCCCAGTTCTGCAATGGCGGTCAGTTCTTCCGGGTCCTCGATTACGCCAAGACCGGTTGGGCCAAAAAGGGCGCCGGTGATGACAAAGGCCAGCAAAGACGAAATTCTGAATCGGTAAAACAGGGTAATCAGGATGCTGGATGTTCCCAGCAGCAGAAGAACCGAGGTCAGAATTGAAGAGTAACCGTCATGCAAGGTGATACAGCCCGCTCTTGATGAGCATAGAATTGGTTTAAAAAGCTTAATTTACCCTATCTTCTCCCTTTCTGCCCGGGCAACTGGGGGAATTCCCTCATTGTGAAGGAAAAGTTAAAGTCTTTTAAGGTTTCTCCTTGAACCTGCTGTTTACATGGAAAAAAATCACCAATTCCTGTAGAGTGCGCATACTGGAATTTCTGCCGAAATCCCGGTGATTTGAATTTTTAAAAAGGTATGTTTGAGTGAATTCCGGATCGTTAATATCAGAAGGCATAAATCTGATGTTACTGGGCATGGGCACAGTATTCGTGTTCCTTGCCCTACTGGTGGTGGTGACGACTATCATGTCCACCCTGGTAGAAAAATATGGCCCTGTTCAACCCGCAGGTCCAAAACATCCCGGAGCAACAGGAGAGCTTGACGAAGCCACCCTGTTCGCTGTCATCAGCGCCGCCATACACGCGCATCGCTCCAAACCATAAAAAAACAGCATCTAACTCGCTGTACCAACAAGTCACCGGGCAAGGCTTTCAAGCTGATCGTCAGTCTGTCGTAACACAGGGCAGACAACAAAATTTTGGGTTACTCCGATGATAGAAAATAGAACACCTGTAGGTATTACCGAACTCGTCCTGCGAGACGCTCACCAATCCCTCCTGGCTACCCGTATGCGCCTGGAAGACATGCTGCCGATTGCAGACAAGCTCGACAAGGTTGGCTACTGGTCCGTGGAGACCTGGGGCGGGGCCACCTTTGATGCATGTATCCGCTACCTTGGTGAGGATCCCTGGTACCGTATCCGCGAATTGAAGAAGGCAATCCCCAATACCCGCCACCAGATGCTATTCCGGGCCCAGAACATTCTGGGATACCGGCATTATGCCGATGACGTGGTGGAGAAATTCTGTGAACGTGCCCATACCAATGGTGTGGATGTGTTCCGGGTGTTCGATGCCATGAACGATCCCCGCAACATGGAAACCGCCATCAAAGGCGTCAAGAAAGTGGGTGGGCATGCCCAGGGTACCTTGTCCTATACGGTCAGTCCTGTTCATACCCTGGACACCTGGCTGACCCTGGCCCAGCAGCTCAAGGATATGGGCTCCGACACAATTTGTATCAAGGATATGGCGGGGCTTCTGAAACCTTACGTGGTCTATGAACTGGTCAAACGCCTGAAAGCGGAAGTGGGTCTGCCGGTGCACATACAAAGCCATGCCACCACTGGTCTGGCGACACCAACCCTCATGAAAGCCATAGAAGCAGGCATCGACAATGTCGATACTGCCATCTCTTCCATGAGCATGACCTACGGTCATCCGGCAACGGAAACCATCAATGCCATCTTTGAAGGACTGCCGGGTGATCCTGGGCTGGACCTGAACTTGCTGGCGGAAATCGCGGAATATTTCCGTGGCGTGCGCAAGAAGTACGCCAAATTCGAAGGCGCCCTGAAAGGGGTGGACGCCCGCATCCTGGTTGCACAGGTGCCGGGGGGCATGCTGACCAACATGGAAAGCCAGTTGAAGGAACAGAATGCTTCAGATCGTCTTGGTGAAGTGCTCGAAGAAATTCCCCGCGTGCGTGAAGACCTGGGCAATATTGCCCTGGTGACACCGACTTCCCAGATCGTGGGTACCCAGGCCGTGATCAACGTCCTGTCCGGTGAACGTTACAAGAACATCACCAAGGAAACAGCAGGTATCCTGAAAGGGGAATACGGCGCCACTGCAACACCCGTAAACAAAGAGCTTCAGGCCCGTGTACTGGATGGTGCTGCCCCCATTACCTGTCGCCCAGCAGATCTGCTGGAGCCGGAACTGGAAACGCTGACGGCTGAACTCAGACAAAAAGCCAAAGAAGAGGGCTTTAAACTGGAAAGTGGGGAGCAGGAAATCGATGACGTGCTTACGTATGCACTGTTTCCTCAGATAGGGCTGAAATTCCTAAAAAACCGCGGCAATCCCGATGCCTTTGAACCGGCACCTACCGGCCAGGAAACTGTTACGGCAGCGGCTCCAGCCCCGGCCAAGGCAGGCGAAGCGTCTGTTTACTCTGTCAGCGTCAATGGCCAGACCTATGTGGTTCAGGTGGCTGAAGGCGGCGATGTCAGCAACATTCAACCTGTTGCCCAGGCCGCACCTGCGCCGTCAGCGGCTGCTCCAGCAGCATCTGCGGGCAAACAGGGTGAGCCGTTACTGGCTCCACTGGCAGGCAATATTTTCCAGGTAGGCGTCAGCGTGGGCCAGTCAGTCGCTGAAGGCGAGGTACTGATTATTCTGGAAGCCATGAAAATGGAAACGGAAGTCAGGGCGCCCAAGTCCGGCATCATCAAAAGCATCAAGGTCGCCGAAGGCAATGCCGTTGCCGTTGGCGATGAGCTGCTGACTATCGCCTGATTCCCTAACGCTGTCCTGACCCGGAATATACATCATGGAAAGCCTGCACAAATTGTTTCAGGATTCTGGCATCTACCAGTTGGAAGCTGGCCAGTTTGTCATGATCCTGGTGGGTCTGCTGCTGATCTTTCTGGCAATCCGAAAAGGGTTTGAGCCATTACTGCTCCTGCCTATCGGGTTTGGGGCCATCCTGGTTAATATTCCCGGTGCCGGTTTCCTGGCGGGGCCTGTCTATGATGCAGCCGGGCACCTGGAATCTCCGGGCGGCATCCAGTACTACATTTACGAAGCAGGTATAGCCACAGGCATCTTTCCGCTGGTCATTTTCATGGGGGTAGGCGCCATGGCTGATTTTGGCCCTTTGCTGGCCAATCCCAAAACCCTGCTCCTGGGAGCTGCCGCCCAGTTTGGTATTTTTACCACGGTGCTGGGCGCTCTGGCACTGACCACCATGGGGGTGATGGATTTCTCCGTGGCTGATGCAGCGGCTATTGGCATCATTGGTGGTGCGGATGGTCCGACAGCCATTTTTGTGTCCAGCCGCCTGGCACCGGATCTGTTGGGTGCCATTGCCGTAGCAGCGTATTCCTACATGGCGCTGGTGCCGTTGATCCAGCCGCCCATCATGAGGGCACTGACTACCGTGGAAGAGCGCAAGATCAAAATGGAACAGCTCAGGCCGGTATCCAAAAGAGAAAAAATCATTTTTCCGCTCAGTTTGCTGGTGATGGTAGCCCAGTTTCTGCCCAGTGCAGCACCATTGTTGGGAATGTTCTGTTTTGGCAACCTGATGAAGGAAAGCGGTGTTGTCGATCGTCTTAGCGATACGGCACAGAATGCCCTGATCAATATCACCACTATTTTCCTGGGGTTAGGGGTCGGTTCCAAGTTGAGTTCAGACGCCTTTTTGAACGTGGAAACGCTTGGCATTCTGATGCTGGGCATCGTGGCGTTTGGCATCGGTACGGCCGCCGGGGTATTGATGGCCAAGGTCATGAACAAATTCAGCAAGCATCCCATCAATCCTCTCATTGGCGCTGCAGGCGTTTCTGCAGTACCCATGGCTGCTCGTGTGGCCAATAAAGTCGGGCAGGAAGCGAACTCGCAGAACTTCCTCCTCATGCATGCCATGGGCCCCAACGTAGCCGGCGTGATCGGGTCTGCCGTGGCGGCAGGGGTGATGATCAGTTACCTGGGCTAGCGCTGCGCGCCAGTCAGGATCAGGAGGCAGGAGACAGGAGACAGGGACACGGATTGGATTTGCCGTGGGTGTTTCAAGATTGGTTGCCTGCCCCGATGTATAAATTAATACTGTCACTTCCCGGTAACGCTGGACAGTCCTGGCTCTTTCATCTGTTTCCGTTAAGGTCGAATTCATCTGCACCTTCCTATGATTCTTGCAGGAGGTGAAGATCATGAACAAGATTGCTGTAGTCGTTTTTACCCTGCTTTTTTTCGTCCTGGTGTCGGGGAGTGTCCGCGCGGATTATATGCGCTGCGGCCGGGACCTGGTGTCGGAGGGTGATCATCAGGGCGAAGTGCTGGCGGCTTGTGGTGAACCCTTGCTCAGCTCCCAACGCCGGGTATATCGCTCTGGTATTCCTGCCAGACGTTTCAGATCATTATCTGCCGCAAACCTGGGTAACCGCTATTTTTCGGATTTCACCAGTCGTGAGCTGGCCTATCACAATCGTTCGGTTGTGGAGGTGCCGGTAGATGTCTGGACCTACAACTTTGGCCCCAGGCACTTCATGCGCGAGGTGACCTTTGTTGATGGTCAGGTCGATACCATCAGGACGCTGGGGTATGGTCATTGATACCGTTTCATCGGGCTGGGCTTGTCATCTGTCGGATACTCACTGATTCTCGCTACGTTCTGTTTGTGATAGCTTCTGCATCACGCGGGCTGGAGAATCAACATGGCAGATCAATCCTCATCACATGCAGGCAATCCGAATAACAGGCTTACTCGCCGACAAATTCTAGGCTCAGCAGCAACGGCCACCACGGCAACGCTGATACCATTGACGTCCTGCACAACACCTGTCTCTGCTCCTGCCGGACAGGCATTACCCCGAGAGGCATGGCTGGTCCTGGAAGCCTTCGTAGAGCGACTTATTCCAGCTGATGCCAATGGTCCGGGCGCTATGGCAGCAGGGGTCCCTTATTACATCGACAACACCCTCAGGCAGTGGAACAGTGCAGAACTTGATTTTCTGTCACTTGGGCTGCTTGAACTGACCCGCGCTGCCCGGCGGCGATATGATCGTGACTTTCAGTTACTGTCCCACACCAACCAGGATGCTCTGCTGGAGGCCATGGAAAAGGGTGAAATCGATGGTTTTGAGAATGCCCAGGCTGTCTTTAACCGATTGCATCGACTGACACTGGAAGGGATGTTCAGTGACCCTTATTACGGCGGCAACCAGAACTATATCGGTTGGGACCTGATTGGCTACCCGGGTGCAGTGATGGCCAGCACACCTGACATGCAGCGCATGGGTGGCAGACTCCCGCCATTGCATACCTCTGCTTACGGCAGCGATTACGACGGGGACTAGTCATGGCGATCAGACTTCCTGAAACCGATGTGGTTGTTGTTGGTCTGGGGGCGGCAGGAGGGGTTGCTGTGTTGCCGTTAACCCGAGCCGGCCTGCAAGTGATCGGACTGGAAGCCGGTACGTGGATGAATCCCGGGCGCGATTACAAGGCCGATGAAATCCACAACAACGTCCGCTCCCTGGTGACCACAGGCAACAAGGTCGGCAGTGAGATCCCTACCGTCAGGCGTTCACCCTCAGATACGGCGGTACAGCAAGCAAGACACCCCATGATGAATGCCGTGGGCGGTACCTCCATACACTACCATGCCCAGAGCTGGCGCCTGAACCCCTGGGATTTTCGGGCCCGCACCGCAACCATCGAACGTTATGGGCAAGACTATATCCCCGAGAACACCACCCTGGAAGACTGGCCCGTATCCTATGCGGACATGGAGCCTTTTTACGACCATGTGGAGTACGAAGTCGGCGTGAGCGGCAGGGCAGGGAATATCCAGGGCAGAATCAATCCGGAAGGCAATATTTTTGAAGGACCCAGGCAGCGTGACTACCCCATGCCGCCGCTGCGCTCCTGTGATTTCCTTGATCATATGTTCAAGGCTGCACAGGACATCGGTTATCACCCGTACCATGGGCCGGCAGCGATCAATTCCCGGCCCTATGACGGAAGGCCCGGCTGCCAGTTTCATGGCTACTGTGATCGCGGCGGCTGCCATGTGAGAGCCAAAAATTCTACGGACGTATCCACCATTCCCAAGGCCCTGGCCACCGGCAACCTGACTGTCACCGATAACGCCAATGTCAGGCGCATTGAGGTGGACAATACCGGCAAGGTGACCGGCGTGACCTATTTGCATGAAGGCGAAGAATACTTTCAACCGGCACGGGCGGTGTTGCTAGGCTGTTATACCTACGAAAACATCCGATTGCTGCTGTTGTCCCGCTCCGGTTTTTATCCCGATGGTCTGGGTAACAGCCGGGGACAGGTGGGTCGACACTATTTTGGCCACTGGGATATCCAGGGCGGCACACTGGTCTCCGCATTGTTCCCGTTTGATATCAATATCTGGTACGGCGCGATCGCCCAGGGAGTGATGGTGGATGACTGGGCTGATGATAATTTTGATCACAGTGGCCTGGGCTTCATCGGAGGGGCCAGCCTGCATGTCTATACGGAGAAACACCCCATTGGTGCCGCTGCCATGGGAACCTTCGGTAAGGTTAACAAGCGCTGGGGCAGTGAATGGAAGGCCTTTATCCGTGAGAACGCCGCGCGTTCGCAAACCGCCTATATCCAGACCAATACCTTCCCGTACAGCCATACCCGAGCTGACCTGGATCCGCTGGTCAGGGACCCTCACGGCGATCCGGTGCTGCGAATCACCAACGGGCCCAAGCGTAATGAACCCATGGCTGCCGCTCATGCCGCTGACAAAATGGAGGCCTGGTTCCGGGCAGCTGGCGCGACGGATATCGTCAACACCGGCGGCGGCAATGGCCCTAACCTGTCCACCCATGCCCATGGTGGCACCCGCATGGGCAATAATCCGGATACCAGCGTGTGTGATCGTTTCGGGTTTTCCTTTGAAGCCCGAAACCTCGGCATCATTGGCGGCTCCGTCATGCCCACGGCAGGGGCCAGGAATCCCACGCAAACCATCCAGGCTCTGGCCTGGCGTACGGCCCAGCACCTGGTGGATTCATGGGACGATATTACTGCCTGATTGTGCTTATGCTCGCTGTCCGATTGCAGGCGGCAGAGCCTGAAGTCAACTATTTCGCACCAGGCATAGATTTGCCTGATGATGAGGGCAAGGCTCTGATCTTACGATCCTGTACTGGATGCCATACGCTGGAGGGTGTGCCGGCATACCGGAAATACTGGGGGTTTGATCGCTGGCTGCCGATGGTGGAAAACATGGTCAAGCATGGCTCGGTTCTGTCTGCACAGGAGAGCATTATCGTTGCCCGATATCTCGGCAGGCACTTTGGTACGGATGTGAAGGAGGAAAAACCATGAGAGCTAACAGGCTGGCAATCGTGACTTTCATACTGGGAATGATATCCGGAATTTTTGTCATGCAGGTGACCGGACAGGTGCAGGCTAGTGCAAGGGTAACCGGTATTGGCGGTGTATTTTTCAAAGCTGATGATCCAGAGTCCCTTGGACAGTGGTATGCCGACAATCTGGGCATTATGGGTGCCGGGCAGGGCGTGAACTTTTTCTGGCGACTGGTGGATAAGGCTGATCATTACGGCATGACAGTCTGGTCCTTGTTTGAGCGGGGTAGTGACTATTTCGGCGACAGAGACCAGGACTACATGATTAACTATCGTGTGGATAATCTGGCCATGTTACTTGAGACTTTGGCCCTGGCTGGAATCCCGGAGGTCAAACCACGTGAGCACTATGAATACGGGGATTTTGCCTGGATCGAGGATCCCGAGGGCAACCGCATCGAATTGTGGCAATCCTCATCCATAGATGAGGGACTTTACCTGCAGCTGAGCCAATAGCCGGCACAAGGGGAACATTGATGATGACGAGAAAACTGATCCTGCTGGCCTGTCTTGGGCTGGCAAACACGCTGGCTATGGCCCAGCAGGCCGTGCTGGTGCAGACAAATTCGCGGGATGAGGTGTTGCACCTGATTGATGCCCAAACCCTTGATATTGTCGGCACCATAGAAGGCATTCCGGTGAATCATGGTGCAGCGGCATCACCGGATGGCCGCGAGCTGTATGTGTCCAGTGAAGCGAAATTCACCCTGGATGTGGTAAATGTCTCCACCTTGGCGATTGATGCAGAAATCCCCCTGAGTGGGCGGCCCAATAATATTTCAATCGATACGGATGGCAGTCATGTTTACGTGGGTATCATGCAGGAACCGGGCGGCATTGACGTCATCGATACCCGTACGCGCCAGAAAATCCATCATATCGACACCGGTTCACGGGTACACAATACCTATGTGACGCCTGACGGACAGTATCTGGTCGCAGGCACCTTCGGTGGGCAGGGTAATCTGGATGTTTTTCATGCTGATACCTGGGAGCGGGCCTTCCGCCTGTATAACCCCGCAACCGACGACGCCATGGAAGGCATCAGGCCGATTGCCTTTGACACCAACGTCGATGGTTCGACCCGGCACATGTATGTGCAGATTTCCAATGTTCACGGATTTGCCGTGGTGGATTTCAATACCCGGGAGGAAATCAACAGGATCATCCTGCCCTCGGTCCCGGAAGAGGAGATGGACCCTCCACCTTATAATTCGGCGCCGGCGCATGGTATTGGCGTGGCACCCGATCAGAAGACGCTTTGGGTATGCAGCCGCTGGAACGGCAAAGTGTACGGGTTTTCATTGCCGGATCTTGAGCCCCTGGGAGAGGTTAAAGTCGGCAGCCATCCTGACTGGTTATCCTTCAGTCCTGACAGCAGGTATGTTTTTGCCGCCAATGGGGCCAGCAATGATGTCTCGGTTATCGATATCAGTGCCGTGAAAGAAGTAAAACGGATTCCGGTAGGCAATGCCCCCAAGCGAAACATCATGGCGAGACTCCAGCGCTAATGGATAATGGTGGAAATGGATAAGGCACCATAGCAAACGACAAACAAACAGGAGAATACGTGTGAAACGAACAGTTTTTTTGACCTTGGGGATAATGGTTTCTGCCCTGGCGAGCCTGAATGTCCAGGCCCAGGTGTCGTGTACCCGCGGCGGTCTGCAGCGGGCAGTCAACATGTACATCGACGCCCAGACCAGTGGGGATACTTCAGGTCTGCCGCTGGCATCCAGTACCGGCTACTGGGAAAACGAAACCCTGATGAACATGGATGAAGGCTTGATCAACAAGGCCATGACCATCAATCACCATCGCAGTATTTTCGATGAGGAAACCTGCCAGTCATTCACCGAAGTGATCGTGACTGACAAGGATGAACCCTATGTGCTGGGCACACGTTTGCGGGTAAATCACGAAAAAATCGCCGAAATTGAAATTCTCTGGACCACCACGGGATACTGGCTGTTTGATGCTGATGCCTATCTGGGCTATTCCTCATCTGAAGACTGGAGTCCGATTCCGGTGGAAGACCGGGACAGTCGCGGCACTATCGTAGCCGCTGCCAATGCCTATCTGGATGCCTTCCTGGAAGGGAAGATTGACCAGGTGCCCTGGGGCTTCCCCTGTGTACGCATAGAGGGTGGTGCCTATACTGGCAAGGGCTCACCCGCAGACAGTTGTGAGGTTGGCGTACCCGCCGGCGTCAATATTGCCAATCGCCGTTTTGTGGTGGACGAGGTCATGGGCTCGGTGGTCGTGTACTGTACCTTCGGTACAGGCTCACCAGGCGGCGGCAGCGGCTCGCCGGATACTCATCTGTTCAGAGTGGAAAATGGCAAGCTGCGCTATGTGCATACCCTGACACATTTGCTGCAGAGTGCTTTTCGCAGCAACTAAAGAGCAGGGCGCTCAGATATCCTGGCCGTAGGTCTGGAAATCATCATCCTTGTCTTCAAGACCGAGTCCGCCCGCTGAGTGGGTGGACTCCCCGGCTGCATCCAGGTTTATACGGATGGACAGGTTGTTGCGTGAGTCCGCATGGTCCAGGGCCTCTTCCTTGCTGATCTTTCCGGATTTGTAGAGATTGAACAGGGACTGGTCGAACGTCTGCATCCCCATTTCGTTGCCTTTCTCGATAGCTTCCTTGAGTGCATCGATATCCCGTTTTTCAATCAGGTCGGCGATATAGGCCGAATGCATCATGATTTCCATGGCAGGGACCATGTTGTTGTCGAGGGTGGGCAGCAGTCGCTGGGAAATCACGGCTTTCAGGTTCAGGGATAAATCCAGAAGCAACTGGGGTTGTGCGCTGTCCGGAAAGAAATTGATGATGCGATCAATAGCCTGGTTAGAATTGTTGGCGTGTAGCGTCGACAGGCACAGGTGTCCGGTTTCTGCATAGGCTATGGCGTGCTGCATGGTGGCGCGGTCACGGATTTCTCCAATCAGGATGACATCAGGTGCCTCGCGCATGGCATTTTTAAGGGCGTTTTCGTAACTCAGGGTATCCAGTCCGACCTCGCGCTGGTCCACAACGGACTGCTTGTGTTCGTACACAAATTCAACCGGGTCCTCAATGGTCAGAATATGCCCGCTTTTGTTGGCGTTGCGGTAATCAATCATCGAGGCCAGCGTGGTGGACTTGCCTGATCCGGTTGCACCGACCACCAGGATCAGGCCGCGTGGTTCCATGACCAGTTCCTTCAGGATTGGCGGCAGGTTCAGTTCTTCCATGCCTGGAATGACAGATTTGATGTACCGCACCACCATGGAAACCTCACCGCGCTGTCGATAGAGATTGATGCGATAACGCCCGACACCTTCCAGGTTCAGGGCGAAATTCAGCTCGAGGTTGCTTTCAAATTCGGCACGTTGCTGGTCAGAGATCAGGCTGTATGCCAGTTTCTGAACATCCCCGGATTTCAGCGGCTCTCTGCTGGCGGGCAGGGTTTTACCCTTCACCTTGACATTGACCGGTGCGCCCACTGTAAAAAAAAGATCAGAGGCATTCTTTTCGGCCATCACTTTCAGAAAGTCCATAATGTCCATTGTTGTTCACCCGTCGGTTATCGGTTACCAGATTCATTGGAACCCGGAAAATCAGTCAGTGCCTTGATGCAGAGTAAATGCAAGCGTCATTCAGGGTAGAGCTGTGATGGTGAATTGACAAGTATGGAATGCGGGAAGGGGCGGGTCAGACCGCACCCGGTCTGCCTGGGGCAAACCGGAACGAGCAGGCTGCAGTATTGGACGGGCAGGTTAGTTCAGCCGGATGCTGACATCACCAACGCCAAGGTCAACTTCGAGATCCTTGTCACCTGAACCCTGTGCCCTGATGCTTTTGGAAATAAAGGCTGATTCCGAATCCAGGACTTCGCCGCCCCGAATTCTGGCATCACCTACACCGACATTCAGGTTGATGCGGCCGACACGCTGTTCCTGCGCGTTGATATTCACATCACCAACACCCAGTTCGACATCAAGATCGGTATCGCTGATATCGAGCACGATTTCACCCACCCCCATCTGTATGATCGTACGCTCTACACTGGGCATTTCCACGGTCCATTCAGCATTGGTGTTTTTCTCATCGAAACTCAGGAACAGGGTGCCGCCTCTCTGCTTGATTTCCAGATCCATATCTTCAACATCGACGGAACGACGGAAAAAGCCTTTCTTTTTGCCCTCAATTTCCAGGACCACGCGAATCTGGTCTCCTTCAGTCTGTACCAGATCGATTCGGCCCACGCTGTTGCTGATTTCCACTTCCTGGATGTCATCCAAGGTGATGCTGTGATTTCTGACGACTCTGTCTTCGGCATGTGCCGAGGTGACCAGAATAGTCATCAAAAATACACCGACACACATCAGCATGATTTTTTTGATAAACAACTGACTCTTGATCATGGTTTTGCTCCTGTTGGCTTGCCAGCCGGTTTGATTCTGATACCTGTGGCCGCTGCATTTTCGACCGTCTTGTTACTGGTTAGAGCAAACACTGTGCCATAATAAAAAATATATATAAAACATATAGATAGATATATTTTGGGGTTATGGCGCCGATCAGGTTTATGGCCGGTGAGGCTAATAGTCGGTGAAAAATACCAGCTGGCGTCCGGTATTCAGAACTGGGTATTATTGACAGGCTGTACTGCCGACAGCGTGAAGCACAGGCTGTTGGTCATGGCCGTAATGAGCGGGTGGGGGATGGATTGCTGTTATACGCAATCCCGCTGAATCGCATATGACCTGCCCATTACCCGCTAATAACCTACTAATAACAACAGGACGTCAAAATGAAATTGCAGAAGCGGTTGATACTCACCAGCCTGTTTGTCTGTAGTGTTGCTGCAGCCCAGGTGGATACAGAAACCCTGATTTCACCTACTGCCAGTTTTACGGAAGAGCAGGTGGCCGCAGGTCTTGCCGCCTACCAGACCAATTGCGCCCAGGGCTGTCACCAGAACGACATGGCGGGTAATGGTCCGATTGCCGCCCTGCGAGGCCCTGCGTTCACCAGTGCCTGGAATAACCGGACTGTCGCTGATCTGATCAACACCATGCGCACAGCGATGCCCCCAACGAATGCAGGGGGGCTGCCCCAGCAGACCTATGTGGATCTGGCGGCCTTCATCCTCTCTGCCAATGGCGGGGAGTCGGGAGAGACTGCTCTCCAGTTCGATTCTCCGGCAGCCATTCGCCAGTTCACCACATCGGGGACACCACAGCCGTTCCAGGCACCACTGGCAGGTCCTGAAAATGAAGGGCCAACCGGTGTGACTTTAGCCGGCATGGTGCCTGGCTATCGTCCTGTCACTGAAGCGATGCTGCAGAATCCTGATCCTGCTGACTGGCTGACACATCGCGGTAACCGCAAGGCCTGGAGCTACAGTGAGCTGGACCAGATTGATACGGGTAATGTCGGGCAATTGCAATTGCAATGGGTCTGGGCGCTGGGTAATCAAGGTGGGAACCAGCAGTCCCCGATAGTGCACGACGGCATCATGTACCTGTTCAATCCTGGCAATAAGGTTCAGGCACTGACGGCCGATACCGGTGAGCTGATCTGGGAGCACAGTCTTGGAGGTCGTACAGGCACCATGCGTGGCCTGGCCATTCATAAGGATCGCCTGATCGTCAATACCCCGGATGCCCGCATTGTTGCACTGCGGGCAGAGGATGGTGAGATGATATGGGAAACCCTGATCGGGGAAGGCTTCGGCAATTCAAGCGGCCCGCTGGTTGCCGATGGCAAGGTATTTACCGGGATGGGAAATTGTCTGCGTTTTCGGCCTGAAAAATGTTATGTCAGTGCCTACGACGTCAATGACGGCAGCTTTCTGTGGAAGTTTGAAACCGTGGCAAGGGAGGGCACCGAAGGCGGGGATAGCTGGGGCGGCGTTGACGACATGTTTCGTGCCGGTACAGATACCTGGATTACCCCCTCTTATGATGATGAACTGGGTGTCCTGTATATAGGTGTCTCCCAGCCCAAGCCCTGGATGCCGGTCAGCCGCGGCATGACCGTCTTCGATGATGCCCTTTATTCCAATTCCACTCTGGCATTGAATCCAGATACCGGTGAGCTGCTCTGGTATTACCAGCATGTACCGGGAGAAGTGTTTGACCTGGACGAAGTGTTCGAGCGCCTGCTTGTGGATATCGATGGTGAAAAAGTGGTGTTTTCCGTGGGCAAGCACGGCATTCTCTGGAAGCTCAACAGGGAAACCGGCAAGTACCTGGATCATGCCGAAACGGTTCTGCAGACGACCTTCGATTACTTTGATCCGGAAACCGGGCGTCCTCAATACCGGGCTGACGTGATTGAATCAGGTCTCGAAGAGTACCTGGAAGTGTGTCCATCATCGGCTGGTGGAAAAAACTGGCATGCGATGAGTTATCACCCGGGATCCTCACGCCTGATCATTCCTTTAAGCCAGAGTTGTCTGCGTCAACGGGCCAAGGAAATAGATTTCATTGAAGGCGGCGGGGGTGCCGGTGTGGACCGGGAATGGTTCATCATGCCGGGAACGGATGGCAACGTAGGCAAGCTGGCGGCATTTGATATCAGGACACTGGAAGAGCTGTGGTCGGTGGAGCAGCCGGCATCCTTTCTGACGGGCGTACTGAGTACTGCCGGCAATGTGGCTTTTGCCGGCGACCTGGACAGATTTTTCCGGGCGTTCAACGTGGATAATGGAGAAGTCCTCTGGCAAACCCGCCTGGGAACCTCTGTACAGGGATTTCCCATCACCTTCAGTGTCAATGGACGCCAGTATGTGGCGATGTCGGCTGGACTCGGCGGTGGCAGTCCGCGCATTGTGCCTTCCCGCCTGACGCCGGAGATTCATTACCCTGATACAGGAAACGCCCTGTATGTGTTTGCCCTGCCTGAATAAGGCAGGGAAGCACCACCTATTTTTTCTGTCTGCCTTATAATGGCGGACGCTTTGAATTATTCCTGTCGACATCCAGAGAATTTATGAAACTTTCCAGCTTTGGTGAAAAATACACCGGCCATTCCGGCATTGTTGATCTGATGGCAGATTTGGGCGAAGCCCTGCACAGCCGACCTGACATGATCTCCATGGGTGGCGGTAATCCATCGCGCCTGCCTGACGTGGAAAAAATCTACAGGGATCACTTGATCAGTCTGCTGAATGAACCCGAAGGGACCTACAACATTCTGGGGAAATATCAGTCTCCACAGGGTGACGAGGTCCTTCTGAATCAACTGGCAGACCTGCTTCGTACTGAATATGGCTGGCCGGTGACCTCAAGGAATGTAGCCATCAGCAACGGAGGGCAGTCCGCTTTTTACGTCCTTTCCAACCTGCTGGCTGGACGTTTCAGTGACGGCACCTTCCGTCGCATCCAGTTTCCGTTGGTGCCGGAATATATTGGCTATGCCGATACCGGACTGGAAGCGGATTTCTTTACCTCAAGCCGTCCGGCCGTTGATATTCTGGATGAGCACGTCTTCAAGTACCGGGTGGATTTTGACAATCTGAATGTCACGGATGAAACCGCGGCTCTGTGTGTGTCCAGGCCAACAAATCCGACGGGTAATGTCCTGACCGATGACGAAGTCAGGCAGCTTGATGCCATTGCGGGGCAACATGATATCCCGCTGATCATAGATGGCGCCTATGGCACGCCATTCCCGAATATCATCTTTGAAACAGTGAGCCCCCACTGGAGTGAAAACACCATTGTGCTGCTCAGTTTGTCCAAACTGGGCCTGCCTGGCGTTCGCACCGGTTTTATCGTTGCCAGTGAGGAGCTGATACAGGCCTATGCCAATGCCAATACGATCCTGAACCTGGCGTGTGGCAATGTGGGGCCGGCCATTGCCGGCAGACTGATGCAGAATCGGGAAGTGCTGGATATCAGCACCAGGCTGATCATGCCTTACTACCGGGACAGGGCCTATGCGACGATGGAGCTGTTCATTGAAGCCATGTCCGATCTGCCGCTGTACATACACAAGCCGGAAGGGGCCATCTTTCTGTGGCTGTGGTTCAAGGACTTGCCGGTCACATCCGCAAAATTCTACGAGATACTCAAGGCGGCGGGTGTGCTGGTCATCCCCGGTCACGATTCCTTTGCCGGTCTGGCACAAGACTGGAAACATGCTCACGAGTGTATCCGCATCTCCTACGCCCAGGATGAGGAGAAGGTCAGGAAGGGGGTGGAAATCATTGCCCGTGAAGCCAGGAAGCTTTACGACAGGGCCTAGCCTGAATCTGTCCGGATTTACGGTTGTGCCGCATCGTCAGAAACATTAGTCTTGCCAACATTTTCAGAAAAACAGGAAAAGCCAGAGATGAAAACAATTAAAACCATGGTGAAGGGCTTGCTGCCTTGCGCTTTGCTGCTTGCAGGCGGGAGCCTGATGGCGCAGGAGCACAGTTATGCGCCCAGTGATATCGAAAACGGCCGGGGTCTTTACCAGGCCAACTGTCTGGGTTGTCACGGGGATGATGGCGACCAGGTGGAAGGGGTGAAGTTCTCCAGCGGCCGTTTCCGCCGGGCCAGTGCTGACGAAGATTTGATTCGCCTGATCCGGGAAGGTATCCCCAATACCCTGATGATTCCGAAAACCAACCTGAGTTACGGTGATACCCGCGCCATCGTTGCCTTCCTGCGCTCTTTGCCCAGTGGTGGCGGCATGCAGGTGGATGATCGTGAAGTCAGGATCGGCAATGCCAGCCGCGGGCAAACCCTGTTCCACTCGGCGCAGACCCGTTGCAGCGAGTGCCACAGCGTTAATGGCGGTGGCAATCTGCTGAGCCCGGATCTGAGCAACATCGGTGCCACACGGACCCCGGGATCCCTGGAGCAGGCTGTGCTCGAACCCCTGGCTGAAGTCAGGGCAGGACAGCGTTTCTACCAGGTTACCGATCGTGAGGGTAGAACAACTATCGGATTGCTGCTGAACCAGGACACCCATTCGGTACAGCTGCTCAATGAGAATGAACAACTTGAAGCTTTCATGAAAGATGATCTTGAAAGCAATGGATTCATACCATCCCCCATGCCGTCCTATCTGGATGTGTTGTCGCCGGATGAAGTCGCCGACCTGGTGGCTTACATGATTTCGCTGAAAGGGGAGTAAGGGACGTGAGAATGAAGAACACTGTAAAACCAATTGCATGCCTGTTGACCGCCTGTCTGTCGTGGCAGGTTGCCAATGCCCAGGTAACCGCCGAGCGACTCCTGAATGCTGATGCCGAGCCCGAAAACTGGCTGCTGTATGGCGGGGATTATGATGACCACCGTCACAGCGACCTTACCCAGATCAGCAAGGACAATGTCGGTGAACTGGAGCTGAAATGGGTCTGGCAGAATCGGGCTCGTGACGGGTCTGCTGAAAAATTCGAGGCTACCCCTCTGGTGGTGGATGGCATCATGTATACGGTGGCTGCGCCAAACACCATCGTGGCTATTGATCCAAAGACCGGACGCCTTTTCTGGGAGTATTCCTACACGCCAGCCCCGGAAGCGCGGGTATGCTGTGGTCGTGTGAATCGTGGTCTGGGCATTCATGGCAACAGCCTGTTCATGGGCACCATTGATGGCAAACTGGTGAAAGTGGATGCCAGGTCCGGCAAACCGGAATGGACAGTGGATGTGGCCGACCCTGAACTGGGCTACGCACTGACCCTGGCCCCTCTGGTTATTGGCGACAAGGTCATTGTAGGTCCCGCAGGTGGTGAATACGGTATCCGCGGTTATATCGTGGCTTATGACGTACACAGCGGTGAAGAACTTTGGCGCTTCTATACTGTGCCTGGCCCCGGTGAACCCGGCTTTGAGAGCTGGGAAGATCCGGCGAAGGAAGCCTGGAAGATCGGCGGTGGTTCCATCTGGCAGACCGGCTCCTATGATCCTGAACTGAATCTGACCTACTGGGGCGTGGGCAATCCCGGCCCGGACTGGAACGGTGATTCCCGTCCCGGTGACAACCTGTATACCGAGTCTGTGGTGGCGCTGGATGCTGATACCGGTGAATTAGCCTGGCATTACCAGTTTACCCCGCATGATGAGATGGACTATGACTCCACCCAGGCGGCGGTGCTTGTCGACATGGAGTGGGAAGGGCGGATGCGCAAGGTCATGCTCTGGGCCAACCGCAACGGCCTGTTCTACGTGCTCGACAGGGCCACCGGTGAATTCCTGCATGGTTCCCCCTTCGTGGAAGTGAACTGGATGAGTGGCTTTGATGACAACGGACGACCGATCCGTGCACTGGCTCCATCTGAGGAAGGCACCTTCATCATGCCGAACAACCAGGGAGCCACCAACTGGTATCCGCCGTCCTATTCACCGGTTACGGAATTGTTCTATATGCCTGCCTGGCTGGACACCTATTCGGTGTACACCAAGCGCCCGGTGGAATACACACCTGGACAGCAGTATGTCGGTGCCTTCCCGACCATGGCGATGCCCGCATTGGGTGTAAATGCCGTCAACCAGCGATTACCTGAGGAAGGTCTTGGTGCTATCCAGGCGATCAATCCGCGTAACGGAGATATCGTCTGGCGCCATGTCATGAATAACGTTACCGACAGCGGGGTACTCAGTACGGCGACCAACCTGGTGTTTGCCGGGGGCAGGGAAGGTCACTTCTATGCCCTGGATGCGCTGACAGGTGAAGAACTGTGGCGTCAGACTCTTGGCGGACAGATTGCGTCGGGTCCGATGAGCTATGCCATTGATGGCAAGCAGTACATCGCTATTTCTGCCGGTGCCGGACTGTTCGTGTTCGGACTGCCTGACTGATGTTCCGGATGCCGGCAGTGACGAGATCGACACTTCTATTCGCGTTGCTGCTGGCCCCTCTGGCTGTGTGGGCAGACCAGAATGATCCCCGGCTGGAAGATCTGTTTGCCGTCCTGAAATCCGAGAATGATGAGGTTCAGGCTAACGGAATAGCCGGTCAGATCTGGGCGATCTGGGTTCAGCATGAAGATTCTCGCGCAAACAGCCTGATGCTTCGCGGCATCAATCAGATGAACGCCAATGACCTGTATTCGGCACTTGATACCTTTGATGAGCTGATCGCCTATAAATCCGATTTCGCTGAAGCCTGGAACAAGCGGGCCACCATATACTGGCAGCTGGGTAATTTTGATGCTTCCCTGAAAGATATTGATGAAGTCCTGAAACTGGAACCCTATCACTTCGGGGCATTGTCAGGACGGGGGCTGGTCTACATGGATCGTGGGGATTACTTCCTCGCCAGAAGTGCATTTCAGACGCTGCTGGAAGTGTATCCGGCGATGCCTGGTGTCAGAAATACCATTCAGCAGTTGGATAGTGTTTTGAAACAAGGGGCCATCTGACATACTCAAGGTATAAAAAACCCGGCAAGAGCCGGGTTTTTTATGTGTGTCGGTATGGCCTTACATGGGAGGCGTGGATTCTTCCTTGCCCATATGCAGGCCCACTTTGCTGGGAGCAGTTTCAACCATGAACAGGGCGACAATGAAGCCCAGGGCCAGGCCGCCTGCGGCAAAGTAGATGGCAGAGCGCAAGCCGTGTTCGGCAGCCAGGCCGCCAGCAATGATGGGGCTGATACCACCCCCGATAAATTCGCCGGCAAAAATCACGAATCCGGCCATGGAGGCCAGCATGCCTGGAGGAGCGGCTTCTGCAGCAACCGGGCCAGCCAGAATGGCCAGAGCGGCAAAGTTGAACAGGGAAGAGAAGAACAGCAGGATCCACAGCACTGTGGTGTTTTCTGGTCCGGTCTGGGAGAAGGTGTACAGGAACACCGCTGCCAGGATGTAGGATGCCAGAGTAGTCATTTTACGTCCCAGCACATCAGACAGGGCTGGCATGGCAAACTGACCAATGCAGCCGCCAACGCCCACTGCTGAAAACACGTTACCGGCAGTGACCGGGTCCAGGCCAAGACCGCCTGCCACTTCCGGTGCTGTGAGATACGCAAACAGGAGGGCAGCGATCACGAAAATCCCGCCCATGGCGCAAATCAGGGTCAGCGGGGCAACCTTGGCATTACGATGACCAAACATGCCAAGTACGGAACCAATCGACAGGGAATTGTTGGCGCTGTCATTGCCTGCTTCAGCTGCCTGCTTCATGGGTTCGCGAATGACGAACCACATAATGACAGCGATGATGACGCCAGGGGCGCCGACCAGCATGAACACCACGGGCCAGTTGTACACTTCCAGCAGGCGGGAGGCGATGACCGGTCCGAGAGCCAGGCCAAACAGGGAGATCATGCACTGGAAAAACCCATTATTAAGACCACGGCGAGAAGGTTTGGATGCTTCAAAAGCAACGGCAACACCGGTAGAGGCCACGGGGCCCTCAGCCAGTCCCATGATGACGCGGACGACAACCAGCATGGTAACCGTGGTGGCCAGTCCGCTGAATGCCGACATCAGGGAGAAAATCAGGATGGCGGGTACAAGTACTGCACGACGTCCGAGTTTGTCGGCCATATAGCCCATGACAAAGGCAGAAACACCCCAGGCCATGCCAAGATATCCGGCGAGAGCGCCACCTTGTTCGGGTGTCAGACCCAGGTCTGCGCCCATGGAAGAGCTGGGTGATTGCAGGATGATTGGCAGGATGAATCGATCAAGGCCCACCAGACCAAAGGTCAGGCTGAGCAGCAGGATGATTTTCCATTCGTAACTGGAGTCCCAGCTACTGGTATCTATTTTTGACATAGAAGTATCCCCTATAACGACGAGTTGGAATTATTTTCAGAGACTGCGTTTCTTGTTATTGGTCAGGGTCTTGGGCCCTGATATTGCAATGCCGAGTAAATCATATCTTTCTGGTAAAGACACTTATTTCTTCATCATGCCCGCCATGGAATAATGAGGTCCATCGAGCAGGGGATCCGGTTGCTCATGTATTGTGGTCCCGTATGAATTTGAGAAAGGCAGGTATGGCATGTTTGTAGACAAATTCAGGAAATTTTTGCCTGGAAATCTTGTCCCGCGATTATTTTTTGCAGGATTGTTTTTACAGGCTGGCGGGTTGCAGGCCCAGGATGCAAGTGAAGCAGTGGCCCGGTTTGATCTGACAACCGGACAATTGTGTTTTCCGGTGCTGCTGGAAGATGATGGCAGTCTCTATGATGTATGCATGGTGCTTGATCAACAGGGGCCAGGATTTCCGTTTTCATTGACCAGTGCCCGCCCGCGCTCAACGGGGCTTCCCAATATCGCGACATATTCCCAGCAGGGCGGACTGAATATTCCGGCGGTGGCTTTTTCCAATGGCGCTAAATTTGCCGATGTGACTTTCGGGGTATCCCTTGATACCGCGTCCAACGACGTGCGATTCACGGTCAATGGTGGGGAAAAATTGAAACAGCAGACCGGCTGGAGTGTTGCCCGTATCTGGAATGAGGAATTGCTGGATGGCATTCGCAATGATTTTGCCCGCCCAACGGTTCATGCGCGCAATCTCTTTCATACTTCGGTGGTTATGTATGATGCTTGGGCTGTTTTTGATGGTACCGCCGATACCTACATGCTTGGCAACACCCTCGGGGATTTTTCCTGCGCCTATAATGCCATGCCGGTACCCGAAGACGTCCCTGCGGCACGAAACCAGGTGCTGAGCTACGCCGCTTACCGGTTGTTAACGCACCGTTTTGCCAAGGCGCCTGGTGCCGAAATCGTGCATCGCAGCTTCGACCAGACCATGGCGTCGCTGGGTTATGATGCAGCGTTCACCTCAACAGATTACAGTACAGGCAATCCGGCAGCACTGGGAAACTACCTGGCCGAGTGCATGATTGCCTATGGCCTTCAGGATGGTTCCAACGAGCAGAATGACTTCGCGCCACTGGCCTATGAAGCAGTCAATGCCGCGCTAGCCCCGGCTGCAAAGGGCAATCCGAATCTTACGAATCCAGGACGTTGGCAGCCTCTCACCTTTGAAGTGTTCCGTGACCAGAGCGGCAATCTGTTCGAGGGCAATACGCCGGAATTTGTCGGGCCGGAGTGGGGCAATGTCAGTCCGTTTTCCCTGAACAATGAAGAACTGACTGTACACCGCTACAAGGGCATTGACTGGAATGTATACCATGATCCAGGTCCTCCCCCCTATATTGATGACAGTGTGCTGGGGCGTCCTGACGGAGGCTATTACAAGTGGGGCTTCCAACTGGTGGCGCAATGGGCATCCCATCTGACCCCGGATGACGGTGTGTTGTGGGATATTTCTCCGGCCAGTATCGGCAATATCCAGGACTATCCGACTTCTATAAGCGCCTACAGAAATTTCTACAAGCTGGAAGCGGGGGGAGACACTTCTCAGGGCTATGAACTGAACCCTCGTACAGGACAGCCCTATATACCCCAACTGGTGCCCAGGGGGGACTATGCCAGGGTGCTGGCAGAATTCTGGGCCGACGGTCCAGATTCTGAAACCCCGCCAGGTCACTGGTTCACCATTCTGAATTATGTGAATGACCACCCCATGCTGGAAAAACGCTTCAAGGGAGAAGGTGACTTGCTGGATGATCTGGAATGGGATGTAAAAACTTACCTTGCCCTGGGCGGGGCCATGCATGACACCGCTGTTGTCGTCTGGGGAATCAAGGGCTGGTATGACTATATACGTCCCATATCGGCCTTGCGCTATATGGCGGACAAGGGACAAAGCACTGATTCTTCGTCAGCCAGTTATGATCCCGAAGGTATTCAGCTGGTTCCAGGCTATATAGAGCTGGTGCAGGCAGGTGATCCACTTGCCGGCAGCAACGGGGAGAATGTCGGCAAGATCAAGTTTTATTCCTGGCGCGGGCCTGATTATGTCGCTGATGCAGAAACAGATTATGCCGGTGTTGGCTGGATTCTGGCTGAAGACTGGTGGCCATATCAGCGTCCGTCATTTGTCACACCGCCATTTGCAGGCTACGTATCAGGGCACAGCACCTTTTCACGCTCTGCAGCCCATGTCATGACATTGCTGACCGGGGATGAGTATTTCCCGGGTGGTATGGGTGAATTCCATGCCCCTAAAAACGAATTCCTGGTTTTTGAAGAAGGTCCAAGCGTAGACCTTACCCTGCAATGGGCGAGGTACATGGATGCTTCGGACCAGTGCAGCCTGTCCAGAATCTGGGGGGGCATTCATCCGCCGGCTGATGACATGCCTGGACGCAGGATTGGTGATACCGTGGGGCCCGAAGCCTTTCACTGGGCTGAACGCTATTTCAATGGGACCGCGCTTCCCTGAAGCCGACAAGCCTGAGGTTTTTCCCAGGGTTACAATGCTTGTGACTTTGTGACGGGTGCATTATGCTTGCGGCTTGTCAGCAATTTTTTCTATAAAAATCAGTTAGTAAGGCGAGAAAGCTTAGGTAAATGGAAGTTGCGGAATATATCATCTATTACTTTAGCCTTTTCTCGTAATAAACTGATAAATAAAGAAAAAGTGAAAATACCGTCTTGTAATTCCACCTATATGAGTTTCAAGCAAGCGTAAAGTGAGCTTCTTCACAAAACTTTACATTGTGTGAGTAAAAGTTCACAAATAAGGAATATGCTACTCCTAATCAGGTAAATAAACGTCTTATGATGCCTGCCTAAAGGAGGGGTTCTTTTTATGGGAGCCCGCGGGAAAAGTAAGATGAAACCAACTGGACATTCGGGATGCCATTCAAGGCAACAGGCAAAAACAGGCCTCCCCGGAAGTCCGGCATAAAGGTACACACCATGTATATCGACACCTTGAAAAAATTCTTGAGCACTTTTTCTTGAGTAACGCTTTTACTGTTGGCTGGCACTGCATACGGCCAGAGTGAACCCATTGGCAAGATTCTGATGACCAAGGGGACAGTGGAAGCAGTAACTGCAGATGGCAGCGCCCGTGCCCTGAGACGTCGTTCCGATATTTTTGAAAATGAAACCATTACGACGGATGCATCCGGCTTTGCCCAGATCCGCATGGTCGATGAAGCCATTATCTCGTTAAAGGAAAATTCAGAATTCCGTTTTGATGCCTACACCTTTTCTGAGGAAGGGCAGGGTCAGGACCGTGCCGTGATGAACCTGGTTCGCGGGGGATTTCGCACCATTGATGGTTTGATCGGCGAAGACGCTGATGATGAATATCGCGTGGATACCCAGTATGCCTCCATCGGTGTTCGTGGTACGACCCACGAAGCCTTTATAGACCAGGCGCTGGATGCATTGTTCACCGGTGTTTCGGATGGCGGTACAACGGTAACCGGTAACACCGGCTTGCCCCTGGATCTTGGTGCAGGTGCAGATTTCGACTACAGCCAGAACAATCGTGGCCAGGCGCCAGTAGGTTTGCTGACTCGCCCGGTGCAGTTGGGCAGGATCAACATTACACCACCACAGAACGGTGACGGTGATCAGGACGACGCTGATGCTGAAGAGGAGAGTGATTCAGAAGCTGCTGCAGATGATGATAATGATGCCGCAGATGACAATTCAGCAGAAGACAATGATGATGCAGGCGTGAATGCAGATGATGATTCCACTGCAGGTGATGATTCAGGTTCAGATCTTGCTGTAGAAGATGATGGGGGCAATGATGATTTTGGCGGTGATGATGACAGCTTCAATCCGGCAGATGTCTCCGATGATGACGGCGATGAACAAACCCTGGCTGCACTGAATGATATCTCCAATGATGTTTAAGAGAATGATTCCCTGGGCTCAAACAATGCCGGAAATAGTGATTCTGCTCCGGGAACGACTGTGGCAGCGGCAGCCCTGGCTGGTAATCCGGGTACGAATGATGACTCGGCGACCGAAACTGAAGGTGTTACCAGTACCAATGTGGATGTGCAGATCAACCCTTCCAATAATGTCAGGAATGCGAACTCACTGACCAATAATTCGAATTCCGGCAGAGGAAATGCCGATGATTCGGCAGATGATTCTGGCAGTGATGAGGACACAGGCAGCAGTAATGCTGGCAACGGCAACTCCGGCAACAGCAACGGGAATTCCGGTAATTCGAACAGCAACTCAGGTAGTGGCAGCGGTAGCAGCACAGACACCTCGGGCAGCTCCACATCCGGCAGCAGTAGCGGCAGTTCAGGAAGCTCCGGTAATTCAAACAGCAATTCCGGCAACAGCAACGGCAATTCCGGTAATTCGAACAGCAACTCAGGTAGTGGCAGCGGTAGCAGCACAGACACCTCGGGCAGTTCCACATCCGGCAGCAGTAGCGGCAGTTCAGGAAATTCCGGTAATTCAAACAGCAATTCCGGCAGCAGTAATAATGATGACAAGTGTCGTGTGCTGTGCAAAAAAGAGGACAGCAGTGATGATGACGATGACGAGGAAGAAAGCAGCAACGGCAACTCCGGAAACTCCGGTAACAATGGCAATTCCTCCAGTCGTTCCTTGTTGCAATCTGATAACGGCTTGGTCAGAGGTTTGATTGAAGGCCTTGATGATTCCCTGGCAGGCCAGGAAAGCCAGGTCATGGTCACTGAAGAGCAGGGCTTGACTGTGCTGGTTGTCAATCAGGCTGGTGTTGTTCAGGAAGGTGGTCTTGGATCCTCAGCCAGCGTCGGCGACCTAACCATTGATTGGGGTTACTGGAGCCTGCCCGGTTTGCTGGACAAGGAGCAGAGCATCAGTCAGGAGGAATTCCAGCGTGTTTACCTGGCAGTGGTTGATCCTGCAGACATGGACGATCTGAAGTCCACCTCAGGCAGTTGGCATTACAGTGCCGTGCAGGGGCAGTTTACAGGCTCAGGAACAGCCGGCACTCTGACAAGCCTGGATATGGCTTTTGATGTCGATCTGAATTCAGGCTCTATCACCAACGGTAATTTTGCAGCAGATGTCGCCTATGGCGCTGAAAGCTGGAGCATGAACTTCCAGGGCAGTGTCCAGGGTGCGACAGCCACGATGGATGGTTTCAGTAACGCTGTGGTTATCACTCCGGCAGGCATCTCTCACGGTATAGAAGGGCAGCTTGGCGGTGTCTTCACTGGTGCCGGTGATACCAACGGCTTTGTCAGCGGCTTCTCGCTCACCGGAGGCGGTGCGTCATTGGGTGGGCTGGGCTTGCTTGAAGGTACGCCAAAGTAGGCATCAACTGCTGTAATCGATAAAAAAACACCCGACCTGCTCGGGTGTTTTTTTTTACCTGGAAGCATTAATTGGCCAGTTCGATGAATACCGGGCAATGATCTGAGCCCAGGATTTCATCATGAATCCCGGCCTGGCGGATTTTGCTGGCCAGTGCTTTGGAAGTGAGAAAATAATCGATCCTCCAGCCAATGTTTTTGCCGCGAGCGCCGGCACGATAACTCCACCAGCTGTATTTGATGGTTTCAGGGTGTAGAAAGCGGAAAGAATCGACAAGATCTGCCGCGGTCAGGTTATCCATGCCATCTATTTCCTGCTGCATGTAACCCGCTGACTTGTTGTAGTTTGGCTTGGGTCTGGCCAGGTCGATATCACGATGAGCAACATTCAGATCGCCGCACACAACCACCGGCTTGGTTTTTTCAAGCTCTTTGAGGTAAGCCAGAAAATCCCTGTCCCATGCCTGCCGATATTCCAGGCGACGAAGATCATTGCCGGAATTTGGGGTATAGACCGTGACCAGATAGTGTTTTGCATATTCAGCACAAATAACACGGCCTTCCTTGTCATGCTCGGGAATGCCCATGTCATAAGTCACCGACAGAGGGGGCTTGCGGGACAGTATTGCTGTCCCGGAATAGCCTTTTCGTTCAGCTGAGTTGGCAAAAATATGGTATCCGTCCAAGCCCGCAAGAGCGGTTTCCACCTGGTCTGGCTGGGCCTTGGTTTCCTGCAGGCAGATAGCATCACAGTTCAATGGACTGATGTTTTCCACGAAGCCTTTGCTGACTGCTGCTCGAATGCCGTTCACATTCCAGGATAAATAACGCATAAGGGTGCCTGTTGATCAGTTATAAGTGTTGCGGGATTGCTTTATAAAAAAGCTGTTGCGATCGATGGTATCCAGTATCACTTCCCGTGTGTCGTCACCATGCTTGAGAGTAATGGGTATCTGGCTGCCAGCAGGGCCATAATGCCAGAGGGTTCTGAAAAAACCGGCCATTGATGATACCGGCTGGTTGTCCACCGACAGGATAATGTCACCAGTCTTGATGCCGGCTTTGGCTGCCGGCGCTTCAAGGTAAAGGCCTACAACACATATTTGTGATTCGTATTCCTCAACCAGCGTACCTAGCCAGGGTCTGAGTTTTCCGGGTTTCTGCCCGGTCAGGCTTAACTGGTCGATATAGGGCATCACCAGGTCTGTCGGAATAAACAGGTTGCCTGGTGCCATGTCGCCTGTTGGTCCTCTCAGCCCCAGGGATAAGGAGCCGATACCTACCAGTTTGCCCGCCTGGTTTACCAGCGCTGCGCCTGACCAGTGCTCGCAATGGGGCAGGGTATAGAAAGCATCTTCCAGCAGGTATTCCCAGCGTCCGGCATACTCCTGCCGGGCAAAGACAATGGCTTCGATAGCCTTGTTGTTGTCACTGGTCAGGATTTCCACCCGCTCACTCACATTTACTGATTCAGCGGCATCTGTATCCAGATAGGCTTTACCCAATGACGTCATGGGTTTGATCACGGCTATGCCGGAGTCATAGTCCTGGGCAAGGATGATGCCTTCAGCAGTTTGGCCGCGGCGATTGGTAATCCAGATTTCGGATGCTTCCATAACGCAGTAGCCCACAGTGAGCATGAGGCCTTCCGGGCTGACCTGAACGGCATGTGCTTCCCGTTCCGTACCGAGCAAATCGGCTGTCATGGCAGTTTTCGGGATGATGGCATGAACCATCATGACTGCATCGTTACGGGGTAATTCGAAAGGCAGGATAGTGGCAGACATGACTACAGCTGTTGTTGAATACTCGGAAGGAATAGTAATCAATTTCAGCAAAAATTGCAGGGTGGTAAAACGGATTGCTGTGTGATCAGCAAGAAGTGAAATTTGGCGCTCCGGGCAGGATTCGAACCTGCGACCTGCCCCTTAGGAGGGGGCCGCGCTATCCAGCTGTGCCACCGGAGCGTAGAGAAAGGCACGGGTCTTGAGGCGCGAATGGTACCACAGCCCTGGAGTGCTGCGCACTCTTGATGGGGACTTTTTCCCGGGTTATGAGCTGCACGACAGCATGGAACAACCGGGTTTGGTTCTGGCCCAATCTGGTCTTTTTCCTGACAGGTGCTCCTTGCCATCCTGGTGTGTATACGGGCTTCGCAGTACCGCCATTAATTCATGAATCATGCTGTAATCCTCCTGTTCAGCCAGATCTATGGCTTGCTGCGCGAGGTAATTACGCAGGACATAGATCGGGTTGACGCTGTTCATGCTGCTAACCCGTTCTGATGTCGGTCGCGTTTCTTTTTCCAGGCGTTGCTGGTATCGGAAAAACCACTGTAGAAAAGCATCCTCTGCTTCACCGCTTGTAAGAGGTGCATAGAAGGCCTCCTGCATGATGGCGATTGCCTCATGTGGTGTTGTCAGTGAGTCTATGTCTGCAAGCTTGCGGAAGAACAGGGTCATATCGGTTTCTGCCAACGTGAAAGCCTGCAGCAGGGCATGAATCAGGGCTTCGTCATCGTCATGTGCATCGCTCAGTCCCAGCTTGGCCTTCATCATGGCGAGCCAACCCTTTTCATAGTGGGTCTTGTATTCCTGCAGGATGTCTTCAAAGGGTTGGGTTTGTTCTACCAGGGGATATAGTGCGTTGGCCAATTGAACCAGGTTCCAGAGGGCAATCATGGGTTGGTTGCCGAAGCGGTAGCGGCGACCACTGGCATCTGTGGTGTTAGGGGTCCAATCGGGGTCGTAATTATCCAGCCAGCCGTAAGGGCCGTAATCAATGGTGAGCCCGGTTATGGACATGTTGTCGGTATTCATGACGCCATGGACAAAACCTACGCGCATCCAGTGAATCATCAGGTCGGCAGTGCTCAGGCAGATATTTCTGAACCAGGCCAGATAGGTTTCCGGTCCACCGGGTGTAAGTTCGGGAAAATCCCGGCGGATCGTGAAATCAGCGAGGTACCTGAGCGTCTCTATATCCTGTCTTGAGGTAAAAATCTCGAAATTACCAAAACGTATGAATGTTGGTGCTACCCGGCAAACGATTGCCCCCGGCTCATAGCGCGGATGACCATCGTAAAACATGTCCCGCATGACTTTTTCGCCAGAGTTCAACAGGCAAAGGGCGCGAGTCGTAGGAATGCCAAGGTGGTGCATGGCCTCACTGCATAAAAACTCCCGGATTGATGAACGCAGGACCGCCAGCCCATCCGCTGTCCGGGAATAGGGGGTGGGGCCTGCACCCTTTAGCTGTAGCGTCCAGTGACGATTGTCGGGCCCAATCATTTCGCCAAGATTAATAGCTCTGCCATCGCCAAGCTGGCCAGCCCAATGGCCGAATTGATGCCCGCCGTAGCAAAGGGCATATGACTGTATGGTGTCAGGAAGCTCAGTGCCATTGAACAGATTAAGAAAGTCCGTGCTCTGACAGTAGGCGGTATCAAGACCTAGCTCCTGCACAAGTTCTCTGGAAACGGCGATGAGTGATGCGTTGGGAAAAGCCCTGGGTTTAACCAGGGAATAACAGGCTCGGCCAACCTGTCTGGTGTAATTGTCCAGAATCGGGTCGCCCGGCAAGGCATCGATAAAGGTGGTGTCAAATTGCAGGGTTTTCAGGTTAAGCGGTTTGTTCATGGGCAGTATTGTAGCCTGCCAACAGGGCGTGGTGAATGAAACTGTGTGGATGTTCGTGTTGGCACATTGACGTACAATGTCTGCCGGCCTGGCAGAAATTAATTCCATGATTTTCAGGTCCGCTCCCAACACTATCTTCCGGAATCGATCATGCTGGATACAAGACCTCTACTTCTAGAAAGTGATTTTCCGCCAGTACAACGTGCCAGGCTTGATACGTTACAGGTCAACCTGGGCTATCTTTGCAATCTCAGCTGCACCCACTGTCATGTGAATGCCGGCCCCAAACGCAAGGAGTTGATGAGCAGGGAGGTGGTTGATCAGGTGTTGGTTTTTCTGGAAAAACACAGGATCAACACCCTGGACCTGACCGGTGGGGCGCCAGAGATGAATCCACATTTTCGCTACCTGGTTGAACAGGCCGGTGCGTTGGGCGTTGAGGTGATCGACCGCTGCAACCTGATGATTTTGCACGAACCCGGTTATGAGGACCTGGCTGAATTCCTGGCCCGGCAGAAAGTGACGGTGACAGCCTCTTTGCCCTGTTACCTGGAAGAGAATGTTGAGAAACAGCGAGGAAAGGGAATTTATGACGGCAGCATCAAGGCGCTGGGGCAGCTCAATGCCCTGGGTTATGGGCGAGATCCGGACTTGAAGCTTAATCTGGTATATAACCCGATTGACCTGAATCTACCGCCAGCACAAGCCGGTCTTGAAGCTGATTACAAGCGCATTCTTAAAGACAATTTTGATATCGATTTCAATCATCTTTTTACCATTACCAATATGCCCATCAGCCGATTTGGCGGGATGCTTCTGGCAAAAGGACTTTACAGCAAGTACATGGACATCCTCAAAAGCAGCTATAGTGAAGGCAACCTGGATACCCTGATGTGCCGCACACTCATCAGTGTGGACTATCAGGGGTATGTCTATGACTGCGATTTCAACCAGATGCTGAAACTGCCATTGATTACTTCCACCAAACCCAGACCGCATCTCACAGATCTGATGAATATAAATCTGGAAGGGGCCATGATCAGTGTCGGCGAACATTGCTATGGCTGCACTGCCGGACAGGGCAGCAGTTGCGGCGGAGCACTGAACGGTTAGCAGCCGGCATATTCGATGTCATTTCCGTATATCAGCATCATTATCCCGGTCCTGAATGACGCCAGTTCCCTGGGTCAACTGTTAGCACAGCTGCAGTCGTACCGACAGGACGGTCACGAAGTCGTGGTTGTTGATGGCGGCAGCAGGGATGGTTCAATGACCGTTGCCAGGAAGCTGTCCGACCGTGTACTTATCAGTGGTACCGGCCGCAGCCGTCAGATGAACCTGGGGGCAGACAATGCCAGTCATGACATCCTGTTGTTTCTGCATGCAGATGCCATACTGCCGCCTGAAGGTCTGCACCGAATCCCGCAGCTGCTGGCTGACCCGAAGCATGCCTGGGGCAGATTTGATGTTTACCTGGACCAGCCGGGTCTCATCTACGGATTGATCGCCTGGATGATGAACAGGCGGAGCCGCCTCACGGGTGTGGCAACAGGGGACCAGGGGATTTTTGTGCACAGAGACCTTTTCCACCGAATTGGCGGATACCGGGATATATCCCTGATGGAGGATGTTGCGATCAGCAAGGACTTGCTGAATTTCTCCAGGCCTCTGTGTTTGCAGGAAAAGCTGGGAGTCAGTGCACGGCGCTGGCACAAGCATGGCGTGCTCAAGACCATCGCGTTCATGTGGTACCTGCGTTTGGGGTATTTCCTGGGACGTAGCCCTGAGAAACTGGCGAAGCTTTATTATCCGGCCGCCAGTGATGAAAGCGGTTCAAGCGACAATGTCTAGGCCGGGTGGCGCCCTCCTGCTGTTTGCCAGGGAGCCAGTCATTGGTCAGGTCAAAACCCGTCTTGTTCCTGAAATCGGACCTGATCGTGCGTTGTCTCTTTACCGGGTGCTTCTGGAACAGCAAATAGCCCTGGTTAACGCACAGCAAGGCGTTGCCAGGCAGTGCTGGATTGATGGCGACCTGGAACATGCTGATTTCCGTAGCTTTGAAGGTTCACGTCATTCCCAGGTGGAGGGTGATCTTGGGCGGCGTATGGGCGCAGCCATGGATGACGCCCTGTTGAATCATGATTTCGCCGTTCTGATTGGCTGTGATTGTCCACAACTGGATACGACCTATCTAGAGTCCGCATTCAAGGTACTGGAAGAGGGGGCTGATGCGGTCTTTGGGCCTGCGGCAGACGGTGGATATGTCCTGATCGGTTTGCGGCAGTCGGAACCTGGGCTGTTCCGGGAAATCGACTGGGGAACCGGGCGGGTCATGGCCCAGACACGTAGCAAGCTGGCCAGGCAGGGATTGCAGTGGCAGGAACTTTCCACGGTATCTGATATAGACACGCCCGCCGACCTGGCCTTGCTGGGACCATCGATAATGAAGCGGTGGGTGCAGTTGGATGCTCAAAGCAGGCCATCTGAGCCTGAATAGATCCGGCTGACAGTATCAGGAAACGGTGGCAGCGATTAATCTGCCTGCAACGGTTTGCCATCAATATTGGCGCTGGTCAGCTCAAGCTGCAGGCGTTTTTCACCAGGTTCGCTCTGGACCAGTTTCACCAGAAGATACTCCCATTCAGGTGCAAGCCATAGTGAGGTCTGGCGATTACTTTTTTCATCCCGGATTTTTGTCAGTTGTATGGTGTTTATATTCCCGAGGGGGGTTGGGAGAACGACCTCATCTTCCACCTGAAAATGGAAAGCTTTCACTTCTCCTTTTTCAATGCCTGTGTAGTGGATGTCTTTCCTGCCAAGTTCAAGTTGCCGGGCGATTTCCAGGTAGGCAGTCAGGTTGTCGGTGTATCCTGGCGCCAGCGGAAGAATGGCTTCATGTTTACCCTCGGCAGCGATGGCCTGATTGAGATGCCAGTCAAACTGGATGCTTCTCTGGCGTTTTCCCAGTCCCTGCTGCCGGTAGTGATATGCCAAGGGGCGTAATGATGTATTGGCATCTGTCACTTCAAGCGAGCTTTGCTCATGGATACTGCTGAGATTTTTACCGAGCAGGGTCAAGGCTATGGAGCTTGTCATCAGATAGGCATTTTCCCCGTCCTGCCGCAGTTCTCGATGTGCATTCGCCTGAAAGGCACCGTATTTGGCCCGGTAATCAGCTGTAAACTCACGGACTGGTTCGGCCTGTGACCCTGCGCAAAGGCCAAGCATGAATGACAGAACCAGTGCTTTTCGAGCCTGGTAGTTCATGGATGACGGGTACCATGACGATAAGAAAAAAATAGTCTGCATAGTATGTTGGAAATTGCTATTGCCCGCAGGTTCCCGGAGCAGCAATGATGCTGGTTAGCCATGGTTGTTCAGATGCTTATCAGTTATGATTGCATGCCATGAAACACCTTGATTTTACAGTAAAAAAGTCATTGTCCAAGGGGCTGCGAATTTTCGTATGCCAATGGGTACTGCTGGCTGTTTTCGGGATGGTAGACAAGGTGCATGCTGTAGAGGTGCAGGAGCTTTACCAGGGTGAAGTGATTGTGCAGTCCCGGGATAATGAACGGGAAAGACTGCGGGGCTTTGCTGATGCACTCAGGCAGGTTCTGGTCAAAATTACCGGAAATCGCCAGGTGCTGGACCTTCCGCAGATTCGCCGTGGTTTGAGTGTTGCAGATGATTATGTTGATACCTGGTCATACCAGGCACTGGATAATGGTGACGGCAACACTGACCAGCAGCCGGGCATTGCCATGAGTGTTAATTTTTTTGAACCTGAAGTGTTGAGCCTGCTGGATTCTGCCGGTGTGCCCTTATGGCCGGGTAATCGGCCATACACGCTGATATGGATGGTAATACAGGATGAACTTGGTGAACGTCAGCTTGTTGGGGCGAATAATGATGATTTCAGGGATGTGATGGGCATTGTTGATCAGCTGGCAGCTGCACGGGGACTGCCTATACTTCTGCCAATTCTTGATCTCGAGGATCGTCGGGCCGTGTCTGTTGGCGATGTATGGGATATGCATGCCGATACCTTGCTTGAAGCGACCAGTCGTTACCAGAGTGAGAGTGTTCTGGTCATGCGGATTTTCAGAAGTCTTAATGGCGAAATATACGGCAGGGGGAACTACCTTTTTCGAAACCAGGTTCTGGAGCTGGAAAGTTTTGAATCAGATATGACCAGTTTTATCACGGACAGTGTTGATCTGGCCGCACGGGAATTGTCGGCCTATTATGCGGTGCTGCTTTCAGGTACGGAAAGCAGCATGGAAGTTAACCTGACGGTTACCGGAATCTCAACCGTAGAGGATTATGCGGGTCTTTTGGGCTACGTGGGCCAGCTGACAGATGTAAATAATGTGCAGGTTGCTGCCATTAACCAGGAAACGGTGCAGTTGAAACTGGTGACCGGTGGACAATTAAGGCAGCTGGTGGAAACCATTGCGTTAAACAGGAACCTGGTGCCATCAAGTGAACTGGTCAGAAACGATAATCTTGTCCATATGAATTATCAGTGGGTTCACTAGAACACTGACAACTGTTTTGCTGACGAAACATGAATTTTACTCCTCAATTGCCTTTTGATTTTTCCGTTTCTGAAAGATCGACCTTTCACAATTTTCTGGTTTCCCCCAAAAACGCGGAATTGCTTGAAGTGCTGCAGTCCCTTCCCCTGAGTGACGACAGCATGGTCTTTATCTGGGGGAAGGAAGGGACGGGCAAGTCTCATTTGCTTCAGGCGCTATGCCATGCCTGTGAGGAAAGCGGAGCCCGGCAGGCACTGTACCTGGCTACAGGCAAGATCAGGATGTTCGGCCCGGAGGTGTTCAGTTCCCTGCATCACATGGACCTTATCTGTATCGATGATATCCAGACGCTTCTTGGCGATGCGGCCTGGGAGGAAAGTCTGTTTGCCTTTTTTAACCGGGCACGGGATGCTGGCGTAAAGCTGGTTATAAGTGCCACCTCGGCACCGCGGGCCCTGGATTTTTCCCTGCCTGACCTGGCATCACGTCTGTCATGGGGAATGGTTTATCATCTCCACGAACTGGATGATGATGAGAAGCTTGAAGCATTACAGCAACGGGCTGAAACCATGAATATGCCAATTCCTGTGGATGTGCTTCAGTATCTCTATCACCGTCACCCGAGGAATCTGCAAAGCCTTCTGGAAGTGCTGGAGCGTCTTGATCAGTTATCGCTTGCTGAAAAGAAGCGCTTGACCACGGCATTCGTCAGGCAGGTCATGGGCTGGCAAGCCTGATTACTTTTTGCCAGTCGCCATCAAAAGCGGTGCATATCAAAACGCCGGGGTTGTCGAACATTCCTGGCAGTGCAGGTACAGACCGTTTGGGTCATTGAAGTCCAGGAGTGTCTGAATATCCCGGTTTAACCTGGCATAAAAACCCTGCAGTACATTCAGAGGAGTGGGTGAATAAATGGCAGTGTGTCCATGGTTCATCCTGACCAGTGCGTTGCCTGCCATTTCCTTTATAAATTGCTGGGCAGGGCTCAGGGCCTGTTCGACCACAACGGTGCCATAGTCGTCCAGATCGGCCAGGCGGGCGGCGGCGTTTACAGCAGAGTCCAGGTCGCCCAGGTTGTCCACCAACCCGGATTCCAGGGCGTCCTGACCGGACCATACCCGCCCCCGGGCAACGGCATCGGCTTCGTCCACAGTCATATCCCGGGACTGCGCGACCAGGCTGATGAAGCGTCGATAGCCATCATCAAGCTGCAACTGCAAGATGGTTTCCATTCTTGGCGGCAGGTTTCGACCAATAGCAAGGCTGCCAGCCAGGTCTGTGGTGCCCACTCCATCGGTATGCAGGCCCAGTTTTTCAAAACTTTCCTCAAAGGTCGGGTAAATCCCGAAGATGCCGATAGATCCAGTAATGGTGCTGTTACTGGCCCAGATTTCGTTGGCGGGAGTGGCAATCCAGTAGCCGCCTGATGCGGCCACGCTGCCCATGGAGACGACCAGCGGCTTGCCTTCCTGCCGTAGCAGGGCCAGTTCCCGGCGGATAATTTCCGACGCGAAGGCACTGCCGCCGCCGCTGTCTATTCGCAGAACAATGGCCTTGATGGCGCTGTCTTCTCTTGCCTGCTGTATGAGTTCGGCCAGGGAGTCACCTCCGATTTCACCGGGGTCGCGGTAGCCGTCAAATATCTGGCCGCTGGCGACAATAATGCCAACCTGACTGTCGTGAGCCTGCTCAAGATCCAGCTGATCCTGTTGTGCTGCAAGGTAACTGGCAAAATCGATGTGCTGGAATTCGTTGCCGCTGTATCCGGTTCCGATGACCCGTTTCAGGTATTCCGTTGCCTGAGTACGGTCCATGAGTTCGTCAACCAGGCGGCTTTCCAGGTTCATTTTGGCACTGTCGCCATTGTATTCAGCGAGTTTTCTGTCAAGACTGTCGATGTGTTCAGTCAGGTAGCCCGGTTCGAGCTGGCGGGCAGCGGTGACATCCTGAAGATAGATTGACCAGAGATCCCCGAGCCAGTCTTCGCTGGCCTCCCGGGCCTCGGCAGACATGTCATTGCGCGTGTAAGGCTCGACTGCTGATTTGTACTCGCCTACCCGGAATACGTGGACATTCACGCCCAGCTTGTCCAGGGCGTCACGAAAAAACAGCTGGTAGCTGCTGAAGCCTTCAAGATCTATATCGCCCATGGGATTGAGGATCAATTCGTCAGCATGAGCGGCGAGATAGTATTGACCCTGTGTAAAACTGTCGCCGTAGGCATATACCGTCTTGCCGCTTGCCCTGAAATTATCCAGGGCCCGGGCAACGTCCTGGAGTTTGCTCAAACCTGAGGACTGCAGATTGTTCAGGACCATCACGAGAGATGAGATGTTGCTGTCTTCAGCCGCCAGGTTGATGGCATCAAGGACGTCCTGCAACAGGACTTCCTGATTTTGTATGTCCGAGTCGAGGGAGTCGGCGACCAGTGCATCCAGAGGGTCGACAAAGGTCAGCTGGTCTACAAGTGTGCCGTCAGGATTCAGCAGCAGGGCGCTTCCGGGCTGCACCATGACAGGCGCTTCCCCAATCAGGGAGTCCAGAAAAAGCAGGATCAGAAAAATAAAGAGCAGGTTGAGGATGACACTGCGAAATCCCCGATACAGCATGGCCAGTCCAGAAAAAAAACGGCCCAGGGTGGAGGTGGGTTTTGCCATGGCAGATTAACCTGAAAGTAGGGTGATTAGGGAGTTTGGCGTAGAGACCGGATAAAAATGATAGCTGAAACAAACAGAGCCACACAAATCACAGCCTCCGCAATACCGGGAATGAACTGACCGGGGGTGAAGGCCTTCAGAATCCCGTGGGTCAGGAAAAACAGATCGAGAAAGCACAGCCACTGAATACTACGCGTGCGGTTTTTCAGCAGGCCGGGAAAGGTTAAAAGGAGTGGAAAGCACTGGAGTACAAGGATGAGAAGGTTGAAGCCTGCCAGGATATTTCCGGAGACCACCGCCAGCAGTAACAGGCCCGCGCAAACCAGGGTGAGTTTTTTGGCAGCCAGTGTCGACATGGGTCAGTTTGACAACTTAAGGGCTATTTTTGCCAATCGCTTGCCCAGAGCCTGGCACAGTGCCGTTTCATGCTCTGACAGGGTGGTCGATCCGTTGATGCCGGAGACATGTGTGGGGCCGTAAGGTGTACCCCCCGTGGTAGTTTGGGACAGAGCGGCTTCGGTATAAGGCAGGCCACAGTACATCATGCCATGGTGAAGCAGGGGCAGCAGCATGGAGAGCAGGGTGGATTCCTGTCCCCCGTGCAGGCCTGCAGTAGACGTGAATACGCCGCAGGGCTTGTCTACCAATGCACCGCTCAGCCACTGGGCGGCGGTGCCGTCCAGGAAATATTTCATGGCAGCTGCCATGTTGCCGAATCGGGTCGGACTGCCCAGTGCGAGCCCGCTACACCCCGCCAGATCATCCTCGGTGCAATACACGGCTCCTTCGGTCGGAACTGCCGGCTCAGTGGCTTCGATATTGGTGGAAACCTTGGGTACAGTTCGCAGCCTGGCTTCCATGCCGGTAACAGATTCCACGCCGCGAGCAATCTGGGTAGCCATCTCAAGGACTGATCCATGCTGGGAGTAATACAATACGAGGATATAGGGGGAGCTCATGGTATTAGGACCTGCATCAGATCAGTGTCAGTACGTTTTCAGGGGGGCGTCCCAGGACGGCCTTGTTCCCGGACACCACGATGGGGCGCTCGATGAGCCTGGGGTGGCTGGCCAGGGCGTCAAGCAGGTCATCCTCTGACAGGGAGGCATCAGACAGATTGAGGGTTTTGTAGTCTTCCTCGGATTTGCGTATCAATTCCCGGGCACTGATACCCAGTTTGCCAAGAAGCGTCCGGATTTCATTGCGGGATGGCGGAGTATCCAGATACAGGATAATCTCTGGTGTAATATTTTTCTCCCGCAATAATTCCAGTGTCTGTCGGGATTTTGAGCAGCGGGGATTGTGATAAATAGTGATCTGGGTCATTGTCCGGTCCTGCTGAAAAGGGGACTATGGTAGACATCCTGTGTTGGTTAAACAAGGCAATATGAATACGGAAAACACCTCTGCGAATACGCTGGAACCCTGGTCAAGTCCCAGAGCCCTGTGGCGCTTCATCTTTTTTGTGTTCAGGCAGTTTCTGGCGCATAGCGGCATGGAAAATGCCAAATCCCTGACCTATATGTCCCTGTTCGCCGTGGTGCCCCTGCTGACCCTGATTCTTGCCATCCTGTCAGCTTTCCCTTCATTCCAGGTGTTTGGAAGCCAGATACAAGGGATGATTTTTGATCGTCTACTGCCAGCGTCCTCCAGCGAACTGGAAGTGTACATCACCGAATTTTCCAGTCAGGCCAAGAATCTGACCTGGATTGGCGCAGTGATGCTGCTGGCCACAGCCTACCTGATGCTGGTCAATGTGGAGCGCAGTTTCAACCGGATCTGGGATGTCGCGCAGCTTCGTAAAGGAATCGCCAGTTTCCTGCTGTACTGGAGTGTGCTGAGCCTGAGCCCGCTGCTGCTGGGCGTGGGTTTTGCCATCAGCTCCTACATCACGTCGTTGTCCCTGTTTGAAAAATTTACAGAAGTATCTGATAGCGTGGGCGCGCGAAGTCTGGTGCTGAGCCTGTTCCCGACAGTACTGACCACCATTGCCTTCACGTTGCTCTATGTGGCGGTACCTAACTGTGGTGTCAGATTACGGCATGGATTCACCGGTGGCCTGGTGGTGGCCTTGTTATTTATCGTGGTGAAGTGGGTTTTCGGCAAGTTCATTGCCACGGCCAGTTATGAATTTGTTTATGGGACGTTTGCCGCAATACCGATATTTCTGATGTGGCTGTATTTGTGCTGGGTAGTCATCCTGTTTGGGGCCAACCTGGTCAGGGCGATTCCGGTGTACCGGATCAGAACCTCGACTCGGCAGTTGCACCCGTCACTGTTGATCATTGCCCTGCTGCACAAGTTCTGGCAGCACCATCAGCAAGGTGTGAGCGTCACAGTTCGGGAGTTACTGGAAAATGACTGGGCCTTTCACGATGATTTGCTGGGGACCAGCCTGGAGTTCCTGCAGGAGAAAAAGATCATCAGGACTTGCGGGGAGGGGGAATACATACTGAACCGGGAGCTGGACAGTATTTCCCTCTGGCAGTTGCTGCAGTCAATGCCCTGGGGGCTGCCTGGAGGCAGTGACTTTATTCGCAAGTTGCCCGAGCCGGTAGTCAGTCATCTGCCTGATGCTGCCTGGCTTGGAAGCACGTTCAAGGAAATAGAAGGGAAAGCGCAGCAAGCTTTTTCCCTGAGCCTTGCTGCGTATTTTCGTAAGGAGGCCAGTCCGGGAGACGGGAGCGATTCCAGTGAAGCCTAATCGATAGTGACCCTGTCTTTCAGGAAGTCCACAACCTTGGAAACCGGAACATCCTGGGTATCTTCCGTACCGCGTTTCTTGTACTCAACCACTTCATTCTCCAGTCCCCTGTCAGAAACGACCAGGCGGTGAGGAATGCCGATCAACTCCATGTCGGCAAACTTGACGCCCGGGCTGGTTTTCTTGTCGCGGTCATCCAGAAGAACATCCAGTCCTGCGGCCTGCAGTGATTCATACAGGCTTTCACTGATCTGCGTCACTTTCTCGGATTTGTGCGCGTTCAGGGGAATGATGACCACGTGGAACGGGGCGATGTTGTCAGGCCAGATGATGCCCTTGTCGTCATGGCACTGTTCAATGGCAGCCGCCACGATGCGACTGACACCAATGCCATAACAGCCCATGGTCATCACAGTGCTTTTGCCATTCTCGTCGAGAACGGTAGCATTCATGGCGGCGCTGTATTTGCTGCCCAGCTGGAAGATATGGCCCACTTCGATACCACGCTTGATGGACAAGGTGCCTTTTCCGTCAGGGCTTGCATCGCCCTCCACAACATTGCGCAGATCGGCCACCTGGTCGATTTGGGCGTCCCGGCCCCAGTTTGCACCGGTAAAGTGCTGTCCATCCTGGTTGGCACCACAGACAAAGTCGGCAAGGACGGCGGCATCCCGGTCTACGATAATCCTGAGTGCATTGTTCACAGGGCCGATGGAACCAGGCTCACAACCCAGGGCAGACCGGATCTGTTCATCACTGGCAAAAACCAGTGGTGAAGCTACACCCTCAATTTTGCCAGCCTTGATCTCATTGAGCTGGTGGTCGCCACGCAACACCAGGGCGACCAGCGGTTGGGCGTCGTCCTCACTGTCACCGACAACGACCAGGGTTTTGACTGTAGAAGTCTTGTCAACGCCCAGCAACGCACTGACTTCCTCGATGGTCCGGGTATCAGGCGTGGCAACCATGGTCAGGTCCTGAGCAGGGGCAGGGCGATCCTGGTCCGGGGCCCTGGCAGAGGCCATCTCCAGATTGGCGGCGTAATCCCCCTGATCGCTGAATACGATCTCATCTTCACCGGAGTCGGCAAGTACGTGGAATTCATGGGAGCTGTTGCCGCCAATATTGCCGGAATCCGCCTCGACAGCACGAAAACTGAAACCCAGGCGAGTAAAGATCCTGCTATAGGTGTCATACATCTGCTGGTAAGTCTGAGCCAGGGATTCATGGTCCTGATGAAAGGAATAGGCATCTTTCATGATGAATTCCCTGGACCTCATCACCCCAAATCGAGGGCGGCGTTCATCACGGAATTTGGTCTGGATCTGGTAGATATTCATGGGAAGCTGTTTGTAGCTGCTGATCTCATTGCGTACCAGATCGGTAATTACTTCCTCGTGGGTAGGGCCAAGACAGAAATCCCGGGAGTGCCTGTCCTGGAAACGCTGCAGTTCATCACCCATGACATCCCAGCGTCCTGATTCATGCCATAGTTCGGCGGGCTGTACCACCGGCATGGAAACTTCCAGAGCACCAGAGCGGTTCATTTCCTCCCGCACGATGCGGGTTACCTTCTGCAATACCCGCAATCCGACAGGTAGCCAGTTATAAAGACCGGCAGCCAGTTTACGGATCATGCCTGCCTTGAGCATTAGCTGGTGGCTGACCACAACGGCATCTGCAGGGGTTTCCTTGGTGGTTGCTAGAAGGTACTTGGAAGTTCGCATGGCTTTTGGTTGTCTCTGAGATAATGTGTCTGTGTTGACAAGGTTGTGTATACGGGTATGTAAAGGTTCCACTAACAGAAAAGCAGCCCTGAGGCTGCTTTTCCGAATCGGTGTTATGTGAATGAAGGGCAGGGCCAGCTCAAATCACATGCGACGTCTTTCTTACTCTGCCAGGTAATCCTTACAGGGCAAATTCTTTCAGTTTTTTCAGGGGAAGAACCTTAACCCGTGTGGTAGCAGGTTTTTTCGGAATATCCATGGTTTCGCCTGGACGGAAAGGATTTGGAACGTTTTTGCGGGCAGGTCTGGCAGGACGTTTTACGGCTTTGATTTTCAGCAGGCCAGGCAGAGTGAATTCACCCACGCCTCTTTTCTTGATGTGCCTTTCAACCAGATCGGTCAGCTCGTCCAGAACAGAAGAAACCTGCTTGCGGCTCAGACCGGTGTTGTCTGCAATCGTGTTGAGGATCTGGGTTTTTGTGTATTTTTCCTGGATAGCGGAGGTGTTTTTAGTGGGTGCTTTTTTTGCAGCGGGTTTTTTAGCGGCCATACTAGGTCTCTCTTGAAATCGCTCTTGATGTTGGTTTTTGTTACCCCGGCCTGACCGGGAACTTCTTGTAATGACAGTCCGATAACCAGCAAAAATATTCCTTGTGAGCAGCCATGTCGGCTGTCGTCCGTCCACGTATTCCAACAGGAATTAAGCAAATGATACTGCGTCGTGAACAAGGAGATTTCTACCGATATCCAGTGCTTTTTTGCACCCTTGAATATCGTCCTGAACGAGGTGCTATTTATAGCGGAATAGGCAAGGTCGGGCAAGGGCTTTCTTAAAACTTTTCCCTGTTTTCAGGCTAAAAATGCCAAGTTTTCACATTGCACTTTGAAACGTGGGGTGTCGGGCTTGGATTTGGGTTTTCTGCCACCATCTTGCTCCTGCACCAGGTGTCTGGATGCATGATTAATAATGCCAGTTAAATTCTAAATGAGTTACAATACGCGGTTTTTTGTGGCTCGATAATTTCACTATCCGGGTGATAAATATGCCTATTTATGAATATCGTTGTGAGTCCTGTGGCGAAGAGCTGGAAAAGATCCAGAAATTCAGTGACCCGCCATTAACTGACTGTCCGGTCTGCGGCAAGTCAGCACTGAAAAAACTGGTTTCTGCGAGCTCATTCAGGCTCAAGGGTTCCGGCTGGTATGAAACGGATTTCAAGGACAAGAAAAAGTCGACTGCAGGCTCCAAGAATGATGGGGCCGGAAGCTCAGATAAAAGCAGCAGTGGCGGGAGCTCTGGCGGGACAGGTGCGTCCGGAAGCAGTGAAAGCAGTGGAAGCAGTGATAGTGGCAAGTCAGGAAATAAGGCTGCAAGCAGCAAGGAATAACAAACAGTACAAGTCCGAAGGTTGATGGCGCTCTTTAGAGTTACAGTTACAGCTTATCGCTTACCGCCGGATCACCATTTAAATTTTCAATAACGAAGAATGTAATTAAAAGTAACAGGAATTGTATATGCGCACTCATTACTGTGGCGAATTGAATGACAGCCACATTGACCAGACTGTTTCCCTGTGTGGCTGGGTACACCGCCGCCGTGACCATGGTGGCGTCATTTTTCTTGATCTCAGGGATCGGGACGGTATCACCCAGGTGGTCTTTGACCCCGATACTGTAGAAAGCTTTGCCAGGGCCGAGCAGGTTCGCAATGAATTTGTCGTCAGGGTACAGGGTCTGGTTCGCGCTCGCCCGGCGGGTACTGAAAATCACGATATGACAACTGGCAAAATCGAGGTGCTGGGTAAAGAGCTGGAAATACTGAATGCCGCCGATACCCCACCTTTCCAGTTGGATGAACACACTGCAGTCAGTGAGGACGTTCGTCTGCGCAACCGGTTTATCGACCTGCGCCGGCCTGAAATGCTCAATCGCATGCGTATGAGATCCCGAATCACAAGTAGTATTCGCCGCTATCTGGATGACAACGGATTTCTGGACATTGAAACACCTATCCTGACCCGTGCCACACCTGAAGGTGCCAGGGACTATCTGGTTCCCAGCAGAACGCATCCAGGCAATTTCTTTGCTTTGCCGCAGTCGCCGCAGCTGTTCAAGCAGTTGCTTATGGTTGCCGGTATGGACCGCTACTACCAGGTGGCCAAGTGTTTTCGTGATGAGGACCTCAGGGCTGACCGCCAGCCGGAATTCACCCAGATCGACATGGAAACCTCATTTCTGGATGAAGACCAGATCATGTCGATTTCCGAAAACATGATCCGTGGCGTATTCAAACAGCATCTGGATGTGGAGTTGCCGGCATTTCCCCGGATGACCTATGAAGAGGCTATTCGCCGCTTCGGTATTGATCGACCGGACCTGCGTATCCCGCTGGAGCTGGTGGATATTGCCGATCTGATGAAGGATGTGGAGTTCAAGGTGTTCAACGCCCCGGCCAACGATCCTGCCAGCCGGGTTGTTGTACTGAAAGTTGATGGCGGCAGTGAAATAAGCCGCAAGCAAATCGATGACTATACGGATTTTGTCGCTATCTATGGCGCCCGTGGTCTGGCCTGGGTCAAGGTAAATGACATCAATGCCGGTGTTGAAGGATTGCAGTCGCCGATTCTGAAATTCATGCCGGTGGACGTGATAAACAGTGTGCTTGAGCGCTGCCAGGCAAAAACAGGTGACATCCTGTTCTTTGGTGCAGACAAGGCCAAAATCGTGAATGAGGCCATGGGCGCACTGCGTTGTCGTGTTGGCGAAGACCTCAATATGTTGCAAAGCGAATGGGCGCCACTATGGGTGGTGGATTTCCCGATGTTTGAATTCGATGAGAAGGACGGCAGCTACACCTCGGTCCATCATCCGTTTACCTCGCCGTCCTGTTCCCCTGAGGAACTGGAAGCCAATCCTGGGCAGGCGCTGTCCCGAGCCTATGACATGGTATTGAATGGCACAGAGCTGGGTGGAGGTTCCATTCGTATAAACCGTCCAGAAATGCAGCAGTCTGTCTTTCGCGTGTTGGGCATAGGTGAGGAAGAAGCAGAGGAAAAGTTTGGCTTCCTGCTTAACGGCCTGCGTTATGGTGCGCCGCCTCATGGCGGTATTGCCTTTGGTCTGGACCGCCTGGTCATGATGATGACCGGCACCCACTCCATTCGTGATGTGATTGCCTTCCCCAAGACACAGTCTGCAGCCTGTCTGTTGACCAATGCGCCAGGTGAAGTGAACAACCAGCAATTGCGTGAGCTGAATATTCGCCTGCGTGAGGTCCCCAAGCCTGAAAGCACTCAGTAAGACCGGTGCAAAAGGCAAGTCATGGCTGGCCACAGTAAATGGGCAAATATCAAGCACCGCAAGGCGGGACAGGACGCCAAACGGGGCAAGATATTTACGAAAATCATCCGTGAACTGACTGTTGCAGCCAAACAGGCTGGAGGCAATATCGCCGATAACCCAAAGCTCAGGGGTGTCGTGGACAAGGCGCTAAGCGCCAACATGACCAGGGACACGATTGAGCGAGCTATCGAACGTGGTGCCGGCAGTGCTGACAACGATAATCTTGAGGAACTGATTTACGAGGGTTATGGCCCTAACGGGGTTGCAGTCCTTGTAGAGACCCTGACGGACAATAAAAACCGGACTGTCGCTGATGTTCGGCATTGTTTTTCCAAATCCGGGGGTAACCTGGGAACGTCGGGGTCGGTAGCCTATATGTTTAATCGGATCGGGGTTATCTCCTACGGCAAGGAAGTCGATGAAGATGCCTTGATTGAATCTGCCCTGGAAGCCGGAGCGGATGATATCGTGAGTCATGACGACGGCAGTATTGATATCCATACGTCCTTTGAACACTTCGGAACCGTCAAGGATGCCCTGGATGCTGCCGGCCTGGAGGCCAGTAACGCAGAAATCACCATGCTGGCGGATAATGAGGTTGATGTTGATTTTGAAGGGGCGGAAAAAGTGCTACGTCTCGTTGAGCAGCTGGAAGACCTCGATGATGTTCAGAATGTGTACTCCAATGCCGGCATTTCGGAACAGGTTATGGCACGACTCAATGAGGCATCCTGACACAGGTTCCTTATAATAATGCATCCTCAGGTGGGCCTGGCGGGGCCAAGTCAGGGGTTCTGGTAGTGGTTTCTGGTAAGGGGTTGAGATGAGCGTCATATTAGGGATCGACCCGGGTTCGCGAATTTGCGGCTACGGCCTGGTCAAAGCCAGGGGCAATCAGCTTGACTATATCGCCTGTGGTGTCATCAAGATGGGAACTTTGAGTTTTCCTGAGCGCCTCGACACCATCTTTTCGGACATTTCAGATATCATTGCGGAGCATCAACCGGACATGGTTGCCGTGGAAGAAGTCTTCATGGGCAAGAATGCGTCCTCGGCCCTTAAACTTGGTCAGGCCCGCGGGGCGGCCATCGTAGCCTGTACCCGACAGGCACTCCCGGTTGCCGAATATGCAGCGCGAAAGATCAAGCAGGCCGTGGTGGGCAAGGGGCAGGCAGAGAAAAAGCAGGTGCAGCAGATGGTCAAGTCACTGCTGGGATTATCCAGGGTGCCTGTAGAGGATGCAGCTGATGCCCTTGCTGTGGCTATCTGTCATGCCAACACCCAGCACTCACTGATTCGTATGGCTGGCGTAAAATCCGGCAGGCGAGGGCGCTTGCAGGGAATCAAATAGGCAAGAATATGTTATTTAACAGGGTGGCATGTAACAGATGATAGGCAGAATTACCGGGGTATTGCTTGCCAAGGACAATCAGCATGCCCTGGTGGATGTCCAGGGCGTGGCTTACGAGGTGGAAGTCCCGTTGCGCACCTATTTCGAATTGCCTGAACCGGGTGGAGCGGTGATGTTGCACACCCATTTTATCGTTCGGGAAGATGCCCAGCTGTTGTTCGGGTTTCTGGACGAGAGCATGCGTGCACTATTCAGGATATTGATCAAGGTAAATGGCGTTGGTCCCAAGCTGGCACTGGCGCTTCTGTCAGGCATGGATGTGGGGGATTTTGTCAGTTGTGTGCAACGTGACGACGTGAATGCGCTGGTTAAATTACCCGGGGTGGGCAAGAAAACCGCTGAACGTCTGATCATTGAAGTCAAGGACAAGCTGAAAGACTGGCAGGGATATTCCTCTACAGCCACATCCGGCGTGCCGTTAACCGGCAGCGCTGAAGGCAGCAGTTTTGAGGAAGCCGAAACAGCACTGATATCGCTGGGCTACAAGCCACAGGAGGCCGCCAAAGCGGTCGCTTCAGCAACAAAAATACTTGAAGAATCCGGGCTGGTGGCTGATAGTGAAAATCTGATCAGAACAGCTCTGAAAAACATGATGTAAATAAAAACAAGGCAAGTTCACCGGTCAACTATGAGAGAGGAAGACAGCATAATTTCATCCGGCAAGTCTGGCGGGGAAGAGCATCATGACAACATGATCCGCCCGGCGCGGCTGTCAGACTACATTGGCCAGGAAACGGTCAAGGAGCAGATGGAAATCTTTATTGGTGCCGCCCGTAAACGCGGGGAGGCACTGGATCATACCCTGGTATTCGGCCCCCCCGGCCTGGGTAAAACGACGCTGTCCCATATTATTGCCAATGAAATGGGCGTGTCCCTGAAAAGCACATCCGGGCCTGTACTGGAGAAGGCTGGCGACCTGGCTGCCATGCTGACTAACCTGGAGCAGGGGGACGTACTGTTTATCGATGAAATTCATCGTCTGAATCCCGCCATCGAGGAAATCCTGTATCCGGCCATGGAAGACTACCAGCTGGATATCATGATCGGGGAAGGGCCTTCTGCCCGATCCCTGAAACTGGAGCTGCCGCCCTTCACGCTGGTTGGCGCGACTACCCGGGCGGGATTGCTGACTTCTCCGCTCAGGGATCGTTTCGGGATAGTCCAGCGCCTGGAGTTTTACTCCATGCTGGAGTTAAGCAGTATCGTTAAGCGTTCTGCGGCAATCATGAATATTCCCTGTGATGATGAGGGTGCGCAGGAAATTGCTCGTCGGTCCCGAGGAACTCCCAGGATTGCAAACCGTCTATTACGTAGGGTCAGGGATTATTCCGAAGTGAAGGGTGACGGCACCATCGGTGGAGAAATTGCCGGTACCGCCCTGGATATGCTGAGTATCGACAAGAACGGTTTTGATCATCTCGACCGCCGTCTGTTGATGACCATGATCGAGAAGTTTGATGGGGGACCCGTCGGAATAGACAGCATTGCTGCTGCCATCAGCGAGGAACGGGGCACGGTTGAGGATATTCTGGAGCCATACCTGATCCAGCAGGGTTTCATCCAGCGTACGCCGCGAGGAAGGGTTATTACCCAGTTTGCCTACCGCCATTTCGGTTTGAAACCGGCGCAGGCTCTGGATGATCTGTTTGCCGGCAATACAGGGCAGCAGGACTCGCTGGAATAGAGTGTAACTGGCAATGCCCCGCATGTTTAAAGGGGAGGTCGTTGTATGTGTAGTGGCTGTTTTAGAGGTTATATAAATGGGTGATTCATTAAGTTTGTGGACCCTGGTCGCCAATGCCAGCTGGCTGGCGCGACTGGTGATGTTAAGCCTTCTGCTCATCTCGGTGATGTCGTGGGTCATCATCGTTCAGAAATGGATCATCATTTCTGATGCCGGAAAGGAGCTGCTGGGATTTGAAAAACGCTTCTGGTCAGGCATGGATCTGAGCCAGCTTTACCGTGACGGCACCAGCAAACAGAAAAATACCAGTGCAATTGGAATGGAGAACCTCTTTCGTTCCGGTTTCAAGGAGTTCACCCGTCTGCGTCAGCAGCCTGGTATAGATTCGGATGCGGTCATGGAGGGAGCCCAGCGTGCCATGCGGGTTGCCCTGGCCCGGGAAGAGAAGGTCCTGGAGAGGCATCTGCCCATACTCGCTACGGTGGCATCGGTATCAGTGTACCTGGGGCTGTTCGGGACCGTCTGGGGCATCATGAACACCTTCGTCAGTCTGTCCAATCAAAGCCAGGCATCACTTGCTGTGGTTGCTCCGGGTATCAGTGAGGCCTTGCTGGCAACCGAGATGGGCCTGTTTGCCGCGATTCCTGCGGCCATAGCCTATAACCGTTATGCCTCCAAGGTGGATTCGATCATTCACAGTTACATCACATTCACCGACGAGTTTTCAAGTATTCTTCATCGTCAGGCCCACACCAAGCGAGTGCAGGAGTAAGTCCGTATGGAAAGATCCCGCCGCCGCAAACAGATGGCTGAGATCAATGTTGTACCTTTGATCGACGTTATGCTGGTGCTGCTGATCGTTTTCATGATTACCGCGCCACTCATCACCCAGGGAATCAAGGTTGATCTGCCTGAGGTTGATGCGGACCCGGTTGAAAACAGTGATGAAATATCCCTGGTGGTTTCCATTAATGAAGAGGGGAATTACTTCATCAGCCTGGGGGCTGAAGAGGATCCCCAGCCCGTCCCGCTAGACAGTATTCAGTCGGATGTCAGCAAAATCATCAGTCAGAACCCTGCTGTACCGGTATTTGTCGAAGCAGATCAGTCCATCAATTACGGCACAGTGACAAGCCTCATGGCGACTCTGTCAGATGCCGGTGTTGTGGATATCCACTTGATCACACAGCCGCCGGCAGTCGGTAATTAGGCATGTCCAAACGACGCTGAATCACCATGAAAAAATTTCACCCGCTGGCATTGTTACTCAAATTTGAAGGCTACCCGCCAGCCGTTGTTGCCTCCCTGTTTTTGCATGCTGGTCTGTTGGTGTTTTTGCTGGGCAGAAGTGTTGATCCTTCCGACTACATGAAAATTGAGGACCCGGTCATCATCACCGCCTCTGCTGTGGATGTGAACCCTCAGCGCCTGCGAAGACTGGAGCGTATCGAACAGGAACGTCGTGCTGAGCAGCGCCGCCAGGAGCAGGCCGCGGCCCGGGAAAAGGCCAGGAAGGAGGCGGCAGCAAAAGAGGCGCAGGTCAAACGGGAGCAGGAAGCTGCGGATAGACGCCGCCAGGAGGAATTGGCCAGACAGCGGGCAGCTGACGAGAAACGGGAACAGGAGCGTGTTGCCGAACAGACCCGCCAGCGTGAAGAGGCAAATCGCCGGGAGCAGGAGCGTCGTGCACAGGAACAGGCTGCGCGGGATGCCGCTGTCAGAGCTGCAGAGCAGGCCCAGGCCAGCCAGATTGCCAGTGAAAACCTGCTCGTAGCAGAATATTCTGCCAAAATACGCCAGATCATTACCCAAAGCTGGCAGATTCCACCGAGTGCCCGAAACGGCATGTCAGCCACTGTGCGTTTGCGCCTGGTGCCAACCGGCGAAGTGGTCTCTGTCACCGTTGTCCAGGGTAGCGGTGATGCCGTCTTTGATCGCTCTGTCATCCAGGCTGTGGAAAGGGCTGACCGTTTCCCGGAACTGCAGGACCTGGAAAATGCTGTTTTTGAGCGAAATTTCAGAACATTTGAGTTGTTATTCAGACCAGAGGATCTCTTGCGATGACGTTGACCGCCAGGATGTTTACCCGCACCTTTTTCCTGATACTTTCCCTGTTGCCTGTGATGGCTGCGGCCCAATTGCAGATCGTGATCACACAGGGTGTGGACGACCCTGTTGAGATTGCTGTTGTTCCTTTTGAATGGACCGGTTTTGGCGTCCTTGAGGAAAATATCCCCCAGATAATTTCCACCAATCTTCGTAATAGTGGTGAATTCGCGCCTATTCCGGAAGGGAATATGCTCAGTACGCCGCATAGCCAGAATGAGGTGTTTTACAGGGACTGGCGCTTCCTGGGGGCTGACTATCTTCTGATTGGCAAGATTTCAGAAACCGGGGGCAACATGCAGGTCCAGTATGAACTGTTTGATGTGCTTCGGGAAGAGCGCCTGCTTGGTGAAGTGCTGGGTGGGGGCAGGGTGCAACTCAGGGACATTGCCCACAATATCAGTGACAAGGTTTTTGAAAAGATCACAGGTGTACGAGGTGCTTTTTCCACCAAGATTCTGTATATCACTTCGCAGCGCATCAGTAATGATCTGACCACCTACCAGTTGAACCTGTCTGATGCCGATGGAGGACGGCCCCAGGTGCTGCTCACATCCCAGGAGCCGATCATGTCTCCATCCTGGTCGCCAGACGGCCGCCGGATTGCCTATGTGTCTTTTGAATCGACAAGGCCCCGCATCTATATCCAGGAACTGGCCACTGGCAACAGGGAACAGATGACCGATTTCCAGGGGATCAATTCGTCCCCGGTATTTTCACCGGATGGCAACCGCCTGGCGATGGTGCTATCCAAGGATGGCAATCCGGACGTTTATGTCATGGATTTACGAACACGCGACCTGCGCCGGGTGACCAACCACTTTGCCATTGATACGGAGCCCAGCTGGACACCGGACGGAAAGTCCCTGATTTTTACCTCTGAGCGGGGAGGCAACAGTCGACCCCAGATTTACCAGGTGGATCTGGATACCGGCTGGGTGGAGCGTCTGACCTTCGAAGGAACCTACAATTCCAAGGGCATCATGCTGCCGGACAAGGTGAATTTGCTAATGGTGCATCGTTATGACACAAATGATGAGTATCATCTGGCCATTCAAAATATCGAGCGCGGCACGATCCGGATTTTGACAGAAACCTCACTGGACGAATCGCCAAGCATTGCCCCGAACTCCAGTATGGTGATTTATGCCTCAAAGGCCGGAAATCGCGGGATTCTGAACGCGGTGTCCATTGACGGCCGCGTAAAGTTCCAGCTACCATCCGCGCAAGGTGACGTCAGGGAACCCTCGTGGTCTCCCTTTTTTGAATAAAAACGGGCAAAACCAAAAATAAAGTTGCGATATCGCCAATAAGGTATTGTTTCTGGGGAAAAAATTTTAGAAAATTAGTGGGATTCGCCCCACCAAAATTTCTGCATAGTGAACGAGAGGAGTAGGTATGCAAACTGTTAAAGTATTAAAATTCGGACTGGCCATGCTGTTGTCGGCAACCCTTGTTGCATGTGCTTCCAATGACACAGAAGACATGGGCAGCTCCGACAATTCAGGGGCAATGACCAGCAGTTCTTCTTCAAGCACGGGTAGCTCGGCAACGACTTCGGGAACTGACCCGAATGCTGGCCTGTCCCAGGCCCAGATCCGTGAGCGTGACAATGCCATGCGCACCACGGTGTTCTACTTTGAATTTGACCGTTCAGATCTGAGCGCAGAAGCCCGTGCCGCCCTGGTTCATCATGCCAACTATCTGAAAGCCAATCCTTCCACACGCTACCGCCTGGAAGGACATGCTGATGAGCGTGGCACCCGTGAATACAACCTGGCTCTGGGTGAGCGTCGAGCCCAGGCTATTGAGCGCTACCTGCAGGTACAGGGTGTTTCCTCCAACCAGCTGGAAACCATCAGCTACGGTGAAGAAAACCCGGTTGATCCTGGTACTTCTGAAGCTGCCTATGCCAAGAACCGTCGGGTAGAAATCCACTAAGACGTGTTCGCAGCCAGGCTGCAAAAAGATGTTAGAATAAGCCGGGTTCGCCCGGCTTATTTTTTGGGGAAAATTTGATGCTGCTACTTAATCGTTTCTTGATACTTACCGTGTTTACGCTGGCCAGTCCGTTGCTGACAGCCCAGGTACAGGTTGTAGAGGCGGGCAGTGCCCGTGGCCAGTCACAACCGGCAGCTAATGACAACCAGAATGAGATTGTCATAAATATGTACTTGCAGCTTGAGGCTCTACAGGCTGAAGTGCAAAACCTCAGGGGGCTGGTGGAAGAGCAGTCCTACCAGATCAGGCGTATGCAGACAGAACAGCGCGATCGTTATCTGGATACGGACTCCAGATTGAGTGAATTGCAAAACCAGATAGCAAGCCCGGGAAGGGCAGCGCCTGCCATCACACAGGCACCTGTACCATTGGCACCGGTTGCAACAAATTCGACTGCAGGCGAGAACGGGTCAGTGGCAGCCAACGGCAATACGGATCAATCCGCGGCGCAGCCGGCTGTCACCAATACACCAAGAAGTGAGCAGGATATTTATCGCCAGGCCTTGGCACTACTCCTGGAGAAAGAGGAATACCAGGATTCCATCACTCTGTTCCAGCAATACATTGATATCTATCCACAGGGGCGCTATTTCACCAATGCACTGTACTGGCAGGGAGCAGCCCTGGAGCTGGTGGGCAGCTATGACAGGGCGATTGAGGTACTGACACGGCTGATTGACAATCACCCTCAGGATGCCAAGGCGCCAACAGCCATGCTAAGACTCGGGACAGTCTACCGGGAAATGGGCCGCAAGCCCGAGGCACTGGCAACCTGGCGTCGTATCAGTGAGGTGTATCCGGATAGCACGTCAGAGATCGAAATCGCCAACGAATATCTAGGCGACGCCAACAACTTCTGATTGAAACAGCCATTATTCCAGTAGCGAGATCATGGGCGCGACGCTTCGCATTTCCGAAATTTTCTATTCCCTTCAGGGAGAATCTGCCTCAGTCGGGTATCCGACGGTATTTGTCCGCCTGACGGGGTGTCCGTTGCGTTGCCAGTATTGTGATACAGCCTATGCCTTCAGTGGTGGCGTGATCTACCAGCTGGATCAGATACTTCGTGAGGTTCAGCAGTACAACACGCGTCATATCACCGTGACAGGTGGAGAGCCTCTGGCACAGCCCGCCTGTCTGCCATTACTGTCCTTGTTATGTGATGAAGGATATGAGGTATCACTGGAAACCAGTGGAGCCCTTGATATGCGTGGTGTGGATTCACGGGTAATAAAGGTAATGGATATCAAAACGCCGGGCTCACTTGAAGAGTCAAAAAACCTCCCGGAGAATCTCGATTACCTGGGCCCCAGGGACCAGGTTAAATTTGTGATCTGTAGCCATGATGATTATCTGTGGTCCCGTGAAAAAGTGGTACAAACGCAGCTTTCCGCGAAAGTCAGCGATGTCTTTTTTTCACCCAGTACGCCAGACATAAGCCCTCGGGACCTGGCTGAATGGATACTGGAAGACCAGCTCGATGTCAGAATGCAGGTCCAGTTGCACAAGATTCTCTGGGGAAATGAGCCCGGACATTGAGAACAACCATGAATACTGTCAATAAAGCTGTCGTTCTGCTCTCCGGGGGGCTTGATTCAGCCACTTGCCTGGCAATCGCCCGGGATCAGGGCTATGCGTGCTACGGCCTGAGTTTTGATTATGGCCAGCGTCACCGGGTGGAGCTGGCATCAGCCCAGCGGCTTGCTGAGCAGGCTGGTCTTGCCGATTACAAGGTTATTCCTGTAGATATGCGGGGAATAGGGGGGTCAGCACTTACCGACGCTGGCATTGATGTGCCGGTGGAGGAAAGTGTGGGAATTCCGGTGACCTATGTGCCTGCACGCAATACAGTCTTTTTGTCCTATGCCCTGGCCTGGGCTGAAGTGCTGGAAGCCAGGGCAATATTTATCGGCGTGAATGCACTGGATTATTCCGGCTACCCGGATTGCCGGCCTGAGTTCATAGCAGCGTTTCAGGAAATGGCGAATCTGGCCACCAAGGCCGCTGTTGAAGGGCTGCCTATCACTGTGGAAACGCCTCTGATCCACATGACCAAAGCCGAGATCATCACCACAGGTGTGGCGCTGGGTGTGGATTATTCAACCACAATTTCCTGCTACCAGGCAGACGAGGCGGGCAGGGCCTGCGGACGCTGTGACAGTTGTCGTCTCCGTCGCAAGGGCTTTTCTGAAGCTGGCCTGGACGATCCGACTCTTTACATCTGATCATCAGTCTGATAGATAACGGGCTTCTCTGGCAAGAACAGGTGAGGAATCCTGCGCATTCCAGCATTGGATTGTTCACCAGCCTGGATATTTACCTTCCGCAATAAAAAAAGGCCACCGGCTGACTGCACGGTGACCTTTGTGATTCTGGTGGGTCGTGATGGATTCGAACCATCGACCAATTGGTTAAAAGCCAACTGCTCTACCACTGAGCTAACGACCCGTTCATCTGGGCTTCCAAGAGCACCAAAATGAAGGCGCACATGGTACTGATCTGGCAAAAAATAGCAAGCTTTTATCAGGACATATAAAGTGAAATCAGCGGTTTATGCTACAATTCGCATCTTTGTTTTACTGAAAACCTGCCATGACCATCCTCAACCATAATACCGAGTCCGAATTCGCTGCAGAGCGTGCTTTTGTAAAATCCTACCTGGATAAAGTGCCGGAACGCTGTACCTTTCCCGAGGCAGAGGCTGATGCCCTGAAGCAGGAAATTGTCGACCTGCTCAAAGCCCGCGATGCTGTGCTCGTTGCGCATTATTACACCGGTGCCGCTCTACAGGCCCTGGCTGAAGAAACCGGAGGCTTTGTCGCGGATTCTCTGGAAATGGCCCGTTTTGGTACCGAGTCGCCGGCAAAAACCATTGTGGTTGCCGGGGTAAAATTCATGGGAGAGACAGCCAAGATACTCAATCCTGAAAAAACCATTCTGATGCCTACGCTGGATGCTACCTGTTCCCTGGACCTTGGTTGCGACATCAAGGCATTTTCGGCTTTTTGTGATCGGTATCCGGACCATGATGTGGTGGTCTATGCCAATACTTCAGCTGAGGTGAAGGCCAGATCGGACTGGGTGGTGACTTCTGCCATTGCACTTGATGTGGTGGAGCATCTGACCTCTCAGGGCAGGCCCGTGATCTGGGCGCCAGACAAACACCTGGGCTCCTACATTCAAAAACAGACCGGGGCAGAAGACATGCTGATCTGGGATGGCGCCTGCATCGTTCATGAAGAATTCAAGACCCGGGCACTTGAAGATATGCGACATCTCTACCCGGATGCCGCTATCCTGGCCCACCCCGAATCCCCCATGTCGGTTCTGGAGTTGGCCGATGTGGTAGGGTCCACCACACAGATCATCAAGGCGGCCTGTGAACGACCCGAAAAGCGTTTTATTGTGGCCACCGACGCGGGCATCTTTTACAAGATGCAGCAACTAGCCCCTGAAAAGGAACTGATCCTGGCCCCGACTGCGGGGCAGGGAGCAACCTGCCGCAGCTGCGCCCAGTGTCCCTGGATGGGCATGAATACCCTGGAAACTCTCAGGAATACCATGCGTGACGGCAGCAATGAAGTGCTGGTCGAGCGCGAGCTGTGTGACAAGGCCATGTTGCCCTTGCAGCGAATGCTCGATTTCAGGAAATCAATGCAGGCTGCCTGAGCAGGCATACTATCGGGGAGGATGACGGTGCCGGTTAACGGTAAAAACGGTTCTGGATTTCCCGGATGTAGTCCAGGCGCTGCTGTATTTTTGCCCTGACAAGCCTGTCTCGCTCCTGGTCAAGGGCAAGTGCAAACTGGCTCCTGGCCCGGGTAAAATCCCCGATCGTGATGAAATATTCTCCCCGTGCCATATGTACCCTGGTGATATTACCCGCCTGGCCCTGGACTTCTGCCAGTTCATACCACAGCTGCGGATCGTTGGGACGGACCAGCGCATGGGTTTCCAGCACCTCGGCAGCTTCGGCATAGCGTCCTGTTTCTGTGAGGGTTGAGGCCAGGGCCATGGTCAAGGGATGATTTTCCGGATTGATGCGCAGATTTTTATTCAGAATATCCAGTGCCTTGTCATATTGCTTCGCTTCCCGGGCAATATCGGCCTCCAACATCACGTAGGAAATCCGGGTTGGCTCTTTTTGCAGTAGCCCGGCAAGCGACTCACTGGCGCGGGCAAATTGTCCTGTCTGAAGCTGTCCCAGGGCCAGGCCGTAATTGGCAGCATCCTTTTCCACCCCATTGAGCTGGGGCAAGTCCCTTTCCAGTCCCAGAATCAATGCTTCCTTGTCGTTGCTAAAATGAAATGCCACGCGATATTTCATCAGTAAAAATTCAACATTCTGGACATGACTCACGCCGGGGAGGGTGTTGGCCCGGTTTTTACTGTCAGCAATACGGTTTTCATCGAGCGGGTGGGTGGACAGGAATTCCGGTAAACGTCTGGAAAAGCTTTTCATTCGCAGCATCTGCTCAAACATGCCAGCCATATCCTGGGGATCAAAACCCGCTTTGTACAGCGTACGAATACCCACCCTGTCTGCTTCCTGTTCATTGCTGCGGCTGTAACGCAACTGGTTTTCCTGGCCAACTGTCTGAGTGGTCATCAGGGCTGCCTGGCCGGCATCGCCATCCACGGTGGATGCGATGATCAGGCTGGCCAGCAGGCCGGCAATGCTGGGCAGCATATTGCTGCGGGATTCCTGCACCGAACGTGCATAATGCCGCTGACTCAGGTGGGCAAGTTCATGGGAAAGTACCGATGCCAGTTGCCCTTCATTTTCCGCATACTGGAACAGACCGGCATTGACACCAACGATGCCGCCGGGAGCTGCAAAGGCATTGAGTATGGGACTGTCGATAAGCAGGAATTCAAGGCGGTGATCCGTCAATTCACTATTGGCTGCCAGTTTGTAGGTAAGACTGCTGATATATTCCAGTATCAGGGGGTCATCAAGCATCGGGGTTTCCCGTCGGAACTGCCGAAGCAACTCGCGACCAAACTCATATTCCTGCTGGGTGGAAATGGTCCCTGAAACCGCATCACCGAGCACGGGCAGGTTAACCTGGCCAGAGCTGTCCATCGGACAGGCAAACATGAAGGTGGCCAGCACTGGCAGGATGGCTCGGGTCAGGCGGGATTGGCGAAAATACGGGAAATACATCATCGTGAATGTCGGGTGAACCCCTGTTTAGACCAGTAATAATACACATTATTCCCATCTATAACTCGGTTTTTTAATGACTGCTTGCTAGAATGCCGGGCATGCAGACACAAGTAGATATCGAGTTGGATTTGTGCGGGTTAACCTGCCCAATGCCGCTGCTCAAGGCCAAGCAGTCACTGAACAAGATGGCCTCCGGAGAAGTGGTCAAGGTGATCGCTACAGACCCCGGGTCTGAGCGTGATTTCCAGGTGTTTGCCCAGCAAAGCGGCAACCGCCTGCTGGCAATGGAAAAGGGAGATGGCAGGTTTTTCTACTGGTTGCAGAAGAACTGAACCTGAATCGTGTTACCGGGAGTATCCCGGATTACAGGCGCTGCATTTCGGGGTAGCTGGATGTTAAAAGTATTCAACGGCTTGTACGACCGTTACTTTTCAGAAGAAGAGGCGATCATTTTTTCGCTGCTGCTGATTGCCGGCACGGTCATTATGCTCACTATCGGCGGGGTGATAGCACCGCTTCTGTGGGCCATGGTGATTACTTTCATGCTCCAAGGGCTGGTCAATTTCCTGGAAAAGATCAATTTGCCTCACAGGCTCTCTGTTTACCTGGTATATGTGCTGTTCCTGGGGGGAACCTTGCTGTTCTTCCTGGTGTTTTTACCTTTCAGCTGGAGTCGGCTGACAGTATTCGTCAATGAACTGCCCAGCATGGTTGATGAACTTCGAACCTTGTTTCTGCTGTTGCCCCAGAATTATCCTGAGATGTTTACAGAAGCGCAGGTGGAAGAGTGGCTGGTTAGCATGCAGGGCGAAATGGGGCAGTTGGGCCAACTGGTGCTGTCCTATTCTGTCACGAGTATTACCCGGATAGTCACATTGCTGGTGTATACCATTCTGGTTCCCATTATGGTGTTTTTCATGCTGAAGGACTCCGAAAAGCTGCTGAATTTCCTGGAAGCGTGGTTACCGGAAAAACGACCGATCATGGCCCAGGTCTGGCATGAAATGAATGACCAGTTGGCCAATTACATCCGTGGGAAGGCCCTGGAGATCATCATAGTGGGGCTGGCCACATTTGCGGTTTTTGCCTTTTTTGACCTGAACTATCCGGTAATACTGGCAGTGCTGGTCGGCTTGTCTGTCATCGTTCCCTATGTAGGAGCAACGGTTGTCTCAGTGCCAATACTGCTGGTCGGTTATTTCCAGTGGGGGTTCACCGGTGATCTGTACTATATGCTGGTGGTCTACACTATCGTCCAGATCATTGATGGCAATATTCTGGTCCCGCTGATTTTTTCGGAAACTGTTAATCTGCATCCTATCGCCATTATCACAGCTGTTCTGGTGTTTGGTGGATTATGGGGTTTCTGGGGTGTGTTTTTTGCCATCCCCCTGGCAACATTCATCAAAGCGGTGATACGAGCATGGCCTGTTAGCCATTCCTCACACGCTTCGAGCGCGGCCAAATAAGGCCTGGGAAGGGGACTTTCCTTACCCTGGCAGTATTAACTTCATCCTGGTTACGATAAAATTACCCGTTTTCTTGATCTCGGAAAGAACTGTCAGGTTTATTCCCTGTCAAAGTCTGCGGAAGTAATGTCCGGCGCCAAAGCAACCGGATTCAGGTTATATAAACAAGCAAGTTGTTAGGTTCGAGCCCTGAGTATGATTAAAGGTAGTATTGTTGCCATCGTTACCCCCATGAAGGACGATGGATCCCTTGACTTGCCAGCCATGAGCCGGTTACTGGACTGGCATGTAGAGCAGGGCACTGATGCCATCGTTGCTGTTGGCACTACTGGTGAGTCAGCCACCCTGAATGTGGATGAACACTGCCAGGTGGTCAGTCATGTCGTTGAACATATCAATGGCAGGATTCCTGTGATTGCGGGAACTGGTGCAAACTCCACGTCAGAGGCCATTGAACTGACGCAGGCGGCAAAAAATGAAGGTGCGGATGCCTGTCTTCTGGTTACTCCCTACTACAACAAGCCGAACCAACGGGGGCTGATTGAGCACTACCGTAAAATTGCCGAGAGTGTCGATATTCCCCAGATTCTCTACAATGTGCCAGGCCGGACCGCCTGTGACATGCTCGCTGATACCATTCATATCCTTTCTGAAGTGCCCAATATTGTCGGCGTCAAGGAAGCCACCGGGAGCATCCCTCGCGGGCAGGAAATCTTGAGCCTTTGTTCTGAAGATTTTGCCGTGTATTCCGGTGATGACGCGACATCCCTGGATTTGATACTGGCTGGTGCAGTGGGTTCCATTTCTGTTACTGCCAACGTCGCCCCGGCTCAGGTGCACGAAATGTGCTCTCTCGGTATGGCGGGGAACGAGGTGGCGGCTCGTGCTGTGGATCATAAAATCGCCAGGCTGCATAAAGACCTGTTTCTGGAGTCGAATCCGATTCCGGTGAAATGGGCTCTCAAGGAAATGGGGCTGATTGGTCCAGGAATTCGTTTGCCACTGGTTGAGCTGGATCCGCAGTATCATGATGCACTTCGTGATGCCCTGCGGTCAGCTGGCGTACTGTAGGCGAATGTTGGAAAGTATTACGCAAGCATTGAAAGTGTTTTATTGATGTCCAGATTCATCTCAAATACCAGCAAAGCCTCGTTACTTGGATTACCGGTTGCGCTTGTCCTGTCCGGCTGTTCAGTTCTGAATGCCATACCGATTCCGGGCATGGACTATATCGCCGGGGAAGAGGGGCTGCTCAGGGATCGGCAGGGTGATTATCTTGAAGCCGAGGTCCTTCCACCTACCCGGATTCCGTCCCAGTATGACAGCTACATTATTGACGATCTGATGGTCATTCCACCGGAAACAGCTGGTAATCAGCAGGCCTTTCTTGTTGCGCCAAGACCCCGGGCCTTTACCGGTCGCTCGGACCGGGGAGTGGTCATACAGCGCATGAGCGGTGCCAGTTGGGTTGTGGTGGATGCCAGTCCCAGTGAGGTGTGGCCTCGAGTACGTGACTACTGGCGCCAGAAGCGGATTCAGGTGGCCTTTGAAAATCCCACGGCGGGCATTCTGGATACTGGATGGTTCGTACTGCAGGACAATCAGCTGACCAAGGAAAAAGTGCGGGTCACCATCGAGCCGGGCTTCCAGAATGATTCTGCAGAGATTCGCCTGCTTCATCTTGGTGTTTCCCAGGCCTTGCCTGCACTGGATCAGGTTAACTGGCCGGAAACCTCAACGGATCCTGATGTCGAATATGATTTTCTTACTGACCTGTCCAATTACCTGGCGGATATTGCCGGTCTTTACCAGGCATCAACAGTGTCTTTCCTGGCAGAGAATATCGAAAGCCAGGGCAAGGCCTCCATTGTCTCAACCCCGGGCGGTCGTGACATACTCAGATTGGACGCCGGATACGACCGGAGCTGGGCGGCCATCAGCGGCGCCCTGAAACGTGCCGGAATCGACATTGTCGCCCAGGACTCTGAGACAGGAGTTTTTGAAGTGGACTTTGTCATTCCTCGGGAAGAAGAAGAGGAAAAACCCGGCTTTTTCCGCAAGGTAGTTACCCTGAACGGCATCTTCAGCAGTGAGGAGCCGGAACAGTTTTATCCCATGAAGATTCGTGTCCTGGACCTGAATGGTGAAGTGGAAGTGATTATTGAATCACTGCAGGAAGGTCCCGCAGAGGTTGATGGGGAAGAGGACCCGGCAAAGGTGCTTCTCCAGGTCATTCGTACCAATATCGCCTGATTTTCAACAGTTGCCAGCTGTCAGGCTGGTCATAACCAAATTGGAGTATTACATGGACAAGCGTGAAGAGCTTTATTCAGGCAAGGCCAAATCTGTGTTCAGAACGGATGATGCCGACCTGTACGTTCTTCAGTTCAGGAACGATACGTCGGCTTTTGATGGCACCAAAGTTGAAAAGCTGACGGATAAAGGCAAGGTGAATAATATATTCAATGCTTTCATCATGGACAAACTGGAGCAGGGGGGTATCAAGACCCACTTTGTTAAACGCCTGTCTGAAACAGAGTCGCTGGTAAGAAAGCTGGATATGATTCCGGTTGAATGTGTTGTCCGTAATTTTGCGGCAGGCAGTATCTGCAAACGCTACGGTATCGAAGAAGGCCGTGAAATCAATCCGCCGACGTTCGAATTCTTCCTCAAGAATGACGCCTTGCATGATCCGATGATCAACGACTCTCATATTGTCTCTTTCGGTTGGGCTGATCCGGCGCATATCGAAGCGATGAAAAAACTTACTTTCCAGGTCAACGATATTCTCAAGGGACTGTTCCTGGCAGGCAATATGCTGCTGGTGGATTACAAGCTGGAATTTGGTCTTTTCAAGGGCGAACTGCTCCTGGGCGATGAATTCAGTCCGGACGGTTGTCGCATCTGGGATAAAGATACCCGCAAGAAAATGGACAAGGATCGTTTTCGCCAGGATCTCGGGGATGTTATCGAGGCTTACAAAGAAGTGGGTGCCAGGCTAGGCATCGATTTCACCTGATCCTGTTCATGGGCAGGCTGGTAAAAGCATCGTTCCCATGACGTCAGAAACCCTGATCATTATAGTTCTGCTGTTCCTGCTGCTGGTCGTAGTGGGCTGGCTGGCCTTTATGCAGCTGCAAAAAAGCAGCGGCTCCAGGGAAGGCGATGAATCCCCGGAAGTGCTGAAAGAGCGCCTTCAGGCCAGACTGCTTGATATCCAGAAGCTGAGCGACCAGGTGCAGCAGTTGGAGCAGGAGCAACGCAATCACCAGGAAAAATCATCCATGCTGCGTGAAACTGTCTCCCGTCTGGAGACCCAGCTTCAGGAAGAACGCAGTCAGCATCAGGAAAAGCTCGCACTCCTTGATGAATCCAGGGAAAAAATGAGCCTGGAGTTCAAGAACCTGGCCAGCGAGATTCTTGAAAAAAAGGGGCGTGATTTTACCGAAAGCAATCGCGAGAACATTGAGAATATCCTCAAGCCCCTGCGTGAAAAAATCCAGCAGTTCGAAAAAAAGGTCGAGGATACCTATGACAGGGAGTCCAAGGAGCGATTCTCCCTGGCCAGGGAAATCAAGAGCCTTCAGGAACTCAATGTCAAAATCAGTGAAGATGCCATCAATCTGACCAACGCCCTCAAAGGGGAAAGCAAAACCCAGGGGATTTGGGGTGAGTTTGTACTAGAGCGCCTGCTGGAAGAGTCAGGTCTGCAGAAGGGGCGGGAATATGAACTCCAGGTAAGCATGCGCACCGAAGAGGGCAATCTTCGCCAGCCCGATGTGGTTGTTCATCTGCCCGAGGGCAAGGATGTCATTATCGATTCCAAGGTCAGCCTGAGTGCCTATGAGCGGTATTATTCAGAGCAGGATGAAACCAGAAGGCAGGAAGCGCTGAAGCAGCATATTCAGTCCATTCGTACCCACATCCGAACCCTGTCCGAGAAGGATTATCACAATCTGGATGCTGTCAGAACCCTCGATTTCGTCATGATGTTTCTCCCCGTGGAGGCAGCTTTTGCCCTTGCTGTCCAGCATGACGCCTCGTTGTTCACCGAGGCTTTCGACCGGAATATCGCCCTGGTGGGTCCGACAACCTTGATGGCGACCCTGCGTACAATCCAGAACATCTGGCGCTATGAACACCAGAACCGCAATGCCCTGGATATCGCCAAGCGTGCCGGTTCGCTGTATGACAAGTTCGTGGCTTTTACCACTGATCTTGAGGATATAGGTCGACGGATTGATCAGACCCAGGCGGCCTATGATCAGGCTCATAAAAAGCTGCGTTCCGGGCGTGGAAACCTGGTATCGAATGTTGAAAAGCTGCGCAAACTTGGCGCCCGAACCAGCAAGGCCCTTCCCGAGTCGCTGGTCGATGAGTCCGTCGACCAGGATGTTGACGATGCTGAAGATTCGGATTTGGATAACAATTGATTTCTCTCTGACCAATGACTGATCTTGACGCCATTCAGCAATTTTTGCTGTGTCCCACTCCCCGAAGCTGGATAGATGCCGCATTGGAGAATGAAAAAGTTCTGTTGACTGATCATGCCAACTGCGAAAAAAAAGCCGCGGCAAGTGCCATGAACCTGATGTACCGCTATGTTGATCGAGGTGAACTGCTTAAAAAAATGTCACAGTTGGCCCGCGAGGAACTTCTGCATTTCGAACAAGTGGTCGGTCTTATGGAGGAAAGGGATATTGCCTATGAACATCTGTCTCCTTCACGTTATGCGTCCTCCCTGCGCAGCCATATACGAACCCATGAACCGGCCCGTCTTGTTGATACCTTGATAGTCGGTGCTTTTGTCGAGGCCCGGTCCTGCGAACGATTTGCTGCACTGGCACCTTTTCTGGATGAGCGGATCGGGAAATTCTACATATCGCTGCTGCGTTCGGAAGGTCGTCACTATCATGATTACCTTTCGCTCGCCCGTCTGTACGATGGCTCAGACCTGATAGACAGAATAGCGATGTTTGCTGAGAAAGAAGCGGAACTGATTTCCACGCCTGACGAGGAATTTCGCTTCCATAGCGGAGTTCCTGCCTGAATAGCAATGGGCAGGATGTTACTGCTTACAGGTATCCGGAGGATTCAGGGTGTTCCCGATTTTCTCTTGCAGTGTATCCAGCTGACTGCAATTGATACTGGTATTGCCCTGCAGGGCAACAAATCTCAACAAGGGCAGTGAGAAAATAGGGCTGATGTTGTTAATCCGGTTATTTCGGATACTCAGCACCCTCAGGCTGGCCATGCCGCGCAGCGGACTGAGATCGCTGATGCCATTGTCACTCAGCTCAAGCTGTTCCAGGTTTTTCAGCACGGATATGCCGGCGATACTCTCGATACCTGCCGCCGGGCAGGCCAGCAGCGTGATGCTGTCGGGATCATCATTCCCGGTACTGGCAAACTGCTGGTTCAGGCAGCCCTGCAGATTGGCATCATTGACCAGTGAAGGCCGTGCTGGTGTTGAACCTGTGGGTGTGTACACCACGTTATCGTTCAGTACAACACGGTAACTGGAGCTGCAGGCGGTCACAACCAGTGTGAGACAGACAGCAACACAAGTTGACAGCTGGCGGCTGATTCGGGGATGAATATTTTGGGGCATGAATACTGTCTCTATCAGCAGGACTGGGTAATTCGAAGGCTTGTCGTTTGATCATACCGGGAGTTTGAGGCACTTTTGCCTCTTACTGTACGGTAGTATTTAAGCCGGACTCCCGGTAGTATGGCGGCTTTTCGACGACACTATTGTCGATGCAAAAAATTTTCGAGTAAAGCCAAATAGTAAAGACACATAAAGGATAACTTTTATGAAACTGATCAAACTGGCAGCCACAGCAGGTATGCTTTCAACAGCGCTCACGTCAACCGCTTTGCTGGCCCAAGATATCGATCTGGAGTCCGCCCCTTCCCGTGCCGGTTACAGCATGGGCGTGAATATCGGGATGAACATCGCTTCCCAGTTGCCAGCTGATGAACTGGATATGGAGGCCCTGGTGGTAGGGGTTCGTGACGCCATCAGTGGAAACCTGAAGCTCTCTGAGCAGGAGATCATGGTGTCTCTTCAGGAATTCAGCCAGATGATGCAGGAAAAGGCCATTGCCGCCCAGGCTGAAGCGCAAGCTGAAAGTCAGCGTTTTCTGGATGAAAATGGTGCTCGTAGCGAAGTAACGACAACTGCCTCCGGTCTTCAGTATGAAGTGCTTTCTCGTGGTGATGCCAATGGTCCCATGCCGTCAGCCAGTGACCGCGTCAGGGTTCATTATCATGGTACGCTGGTAGATGGTACTGTCTTTGACAGCTCTGTGGAAAAAGGCGAGTCAATTGCATTTTCCCTTGGCGGCGTCATTCCCGGCTGGACCGAAGGTCTGCAATTGATGCATGTAGGCGACAAGTTCCGATTCTTTATTCCATCTGATCTGGCCTATGGTGACAATGGCGCCCCTCCTGTCATTGGGCCTGGTGCCACGTTGATTTTTGATGTTGAGTTGCTGGGTATTGAATAACATTCAGGGCTGATAAACATTTATAAGCCCGCAGGAATCTATGCCGCACAACACCTTGAATGCAGGCCTGATGAATTTCATCCAGGCCTCGCCAACCCCTTACCACGCCGTGTCAAACCTGTCGTCAGCACTGGATGATGCGGGCTTTTTACGCCTGGAGGAAGGGCGGGCCTGGCAGCTGGTCAAAAAGCAGGGCTATTACGTCGTCCGTGGTGGAACATCTATCGTGGCGTTCAAGACCGGAGAGGCTGACCTGGTTGAATCCGGCATACACATGGTTGGTGCCCATACAGACAGTCCCTGTCTGAAGGTGAAGCCGCAACCCGACATTATCAGGGAGCAGTATGTCCAGCTGGGTGTGGAAGTCTACGGCGGTGTGCTGCTAAATCCGTGGTTTGACCGGGACCTGTCCCTGGCCGGACGCGTGGATTACCGCGATCAGTCCGGACATTTAAAACATGTGCTGGTTAATTTCGAAAATCCGATTGCAGTGATTCCCAGTCTGGCCATCCATCTGGACAGGGAGGCCAACGATAACCGCTCAGTCAATGCCCAAACCTACCTTCCGGTTATTTTGTCGCAGGCTGGCAATGACAAATCCTTCAACCTGAAGGATATGCTGCTTGCCCACTTGCGTGATGAACTGGGGCTGTCACAGGCGGATAAAGTTTTGGCGTTTGATCTGCGTTTTTATGATGTCCAGCCTCCTGCACTGGTGGGATTGAACCAGGAATTTATAGCCTGCGCCCGTCTTGATAATCTGCTCAGCTGTTATGTGGGCTTGCAAAGCCTGCTCACTAGCGAAGATCGTTTTGCTTCCCTGCTGGTATGTACAGACCATGAAGAGGTGGGGAGTGTTTCGGCAAATGGGGCCAAAGGCCCTTTCCTGGAGGCTGCCCTGGAGCGTATGGTTGAGCAGTTGTCAGCGGGAAGCGGGGAAGCCAAGCGGCGTATGCTGGACAACTCCACGTTCTATTCTGTCGATAATGCTCATGGCATCCATCCCAACTTCCGTGACAAGCACGATGACAAACACGGGCCCTTGCTTAATAAAGGCCCGGTGATCAAGATCAATGGCAATCAGCGTTATGCCACAAGCAGTGAAACGTCGGCGATGTTCCGGCAGCTATGCGAGGTTAACGAGATTCCGGTGCAGGCTTTTGTGGTTCGCAGCGACATGGGTTGCGGATCTACCATCGGGCCGATCGTTGCCGGAGAATTGGGTGTAAAAACCCTCGACCTTGGAGTGCCCACATTCGCCATGCATTCCATTCGGGAACTGGCTGGCAGTCAGGACCCGGCCCATCTCACCAGGGCGTTAACCGCCTTTTACAACCGCTAGATCAGACCTGTCTAGAACTGCTGTTTCTTCAAGTCTCTGATGAGGTAGCGCAGAGGATGGACAACTGTCGACAGATCTTCTGACAGCGGTGATATCTCGCCAAGCATCACTGCAGCTATATATTCACCGAGCAGAGGAGTGGTTGTCAGTCCATTGGCCCCATGTCCCAGGTTGACGAATAAGCCTGGCAGGTAACTGGGCGAACTGGCGATCTCTTTTCTGGCATTTCTCGCCAAGGCGCCATAGATAGTTGAGCACGCCTCCCGGTCTTCCACAGGTCCTGCCAGGGGGAAGTAATCCGGAGTGCCGCAACGGGTGCCTTGACGGGAAAGGATATGTTTCTGGTTATGCTTCAGATCATCACTTATCCCGGGGGCAAACTCGCTGATCAGGTCCAGGTTGGCAGACAGCAGACGTGCAGAGTCTTTGTCCCGGATTGCCTCCCGGCTTATCTGTCCGCCGATGGTGAGAAAGCGCTTTGTGCTGTCATGCCAGGGGATCAGGTAACCCTTGTGTCGAAGAATAGTGCCGGGAAGTACGGCGTTTTGATCCATGCTGAACGTGTCAGTCTGTCCCTGATTTTGGGTAAGAGGATACGCCGGCAAGCCAGCCAGTCGTGCCGCATCATGGCTGTTGCAGATAACGATGGCATCGACATCTAGGCGGCTTTCCTGCTGGTTTGCCCGAATTGAGACCTCCCATCCGGTTTTCTTCTCAATACCGGTAACCTCATGATTCAACATGATCCGGATATTTGGGTGACTACCCCATGCACGGCAAAGCGCCCCGGGATCGAGACTGCCTGCTCCGGGGAAACACAATGCTGTCTGAATACTGTCGTCATCCAACCCTGAAGCAGAGTGGCCATTTGGGGAGGCTGACAGTACCGCCTCAGCAAACAGTCTTTTATCAAGCACGCGCTGTAATTCGCGCTGTTCAGTTGTTCCTGCCGCCAGTTGCCATAGTCCGGAGGCCTGCCAGCCAATATCGATGGATTTCTGTAACTGTTGGTAATGGCGCAGGGCAAACAGATAGCAGGCCAGCCGGAAACGGTTGCCGGGATCTGCCTGCAGGCCAGGGTTGAAATGGACAATCCCGCGGGGATTGCCGGAAGCTCCACAAGCCAAAGCATCACCTTTGTCCAGCAGGGTGACCTTCAAGCCCCGCTGTGCCAGGGCATGGGCTGTTGCGCAGCCTGCCAGCCCGGCACCTATCACGGTGACATGAGATACGGTTCTGGCGGGATCGGTATAGGGATGAGTCCAGCCAGGGGTTAACGGTATTTGCGCTGGTGACACGCTGAGCTGCCCGGTCAGCATATGACGTTTACTGCCAAAACCAAGGGCTTTTTCGACCACAAAGCCTGCCAGTGTCAATTGTCGTCTGACCTCACCAGCCGCGCTATAAGTGGCCAGCGTCGCCCCGGATTTGCTCAGGATGGCGAGCCGGGTGAATAGCGCTGGCTGCCACAAGGCCTGGTTTTTTGCCGGGGAAAACCCGTCCAGGAACCAGGCATCAACCATTGGCCGGGGCAGGCGCAACGCGTTAAATGCCTCAAGAGCATCTCCCAGACAAAGGTCCAGCGTTATCCGGCGGTTATCACTATCCAGGTGGTACCGATGCTGTCCATGAGAGTGATCCTCATACTGGCTGAGAAACGCTGCTGCCAACGCCTGCAGTGCGGGTTCTGTGGACTGATAATAGATCCACATGTCTTCGACTGGTACAGGATGCAATTCTGTACTGATGAAATGCAGGTGGGTACCTGGAGGAGCCAGCTGGCAAAAGTGTTCGCAGGTCAGGAGAAAATTCAGACCAAACCCGAAGCCGCATTCCCCTATGGTGAAGGTTTTCAGTGACAGGCTTGCGAACCGGGAAGTCAGGCGATTCCCGTCAATAAATACATGACGGCTTTCGGCCTGTGGATCCGCTGAGGAGGAATATATGTCCCCATATTGCCTGGAATATGGGTGATCATGTTCATCCCAACGTATGGAGGCGGCTTCAAGGCGGGTGCTGTTGATGATCGGTTTTCCTGCCGGGTTGAGAATGAAGGAAGTATAAGGCCTGTGCGCATAGGCAAGGTAGGGAGGATCAGTTAAAATAGCGCCCTTTTTTCGGCCTGGATTCTCGCTATGGAAGTTAATAACCACCTGTCTGCCATCAAGGATTGTCTGGAGCGCCTGTCGGTGCTCAGGGGGTATCTTTGACTACGATCAGAAGCAGGATCGTCTTGCCGAGGTAGAACTGGAGCTGGGGGAGTCCTCTATCTGGGACAGGCCGGAATACGCCCAGGCGCTGGGCAAGGAACGTTCCGAACTTGAAAGGGTGGTCGTCACCATCAGCAGCTTGGAACAGAAGTTTGATGATTCTCGGGAGCTGATAGAGCTGGCCCGTGAGGAAAATGATGAGGACCTGCTGCAGGAAGCCCTGAGCGATTTGCACCAGGCTGTCGATACTCTGGAGAAACTGGAGTTTCGCCGGATGTTCTCCGGAGAGATGGATGCCAGTAATGCCTATCTGGATATCCAGGCGGGTTCCGGAGGAACCGAGGCTCAGGATTGGGCAGAAATGATCCTGCGCATGTACCTGCGCTGGGGTGAGCAGAATGACTTCAAGTCAGAACTGGTTGAAGTTTCACCCGGTGAAGTGGCGGGTATAAAGAGTGCCACCCTGTATTTTGAGGGTGAGTTTGCCTTTGGCTGGCTGCGCACGGAAACCGGTGTACACCGACTGGTTCGCAAATCACCCTTTGACTCCGGTAATCGCCGGCACACATCCTTTGCCTCGGTTTTTGTCTCGCCGGAAGTGGATGATGATATAGAAATCGACCTGGATATGAGCCAGGTGCGCGTCGACACTTACCGTGCCAGCGGCGCAGGCGGCCAGCACGTCAACAAGACAGATTCAGCGATTCGACTTACCCATGAACCCACCGGCATTGTTGTCCAATGCCAGCGTGAAAGGTCACAGCACAAGAACAGGGACATGGCGATAAAACAGTTGAAAGCCAAGCTTTATGAGCTTGAGATGCTCAAGAAGAAGGAGGCCATGCAGGACATCGAGGACGAAAAAGCCGATATCGGCTGGGGCAGCCAGATTCGTTCCTATGTTCTGGACCAATCCCGGATCAAGGACCTGAGAACCAACGTGGAAACCAGCAATACACAGGCCGTACTGGATGGTGATCTGGATCGTTTTATGGAAGCCAGCCTGAAAATGGGCCTTTGAACAACATACAGCAATACAACAAGCAACCTGGAAAAAAGATGACAGATAACCAGCAGCAACAGGCAGCAGATACGCAGGAAGAAAACAGACTGATCGCTCAGCGTCGTGAAAAACTCAATGCGATACGCCAGCAGCGCAATGCGTTTCCGAATGATTTTCGTCCTGAACACTATGCGGCCGATATTCATGCCGCCTATGGAGACAAGGATAAGGAAGCCCTGGCTTCCCTGGCTATTCCTGCGTGTGTAGCAGGCCGTATTATCCGCCTGCGCGGCCCATTCATTGTTATCCAGGATATGACTGGGCAGTTGCAGTTGTATATCAACATCAAGGAATTTCCGGAAGACGAAAAAGCGGAAATCAAGAGTTGGGACCTGGGCGATATTATTGGCTGCCAGGGCAAGGTGTTCAGGACTGACAAGGGTGAACTGAGTGTGCGGGTGGAAAGCATCCGTTTGCTGACCAAATCCCTGCGGCCCTTGCCGGATAAATACAAGGGCCTGACGGATACCGAAGTACGCTATCGTCAGCGCTACGTTGACCTCATCGCCAATGAGGAATCGCGCCAGACATTTATCATCCGCTCAAAGATCGTCAATGGCATCCGTCAGTTCATGAATGAGCGCCGTTTCATGGAAGTGGAAACACCCATGATGCAGGTGATTCCCGGGGGGGCGGTGGCCAGGCCATTTATTACCCACCACAATTCACTGGACCAGGATATGTACCTGCGCATCGCACCGGAGCTGTTCCTCAAGCGTCTGGTTGTAGGCGGTTTTGAACGGGTATTCGAGCTGAACCGGAATTTCCGTAATGAGGGGCTCTCCACCCGGCACAATCCGGAATTCACCATGCTGGAGTTTTACCAGGCCTATGCCAATTATCATGATCTGATGGCCATGACCGAAGAAATGCTTCGCACCATTGCCGTGGAGGTTCTGGGCTCACCAGTGGTGACTTATGATGGCAATGAGCTGGATTTTGGCAAGCCTTTTGACAACATGACCATCGTGGAAGCAATTCTCTCGCGTATGAAAGATGTGACAGAACCGCAGCTGACCGATATGGACAGCGCCAAAGCGCTGGCAAAGAGTATTGGGATTGAAGTGAAAGAGTCCTGGGGTATCGGTAAGGTCCAGTTGGAAATCTTTGAAGCGAAAGTGGAAGAGACCCTGATTCAACCAACGTTTATTACTGCTTTCCCCACCGAGGTGTCACCACTGGCCAGACGCAATGATGATAACCCGGAGATCAGTGACCGGTTCGAACTGTTTATTGCCGGTCGCGAAATTGCCAACGGGTTTTCCGAGCTTAATGATTCAGAAGATCAGGCAGAGCGTTTCCATGCCCAGGTGGCAGAAAAGGATGCCGGCGATGATGAGGCCATGCATTTCGATCAGGATTACATCACCGCTCTGGAATACGGTATGCCACCAACGGCTGGCGAGGGAATCGGAATTGATCGCCTGGTGATGCTTTTCACGGATTCACCTTCAATCAGGGACGTGCTGTTGTTCCCGCATATGCGTCCTCATCAGGGTTAGTGCACATGCCAGATGCTGCACGAGGCGCTAGGGATATCAAGCTGGATACCTCCTGGCTGCAGCATCTCAGGGGAGAGTTTGATCAGGATTACATGGTCTCACTGCGGCAATTTCTCCAGGCTGAAAAAGCCGCAGGCAAGCAGATCTATCCCCCCGGAAAGTTTATCTTCAATGCGCTGAACACCACGCCCCTGGACAGGGTCAAGGTCGTGATTCTGGGTCAGGATCCCTATCATGGCCCGGGCCAGGCTCACGGGCTGTGTTTTTCCGTGCAGCCAGGTGTCGATGTGCCCCCATCGCTGGTCAACATCTTCAAGGAAATCCATGCAGACCTGGGCATATCTCCCCCAGCTCACGGTTATCTGCAGAGTTGGGCAGAGCAGGGCGTGCTGTTACTCAATGCTGTGCTCACCGTTGAGAGGGCCAGGGCCGCTTCGCACCAGGGCAAAGGTTGGGAGCTTTTCACCGACAAAATCGTCAGTGTACTTAATGCAGAACGGGAAGGGCTGGTGTTTTTATTGTGGGGCAGTTATGCCCAGAAGAAAGGCCAGATCATTGATCGTGATCGACATCTGGTCCTGCAGGCCCCCCATCCCTCACCGCTGTCAGCACATCGGGGATTTCTGGGATGCCGGCATTTTTCCCAGGCCAATGCCTACCTGGAAGCACAGGGCAAGACACCAGTTCATTGGAGTCTGCTAAATCCCGATTGATCAATCGCCCTGGTAGCTGCAGCCGCTGGTACAGGTTTCGCTGATTTCAAGACGCGACAGTGCCGGCAGAACTGCCTTTACCTGCGGCCATAACCAGCGCGCAATATTTTCACTGGTCGGATTTTCCAACCCGTCGATCTCATTGAGGTAGTAATGGTCGAGGCGTTTGATGATGGGGCTAACGGCTTCAGTAATGTCGGAAAAATCCATTATCCAGCCCAGTTTGTCATCAGGCTGACCTGATACATGGATTGTCACGGCATAGGAGTGGCCGTGCAGCCGGGCACACTTGTGACCTTCAGGTACATTGGGCAGGCGATGCGCTGCTTCGAATGTGAATTTTTTGTAGATTTCCATGATCCGGCCCAGTCTTGACGGGGGCGAGATGGTACTGATTTGCCCCTGTCATGTACAGTGCTTTCGCATATAATGCCGCAATGATGTGGAAGTCGGCCTGATGCAACAAGTCCTTGCTGTTCTAGTCAAATTTTTTAGAAGGCTTAAGTTCGAGTTACTCAAGGGCTCGCGACTGCCAGTCTTTCTGGGTCTGTTGGGCACCATTCTGGTGCTAACGCTCTATACCACCAACAATCCTGTTCTCGTCAATTTCCAGAGCCGTCTGGACAACCTGATTTACGACCAGCGTTTCGGTTTCATGCTGGAACCCCCACCCGAGACAGAGCACAGTATTGTCATCATCGATATCAACCAGGAAAGCCTGGCACAGGTCGGACAATGGCCCTGGTCGAGAAAGGTGTTGGGAGACCTGACTTCCCAGCTTACCAAGTATGGCGCCCTGGTGATTGGCTGGGACTACTTTTTTCCCGAATACGAACGCAATCTGGTTGCCGAAGTGGAAAGGGCAATAGAAGCAGGATCGACGCGGGACCTGGAAAGCATGCTTCCCATGTTGGCATCTGCTCGGGCACAGATACCCCAGCTGGAAGGCGATCGGTATTTTGCCGAGCAGATGGAGCAAACAGATGTGGTGCTGGCTATTTCGTTCAAGCCCAATGAGGTACTCGAATACGGCACGCTGCCTGAGCCCATTATCGAGATAGATCAGGAACTGGCTGATTCTCTGCCCATACCCACCATGCAGGGTTATGAGGCCAACGTGGATATCCTGCAAAACAGTGCAACAGGTGGAGGCTTTTTTGACAATCTTCCCGATATAGACGGGGTAATCCGCCGCTCCCCACTTGTTCTGAAATACCGGAATTCCCTCTATCCCTCTCTGGCGCTGGAAATGGCCAGGCTCTATTATTTTGAGGAAAATTTTTCGCTGGTCACAGAACCTGTTCCGGGAACATCCCGTCGTGAAATCACCGGCATCAAGATGGGGCAGGTGTATATTCCGACGGATCGGTTCGGGCAGGTACTGGTGCCTTTTATTGGTGAGTCCCGGTTGGGACAGGGGGATACCTTTCCTTATATCAGTGCCATCGATCTGCTTAATGACAATCTGACGCCGGAAGAAGAGGAAGCCCTGTTCAATTCACTGGTCCTGGTGGGAGCAACGGCTACAGGGATGTTCGACTTGCGGTCCACCCCGCTGGAGAACATTTATCCCGGAGTGGAAGTGCATGCCAATATCCTGAATGCCATCCTTAATGCGGCGCCTGTTTTCACGGTGGATACCTTTGATGAGAGATCTGAAAAAGCTGAAGGCCTGGATGCGATAATCGCCGACCTGACGGCAACCCAGCGCGACCCTTTCCCCTCAAAACCTGACTGGGGCCGCGGAGCAGTCATGGCAATTCTGATTGTATCCGGCCTTTTCCTGTCGTTTGTATACCCGCTCCTGGGTCCAGCCCTGCTGCTTGTATCGAGCCTGACCTTCATGCTCGGCATTACCGCCCTGAACTTCAAATTGTGGGGAGACTACAGGCTGGATATTTCTCTGGTCATCATTCTGCTTTTAATTTTGCTGATAACGGTAATCAATCTGACCTATGGCTTCCTGAAAGAAGGGTTGAGCCGCAGGGCCATCAAGGGCATGTTTGATCAGTACGTGCCGCCTGCCCACATTGATGCCATGCTGGCCAATCCCGACAGTTACAACTTTGACGGAGAGAGCAAGGAGCTCAGCGTTCTGTTTTCGGATATCCGCAACTTCACGTCCATTTCCGAGACCCTGAATGCAGGCCAGCTCAAAACCATGCTCTATGATTTTTTCACCCCGATAACCGGTATTATTTTTGATCATCACGGCACTATCGATAAATATGTCGGAGACATGGTCATGGCCTTCTGGGGCGCTCCTCTAGATGATCCTGATCACCGCAAGCATGCGGTCCAGGCGGCCCTGAAAATGTTGGAAAAGGTCGAGGAGTTGAAGCCTGTTTTTCATGAAAGAGGATTGCCGGAAGTGAATATCGGGGTAGGTATCAATTCCGGATTCATGAATGTGGGGGACATGGGGTCCACATACAGACGTTCCTATACAGTACTGGGCGATGCAGTGAACCTGGGTTCCCGCCTGGAGGGAATCACCAAGGTTTATGGTGTGAAGCTGCTGATCGGTGAGGAAACCTTTGATCACCTGGAGGGCTTCCTGTGCCGTCTGGTGGATAAAGTGCAGGTAAAAGGCAAGGAAGTGTCCATTCGGATTTACCAGCCCCTGTGCCTGATCAATGACGCCTCAGAGGAACTGCTAAGCCTGGTTGAGAAATACCATAAAGCCCATGAAACCTACGTGGCCCAGCATTGGGATGATGCTGAAAAACAGTTCCAGGTACTCAAGGAAGCGGACCCGGGAACCCTGCTTTATGATGTTTATCTGGAGCGAATACCTGACCTCCGGGGCCAGGATTTGGGACCGGATTGGGATGGTACTTTCCGTCATACAAGCAAGTAGGAAATACTATGGGTGGCGCTTATTGACATGCATGGATAAGTGGGTAAAATGCGCGCCTTAACGCTTTGGGTGAATAGCTCAGCTGGGAGAGCGTCGCCCTTACAAGGCGAATGTCGGGGGTTCAAATCCCTCTTCACCCACCAGAGCGTTGCTTATCACATTCTACGGACCGGTAGTTCAGCTGGTTAGAATGCCGGCCTGTCACGCCGGAGGTCGCGGGTTCGAGTCCCGTCCGGTCCGCCATTACTTCCCCTTGTTCCTAATAAACAGCCCCTAATCAACTGTTTGAAGCGTATGCCCGAAGTATGCTTTCTGAAACAGGCTGAATTTGTTTTTGACGATTCACGTCCAAATTGAGTTGGTGCCATGTCAACCAGTGCCTTGTGTCGACGTTTTAACTCAGTGACCCGTTATTTTGGAGAACTGTATGAAGTACGTTGCTTATGTCATAGCTGGCATGTTGCTCCTGACCTCTTGCCGGCAGGTGGAGGAAATCACTGGCAATCGCCCCATCGTTGATACCAAGGGAATTGATCCCTATAAATATGAGACTGATCTGGAGGAGTGCTATGCCTTTGCTGATCAGGTACAGTCCGGGCGGAAAGTCGCCACAGGTGCTGCAACAGGCGCTGTGGTTGGGGGAGTCGTTGGTGCCGTGATAGGTGACAGCGATACCGCCAAACGCAGCGCCGGTGCAGGGGCTGCCTCCGGCACTCTCAGTGGGGCTGGCAGTGCGGTGGATGAACGCCAGCGGGTGGTGAGAAACTGTCTGTCAGGAAGGGGATACCTGGTGCTGAACTGACACCTGTTCTTTGTGCCATTGTCTGAATCGGCGACGACGCGGATAATCCGGTTTTGACCGGTGGCACAATGAACCTGAAAAACGCTTTCAACATCAGGGATATTCCTGTAGAGCATATCCAGGACGCGGTATTCAATGATGCCGGTTGTCGCCTGTCGGTTTTGCGTACGGATCTGGTTCATCCTGACATTTCCGGTAACAAGTGGTTCAAACTCAAGCACAATCTCATCCGGGCCCGCCAGGAAGGCCACAAAACGCTGCTGAGTTTTGGCGGGGCCTGGTCAAACCATCTTCATGCCCTGGCCTTTGCCGGCAAGACTTTCGGTTTCAATACCGTCGGTATTGTCAGGGGGGGGGTGCCCGAACCACTTAATCCCTGTCTCAGGGATGCTGCAGAAGCCGGTATGCGCCTGATTGGTATCAGCAGGCTGGACTATCGCAAAAAGGAAGATCCGGCTTTGCTGAATACGCTCAGAGAGCGGCTTGGTGACTTTTACCTGATTCCGGAAGGTGGCGCCAACCGTGAAGGGGCGCTGGGATGCGCGGAGATTCTTCATCTGGTTAACCAGGAAGAAGTAGACCTGATCGCCATGGCCTGTGGGACAGGCACCATGCTAACCGGTCTGGCATCAAATGCCTGCAAGCCGCTTCTTGGCATTCAGGTACTCAAGGGGGAAGGCTATCTTGAGCGCCAAATCCAGGACAATTTCCTGCGATTTGGCATGGAGGCCGCTTGCACCTGGTCCATTAACGACCAGTTGCATGATGGTGGCTATGCCAGGGCTTCACCTGCCTTGCTCAGTTTTATCAACAAGTTTGAAGCAGATACCGGTATTCCTCTGGATCCTGTCTATACTGGCAAACTGCTAAATGCGTTGTATATCCTGAAAAAAAGGGATTTTTTCCCACAAAAATGCCGTATACTGGCGATCCACAGCGGCGGTATTCAGGGACGCAGAGGCTTTGTATAATAAGCAAGTAAATCAAGAAGATATTGCTTTCATATAAAGTAAACTCTATAAAATTGAGGCAACGTGAACAGGACAAAGGATCAGCAAAGCAGGGGGCATTCACCTGCAGCATGGCAGCACTGGCTGATGTCAGTGGTTGTGCTGATATTGTCCTTTACCGTCTCGGCCCAGGAAAACGCCCCCTGGACCCTTGATCAATTCACTGGATTTGCCCAGGCCAACCTGGATCTTGACGCTCTGGAAAGCATGCAGATCGGGGATGAATTTGAACTTCAGGTCTCCGAAGCAGAGCAATACACCATCAGGATCGACAACTTTTTCACCCTGTCAAATGGTGATCGCAGCTGGTATGGATCTATCCAGAATACAGGTCTGGATTACGCCCTGGTCATTACTGCCGGAAACAAGACTGCCCATGTCATCCTCACTTCTCCCTCCGGCATTTTTCAGCTTTATGGCCGACTGTCTGGCTCGGGCTCATACATTGGGGTACTGAAGCGGCTGGATCATATCCGTGATGATGTTTCCGTTGCCGACACCCTTATTGTGCCAGACCGGGTTCTGACAAGCGGATTGCTTATTACCCAGACAGCATCGGCCCGCCAGATTCCTGTCGGGGGGGCTGTGAGCATTGATGTGATTATTCGTAACCTGAACACGGTAACCCTGGTGGACCAGGTAGCGGATATTTATTTTGCGCTTGAAAATACAACGGCCCTTGTTGTGCCGCCAAACTGCCAGCAACTGGAGACCACCACGGGAGAGCCTGTCCTGCATTGTGAACTGGGCAACATCGCCAGTGAAGGGCAGCAGCGTCTGCAATTTACCCTGCAAACCATTGAACAATCGTTTCCCATCATCAACAGCACTGTAGTTGTTGGAGAAGAGCGCAGTGACACGTTTATCGAGGTGTACCAGGATATCCTGACAGACACGGATGAAGACGGAATCAGCGACTACAATGAAACCCTGATCGGGCTGAATCCTGCGAATGGACTGGATGCCATACAAGAGGACCTTACCACTATTGATGTGCTGGTAGCCTATACCGAGAATCTTGAAGCACTGTATCCTGGGGAGATTGAAACCCGCATCAACCAGCTATTCAATGTCGCCAACAAAATTCATGAAGATAGCCATACCGGTATCCGCTTGAGGCCGGTCGGGATACATGCGGTGAAATATGAGGCTGCCGAAGACCTCAGTGTCGACCTTGCCGCTCTGACCAGCCAGTCGAACGAGTCCCTGATTGATCTGGACAGAAAGCGTCGCCTGTTTGGCGGCGATCTGGTCGTGCTGTTTCGACGCGGTCAGGAGTCCGGACTTTGCGGTCTGGCCACTCTTGGCGGTAAGGGCACCCAGGGGGATCTGTCAGCGGATTACCAGAAAAGCTTTGCCATGTCGGTGATCAACATAGACTGCAACGATGACAGCGTTCTGGCCCATGAAGTTGGTCATAATCTGGGGCTGGTGCATTCTCGTCGGGAAGACGCTGAAGGAGGGACGCTTTCTTCATCTGCAGGTTATGGTGTTGATACCCGCTTTGTCACAGTCATGGCCTTTCCCGATGACTTTGATGTCGTCAATCGCCTTTACCGATTTTCAGACCCGACCCGTGAATGCGGCCCATTTTCCTGTGGTGCGGAGCATGAAGATGCGGACGAGGGAGCTGATGCCGTGAAAACCCTGCGCCTGGTCAAACACCAGGTTGCTGCCTACTATTCATCCCAGGAGGCCAGAATAGGCAACCAGAAAGCCATTTCCAGCCAGGCCGGCGGGGTATCTGTGGCGCTTGGCGTAGGCGCCTATGATGGTGATCACGACAATTTCATCACCAGTATCTTCAGCGAATCTCCTGTCGGTTTCAGGATGAAAATTCGGCCTTTGCCCCGACAGCAGGGTAAAGAGTACGTTGCCTACATGGTTGTGGCCAAGGACAACAAGTTTCAGCAGTTGACAGTAGATGGCGGCCTGGTGCCCTGGAATGGCAAGTTAGCCAGTCTGCAACCGGCAACCCGGCCCAGGCCATTGCAGTCTACTGAGTTGTTTGATCTTGTGCAGGATATGGACTTTGGACAGCTTGGGATTTCAGGGCAGTTCCAGGTTTTTATTGCCTATCAGATTCTGCAATCGGGGGAGCTGGTTTACAGTGCTGTCCCTGCCTCTTTTTCAGTTACCACCCGTCCCGGATCGTTTTAATTCCCGGGTCAGGCTTTGGTGTTTATAGCCTGAACAAATTCTCGCTTTTTGGGAAAAGGCACTTCACGTCAAATATGATGTGGTTGTCGCGAGTCAGCTTGCGTATGGCATCCACGCCGGCATTTTTAAACTGGTCATGGGACACCGCAATGATCACGGCATCATAATGGCCTGGCTGTGGTTCCTTGATGAGATCCAGACCATATTCATCCCTGGCGGCCTGGGGCAGTACCCAGGGATCATGAATATCGACATTGGCGTGATATTCCTTCAAACCGGCAATCAAATCCACCACACGGGTATTGCGGATGTCCGGGCAGTTTTCCTTGAAGGTCAGGCCCATGACCAGAATGTTTGAGTCCACCACGTGGATGCGTTTATGGGTCAATTCCTTGACCACCCGTTCACTGATGTAAGTGCCCATGCCATCGTTAATACGGCGGCCGGCAAGGATGACTTCCGGGTGATAGCCGATTTCTTCTGACTTGTGAGTGAGATAGTAGGGGTCAACACCAATGCAATGACCGCCAACCAGACCAGGTCGAAAATTCAGGAAGTTCCACTTGGTGCCTGCGGCTGTCAGCACTTCTTCAGTGTCTATGCCAAGACGGTGGAAAATAATACTCAGTTCATTGATAAACGCGATATTCAGATCACGCTGGGTGTTTTCTATGACCTTGGAGGCTTCTGCCACCTTGATGCTGCTGGCAGGATGTGTGCCTGCCGGGATGATGGAGCGATAAAGTGCATCGACAAAGCTGGCGGTCTGTTCATTGGAGCCTGACGTCACCTTGATGATCGTGGTCAGGCGATGCTGCTTGTCGCCGGGATTGATGCGCTCCGGGCTGTAGCCCACAAACAGATTTTCATTCAACTTAAGGCCTGAGACCTCTTCCAGCACCGGAAGGCAGACTTCCTCTGTGGCACCAGGGTACACAGTGGATTCAAAAATTACGGTGTCTCCGGCATCCAGAACACTACCGACCAGTTTACAGGCGCTGATCAAAGGGCTCAGGTCGGGATGATTTTGCCGATCCACTGGCGTGGGCACCGTGACAATATAGACGTTGGCGTGCTTGAGGTCCTCTGGATTGCAGGAATAGCTGCCATGAACAGCTGCAGCCAGTTCTTCCTGGCTGAGATCTTTTCCAAGATCGTTGCCTGCCTGCAATTGTTCCACGCGCTGGGCATTGATGTCGTAACCCAGGGTAGGGTACTTCTTGGCGAACTCCACCATCAACGGCAAGCCGACATACCCGAGACCAATAATGGCGATTTTGCTGTTTTCTAGATTCAACGTGCACTCCTTAAGCGGGCGCCATTATAAACTATGGTTTGCCGGGTGTCGTATCCATTATTGGCAAATATTTCTACAGCAAGAGCGTGCTATAATCGCCCACCCTTTAGGTGGTTACCTTATATGGCAGTATTTTCAAATATCGGACTCACTGGACGGCATAACCGGGAAATTCTCGATTCCCTGCAATACCTGATCCGGGCTCTCGAAACCTACGTTGATGTCAACATTCTGCTGGATGCCGAAATCGCCAGCCTGCTTGATGAGCATGGCCTGCCTGTCCTGGATACGAGAAAGTTGGCCGAGCAGTGTGATCTGATGATAGTGGTCGGTGGCGACGGCAGTCTTCTACAGGTAGCCCCCTTGCTTGCAGAGCAGGATTTACCCGTTGTCGGCATCAACCGGGGAAAGCTGGGGTTTCTGACTGATGTGCTGCCCGATGAGATCGAGGTGACCCTCGATCAGGTGTTGTCAGGTCGGTTCAAGATTGAAAACCGGTTTTTACTGGATCTGTACACGGGCAAGGATTCGCCTAAATACCTGGGCTCGGCACTGAACGACATCGTGCTGCATCCGGGCAAAGCTGTGCAGATGATCGAATTTGCCCTCTATATTGATGGTGAATTTGTCTATAACCAGGCTTCCGATGGTCTGATCGTGGCAACCCCGACGGGCTCGACAGCTTACGCCATGTCAGCAGGTGGTCCAATCATGCATCCCAAACTGGATGCCCTGGTGCTCGTCCCGATCAACCCTCACAGCCTGAGCAGTCGTCCGATAGTGATCGATGGAAACCGCGAACTCACCCTGATTGTCGGAGACCGCCATCATATCCTGCCGCAACTCAGTTGTGATGGAGCAACCAGTCATACTTGCACGCCCGGCGACACAATCACAATCCGGAAAAAGGCCAAGGAATTACAGATACTCCACCCTGCGGACTATGATTATTATGAAACCTGTCGCAGCAAGCTGGGGTGGTCGCATCGGCCAACAAATCGCTGATTTGAATACCGTCTATGTACAAGATCGTTGAAGTAGCACTCCAGGAAGATCTTAGTCAGTTCAGCCGTCTGTTATGGCAGAAAAAAATCACCCATAGAATCGTACGCCTGGAAGAGAGCCAGGTGCTGACTGTCCCCAGCCGTGAAGCCATACTCCCGGCTACCCGGTTGTTTGAACAATGGCATAGAGGCGAGATTCATCCTGGTGCTGAAGATGGAGCCGATTTCAGCGCATATTTTCAGCCTGCCGAATCCGTTCGGCGTTTTCTCAAGGCCTTTTTCAGGGCACCGGTGACCTT